>Ga0272448_1001073_pt1 | contig 38572 bp, 39 predicted proteins | sample YNPCB0191_FD_202220 | JGI IMG/M metagenome (GOLD analysis project Ga0272448, IMG submission 202220) | Hot spring sediment microbial communities from Yellowstone National Park, WY, United States - YNP-CB-019-1 | ecosystem: Environmental > Aquatic > Thermal springs > Hot (42-90C) > Sediment...
ATTGAATCTCCCCTCTAGAAAGGGCTGGCTTCAAAATATTAGAAGCATCGATGGCTCCCTCTGCTGCTCCAGCACCAACTAGGGTATGCAATTCGTCAATAAAAATAACAACGTCCTTTGATCTTTTTATCTCATCCATTACCGCCTTTATCCTTTCTTCAAACTGACCACGGTATTTTGTCCCAGCAATCATTAAGGCCAAATCAATAACAATTATTCTTTTATTTTTTAATACTTCTGGAACATTATTAGCGATAACCTGCTGAGCTAAACCCTCAACAATAGCAGTTTTACCTACACCCGCTTCACCTAAAAGAACAGGATTATTCTTTGTTCTCCGACTTAATATTTGGATAACCCGTTCTATTTCGTTTTTTCTTCCAATAACCGGGTCTAGTTTTCCTTCTCTGGCCAGGGCTGTTAAATCGCGACCAAATGCATCTAAGGCTGGTGTCTTAGACTTAATTACACTTGATGCCTGTGGTCCTGAACCTGGCAAAGCCGAACCCAAAAGCTCCATCACTTCAGCGCGCACCCGATTAAGATCCAAACCTAAATTAAGCAAAACTTGAGAAGCCACGCCTTCTCCTTCTCGAATCAAACCTAAAAGTAGATGCTCGGTGCCAATATAATTATGCCCTAAAGCTCGCGCCTCTTCTGCGGCAAGTTCAAGTGCTTTTTTAGAACGAGGGGTAAAAGGTATATCGCCTAAAATCTGAGTAGGTGGACCCGGCTGAACTAACTTTTCTATCTCCATCCGAATTGAATCTAGACTTAAATCCATCTTTTGCAACACAGCAGCAGCAACCCCCTCTCCCTCCCGAATCAAGCCTAAAAGTAAATGTTCTGTGCCGATATAATCATGGTTAAAACGTCTCGCCTCTTCCTTCGCTAAGACAATAACCTTTCTAGCCCTTTCTGTAAAACGATTAAACATCTATATTCCTCCCTTTCAATTTTTCATAAAAGATTATTTGCTTTTTTTCTCTTTATTTAACTTCTCTCTTAATAAATCAGCGCGTTTTGTATCTCTCTCTTGGGGAGTTAATCTCTTACCCTCTATTTTCTGTAGATGTGCTGGTTGTGTTAAAATAAAAAGTTCATTTATAAGAAAAATCTGGATATCTTTAATTATCTGTAAATCCAAGCCTAATCTTACCATCGATAAAAGCTCTACTGTCTCCTGACTTGTGATAATCCGAGAATTCTTCAAGATTCCATAAGAGCGCCAAATCCTATCTTCTAGCATATTTCTATGATGAGATAGAAGATTTTGTCTGGCATTCTCCTCCTGCTCAATAATCTGCTTTATTACCCCTTTAATATTACCAATAATCTCTTCTTCAGTATGACCTAAAGAAACCTGATTGGATATCTGAAAAAAATTCCCAGTTGCCTGAGTACCTTCTCCGTATAAACCTCGCGTGGTAAAACTCAATTTAGCAATTGCCTCTAGAACCCGATTAATTTGTCTAGTCATTACCAGCGCAGGAAGATGGAGCATTACTGAACCTCGCATCCCTGTGCCTGTATTTGTTGGACAAGCTGTTAAATACCCCCAATTTTTAGAAAAGGCAAAAGGGACAACTTTAGAAATATCATCATCTAAACAATTAGTTATTTTCCAAACATCATCTAAATCAAAACCTGATTTCATAACCTGGATTCGCAAATGGTCCTCTTCATTAACCATAATTGAGATTACCTCATTAGGGGTTATACATACTGCCTTTGAATTGGAACGCATTGCGTGCTCGCGAGACATTAAGTGTCTTTCCACTAGAAATTGCTTATCCACAGTTTCTAAATCTGCTAAATCAATGAATAATGAATCACGAAGCAAAGGTGTGGCCTCTATTGCCTGTTTAGCCTTTTTTATTACCATAAGTTCCTGTTCCTTCTTAGCCCAATGAGGAAAAGCAATATCAGGTAAATTTCTTGCCAAACGAATTCTGCTAGACATAACAATATTAGAATTAGCCCCTGTCCCACGCAACCATTCTCCCACATTGCTCAATAGATCATCTAATTTCATTGATTACTCCTTCGAATAAAACATGACCAAAATTACCGTCAACCACAGTCCTGTTTATTTAATTTTTTTTTCTAATTCTTTAATCTTATCTCTTAACAAAGCTGCCTCTTCAAAATTTTCCTGAGTAATGGCTATTTGCAATTTTTCTTTCAACTCCAACAATTCTTCTTCTGCCGGCTTCAATATCTTTTTTACTTTATTCTTTTTAGTGGCAACGGGTTCGGAAACAGGAAAACTGGCTGGCGTCTTTCCTGTATGAACACTTGCGCCATGAATCTTTCTAAGTAGTGGCGCAAGATATTTACTAAAAGTATCGTAACACTGACTACAACCTAATCTACCAATCTTCTTAAAATCTCCGTAACTCAAACCACAGTTACTGCATTTAGTTTTATCTGCATTTTGGCCCTCTGCTTGCTTACCTAAATCTACTAAACCAGCCAATAAATCAGACAGACCAAACTGCTGTTCCATCTCTATGCTCTTTTTACGCGCGCATTCATCACAAAGATGTAATTCTGTCATCTGTTCATCAACTATCTCAGTAAGATGGACAGTAGCCTCGGCCTTGCCACAAATATCACAAAGCATATTTTACTCCTTTTATTTTTGTTAATTTATGGAATTCACTCATAAAACTTAAAGTTTTTGCACCGGGCTTGCCATCATTTATAACTCGAGAATCAATCGTTACGACCGGAATTATCTCTGCGGCTGTCCCAGTCAAAAATAACTCATTAGCATTATAAAGATCGTATCGGGTTAGTAACGACTCTCTGATTTTTAATTTTAATTTTGGCGCTATCTCCATTACGACTCTACGAGTAATACCTGCCAAGACTCCAGCTGTCGTAGGAGGAGTAATTAAACAATCATCCTTAATCATAAAAATATTATCTCCCGTACACTCTGAAACAAATCCTTCGCTATTCAACATTAGAGCCTCTTCTACATTAAAGGTAATTGCTTCAATCTTAGCTAAAATATTGTTCAAATAATTCAGAGATTTGATCTGTGGGTTAATTGCCTCTGGAATATTGCGTCGGGTTGGCACAGTCACAATATTAAGACCTTTAGCATACAATTGGCGTGGATAAAGTACTATTTTGTCAGTAATAATAAAAGTGGTGGGGTGAGAACATTTTCTAGGATCTAACCCTAAATCACCTTCGCCCCTTGTCACTACCACCCTGATATAAGCGTCGCGAAGTTTATTTGCTTTTAAGGTAGAAATTATTGCCTTAATCATATCTTCTTTTGAAATTGGGATCTTTAACCAAATAGCCTGAGCCGAAGCATACAATCTGTCAATATGCTCTTTCAGCATAAAAACTAAACAATTGTAGGAACGAATCCCTTCAAATACGCCGTCACCGTAAAGAAGGCCGTGATCAAATACTGAAACTCTTGCCTCTTGTCGTTCAACTAACTTTCCATTAAAATATATCTTCATTTAACCTCCTGATATATAATAGGGTGATATTTATTTTGAGTCTTTTATTATCTGCCCATCCTGTATTAAAATCATCCTATCGGCATCTTTTGCTAATTCTTTTGCATGGGTAGCTAACACTATTGTCATATTTTTTTCTCGATTAAGCCTCAAGAGCAAATTCTGAATTTGCTTTCCGGTTGTAGAATCTAAATTGCCAGTTGGTTCATCGCAAAAAAGTATTTGGGGTGAATTAATTAAGGCCCTGGCTATGGCTACCCTCTGCTGCTCTCCTCCGGAAAGCTCGGAAGGTCTATGGTTAAATCTTTGACCCAAGCCGCAAGCATCTAACAAATCTCTTGCTTTATTTTCTGCTTCTTTTCTTGAGATGGAATTTTGCAAAATAGCCGGTAACATAACATTCTCCAACACGCTAAACTCGCTTAAAAGATGATAAAACTGAAAAACAAAACCAAACCTTCTGTTACGGATTCTAGCTTGTTGTGACTCTCTCAATTCAGAAATATCTTGGCCGTCTAAAAAAACCTTTCCTGAAGTAGGTCTATCTAAACCACCTAAAATGTTTAAAAGTGTTGATTTACCTGCTCCTGACGGACCTACTATTGCTAAAATTTCATTCTTATCTATCTTAAGATTTATCTCTCTAAGAACAACTAAGTTCTTTTGTCCAATAGTATATTCTTTATAAACATTTTTTGCTTCTAACATTAAAATTATTCGTATCGCAATGCGTCAGCGATTTTCAATTTGGCTGCCTTCCAGGCAGGATAAATTCCTGACAAAAAACAAATTGCTATTGCACAAATTATAATCCAAAATAAATCCAAATGATTAATATGAACTGGAATACTGTCAAAATAATATATATCTTTTGGTATCTCGATAAATTTATGAATGTTTTTTATAAATAAACAGACTAATAAACCCCCCGCTATACCGAGAAACAAACCAATAAATCCTAGATAAATAGCCCCTCCTGCAAAAATAGTAGCTATGCTAAAATTTGTAGCTCCAAGTGCTTTAAGTATCCCTATATCCTTTGTCTTCTCTGTTATCATAACTATAAGTGTCGAGATAATATTAAATGAGGCTACCAATACAACCAATGCAACCACTAAAAACATAACTATTTTCTCAAGTCTTAAAGCAGAGAGAAGACTTTTGTTTATATTCATCCATGTCATTATCCGATATTGCGAACCTATTCGATCATAAATATCTTTCTTGACTTCTTTAGCTAAATAGGGATCTTTTATTTTAACTCCGATGTCAGTTATTCCTTGAGAAAGTCCGAAAAATTCTTGACAAGACTCAAGTGAGGCAATTATCAAATTGGCATCGTATTCATAATAACCAGAATTAAATATACCGGCGACTTGAAACTCTTGTATCTGGCCAGTAACTGGCGAACCTAAAACTAAGGTATCGCCAATATCAACTCCCAATTGAAGAGCTAATTCCTGACCAATGATGATTTCTCTTTCTTTTATAAAAAATTTACCCGCTTTCATATATTGCTTTATCTGAGTAACTGCCTCTTCTTTTTGAGGATTAATACCTCTAACAAGTACAAAAGATGTTTTATGACCGTAATAAACAGAGGCTTGGCCATAAATATTTTCTGTGGTTGCGACGATAGAGGGTATCTTTTTCAATTTCTCCTCAATTGCCAGATAATCATAAATTGGGCCATCGGCGTTTATTCTTATATGCGCATTCGCCCCGATGATTTTTTCTCTTAACTGATTACCAAACCCACTCATAACCCCTAGAGTTCCAATCAAGGCTGTTACACCAATAGCTACTCCCAATATTGAAATTATGCTTATAAAAGAAATAAATCTTTCCTTTTGCTTTGTTGCAAAATATCTCCAACTCACTAAGAATTCCAATCTCATAAATTATTCTTCTTTTTCCGGCCTTAACAAGGGAAATAAAATCACATCTTTTATAGAAGGCTGATTCAAAAATAACATTACAAGGCGATCTATTCCTATCCCTAATCCGCCAGCAGGAGGCATACCATACTCCAACGCCAAGATATAATCCTCATCTAATTTCTTATCTTTCTGCTCTTCTTCTATCTCTTCTAAAAATCTTCTTCTCTGTTCTTGGGGATCGTTTAATTCTGAATATGCATTTGCAAGTTCCATACCTGCGATAAATAATTCAAATCTCTCTGAAATCAAGGGATTATCTGGCTTTGTCTTAGCTAAAGGACAAAGGATACTAAAATAATCAGTAAAAAAAATTGGCCTTGTTTCTTGCTCTTCCTGCAAAAACTCCTCCACAAGACGAACTACTTGCATACGCGAAAGGCGTTCTTTGATATTTTTACCTTTTTTATTTAACTTTGCTATAATTGTATCTGTGTCATCTTCGGCAGATATATCAAACTTATCTTTGACCGCTTCCGCAAATGAACGTTCCACCCACTCCCCTGATAAATCAATCTCCTTTCCTTGAAAATCAAACTTAATCTTTCCTAATACCTGTTGGGCTACATAATTAATAATCTCCTTTACTAAAACCATCATATCTCTATAATCATCGTAAGCAGAATAAATTTCTAACATTGTAAATTCAGGGTTATGTCGGGTAGAAATACCTTCATTGCGAAAACTCCTATTTATTTCAAAGACCTTCTCAAAACCACCGATAAGTAATCTCTTTAAAAATAATTCCGGAGCGATGCGTAAAAATAACTCCATATTATATTCATTATGATAGGTTTGGAAAGGCCTACCTGCTGCTCCTCCAGCTACGGTATGAAGCATCGGCGTCTCAACCTCAACAAAGCCTTTCTTTTCCAAGAAATTCCTTATTGCTGCAATAATCTTTGTCCGCATCAAAAAAACTTCTTTTATGTTCTGATTAACAATAAGATCTAAATAACGCTGTCTGTATCGAAGCTCAATATCTTTTAAGCCATGCCACTTCTCAGGCAATGGCCTTAAGGACTTAGAGAGAATGACAAATTCGTTGACCTTTACCGTCAATTCCCCTGTTCTGGTTTTAAATATATGGCCCTTTACACCAATGAAATCGCCTATATCTACAGCTTCAAAAAGTAAAAAACTATCTTTGCCTACGGTATCTAGCTGAAAATAAAGCTGAATCTTTCCACTAAAATCCCTCAGGTCGGCAAAAGCGGCTTTGCCGTGTTGGCGTTTAGCCATTATCCTTCCAGCTATCGCAACCTCTTGGCCTTCATTATATTCTTTTAATAAATCTTTTATCAGGTGGCTTCGGGTAAACTTGTTAGGGTAAGGACAAATGCCTCTTTGCCTGAGGAGATTTAATTTTTCTATTCTTTTTTGAATAATTTCATTTAATTCCATTAGGGATATATTATATATTAGTGATATTTATGTGTCAAATGGATATATTAAAGCAAAAACATAATATTAAGTATAACTAATTGCAAAAACAGATAGTTAGACTATAAACTAAAATCTTTGGGGCCTCAAGTCTTAGAAATAAACGCTGATTAGAAAAAATTTTTGTTTGGTGAGTTTAAAATAAATAAGAAAAGGTCATCAACGGATTATTTTTCTTGCCTTATATCTTTTTGCCTTAAAAAACTCAACGCTAAATTTAATGGCGCTTTTTGCATCAAACATCTTACAAGAGAAAATATTTAAGTAAGCGCTACTCCATAATTCAGAAAAATGCCCCGTAATCGAACTTGTCTCGATAAATTGAAGAAGGGAATAACCCGATGTATGTGGTGCGTCATGACCGAAATGAGGTGTTAGCGTCTTTCCATACTTGACCATCTTTAAAATCTTGCAAAGTTCGGTTACATATTCTTTTAGGGCTTTCTCCGAACGAATAATTTCTGGATCACAATCAAAGAGATCTAAAATTACTTCCATTCCATAAACAATTTTCTTTCCCATCTCCTTATCATCCTTTCTTTATACTATACTTACTTTAAATTTAAATTCTTTAATTATATTCCTTATCCAAATGCGATTGCGATGTAAAAGAAGATTTATTCCCATATTATTCAGCAAAAAATTTCCAGCAGAAAAATTAACGATATTGTGATAATTGGTATTAAAATTTGGTGGGCACAATGAAAGAGGACAAAAAAGATAAGTGGTGCATTTCTTGCCAAGAGCTGAATTCTTAAGATTAACTAAAGATAAAAGTGTTTTCTTTAGGCTAACTAAAACTCTTGAGTAAAATAAAAAATTAACGATATTTATGAGAGCGTCAACCTTACAGAACAGACGCTCCGCATAAAAAACTCCAACATCTTCTTGTTGACTTCCCATCTCCTCCTTTATTTCCTTTCCTAATTTTTATTGTAGTAAATCTTTACGAAATGTCAATAAAATTATTTAATTTTTTTAAAAAATATAACATTCAATCATCCAAACTTTTTTATTCGTTTAACTTTTCTTCATAGAAATTGGCGGTCTTGGTTCTTTTCAGCAATTTGGTATCAACTATTATAGTAACAGGGCCGTTGTTAATCAGCTCTATCTGCATATTTTCTCCGAATTTGCCTTCTTGTATACTCACTTTATTTTCCTTCAATCTATTTATGACTTCATTATAAAATGATTCTGCCTTTACTGGTAAGGCCGCATTTTCGAAAGAAGGCCTTCTGCCTTTCTCTAAATTTGCCATAAGAGTAACCTGCGGAACAACTAAAACCTCTGCCTTTATATCCATTACTGATAAATTCATCTTACCTGACTGATCTGAAAATAATCTTAAGTTCATAATTTTATCTACCATTATATCAATATCTTCTTGACCATCATCTGAAGCTATACTCAATAAAACTAAAATTCCATTGGCTATTGCCGAGATGATTTTATTATTTATTTTTACTTCGGCCTTCGATACTCTTTGAATCACTGCCCTCATTTTAAAAAATTATTTTATATTTGCTAATTTATCTTTTATGAACTGGCTTAGGGTTTGATTGTCTATTCTGGATGAGATTTTAATCTTTGCCTCTTTCATTACCTTGCCCATATCTTTTAAACCCATAGCTTGCGTTTGTAAAATTATATCATCGATGATTTTACCCAACTCTTCTAAAGAAATTTCTGGTGGCAGATAGGATTTAAGAACATCCAGCTCCTGCTTCTCCTTTTGGGATAAATCATTTCTGTTGGCTTGTTCAAATTTCAAAATCGCCTCTTGTCGCTGCTTAATCTGCTGCCTAATAACATCTATCACCAAATTGTCTTCTAATTTTTCTTTTTTCTGGGCAATTGCTAAATTTTTTAGCTGGGAACGTAAAAAACTCAATGTTTGCGCCCTGACTTTATCTCTGTTTTTCATTGATTCTTTATAATCATTAAAAATCTTCTCTTCTAACATTTATTACCTCCTGAAATAAAATTCTAAAAAAAACCTTTTAATTTCAACAATAAAACAAGGATTGCTAAACAAAAAGAATAAAAAGAAAATTTATAAAAAGAATTTTGTTTTAAAATTTTGCGCAAAATGAAAAGTGAAAATATTCCCGTAAAAAAAGATAATAGAAAACTCACAACTAAATAAACAAGTGGCAAGCTAGAAGTATCGCCCATAAAATCCTTTATTGAAACCACAAACGCACCAGCGACTATAGGTATGGAGACCAAAAAAGAAAATTTAAAAGCGCTCTCATTTTTAATATTCCTAAATAGTAACAAGGATATAGTCAAACCGGAACGAGATATGCCCGGTGCAAGTGCAAACACCTGAACAATCCCAAATATAATTGCATCCCTAATAGTAATATGCCTTAAGTCTCTCTGTCCATAGAGAAGATTCTTCGTCGAGAGTAGTATGATCCCATTCACAATTAAAGCTGCTATAACTAAAGGAATAAAATAAAATAATTTTTCAAAATAGGTGCGTAAATTTATTGCAAGATACCCTGTAAGTGCTGTGCTAACCAAAATATAAATACACAAACGAAAATTACTATCGTATTTCCACACATAAAAAATTCTTCTTCTTAGGAGAATATCGGACAGCGCCACCAAAAAAGATGATATCAAAACAAAGATATCTTCTCTCAAAAAAAACAAAAGTGAGCATAAAGTGCCCAAATGCAAAACTACATCTAGAAAAACAACATTCTTATCTATCCCAAACAGATGTTGAATAATTACTAAGTGCGCTGAGCTGCTTATCGGCAAAAACTCAGTTAGCCCTTGCACAATTCCTAAAATAATAAACTTAAGCATTGACTAATAATTGTTGTTTTTTTAAGGCAAAGTCTAATTTTTCTGGCGTTACCAAACCCATCGTCAATAGAGTATCACCCAATTTTTTACCTGTCCGCCAGTGTCTTAATAGTGCCTCGGATAATGTATTTTCATCTAAGATATTATCATCAATTAATATCTGACCCAAAGGTTTTTTTTGCTTCGATGTCTTGATATCTTCTATATAGTGGTGAATCTTCCGAGAGTGCTTACCCTGTAGAGAAAATTCCTTTTGTTCGATACGGCGATTGACTAAAAAAGTACTTTTACCCAATGTCTTTAAATAATTTTTGATTTCAAATGCAGTCTCGCTTAACTGGATAATACTATCGATATTACAATGTTGATTATTCACAATGGCAATAGAAATACTCATTAAAGGTACCTTAATTAATTTAGCCTGTCTATCTTTTACTTGAATGAATCCAGTTTTTCGATCATCCCCTGAATAGTAATAAGGAATTATTCTATCGAATTCTTTTATAATTTCGGTTGCTATTATTTTTTCTTTATCGCAAGAGGTAATAAAAACAAAATCATCTCCTCCTATATGCCCGACGAAATCACCCTGATTGCCAAATTGTTTTATAATTCTAGAAATAATGCGTGAAGTCTGAATTATAACCATATCGCCCTTATGATACCCATATTTATCGTTAAAGTACTTAAAACCATCTATATCTACATAGCCGAAAGAAAATTTTTGTTGTAAATCAATTAATCTCCTTAAAATAACCTCAATTGCATTACTGCTCGGCAATCTGGTCAAGGGATTAACATAAAATTGATGTCTAGACCTTTTTACTGCTATCTCTATCCGAATCTGTAAATCTATTGGATCTGGTGGGCTTACAATATAATCATCGATTCCCTGTTCAATATCTAATAGCTGTCTCCTTAACTGTCTTCTATCTATTAAGATTATTATCGGTATAAATGAGGTAAGGAAATTCTCCTTTATAATCTTTGATAGATGGATGCCGGAATCCCCTTTTAGATTTTGGTCAATTAATATTATGTCAGGAAATTCATCTTCAAGTTGTTTGATTGTCTGATTAGCCTCATTCGTAACAATAACGTTATAATTATAAGATTTGAGCAACAACATTAGCATTTGCGATAAGTTTTTATCTGTTTGCGCTAATAAAATGTTCATAAAAGAATTGCAATAAACATTACCGCGCTAAGAAGATAATGTTGAACGATAGACAATCTAAAAGCCTTGTTTAACTGCTTTAAATTGTCATGATTATTCTTCAATATTAAAGCTATTCTTACACCAATAAAAAACAAAATAATCAAACCTAGAAATATATATGATTGGACTAACCTAAAATAATAAATCACCAGTAACGATAGAAAAAGAATACCCGTAAGAAATAGATATAAATAAAACGCTTTTTTTCGAATAGCCACACTGAGTAAATGCCACGTATCTAAACAACCTCCTCTTTTATAATCAGTAACCTTTTTACAGATAAGCGGGAACAATATGCTAAATCCGAATGGCAAAGAAAGTAAAAAAACCTTACGTGAAAAAATAATTCCAGTTTTTATAAAATATCCCGTTAGAACTAAAATTGGACCCAGAAAAATTAATAATATAAATTCTGATAAAATTGAAAGATTAATCTTGGGCGGAACAATCTGATAAGCCCATGCCAAAAACATAATAACGATTAACCAAATATGAGTAAAGTCCCTGTTAAGACGTAAATTCAAAATCAATATTCCTATAACACCAAAAAATGCAAGAATTGTAGCTACGGCAAAATAAAATCTTAACGAAAATAAATGGTGATCGTCACATATATCGCCAATAGAAGAATTAAAAAATTTTGCCTTCTCCCACTCCCTTTCAGGACGTCTATCAAAACTTTCATTAAATAAGATAAAGCTTAAATAAAAACAAAATATCGCAGATAGAGAAAGCAAAATATCAATATAATCAAAATTTTTTATTTTAGGGTAATCTATGCAGTACCCAAATAAAAAAGGAATGAAAGCTAAAACAACAAAATCAATTCTTAAGATTTTCAATAATTGAATAAATTTTCTTAACATATATTTCTAAATTAACCCATGAATATAATATAACAAATGAGTTGGATTTAAAAGAAAAAACATTAATTTTAGGTAAAAATCAACCAATTTAAGTCTTCTCTCCTTATTATTTAAGATGTTACTTTGGTAGGATAATCTTAATTACATTTTTGGGAAAATTTTCTTCTGTTGACTAAAGATAAGTCTAAAAATAGATTAATAATGAATTGTTAAATTAAGAAAGGTAAATATCTATTCGAGAGAAAAAACCTTCGCGCACTCTTCTGGCATTAACCATATCCAATACATCAGAATTGATTTCTTGAACATCGCCTTCTTTTGCGATTAGAACAATTTTCTTAACAGTTGCGGCCTTTGAACCAAAGGTATGCAGACGTTTTGGGTTATGATAGATAACTATTGTTTTGCCAAAAAACATAAAAGCATAACAATTTTTCTCAACCACTAAAGATGTTTCTTTTTCTTGCCAACCGTTTAGAAAAATATGCTGGGATTTCTTAGTAAAAAGCTCTTTGTGTAGGAGCGGACAAAATTTAAGAGCCAGTTGTCCTTTATGGTCTAAAAAAAACGGTTTTAGACCAACATTTATAACTAACCAAATATGAATTAATTCTGCAGTTGAACCACTTAAACGTGCCACAAAACCATTGCCATGAATTTTTTCATCTGGAAAGACGCTGCTTACAATAAAAGAAGAGTTTTCTAAAATACTACGGCCGTAGCGTTGAGGCTTCTGAAAAGGGATGGCAACTTTAAAAAATTCTTCATAAAACTCTTCATATAATCCTGACTTAAGAAGCTCCAACAAGTATTTATATTCCATATGGAGCCAAATGGACTCGTTTTCTAACCACCCTGGTGTAAATGCCTTAGCCCTTCCTATCTCCTCTGGTTGATCTTTAAGAGAAGCATTAACTTTATACATTTTTAATTTTTTATCATAAAGTGTACTGCCCTTGACCGCAAGATATAGACTCTTCTTTTCAGATTGATTTTTAGCGATACGAAAGGCGTGGACAAAACCTTCTAAAAATAAGGGCAATGGTCTCTGTCTAAATTTTCGGGGTGATATATAAATAGGCTCATGGTTATTATTCTTTTGTGCAGAATCTGGCCTATCTAACAAATCATATTCAACTACTTCATTAATAAAATAAGTCCAATAATATTTCTTTTCTGAGTTAAAAGCCTTACAAATACCTCGTTCTAATTTCGTTAGTGCCTTTTCAAAAAAATTCAGTATCTTGTCGATTTGAATCTTTTTATCTATTCCACTAACACCAAAAATCACCCTATTTCGATACTCCTCCTTTAACGAATAACTTTTATCCCAAAAAGAAAAAGTATCTTCCTCTGATTCCTCTACTAATAACTTTTCTAAACCTTGTAAAAAATCATAAATTTCTTCTGGTATATCAATAGAGAAATCAGCGGGTAGACAAAGATCTTCTTGGAGAGATTTCTTAACAAAGGTGATCAACCTCTGCAGCTCCATTGTTTCATTTACTGATGAACCAAACAATGCAGGCAATCCATTTAAGGCATCATACCAATCTGGCTTATCCGACTCCATTTCTATTCCTACCCCAAAAGGGTCTAATGAGGCTAATTTATTCACGATAATACAGATTAACTTAACTAAAAGATTGGTAAAAAGTATTTGGCCCTTGCCATTTTCTTTTCTAACTTTATGTGGCTCAATAGTACGACTGTATATTAATTTTCTTTTTTCTTCGACAAATGAAACAGAATTGAGTTGACGTGGCTTACCATGATAGAGCACATATTTCTTGCTACGCGGATTAACAACTGCGTAATTATCATAAAAACTAAATTCTTTTTTTTCTAACAAGATATTCTTTAATTCTTCGGGATAAACACAAAGATAGCGCTCTAAAAGATCCGTATTGTATGTCCAGTGATCGGTCCAAAATCCCTCTTTATGTTCGGCATCTTGCTCGGCAATGCTGAACGATAAAACATCTTGGATAAACCCTTGTATATTTTCTATAGTAATTTCATTTTCTTCTAAAAAAAGAAAAAGCTCTCCGATGTGAAACGGCTGACTCAGAAAATTACTCAATATATCGCGGTGTTCTTTTCTGGCATAAGTTTGTAATATCTGTTCGAAGTTGGTTTGATTTTCAAAATGATACCTTATTCCCTTTATTACTAAGGGATTAAATCCATCTAATTGAATCAGGTTAAAAAAAGCGATAATGTTGTTATCTTTCAAATCCGGATTGAAAAATACATCGTTCCTGCGATTCTGATTTACGTCTCTATAATTGCCATCGCCCTGAGAAAAATAAGTTGGTTGAGTAACAAATTTATTATAATCGCGCTCGAGGTCGCCGTGTTTACGAGAAAAAACATATATAACTTCATTTTTTTGCCTATCTATTGTTGTGGGCAGTCCTCCACGTAAAACATTATCCATAAAAGTTCCCTGTACGTAGTAATTAAACGCTAATGAAGAAGAGATTGTTAAAGCGTTGTTGGTTATTTTCGAAATAATATCTTTTAATTCTTGACGCTTTGAGCAAATATAATCTCTGTTAGCAATACGTTTGATTGAATTATTGAGTTTTTCTTTTGAATCCATATTCCCCATTACACTATACAGAGTAAATTCACTGTTTTTCTCTAAATCAAAGCTTACAAAGGAAAATGCACAAGGGGTTTTACTTTGGGTAATCTGTTTTCTAGGATATCTAAAATTTTCTTGTGTTAAAAATGAATATGGCAAAGATAAATCTTTTATGTTACCGAAAATAAAATCGGGGTCAACAATAGGTTTTATAAGAGATGGCTTCCCCTTTTCATAAAAACCCAAATAAAAGTTTCCTCTTTTAATGTGGATTACCTCCGGTCGATCCGTCGGGTCAACCGGAAGACGATAAAATGGCACGGAATTTTCTAAATTTTCCACCCGCATCCACGCCTCTATTGTCCGACTTAACTTTTTAAGAAACATATTAGTTATGCCGTAAGGAATAAAAATAGGTAAGCCATCAAGTAATTCGATGCCTCTTGTTGTAGTTGTATTATTTCTAATAGTAAAAATTCTAACTAAAGCTGCAAAATTATCTGAAGGAATAGTAAAATAACTCAGCTCTATTTGAATCCCTAAGGTAAGGTTATTCTCTTCGATAGTTAATTCGCTAAAGTCAATCGTCATTTTATTTGTTGTTTTAAAACCAAAATTATTAAAATTATTCTGAAACGGTTCATAAAAAATATTTCTACTCTTATTTTTTATCTTTAAAAATGAACGAAAACCATTTTGAAAAATCATCTGATATGCTTTATTGGCAGGCTGAAATTCTACAATTGGGTGGTCTTTTGAATTTATGCCAAAACTACTTATGCATTGGCAACGATTAACATAGAAAACCCACATCGGTATACCATACAATCCTGCAATTCCAGGGAAGAAACTACAGAAGGGTCTAGAAAAATTATAATTTTCTATAACAAACCTTCCATCTTGCTGAAGGCTATACTTTGCCTTTTTGTCTTCGAAAGAAAAACTCTTCTTCATCAAAGTTACTTTTTTACATCAAGGTATTAACTAGATAAATTCTATTCTTTAAATCCTTAATTCTTTTAATGGAAATTTTTATTTGTGTTCTCTTTCTTCTAAAATCCTTCTTTGCATCTCTTCTTCATACAACAACTGCATTTTCTTTAATTCTTTTTGACCAAATTCCTCAACAATAATCTTTTCGATGATATCCAACTTAGTTCTTAAAAATAAATATTCTGGATTTAAGGATTTGCCGCTATCAATATATTTTAAGCTAATAGCAAATTTTTCTTTATTCTCTATGTACTCCTGTAATTCTTTGATTAATCTTTCCCATTTTGCCTTATCAGTATCAACCTTAACATCCAATATTTGTTTTAGGATAGACCTATCTATATAGAGCTGAGTAAATTTTCTATCTATCTTTTCAATGGCTTCTCTTGTGGTTTTATAGAGCCATAAGAGATATCTTTTCTTTAAATTAGCTGACTCTTCTGGAGTCAAATGCGCAATTTCTTTTCCATCAATCATGAGATTCTGTTTCCTTGTTTAAATACTGTTTAAGCTTACTCCAAGTTTTTGGCCCTACCTTGCCATCAGCTACTAAACCATTATCTTTCTGAAAATTCTTAATTGCCTCTTTAGATTTTGCGCCAATAATCCCATCAATTTGACCTTTATAATAGCCGGCTTTATTTAGGGCTTCTTGGATTTGTAAAGGTGTTGGTGCAATATAATCATTAGTTTCTATTACTTTAGAAGCCGATTCGGTCTGCTCCATAGTAGTTGATGGTTGTTGGTTAGTATTTAACTGAGTTATCGAAGAAGTCTCTATAGCTTTTTCAGTTACTGATACTACGGCTTCTTTTGGCAATTGTGTATCAAATGGGGATTTAGATTCTGCTGCCTTCTTCTTGCAAGCCGAAATAAAACATATCATAAACAGGCACACTACAAAAACACACCCTCTCTTTGAAATATTAATCATAGCTAATACCTCCTTTTCTTATTGCTAAATGATAACAAAAAGCTAATATTTGTCAACGCTTTTATGGAAACAAGGTAGCTGCCCAAAAGTCAAAATTAAATTAAACAATTTTAAAAAGGCCGTTTTAGCCTAATTTTCGCTTAGTTAGTGTTTATTAGGAATTGAATTAATTATTTTAAGTGATGGGAAAAAATATTATTTATATTTATTTCGTCTTTAAAAACAGCCTTCCAGACAGCTGGGTTTTCCATACATAAATACAAGCTAACTTCCTTATCATACCTTCTGATTAACTCAACCATCCGCGTGTAGATGGAGATTCTCAGTTTCTGGGGATATCTAATTTTTTTATCAAAACCTATGATTAATTCTTCATTCAAAATATTGGTCTCGGGAAAACGTTGCTCAATAATGGGCTTCAGTATCGGTGGAAAACGTAATGTTCCCAAACTAATCCAGGCAATATTTTGTTTAATCGTACTGAACAATAAATCAATCACTTGGCTATAATGAATCAGCCAATCCCGTGAATATAAAATTGGGTCAAAATGAAAAGCTACCAAATATCCATCTTCTACGCATCTTCTTGCGGAAGCAATGCGACTATTTAGATCAGAAGAGCCTAACTCATCGCTTTTAATCAATGACTGGGGATTAAGCGACCAAGAAACAACTGTCCTGCCATTATGAACAAGACCGAGCAGATTATTAATATTAGAACTCTTGGTTTTTAATTCAAAAAGAACATTATTAAATTTAGCAAAAAAAGGCACCAAAATCTTGGAAAAGCCAGTTAAATAATCTAAAGCCAACGAATCAGTAAATTCACCTGTGCCAAGACGAACTAATCTGTTTTGTTTCTTAATAAAAACCTCTGCTGCACTTAAGAAATCTTCAATATTAGTAGGTATTACGATACCCGGGGCATTAGTGTATCCTTGCAAAAAACAATAACTACATTCATAGATACAGCCAAATCCAATATTTAAAATCACATATCCACAACAGATGCAACCTTTAGTACATGGGCAAGACTTAAGGAAATCGTAATTTTCCTTTATTAAAAAAATTGTCTTGTGTCGTTGGTTATAGTCCCTTATCGTAAATCTTTTACGAGACCTTAGGTAGTGCGGCAAAGAATCAATAATTTTGACCCTGGCCTTTTTAAAGTTGTCGATGATATTTTTTGTTATAGATGAATCAACAACTTGTCTTTCGACAAAAATCTGATGGGGAGAAAATATTATCTCTTTTTTAGGCACATAAAAATCTGGATCGAAAGCTATTTTGGGAAGATATATATCTCTTAAACTACCTTCCTTCGAAAACTCGGGGAATCTTTTCTGAATTAAATAATTTTTGATTTTCTTAAAAATATCCTTGCGGGAAACAGATAGGCTAGAGATTATTTCATTTGGAATTACACTAAAGGCAGAAATATTATCTCTAATAGAAATTTCATAAACAAGTCGAATAAGGTCTTTTGCCTTATTGCTTTGAATAGGAAAACCTAATTGCGAAATTACTTCTTGAGAATCCCTTAGGCACTTCTCTCTCTGATGTATCTGCATAGCAACGAGATGGCTCGACTGCGACAATCTCTTATTAAACTTTTCTCTCGGGGCAATAGATTTCTATAAAATGGCTTTTTATTAACAATATCGGTAACATAAAGAATTGCTAAGGCAGATAAACCAACATAACGACTAGCTGAGTAAAAACCTGATGATTCTAAATCCACACCGGAAATATCTTTTTGTTTAAAAGGAAAAATATTTGTCTCCTCCAAATAAAAAGAACTTATAGTGGCAATATCTGCTTTTCTACAGTTATTTTTATTTAATTGCATAAAATTATCGAATAATTTCTTATCCGCGGGAATGGCCTCCATAGAAAAATCATTATTAAGCGTTTGGGTAAGACTCTCAAAAGCATATGCCTTCTCAACTACCACAATCTCACCAATATCTAAACTTGAAACCGAACCACAAGATCCAATCAGATAGACTCGCTTGCAAGGAGTATTTCTTAGATAGAAAACCGCGTCACTAACAAAATTTATACCTACGCCTGTTTTTATCACGCTAAATTTATCTTCGTTTAACACCTCAAAAAGCAAACCTTTAGTCTTTTCGCTATCGGGGCTTTGCCTAAATAAATCTAGAGTCAAAAACGGCGTTAATATTACATCTTGTCTAATGAGCGAGGGTTTTATCGAAAAAAGCTTCTGAAAAATATTCATAATTGAATTAACTCATAAGCCGGGCTTCCAAGCGATAGTTTTTCTGCGTATTTGAATTGGTCAAGATAAAAATTAACGTTTTGAAATTTCAAAAAGATATCTTCATCTTTGTTACAGGCATCTACAGTGGCTTTCTCCAAAGCAACAATATCTTCTGAGGCAAAAACTCCAATATCTTTAGTAATAAATGAAACTCCACGATTATCCATACAATCACATTCTTTAGTAATCTCGAAGGCGCAATTAATAAAAAACTTTCTTTTAAATTTTTTCAAAATAGCTGCAGCGTACTCAACGACCCGTTCATTAAAAATTAAATAATCCTCCTTCCAATTTACTGCTATCGCCCCATATTGACATGCGCATAAGCACTCTCCACATCCAACGCAAACATTGCTTTCAATAAATGCCTTATCCTTTTTGACGGAAATTGCCTCCACCGGACAAATTTCAATACAGGCTCCGCACATAATACATTTATTCGGATTAACTTTGGGTTTAACTGAAGAGTGCTGAACCTGCTTACCAGGACGACAACTTATGCCCATTGCTACATTTTTAATCGCAGCTGCATAACCAGTCATCATATGTCCAGTCACATGACTTAAAACAACCAAATTATCCAAAATGCCAACAAAAGAAGGAACCCTAATGTTTTTAATATGTTGATAATCGACCTTAAAATCTTTACCATCTAACCCAAAAATTCCATCAGCTATGATAAAAGGCGCTTTTATTTTATCCGGCGTAAAACCCTTTTTATATGCCAAGGTTAAATGGTCAATCGCATTATTTCGTTCTCCTTTGTATATAACATTCGTATCAAAAACAAATGGTTTGGCGTTCTGTGATTTAATCTTCTCTACGACTAAGGTGACTAATTCTGGTTTAATTGCAAAAGGTGAATTACTATCACCTATTGTTATTTTAATTGGAACAATTGTGGAGGCAGAAAACTTAGGAAGGAATTGCAAAACTGCAGAAAGTGCTGCTTGCTTCGATTCACTACTTTCATCGACTCCTTTAAAGTATACCTTACTTGCCACATTATCACCGCTATTTAGATTTTAATATTCTTAGTATCTCATCCAATTGAGAAGAGATTTTATTAAGCAGTAGTAATTTTTTCTCTTCTGCTTGCTGTTGAGCTAACTGCAATTGTTTTGCCTCGTTGGCTAATTTAGCCATATCACCCAAATCCTTAAAATTAAACATCTATAACCTCCTAAAATTTCTTATTATGTCTATAGGGACGAGTTTTATTTTTCTCAATCTTTTTTATCAAAGCATCTTCTAAATCTATATTTTTCTGGCCACAATAATCAAATATGCGAATACAACAATCAGCCAACTCTTCTGCAATTTCCTCAATCGGCCGACTATTGCGCATAGCCTCTAATGCCTCAGATAGTTCTGAATGCATTAGGGCAATTAATTCGCCGTCAGAGCGCTCTATATCCCACCAGCCTTTTTCTTGAGCAATTCGATTGCAGATTTTGATAAAATCATTTATGGATAGTTGCTTATGATTTTGCATTCTTTATAAACTCCTGAAGTTTCTTTCTATCCTTTTTGCCAATTTTAGCTTCAACCCCACTTGAAACATCTACTGCATAAGGTTTGAACTTTCTTACTGCCTCTTTAACATTCTGAGGAGTCAAGCCGCCAGAAATTATATATGGTTTCTTAATATCTCGTATATATCTAGCTAAGTTCCAATCAAATCTCATGCCGCTACCGCCGTATTCGGTTGAAAAGCTATCTAATAATATAAGTTCGGAATTTATCTTATCGCTATTAGCTAAAGATGACTTATCCTTTATACGTATTGCTTTAATTATACGATAACCTTCTAACTTCTTAATATAATCACTTGATTCTTGACCATGAAGCTGAATAAAATCTAAACCGCACATATCAACAATGCGCTTGACTAAGATTATGTTCTCATTTACAAATAACCCAACTTTAAATATCCACGGAGGTAACATATCGATAATCTTCTTTGCCTGAAGTGGCGAGATGTAGCGGTGACTTTTCTTGTAAAAAACAAAACCTAAAGCATCTGCCCCTGCCCAAACCGACCAAAGCGCATCTATAATATTAGTGATACCACAAATCTTAACTTTAGGTTTCATCCTTGCCGATATCTTATCTCAAAACACTTAACAACTCATCAAGTTTAGTCTCAATATTGTCTGCCTTCATTAAGGCCTCGCCAACTAAAACTCCATTGACACCGAGATTTTTAACATTGAGCATATCTTGAGCTGTTTGAATTCCACTCTCCACAATTATAATCTTATCTTTAGGTATCTGCGAAACCAATCTTGGTGCTAAATCTTTTTCTATGCTAAAATTATCTAAATTACGATTATTTATTCCAATGATTTCTACATCATAATTTAATGCTGTATTTAACTCTTGGGCAGTATGCACCTCCACAACGATATCTAAACAGACATCCTTGGCTGTCCTAATTAGCTCCCTCAATTTCTTCTTATCCAGAATTGATACTATTAAAAGAATCGCATCGGCCCCAAAAAACTTTGATTCCAATATCTGATATTCATCAATAATAAAATCCTTTCTCAATACTGCAAGTGAAGTACAGGCCTTGACCTCTTCTAAATCATCAATACTGCCATTAAAAAATTTTTTTTCAGTAAGAACAGAAACCAGCTGGATACCTTTTGACTCATAAATCCGAGCAATTTCTAATGCTCGTCTATTAGCCCTTAAACATCCTTTAGAAGGAGATGCGAATTTTATTTCCGCAATAAGGTGCGTGCCTTTTTGTTTTAAGCGTTCTTTAAATTGTGGGCGACGCAGAGGAGGCGCAATTTTCTCTATTATCTTCTCTCTGGGAAGTGATTGTTTACATTGCTCTAAGAATAATTCTTTTTCCTTCAAAATTTGCTTTAAAAAACTCATTTTCTGTTTGTAAAATCTATCAGATGTTGGAGTTTTTCTCTAGCTCTTCCTGAATCTATAGTTATATGAACCAATTCCAGCCCTTCTTTTATGCTCGATGCCGCATCGGCCACATATAAAGCAGCAGCAGCATTCAGACTAACTATATCCCTGTAGGGACTATTTTTGCCAGCGAGTATCTCTTTCAAAATTCTAGCATTAGCTTGAATATCTTTCCCCTGAATATCAGATAATTTGACTTTTTTTATTCCAAAGTCGTTCGGTGTAATCGAATATGTTCTTATCCTTCCATTATTTAACTCACATATTTTCGTTGGACCTGTTGTCGTAATTTCATCTAACCCATCTTCTCCCATCACTGTCATTACTCGCTTTGAACCTAATTCTTTTAGGGCTATGACGAAATCCTTGAGTAAAGCCTCCTCGCAAACACCAATGAGTTGGTGTTTAACAAAGGCAGGATTTGTCAAAGGACCTAAAAAATTGAATATAGAACGAATGCCCAACTCTTTCCTCACTGGTTGAGCATATTTCATAGCTGGATGGAAATTTGGTGCAAACATAAAACCAATACCTACTGTCTCAATACACTCTTTTACCATCTGGGGCTCAAGCTCAATCTTTACCCCTAAGTACTCTAATACATCTGCGCTTCCGCATTTACTAGAAACAGACCTGTTGCCATGTTTAGCTACGCAGACTCCAGCAGCAGCTACAATAATTGCTGCTGCTGTTGAAATATTGCAAGTTGCGCTTTTATCGCCTCCGGTCCCACAAGTATCAACTACAATATTTCTTCTAATATTAATGCGCCTTGCGAAATGCCGCATAACCTTCGCCGCGCCAATTAATTCTTCAACGCTTATACCCTTCATAATTGAGGCAGTCAAGAAAGAAGAAACCTGAACCGGCGTAGCCTTGCCTTTCATAATCTGAGCCATAGACCTAACCATTTCTCTTTTGGTTAAATCCTCTTTTCGAACAAGCTTTTTAATTGCCTCTTGAAGCATATTTGTTTTCTTAAAAAAATTTATTGAGCTAGAAAATTTTTAAGCAATCTCATTCCAACCTTAGTCATAATTGATTCGGGATGAAACTGCACACCCCAAATCGGAAATTGCTTATGCCTAAGACCCATTATCTCTCTATCTTCTTTGGTATAGGCAATTATCTCTAATTCTAGCGGTAAACTTTTTCTATCAACCACTAAAGAATGATACCGTGTTGCCTCAAACGGCGAAGGAATGCCTTTAAATAAAATATCTTTGTTATGATAAATCATCGAGGTTTTACCGTGCATAATCTTTCTTGCTTGAATTATCTTTGCCCCAAAAGCATAACCGATTGCTTGATGACCTAAACAAACACCCAAAATTGGAATTTCTCCTTTCAACCTATCAACCACTTCACAAGAAATACCCGCATCTTCAGGACGACCCGGACCAGGAGAAATAATAATCTTTTCGGGATGGAGTTTTTTTATTTTCTCTATTGTAATTTTATCGTTTCGGAATACCCTTACATTGCTATTTATTTGCCCAACATATTGAACTAGATTATAGGTAAATGAATCATAATTATCAATAACTAATATCATCTTTATTCTTTCTCTCTAAAAACCCTTGCCCCTAAAATCTCTAATTTCTTCTCTAATTTTTCATATCCTCTATCAAGGTGATATACCCTGAAGACCTCTGTCTTATTCTTAGCAACCAAACCAGCTAAAACTAAAGCAGCCGACGCCCTCAAATCGGATGCCATAACTGGAGCGCCCACCAAATTCTTTACACCATGAACAATTGCTGAAGGGCCTTCTCTAAAAATCTGCGCACCCATTCTATTAAGTTCTGCCACATGCATAAAACGCTCAGGATAAATTCTTTCTGTAATCACACTTATGCCAGGGGTGATAGACATCAGCGTCATAAATTGTGCTTGCATATCAGTAGGAAACCCCGGATAAGGAAGAGTTGCAATATCAACCGGTTTAAGCGAATTCTTTCTTTTGACTTCAATAAAATCTTTGCCCTTTTTTACTAAGACACCAGCCTCTTTTAACTTTTCTAAAACAGCTCCTAAATGTTCTGGTATGATATTTTTAATAACTACATGCCCTTTTGTAATTGCAGCGGCAATTGCAAATGTACCGGCCTCAATTCTATCGGGAATAATCTCATATTCTGCACCATATAATTTTTTCACCCCTCTTATCTCAATAGTGGGCGTGCCTTGTCCTTTAATTTTTGCTCCCATTTTATTCAAAAAATTTGCCAAATCTTCTACTTCAGGTTCACAGGCTGCGTTTTCTATAATGGTAGTGCCGTTTGCCAAAACAGCAGCCATCATAACATTATCCGTGGCCAAAACTGAGGAACCAAACGAACCGCCTAAGAAAATTCTTTCGCCTCGTAATTGTTTTGCCTCAGCATAGACATAGCCATCTTTAATCTCAATTTTGGCGCCAAGAGTTCTCAATCCCTTTAGATGCAAATCTACCGGCCTTACGCCAATAACGCAACCTCCCGGCAGAGATACCTTTGCGGATTTCAAACGAGCCAAAATAGGCCCTAAGACACAAAAAGAAGCGCGCATTGTACTTACAAGTCGATAATCCGCAGTGTTTTTAGTAAAACTTCCTGATTTTACCTCAATGGTAGAATTATCAATATTAACGCTAACACCTAAAGAACGTAAGATTTTAACCATCGTCAAAGTATCTTTCAGAATAGCGGCATTCTTGATTATGCATTTCTCCTGCGTAAGTAGCGTAGCTGCCAAGATAGGCAGTAGTGCATTTTTTGAACCACTGATTTTTACTTCGCCTTTTAATGCTACTCCACCCTCAATTACAAACTTATCCATTGCTAATACCTTTTAATTATACATACTCGTTCAATATTCTGATAATCTTTTACAAAATCTATTTTATATTCTCTAAAAATATCTCTAATGGATTTGGCCTGGTTATATCCTATTTCCAAAATTACCAAACCTTTATTTTTTAAATAATACTTAAATACTTTACTCAAACGAAAATAAAAATCTAAACCAGTTTTCCCTCCATCTAATGCAATCATAGGTTCCTTTTTTACTGCAGCTTCCAATAAAGGCATTTCATCTCTTGAGACATATGGCGGATTCGAGACTATAATTTCAAATTTTGTCTTATTTTTGGCAAAATATCTATTACTAAATAAATCTGAACATAAAAATTTTATCTTGTGTTCTACCTTATTTATGAGTGCGTTTTCCCTTGCTATCTCTAATGCTGCTGGAGAAATATCCACTGCTACGACTTGAACATTAGTTAAAAATTTTGCTAAGGAGATTGCAATATTGCCCGCACCTGTACCTATATCAACAATGCTAATGTGTCTAAATTTAAAGCCGAGAGTGGATATCTGTTGAATAGCTGCTTCAACTAAAATCTCAGTCTCAGGTCGCGGTATAAAAACATTTTTGTTTACCTTAAATCTCAATCCCATAAAATCGGTAAATCCTAAAATATATTCCAGAGGATAAGATCTTGCTCTTCGACTAATAATATAATCGAGCTTCTTCAATTGCTCTTCATCAAAAACAATAGAATTGGATTCCAAATACAACCTGGAACGTGGACAATTAAGGATTTCAGTAAGTATCGTTTCTAACTCATCCATTTTTTTCTTGTTGGTGTTGAAAAGCGATAAGGGCATCAATAATTACATCTAATGAGCCATCCAAAACTTCTTCTAAGTTATACACCGTCAAACCAATACGGTGATCTGTTATCCTCCGATCTGGAAAATTATAGGTTCTTATCTTTTCACTTCTATCGCCGCTGCCGATTTGGGACTTTCTTAACTGTGATTGTTCTTTAAGCTTTTGATTATTTATATGGTCTAATAGACGCGCACGCAAAACCCGCAAAGCCTTGTTTTTGTTCTTTAATTGGGAACGCTCATCTTGGCAGGTTACAACAAAACCAGTGGGTAAATGAGTAATTCTTACTGCGGAATCGGTGACATTAACATGTTGACCTCCTCTGCCAGAAGAACGGAATACATCTATTTTTAAATCCTTTGGCTCAATAGTTAATTCTATTTCCTCTGGTTCCATTAACACCGCAACAGTAGCTGTCGAAGTATGAATTCTACCTGAGGCCTCCGTCTGAGGAATCCTCTGAACTCGATGCACACCACTCTCAAATTGTAATCTTTTATATACACTCTTCCCCCTGAGAGAAAAAATGATCTCTTTAAAACCACCTATCTCTGTGGGATTTGAAGATATCTCCTCAATCTTCCAATTCTTGCTTATGGCATATTTTGTGTACATACGGTATAAATCACCAGCAAAAATAGCCGCCTCTTGTCCGCCAGTACCAGCACGAATCTCCATAATAACATCCCTATCTGCATCTTTATCCTCAGAGATAAAAAAGGACTCTATTTCTTTTTGAAGTTGAATCTGTTTTTTGTCCAACTCCTCTAATTCGCTCTTTGCTAATTGAATAAATTCGAAATCAGAACTTTCTTTACACATTTTGTTCAAATCATCAATCTGTTTTTGAATACTTTTAGATTGACGAAATTTATGAACTATAGGAGAAATATCCGATAGCTCCTTTGCTAATTTTTGATAAAGGGTAGGATTCTTTATGATATTGGCATCAGCCAATTGCTGTTCTAATTCCTTAAATCTCTGCTCAAGGGATTCAAGCTTATTTAGAAGTAAAATATTTTTTTTCATCGATTGTTAAAGATATTAACCTTTTCGATATTTCTTCATAAATTTTTCTACCCTTCCTGCTGAATCGACAAATTTTTGCTTGCCGGAAAAAAACGGATGGCATTTTGAGCAAATATCAATTCTAATGTTTGGTTTTGTTGAGCGCGTATGAATAATTTCTCCGCAAGCACATATTATTGTTGATTCGCTATACTTTGGATGTATCTTTTCTTTCATTTCTCCTCCTCTTTAGTTGAACAATTAGACATTTATTATTTTTTTTGTTGATTCATACTTGCTAAAAATTCTTTATTAGTCTTTGTTTTAGACAATTTGTCAATTAAAAGCTCCATCGCTTCAGCCACATTTAATTCATTCAACACCTTTCGTAAAAGCCAAATTCTTGAAAGGTCTTCCGGATCTAACAATAATTCTTCTCTTCGAGTGTTAGAGCGCTTTATATCAATAGAAGGGTATATGCGTCGCTGAAATAAATTTCTGTCTAACTGCAATTCCATATTGCCTGTGCCTTTAAATTCTTCAAATATTACCTCATCCATGCGACTACCCGTATCTACAAGGGCTGTGGCGATAATAGTCAGACTGCCTCCCTCCTCAATTGCACGAGCCGTCCCAAAGAATCTCTTTGGTTTATGCAGTGCATTTGCATCTATTCCTCCAGTAAGAACCTTACCGCTATGAGGGGCAACTGTATTGTAGGCCCTTGCTAACCGCGTAATACTATCCAATAATATTACTACGTCTTTATTGTGCTCAACTAATCTTTTTGCCTTTTCCAACACTATCTCTGCCACTTGAACGTGCCTTTCTGCAGGTTCATCAAAGGTAGAAGAAATCACCTCGCCTTTTACTATTCGCTGCATCTCAGTAACCTCCTCAGGACGTTCATCTATCAAGAGAACAATTAGAATAACATCGGGATGATTCTTCATAATAGCATTAGCAATTTTCTGAAGTAAAACTGTTTTGCCGCTATAAGGTTGTGCTACAATTAATCCACGCTGACCTTTGCCTATAGGTGTCAATAAATCCATAATTCTTGTAGATAAATCAGCTGGATCGTTTTCTAAAACAAATCTCTCTTTGGGATATATCGGCGTAAGGTTATCAAATAAAACCTTCTCCTTTGCTATCTCTGGGTTTTCAAAATTTACGGCTTCGACCTTTAACAAAGCAAAATACTTCTCTGTATCCTTCGGGGGCCTTATTTGTCCACTTACTGTATCACCTGTCCTCAACTCAAATTTTCTTATCTGAGAAGGAGAAATATAAATATCGTCTGGACAAGGCAAATAGTTGTAGTTTGGAGACCTCAAAAAACCGAAACCCTCCGGCAAAACCTCTAACACTCCCTCCCCAAACATCAAACCTTCCTTTTCAGCCTGTGCCTGAAGAATCTTAAAAATTAAATCCTGTTTCTTCAGACCGCTGAAGCCATTGACATTAAGACTGCGTGCCAATTTATTTAGTTCAGCAATCTTCATATCCTTTAGCTTACCAATCTCAACCTTCTCAACAATATTATTCTTTTGACCATTCTCTTTTTGTTCTTCTCTTTTATCCATCTTTTCTACCACCTTTTCCTCCTATTTTTAATTGCTTAATAATAGACTCTATTTGTTTTTTAGTCTCAGAGATTGAACCACTATTATCTATAACAAAATCTGCTTCTTTAACTTTCCTGGAAAGCGGCAATTGAGAACTTATCCGATTTTCTATCTGATGATCTGATAGGCCGAATTTCCTCTTGGCTCTGTAAAATTGAATGTCTCTATTTGTTTTAACTACAATTACTAAATCAAAATATTGCTTGAGCCTTGCCTCAAATAAAAGTGGTGCCTCTACCACAATCAATCTATATCTAGCTCTATATTTTTCCAGTAGCTTTTGCATATCACTGATAACAGCAGGATGAATAATGCTATTTAACCTCTTTAATCTTTTCTGGTTTCCAAATACCTTTGAGGCTAAAATTCTACGATCAATCCTACCAGCTCTTACTATATTTTTCCCAAAATAACGAATTATTCTTTTGGCAATAGGTGTATCCAATTTAAGATATCGATGGGATAGAGAATCTAAATTAATTATTTTAGCTCCGTGACTTTTAAAAATTTTTGTCACAAGAGATTTACCGCAACAAAAACCGCCTGTAACTCCTAAAACCATTTTTAAGTCTTACGAATACCGTTATATAGTTGTAGATACTTTTTAGCCGAATCTTCCCAAGAAAAACTCAAGCCCATCACCTTTTTTACCAAATTCAACCACGCGCTTTTATTTTTAAAAAGCTTAAATGCTCGATGAATTGCCCTCCAGAATTCTTCCTTGCTATACTCTTCAAAAACAAAACCATTGCCTTTTTGGGTATCTTTATTGGAATCAAATACTGTATCACTTAATCCTCCAGTCCTAAATACCACTGGTATCGTGCCATACTTGAAACTAATTAACTGTCCTAAGCCACATGGTTCATAACGAGAAGGCATAAGGAATGAATCTGCTCCGGCATAAATCCGATGAGCAAGCACTTCGTCAAATTTTAAATTCAGACTTAAAAAATTAGGATATCTTTCAGAAACCTGCTGTAGCAAATTATGGTATTTTTGCTCTCCCGTACCTAAAATAACAATTTGCATATGGTTTTCTTTAAGCTGGTCTATTATATCTGCCAAAAGATGTATCCCTTTTTGCTCAGCTAACCTTCCCACAAAACCTAAAAGAAAAACATCTTTACTTTCGGCTAAGCCACATTGTTTTTGCAAGCTAATTTTGTTATAAGATTTATTGTCTAAACTAGCTACATCATATTGTTTAAAAATAAATTTGTCTTTACTTGGATCCCATATAGAATAATCAACTCCGTTTATAATACCTAAGAGCCTATCTTTCTTTTTTAACAATATCCCTTCTAAACCACAGCCGAATTCCTTTGTAAGGATCTGTCGCGCATAATCTTCGCTAACAGTAGTTATCCAATCAGAAAATAATATTGCCGCCTTTAATAAATTAATCTTTCCATAAAACTCAAAACCATCGATGCTAAAAAATTTCTCATCGAGACCCATTAAAGAATATTGACTCTTATCAAACAAACCTTGATAGGCTAGATTATGAATTGTAAGAATCGTTTTGGTATCTTTAAAGAGTTGTTTATTCATATATTTAGTTTTTAGATAAACTGGAATAAGACCTGTCTGCCAATCATTGCAGTGAATAATATCCGGCTGAAAATCAATCTCTTCAAGTAAGTTAAAAAATTTCGAACAAAAAAATGAAAAACGCAGAAGATTATCCTTATAGTCACCTGTTTTATCTCCATATAGGCCAACTCTATCAAAATAATTTTTGTTTTCTATAAAATAGAATTTGACACCCTTATATTCACAAAAGGAAAAGTCATTGTTGATTTTGTTAATCTTTATATTTGCTTCTCTTACACAACGATAAGCTGGCATAACCACAATTATCTGACAACCAAACTGTTTTAGCGCTAATGGCAATGCACCAGCAACATCTGCCAATCCTCCAGTTTTAGCAAAAGGGACTACCTCGCTGGAACAAAAAACTATTTTCATGTTACATCCTCCATTTCTAACCAATTAAGACCTATTTTAAGAGAAACCTTTATGGGCACATCTAAAGAAAACGCCTGCTCCATCCCTACTTTTACAATCTGGCATAATTTAGTCTTTTCTCTTTTAGGAAAATCAAAAACTAGTTCATCGTGAACCTGAAGGACCATCTTTGACTTAAGATTATTTTTTTCGATTTCTTTTTGAATATTTATCATTGCAAATTTTATCAAATCAGCAGCTGAGCCTTGAATTGAGGCATTAATGGCTTGTCGTTCGCTGAATTGCCTTAAACTAAAATCAGTTGAATTAATATAAGGTAGGTATCTACGTCGACCCATAAGAGTTGTAATGAAGCCATTATCGCGGGCAAAAATTAACTGATTTTGAATAAATTCGTTTACTTTCGAATAACGCATGAAATACGAATCAATAAACTCCTGAGCAACTTCGGTCGACAAATCTAAATCTTTGGCTAAACCATATGCACTCATTCCATAAATAATCCCAAAATTTATACGTTTGGCTGTTTCTCGCATCTCTTCCTGAACGTGTTCTATATCTACTTGATAAATTAAAGAGGCTGTCATCTTGTGAATATCGAAATCTTTTTTAAAGGCATCAATAAGAACTTCATCTTTAGATAAATGAGCCAATATCCTTAATTCTATCTGGGAATAATCTGCCGAGAGCAAAAGCCAGTCCGGGCCACTAGAAATAAATGCCGATCTAATTTTCCGTCCCAATTCTGTTTTCACTGGAATATTTTGCATATTTGGGCTTGCTGAACTTAAACGTCCAGTCTCTGTACCGGTCTGTAAAAAAGTAGTGTGGATCTTGGAATCCTTACTACTACAAAGCGCAGGCAAAACATCAATGTAGGTAGACTTCAATTTTACATACTGACGAAACTCTAAAATCAATTGGGGAAATTTATGGGATTTTGCCAATTTCCGCAGCACCTCTTCATCTGTAGACGGTCCTGTTTTGGTTTTTTTAAGTATAGGAAGATTAAGTTTATCAAAAAGAATTCTACCCAACTGCTTTGGTGAATTTATATTAAAATCATCGCCAGCAATATCAAAAATCTCCTGTCTTAACTTATCAATTTTATTCTGAAATATTTTAGATAGTTCTTCTAGATACTCGATATCTACTGATATGCCATTTTTCTCTAATTTAAACAACACGTCAATTAATGGCATCTCAAGTGTGTTAAATAAATCTAAAAGCCCCATCTCTTTCATTTTTTTCTTTAAGACCCTAGCTAGTTCAAAAATTATTATGCAGTTTGTTCTGTAATCGCCAGGCTCTATCTCTTTAATATCAAGATAATCGTATGCCAATTCTTTAAGTTGATAATCTTGCTTGGCCGGATCTATCAAATAAGCCGCAATCATACAATCAAATTCTTCTCCTGCCAAAGACAAATTATGTTTTTCTAATATCCATTTGCTTGTTTTAATATCAAAACCTATCTTTTTAAAACGGCTATCCTCAAAAAATAACTTTAACGTTTCTCTATCCTTTAATAAAAATACACTTTCCTCTCCTGAAAAAACAGATGCTACCACTGCCTTATCATCTGCCGTTGCTAGTAGATAAAATGCAAAAGTCTTTTTATTATTCAGTTTACTCCTTAAAGAATCTACGGTAATGGTAAATTCATTGATATCTTTAAAAGAATTAGAGTGGTCTGGTTTAATCTTATCTTCTAAAGTTTTAAGCAAAGACCTAAATTCTAACTCTTTAAATAGCTCGTACAGCTTAGGGTAATCTATTTCTCTTTTGGCTAACTGACTTATTTGAATATCTACATCTATATCACTAAATAAAGAGGCCAACTCTTTGCTTAACTTTATACTCTCTTTATTATTCTCGATAAGGAACCTGACCCTTTCGGAAGAAATCTCCTTAGTATTCTTTAATAAATTCTCTACACTCTGAAATTGTTTTATAAGCTCGATGGCAGTCTTTTCGCCTATGCCCTTAACGCCAGGTATGTTGTCAACACTATCTCCCATTAGGGCAAGTATATCTGGAATCTGTGTTGGTTCCACACCAAACTTCTCTCTTACTTTATCAACGTCAAAAAGGATAGATTCTTGTTTATAAGGATTGTAGATGCTTATTTTCCCATCTACTAATTGAAGCATGTCCTTATCACTAGTAACGACAACAACATCTAATCCGCTTTTCTTAGATTTTTTGGCTAAGGTTGCAATAATATCATCTGCCTCAAATCCTTCTTTTTCAATTATAGCAATCCTATATGCAGAAATAATCTCTTTAATTTTAGAAATTTGAGATATTAGTTCTTTAGGCATTGATGGTCTATGAATTTTATAATCCTTAAATTTCTGTTCTCTAAAAGTCGGCTTCTCCATATCAAAACAGATGCCAATATAATCAGGGTTTAAATCCTTAATTATTTTATTTAGCATATTAATAAATCCATAAATTGCATTCGTTGGTTGACCATAAGAGGTTACAAGCCCTGCCTTAATTGCAAAAAAGGCTCTGTAGATTAAAGAGTGGGCATCTATCAAGCATAGCTTTGCCATAAATTATCTCGATTATTACCTATTTTGCGAAAATCGGTTAATCAATAAAGTTAACCGTAGAGGGCAAGATATATTTTGAAACATTTTAATAAAAATTATTTATGTAATAAAAATTTTACATTCCTTTTAAAAATGATTGTTTTTCAATTCATATTCTTGGGGCTATTGTTGAGAGGAATTCACTGGTAAAAATTTGCCTTTTTTATCGAATCATCTAATAAATTTTTAATGTTTTCATTATCTGGGTCAAATAATATTGCAATCTGCAGCTCACCTATGGCGCTAACATAATCTCCCTGGCTAATAAATTTCCGCGCCATAAACAAATGGTATTTGCTATCTCGGAGTGGATTAGGGCTCAGTTTTGTTACAATATTTTTATTTAAAATTTGTCCGCCTTTTCCAACGGATTTCTTATCAATCTGTTCCAGATGTTCCTTTGCCTTCCAAGTCCACTCATCATCCCAATCTCCTAAACTCAATCGCATCCCCCAAAAATAAGCAGCATTTTCTAAATCGCCTTCCTTCTCATATAGAGCTGCTAAATTATAATAGGGACTTAATAAGTTTGGATCCAGAGCAATAGCTTTTAGGTAAGCCTCTTTGGCGTCCTCTATTCTGCCTTTTGCTTCTAAAATAATCCCCATATCATTATAGGCCAAAGCATAAGAGGAATCTTCCTGAATAGCTCTTTGATAATAAGCCAAAGCCATATCCAGATTACCCTGTTGTTGGGCCTGATACCCTTTTGTCCTATATATTTCTGAAGAGCGACGGTTTTTCTTTGCGGCATAAACAAAAGAAACACTTATTAGAAAGAAAATTATCAAAAAATTTATTAACGTTCGGATAGAAAAGACGGGCTTACTCATTGGTGGTCTTTTTATTAAAATAGTATATATCCATCTAAAAATCAAGTTTTTTTATTTTATAATACAATTATAGCAACGGCTCCATTGTCAATGCTGGATGTTCAACTTTTTCTAAAAAAGAAATTAATTCTGCTAAAGTAGTGGCCTTAGTCTCATCTGCAATTTTTTCTATCAAATCCGGCTGGCCAATTTCTTTGACGCGATTTGTTAATTTGTCTTGTAAGGCTTCCTTTAATTCTTTCGGCATCCAGACAATCCTTTTTAAGCCACCCTCTGCAGAAATAAATTTTTTACTAGTAATATACAATTTAGCTATGCCAAGAAACCCTGGCGTCTGCACTCCACCGCCAACTGAACCTGCAAGAGTAGTAAAGGTCATACCCAAGGGTGTCTGACCACTATAATCTCTATTTACGATTAAAAAACCGTTGGCTTCCGGAACTATAGCTACAATGCATTCAAAACATCCACAACTAGTCTGGGGATAATCCATCAATGAATACATGCTTACCTTCTCAACGCTTTTATTAGAAGCTTTATAAACAAATTCATTAACGCCCCTCCATTGCCCTTTTTTTAGATCTATTAATTCACCCTTAGGTACAGGCTGATTACCGCCACTAGGCATAATCTGAAATGCAGCTTTTGCATCTAACCAGGAATACGCCCCACATAAACCCAATCTCTCAGGAGTAATAATACAAATATGATTAGGTGCAAACGATTGGCAGAGGGCACAACTATAGAAAGTGTCAACACTTTCATCACTCATACCCATTAAACGTTCATCTCGGGCTCGAAATACCTGTCTGGCTTTTTTTAACTCTCTCTCCACATCATCTTTCTTAGTATAGATAGTTACTTGAACCTTATCAACAATTGCCCCATAATTACTATGTAACATTGCATGAATAATAATACCTAAATGCCTTAACCTAAAACCCTTCTGATAAGCATCTTTGCTAATCCGTATCCAATTCATATCGCGCTGGCCCATATGCATTATTCCTTGGGCCTCATTAATAAATGAATGGATTTGGCGTTCTAGTATTGGTTCGAAATCAACATTGGGTTTTCTACTTGCAACTTTTACCAAAATACCCAAAGGCATTGATTTTTCTTTTGTCTCATCAATATCTGGACCAATAAGTTCAATCTTATCATCTTCCACTTTATCAAAATCTAGATATTGCAAAAATTCGAATGCTAAAGAGGCCTTGCCACCAAATTCAATAGCTAAATTTTCCTTTCGAACTCTTTCGCCCTCAAACGCCGGACTATACAAAACTGGTATATCTAATTTATGAAATTTAATCTTTATACCTCGTGTTTCAATGCAGCGCTGGACAATTCTGCTATAATTCTTCTCTGTTACAATTGCATTAAATTTCGTTGTGTCAATCTTCGATAATTGGATTGTATCGATGTCGGTAATTATAGGAAATCCTAAACATAATACACCCAGCCCTGTAGTAACAATAACGTTATCCAGCTTTCCTAACACTAGTACAAAAGCAGGTACGCGCTCTTGGCAATAACTAAGAATCTGCTGCCATTCCCCGCTCTTAAATCCGCCAAATGTCAACGGCGCACGGATGGCAAAATTTACAGCAAAGATACTAGATAGAGCATCTGGACCCAAAGGAACAATATAATTATCTAGACCTATCTCTACATTTTTTTCCCTCAATTGGTCCACTATTGTTTTTGTTTCGACCTCCCCCGCTAATAAGCTTACAATATTTTTTTCCTGCAAATCACGAATAATTTTTACTGCCGTTTCAGCATCGTCAGGCCTTCCAATAATAACTGCTATACCTGCAATCCTTCCATCAACAAGCTGTAGACCTAATGAACGAAGTACAGTATCTGGAATAAAACCAATCCAATCTCTGTCATTAGTTTTCCCCTTAGCATAATTTAACGCAGTGATTAATTCTTCGCAAAACAAAGTTGCTAATCCTTTATTCAACATCCCATCTAGGAGCCCAATACTTAAACCATTTTCTAAAGGTCTGTTTTGCCAAAGACATTTTGCGCTATCTATAATTATTTTTGCATCAGAGACAGTTAAAATCTCTTTACCTAATAAGGCTTGTGCCAATGGTAAAGAAAATGCTGTATTGTTGAAGGAGATTTTTTGATGGGGCTGCAATTCTTTCAACAAGCTCTCTGCCATTGAAATAATATTATTTGAGGTATCAGATACCATTTTTGCTAAATCTGACATATGCTCCTCCCTGCTGTTATCCCTTCTTGTTCTGCTTCTAGCCAAGAATACTGTTTTTCTTTATCTAGAAATTGAGCTACATCACCAGCAGCAAAAATATTCTCGATATTAGTAGACATTTTATTGTCAACTAAAATGCCATTTTGAAATGCTATTGATGTATCTTTGACTAAATCAGTATTTACTACTAAGTTATCGGTAAAAATTATTAGATTCACTCCGATTACTTTATTATTAGAAAGCCTTATAGCTTTTACATCGCCATTGCCCAAAATCTCAGCAATTGAACTCCCAGATATTATCTCAATAAAATCATTGTTCTCTAAATTAGCCTGATTGCTAAACCACTTCGTATCAATCTTTCTGGTAGAAAAAAATGAAACTAACTGTGACGCTATGCTATTTGAACCAATAATGGCTACGGTATTAACAATTGGCAACATTTCAATAATTTCCTTGACCTCATTAAAATAATAAAAACTAAAAACTCCTTTTTTTGTTATTCCTTTTATTTCAGGAAGCTTCGGCTTCCTCCCACAGGCAAGAACTAATACATCAAAATCAACAAATCCGGAATCCTTAAAGTAAATGCGTTTTTTTCTTTCGTCGATATTAACAACACGTTTATTTAATAAGAGCTCAATAGATTTAGCCATATAAAAATCTTTGTAAGGGAAGAATAATTCGCTTTCTTTAATCCTGCCATTAAAAAAATCAAAAAGTCTATATCTTAAATATCCGGGCCTGGACTCTTCAGAAATAATAGTAATCTTGCTTTCTTTATCGCTATCTCGAATGGTTTTGGCGCAGCTAATACCAGCTACTGAATTCCCAACGACGACAATATTTTTCATTGCCTTAATAGAATACTCAAAAAATAAAAATTATATAAATAAGAATTACCTATTCCTCATCATGCGAGGCATCATCTTAACCCGAGGGTAAATATGGCGTCCGATTCCCAACAACTCTGAGATAAAAAATAAAATAAATATATAGGCAGCGACAATTATAAGAATAATTGCTAAAACTCTTCCAAACTTCTTTAAATTCTTTGAATCTACTTTTGATACCGTCGCAAGCACAAAAAAACTTACTACTAGCAGCATAAGCGATTTAATTATGGGAAAAATCTCATATCCTGTCATTTCTACCCCCTTCTCATTAAGTTAACACTATCTTAAATTTCTAAAATAATTTATTATTTAAAGAAATTGTTGGAAAAAATTACAAACCGGCGCCATCTAAAATTAAAGGTACTAACTTATTCCATCCTAGCGGCATTATATGTATACCGCTACATAGAGATTTCAATTCCTTAACTAACCGCACTGCAATCTCGACACCCTTTTTAGGTCTATCCTCTTTAGCAACAGACTGAATCTCTTCTATTAAATTGTCGGGCACATACACGCCGGATACATTTTCATTCATATACTTTGCCATTGCAGCGGATTTTAGAATAACGATGCCTGCCAATATAGGAATTTTTATACCTTTTATTTTATCGAGAAAGTTTTTATATACATCAATATCAAAAATGGCTTGGGTTTGAAAAAATTGCGCTCCAGCTTGAATTTTTTTTCTCATCTTGATGATCTCTGGCTCTAAAGGTTCAGCCCCAGGGTTCACAACTGCACCAATACAAAACTTAGGGGCTCCATTTAATAAATTACCCTTCATATCTTTACCGCTTTCTAACATTTTAGCAACACTGATTAATTGAACTGAATCTAAATCAAAAACAGGCTTTGCCTCTGGATGATCCCCTAAGGCTGGATGATCTCCTGTCAACAACAAAACATTCTCTATCCCTAACACATATGCCGATAACAAATCAGATTGAAGGGCAAGACGATTCCTATCCCGGCAAGTCATCTGCAAAATCGGCTCAACACCTTTCTCTTTCAATAGCCTACAGACTGATAAAGAACCCAGTTTCATCACCGAGCTCTGCAAATCTGTAACGTTAATTGCATCAACTCTATCTTTTATCGCTACAGCCTGCCTTAACTCTTCTTCTATCTCGGTTCCTTTGGGAGGCCCTATTTCACTTGTTATTAAAAATTTATTTTGCTTTAATTTATCCGAGAAAGACATCTCATAACTTTTGTAATTTATATGCCTCAACAGTATTCTTCATTAACATTGTTGTAGTTAACGGGCCTACGCCTCCAGGGACGGGGGTAATATATGAGGCCCTTTTAGAAGCTTCTGCGAACTCTACATCGCCAATAAGTCTGCCATCCAGCCTATTTATTCCAATATCTACCACAATAGCACCCTCTTTAATCCATTGACCTTTAATTAAACCTGCTTTGCCAACTGCCACACATAAAATCTCAGCCCTATTTACATGCTCAATTAATCTTGCCGCTTCTGAAGTGCCAATATGACAAACCGTCGTCGTAGCAAATTCTCCTAAGAATAATAAGCTTAAAGGCTTGCCAACGATTTCGCTATGACCAACAACAACTACTTCCTTTCCATATAAATTTATTTCTGTTGATTTAACCAACTCAAAAGCCGCCTTTGCAGTACAGGGAACTATTTTTGATTTACCTAATAGAATCTTACCTAAATTCTCCGGGTGCATACCTTCGACGTCTTTATTAGCACTAATAAAACTGGTAATAGTTTTCTGATCGATTTGTTGGGGTAATGGCATCTGAATTATGATTCCGGTAACAGAAGAATCTCGATTAAGCCGCTCAATGAAATCAATGAGCTCTTTTTCAGATATAGAATCTTGGAGTTTTTTTAAGCGATATTCTATACCCAATTCTTCTGCTGCTTTTTTTTGGCAGGCGGTATAGATTTTTGCGCCTTCATTCTCTCCAATCAAAATGCTTGCTAAAACAGGAATATTGTGAGTTTTAGACCTAAGATCAGAAATCTCTTCAATGAGTTCTTTCTTAATCTTAGATGCAAGAATCTTACCTTCTAATAATTTTGCCAATTAATTCCTCCACGCTTGGACCAATAGATTTTATCGATGCTTCTAAAGCGTCTAATTCTTTCTCTATCGCCCTTCTTCTATCCAAATGCTCTAAAGACAACAAATTTACCTCAACGTTTCTTCTGGCTGAATTAAAACTAGCCAAAAAACAATCATAGGCACAGCCGATATC
>Ga0272448_1001074_pt1 | contig 38561 bp, 27 predicted proteins | sample YNPCB0191_FD_202220 | JGI IMG/M metagenome (GOLD analysis project Ga0272448, IMG submission 202220) | Hot spring sediment microbial communities from Yellowstone National Park, WY, United States - YNP-CB-019-1 | ecosystem: Environmental > Aquatic > Thermal springs > Hot (42-90C) > Sediment...
TCTGCTCGGCGGTGAAATGACGGCGGTTGGTTTCGGTGGTTTGGCATTGTTCCATGATGGTTTTCTCCGGTGCCGGATTCTCTATCAGCCCAGCCCCGTTTTTCCAATTTCATCTGAAGCATTACAAATTCCCTTGTTTTGAATCTTGGTTTTTCGTTTCGTCTTGGCGCTTCCAGCGGTTTCCTGTCTCCGTTTCAGACGGCTCGCAGCGGTATCAACTTCAACCGCACGATCTGTTCATAGCGGGCCATGTTGTAGATCAAGTTGATGAATCCAATCGCGGCGCCGTTGCGACGCCTCCCTATGTAACGCAAATAAAACCCTTTCATCGTCTGGCTCATGTAGCCAAATACATGCTCGATCCGCGCCCGAATCTTCGACTTCTGCCGATGGCGCTGCTTCTGTTCGTCGCTCAACGGACGATTCCGATATGCCCGCTCCTGAATCTGACTGCTGACTTTTTTCTTCGCCAACATCGTTTCCGCTTCCGCGCTCCGATACGCGCTGTCGGCATACACCACGCCGTCGCTCGCTTGCCCCAATGGCTCCAAGACCTGTGAGTCGTGGACGCGGGCGTCGGTCACCGCATACTTCTCGATCAATGAAAGAGGATCACCTCCCAACAGTTCTCAGGCGAAAGAAAAGTTCTTGAGAATGCAAATGAGCACTCAATGTACCTTGTGGACACCTTCGGTAACTCGGTTTCTGAAAGAAGTTGCTGTAGGCCGCTTCTGCCGAGCGCAATTCTGTTGCGGATTTCGCCGGCTCGCAGAGTCGGCCTACAACCAACCCGCGTTTGCACATAGTTTCCGGAAGCGCCCTTGTGATATACCCACATAATGTCAAAAGTATGGAGTTGACCCCAAATCTTATAAGGACGCGGACGCCGCAAAGCGACTGGGGGCAGTGCCGGTATTCGACGGTCCGGTCGTAGCGGGTGCCAGTTACGTGCTTATTGACGACGTGGTCACAAGCGGCGGCACGATCGCTGCCATGCGATGTCTGATTGAGGGTCGCGGCGGCAAGGTGGTCGCCGCCATGAGTCTGGCAACCAGCTCCAACGCGCAAACCGGGTGGGGCGGCTTCCTCGCGCCGCAGCGCTCCACGCTTGAGGCGCTCCAAAAGAAATGCGACATTGCAGCACTTGAAAGGCTCTTCGATGAATACGGCATCGCGCAAAGGATCGGGCAACTCACCAACTCGCAAGCCCGCCACATCGCCAGTTTCGGTTCGCTTGACCGACTCCGAGATCGAATCGCTGAGGCGCGAAGCGCGGAAGTACTTCCAGCGCGAGATTGACCCTGAAATTCTTCACATGGAGGTGAGGAATAAACGGGTCACTCTTGACTCTGGACAAATTTCTCGGCTTGCCTTGCGACGCATTTCTGCCGATGCCTGTCACTGACAGGTATCGGCATTCTCGCGCTTGCCGGACGAGCTGCAACTACAGCCATTCCAAGTCAATGTGCAGGATGCGATGATTGCGTAGGGAAACGCAGACAAAAAGGAATCCGTCTTGTGCAAAGCGGCTGTGGCGTTACAATACCGACGATGAGCAACCCGCAGTCGCCAATCAGCGCCGCCACGCCATCCAACAACCTCGACGCGCGGAGCCGGCACGCGCTGGGGTTTCTTCTGGCGGCGCAGGCGATGGTGGTCTTGCTGGCCGGGCTGAACCTGGCCTGGGAGGGAACACGCGCGCCGCTGCCGGTGGGCGAGTTCGTCCGGTGGCGTGAGATGTTCTCGCTCGGTTTCGCCACGCCGGCGTCGGTCGTGCTGCTGTTCCTCACGCTTTGGACGCTGGAACGCGGTCGGCGCGACGCCACCGGGCCGTTGACGCTCGTTGCGCTGGCGGCGTGCTGGCTCGGCATCTCGATGGGCGTTCACGAGCCGCTCAGCGCTGTCCGCCCCGCCGCCGGGCCGCGTTTGAGCGAGAGTTTTTGGTTCTGGCGGGAAATTTTTAGTCACGCCGTCTTTTTCGCCGCCTACGCGACGCTGTCGTTGGCGGTGGTGTGGAGCCAGGTCCGCAATCCCCTCGCACAACCGATGAGCTGCCGCGCCGCTGTCCTGAGTATCGGCAGCGGCGTGCTGTTGGGGGCCGGTATTTTCTGTTCCCAACTTCACGCCAAGGATATTCGGGCGGACCTGGTGGTGATGGCGTTGACGCTGGCCGGCATCGAGGCGCTGCGACGCGGCCGGCCGTTCGCGTTGTTGCCGTTGAACGTCACGCTTGAGCTGGGCTACGGATTGTCCTTGGCGGCGCTGGCGCTGGTGAAACTGTGAAGCGCATCTCGCAATGGAGCCTGGCGGTGCTCGCGGCAGTGGGTGTCGCGCGTGGCGCGGGCGATTTTGCCATTCGCGATGGCGACACCGTCGTGTTCCTCGGCGACAGCATCACCGCGGCGCGCACGTACGGCAAGATCATCGAGAACTACACGGTGCTCCGGTTCCCGCAGCGGCGCGTGGCGTTCTTCAACGCCGGCAAGGGTGGCGACACCGCACGCGGTTGCCTCGACCGACTCGACCGCGATGTGTTCCGTCGCGGCGCGACGCTGGTCACGGTGGCGGTCGGCATCAATGACATCGGCTGGGGCATGAAAGCCGACGCCCAGCACAAACGCCAGTATCTCGACGGCATCCGCGGCATCATCGAACAATGCCAGCGACGCAAGGTCCGCGTGTTCATCTGCTCGGCGCCACCCGGCCACGAGTCAAACCCTGACGAGGGCGAACGCGGTTTTTTGCAGAAGATGTGCGACGAGGCATTGGCGGTGGCGCGGGCAATGGGCGCGGGCGCGATTGACGTGCAGCGCGAGATGCGCAAAATCCAGCGCCGCGTGCTGGAAGCCAACAAACAGGAGCCGCCCGATCGCAAGACGTCGCTGTATGCTGCCGACGGCGTGCATCTGAGCGACCTCGGGCGAATGGCAATGGCATTTGCCATTCTCAAAGGTCTCGGAGCGCCGGCGGAAGTCTCGTGGGTGACGCTGGACGCCACGGGGCCGGCGTTGATCGAGGCCAGAGGCTGCCACGTGAGCGGACTGAAACGGGAAGGGGAGGCTTTGGTGTTTGACCGGCTCGACGAGGGGTTGCCGATCAACTTCGGTTTTCTCGCCGCTTTCAGTTATCGGTTCGTTCCGTTCCCCGACGAACTGGCTCGCTACGGGCTGACGGTGAAGAATTTGCCGCCGGGCCAGTACGAGATCCTTGCGTCCAACCGGCTGGTGGGTCGGTTCAGCGCGGAGCAATTCGCCGCCGGGTTGAACATCACCTCGGCAACGCCCGACGCATGGCAACCGGGCGGCCCGTGGGACGCGCAATGGGCAGTGCTCTCGCCGTTGACCGAGGCTCGCGACCAGTTGGCGCAATCGGAACTCCGAGCCAAGACGTTCTTGCCGCAACATCCGCGTTTGACCCATTGGTGCGCCGAGGCCGCCGTGATCAACCAACAACTCGAAACACTTCAACGCCACGTGGCCGCCCCGGTGCCGTATCGCTTCATCCTTCGACCGACCCAACCCGCAAAATGACTTGCATGATGCTCTTCTTCGCGTTGGCGTTCGCGCTGTCCTGTTTCGGCGCGGGCGAACTCGAAGAGATTGCCTCCGCGCTGGCAACGATGAAACCGTTGTTCCGCCTGCCGCTGCTCTGCGGCGGGGATTTTCTGCTGACCGAGCCAATGGTCGCATTCACAAAGTGATCGCGGTGAATGTTTTTGCGCTTGTGCCGGACCGCCGAATGTCAACAATGCGGGACATGAATCCGCACCCTTCGTTGTGTTTGGTCGTCCTCTTTTCCATTCTCTGTCTAACGGCCACGGCGAACGTTTCACCCAAAGGTCAGCGCGTCTTCACCTGTGGCCATAGTTTCCATGTCTTCGTTTATCGCATGCTTGCCGAAGCGGCCAGAGCAGCCGGTATCGAAGATCATCAGATGGTCGGCTTGTCGGCGATTGGCGGCTCGCGGGTCATCCAGCATTGGGAGGTGCCCGACGAGAAGAACAAGGCCAAAGCCGCGCTGCGCGCCGGCCAGGTGGACGTGCTCACGCTCTCGCCCATCTGGTTGCCGGACGAGGGCATCGAGAATTTCATCCGGCTCGGTGTCCAACAGAATCCGAACATCCGGGTTCTTGTTCAAGAGTTTTGGTTGCCCAACGACACGTACGAGCCGATTTATCCGTTGGATGTCCGCAAGGGCGTCAACCACAACGAAACCGATCTGGCCGACCTAGAAAAGAAACAGGCTCAGTATTTCCGCGATCTTTCCGAGTACGTCGGTACCATCAACAAGAAACTGGGCAGCAACGTCGCCACCGTCGTGCCCGTCGGTCAGGCCGTGCTCGCCCTGCGAAAGAGGCTCGCTGTGGGTCAGGCGCCGGGCTTGAAGATGCAATGGGACCTTTTTCGCGATTCGTGGGGACACGCCCAGCCGCCGATCATGGTGTTGTCAACCTACTGTCATTTTGCGGTGATTTATCGTCGCAGTCCCCTGGGATTGCCCGTGCCCAAAGAGCTCTCGCAGTATCGCCGGATCACCTCCGATGTGCGCCTGCGCAAACTCGGTTGGCGACCTTCGCCAGACGATCTGGCCAACGCCGTCGCTCTCACCGAGTCGGAACAGCAACAACTCAACCGCCTCCTGCAAGAAATCGCCTGGACAACGGTCACCTCCACTATCCACCACGCTGTCGCGGAGGCTAAGCCATGACGGTTCTACGATGCCTGATTCTGTCCGCGCTTCTGGGGAACGTGGTTGTTTGCCCCGCCGAACCCGACACGCTGTCGAGACTTCGCAAGTTCGTTCCGCCGCTCACTCACGCGCGCGGCGACCGCCTGCCGATTCTGCTCTGGCAACCGCCTTCGCTTCCGACAGGATTGGAAACGGGCACGGTGGAACAGACCCAGCAAGTGTATCTCGACCGGGGACTGATGCCGCTGTGCAATCTTTGCAGCACACCGGAGAAAGCGAAGGCCTACCTGCCGGTGTTTCACTACTGGCAACAGCGCGGTTTCCCGGTCTGCATTCTCCCGCAAGGCTGGATGCACACTCTGCTGGCTCCGGACAAGAACCGTCGCTCGAAGTGTCCCCACGCGCCGCCGGCGGATCCGTCGCCACAGTTTCCCTGCGCGGCGGCGACGTTGAGCGTGCGCGGCGCGACGGCGCACGCGGACAATGTCGCTCGCACTCTCGGCGTTCTCAAAGACAACGGCGTGCGTCTGAGACTGCTTGTCGTGGACGCCGAGTCGGGGTTGTATCTGCGCCACAGCAGCGCGACGGATGCGAAAGTCCGCGCGCAAATGGCGATGGCGTTGCAATGCACAAACTGTGTGGCGCAATTCGGACGCGAAACATTTGCTGAGCCGGCCCGCTTCGCAGCGTTGGCCGACCGTGTCCGGGCGCAAATCACCCGATCGGCGTTGTGCGAGCCGGTCCGCCGGGTTTTTCCCGACGCCGACATTGGCAATTTCTTCGCGTGGCCGATCCACCGCCTGCCGCGACCACAGGGACTCTGGCCGGCGTACGGTTTCGAGAACAGCGGTTTGAACGTCGCCATGCCTTCGATGTATATGAATGCCGGTTGGAACGGCGCGGGCCGCGATCAGGCCAAGATGAACTGGAACGCGTTTCGGTGTTGTCTGGAACGTTTTTCGCCGGCGGCCAGTGTGTTGCGGCTGGGCGAACTGCTGATCCCGTGGCCGCATGTCTGGCTCGGCGGCACGTATCTGTATCTGACCATGAAAGGCCGGGCGCTCCCCGAACCGTGGACCATGGCGGAGATGGCGCGTCACATGATGTTGCGCGGCGCGGAAACCTTCGCCATCTGGTGGGATGCGCCGAAGGGCGATTTTCCGCCCGACTATCCGTATCCGCAGTATGCGGCGATGGGACAGTTGGTTTACGACGTGATCGGTGTCCAGCAGGGCTACAACGATACGCTCCGGTTCCATGAGTTTCTCCGTCGCGCTCGCCCCATGACGTTCGCCGTTGCGTCGCCCGAAGAAACTGCCATCTGGTCCGGCGCGCAAACCACCGAGAAAGCCCTGCTGCGAACCATCGCGTTTCCGCCGGGCCAGCCGTTGACGAAAACGGTGGAAATCTTCGGCCGGAAGGTGACTCTTCCTTTTGGCTCGCGCGGACGGTGGTTTTGGGTGTATCCGAACGGTCGTCTGGAGGAAGTTTTGTGAAAAGTTCAACGGTTGTCACTCGACGTGTTTTTCTTGCTCGCAGCGCGGGCGCTGTGGCCGCTGCCACACTGGCACCGATGACATTGGCTGCCGAGAAAATCAAGGGCGCCAATGACCGCATCCATGTCGTTTGCATTGGCACCGGCGGCCGCGCCAGCGGCCTGATGAGCGAACTGCAAAAAGTGGCCAAAGACTGCAATGCCGTCATCACGGGCGTCTGCGACGTGTACCGGCCGAACCGCGAGGCGGCGACCAAGCGCGTCGCGCAATGGTTCGGTGTGGAGCCGCGCATGACCAGCAATTACGAGGAAGCGCTCCAGTGGCCCGACGTGGATGCCGTGATCATCGCGACGCCCGACTTTGCGCACTCGCCCATTTTGGCCGCCGCCGCACGCGCCGGCAAGGACGCCTACTGCGAGAAACCGATGTGCGCGACGCTCGATCAGGCGCGCGAAGCCTACAAAGCGGTCAAGGAAAACCACCGCATTGTTCAGATCGGCACCCAGCATCGCAGCGAAGGCAAGTATCAGGCCGCCGCCGAGGTTGTCCGCAGCGGCCGGCTCGGCACGCTCAGCCGATTCGTGATCGCCATCAATTTCCATCAGGCCCGCTGGATGCGCGACTACAACAACATCAAGAAAGAGGACGTGGACTGGGAGCGATTCCAGATGCATCTGCCCAAACGACCGTTCGATCCGTTTCGTTTTCGATGCTGGCATCTGTTCCGCGACTACACCAACGGTCTGCCCGGTCTGTGGGGCAGTCACTATCTTGATCTGATTCCGTTTTTCACCGGCGCGACCTACCCGAAAAGCGGCGTTGCCCACGGCGGCATCTACGTCTGGAAAGATGGCCGCGAACACGCTGACACGTTCCACACGCTGATCGAGTATCCGCAGGGTTTCCTTGTGAGCTGGGCGATGGCGCTCGGCAACAGCGCCGGCGGCACGTTCACCGTGCACGGGACCAACGGAACGCTCGACTTCAACAAGGGCGAAGTCAGCGGCGATGGCGGCGCCGGCCCCGACAGGATCAAGGAGGCGGAGAAACTTCCGCGTCGGCCCGACCAATCGCACATGAAAAACTGGCTGGAGTGCATCCGCAGCCGCAAACCGCCCATCGCCGACATCGAGGCCGGCTACCAACACTCCGTCGCTTGTTGCATGGCGGCGGAAGCCTTTTTCACCGGCAAACGAATGGTGTATAATGAAACCACGATGGAGTTGATTCCCGGATGAATCTCTTGCTCGCTGTTGTTCTCGCCGCCTTTCGGTGGACCGACCAGCCCGGCGGCAAACTGGAGCTGACCGAAAATGGGAAGCCCGTGCTTGTGTTCAACCACGGCCTCCAACTCAAGGAGGGCGTGAAGGAACAATATCGCCGGGCCGACTACTTCCACCCGATCCACGACCTCGACGGCGTCGTGATCACCGACGACTTCCCGAAAGACCACTACCATCATCGCGGGCTGTTCTGGGCCTGGCCGGAAGTGACGGTGGGCGGACAGAAATATGATCCGTGGGGATGCGTGGGGATGCAGCAGCGCCTCAAACGCTGGATCGCGCGGGAGACAAAACCGGATTGCGCCGTGCTCGAAGTGGAAAACGGCTGGTTCATCGGCGACCGATCCGCCGTGCGCGAGACGGTGCGCGCAACCATCTATCGCGCACAGGCAAACAGCCGCGTCATGGATGTGGCCGTGACGCTGGAAGCAGAAAACGAACCGGTCAGCCTGCGCGGTCGCTCCGACGGAAAGAAAGGCTACGGCGGCTTCACGCTGCGGTTGGCGCCGCGCCGCGACGCTTCCATCAGCCTGCCGACAGGCCGAATCGAAAAAGACGCCGTGCAAGTGAGCGCGCCGTGGGCCGATTATTCGGCCAAGTTCGGCTCCGGCGATACCGTCAGCGGCGTGGCCATCTTCGATCATCCGAAAAACCCGAACCATCCCACCACGTGGCTGTTGCGCTACTACGGCGTGTTGAATCCGACATGGCCCGCGCTCGAAACCGCCGTGCTCGACCCCGGCAAACCTGTTACGCTCCGCTATCGGTTGCTGATTCATCGTGGCGACGCCACCGCCGCCAGAGTGGCGGAAGCCTGCTCGGTTTGGATGCAATCCGATTCGTCGCGCTGAAGAGAACTGCGGAAAATGTTTTCCTTGATCCGAGTATCGGGTTATACGTGCCGACTGTTATGAGACCAGGATTCTTGCTTGCCGGTTGGCTTTGGGCGACACTGCTCAACGCAGCCGAAGCGCCCGGAACCGGAGTGGAATTCACCGGACAAACAGCCGCCGTCATCCAGCCGGGCGACGTTTTCGACGCCGACGCATTCACCATCGCGCTTTGGGCGAAACCGCACCACACACAAGCCCCCCAAGTGCTCGCCGGTCGCGGCGCGGCCAGCCAGCAATTCACGCTCTACTTCTATCGCGACCGCGTGCGGATGTTGGTCGAATACAAGCCCGGCAAATACGCTCACGCGAATGTGGCGTTGCGAAAGCCCGGTGTCTGGACGCATTACGCCGGAACATACGACGGACAACAGATCAAACTTTTCGTCAATGGCAAGCTGGAAGCGACCGCCGAAGCCAAAGGTCGCGTGCCGCCCTCGGATGCGCCACTGTTTCTCGGCGGCGCCGAGTCCGGCGAGCGGGCTTTTGTCGGACGCTTGGAAGACGTGCGCTTCTATAAACAAGCGTTGGCCGACGACGCGATTCCGTCGTTGATGGTCGCGCCCACGGAACCGCACCCGGCGCTGGTCGGTCGCTGGACCAGCGAATCGCTGACGCCGTCCATGTTCGTTACGATGAAGGGGTCACCTGCGGTCAAGACGGAGAAAGGCGCCAGAACAGATGATGAATATGTCTCGGTCAAAGACGACGGGTATCGTGGCATCTGGTACTCGAATCAGAAACAGAACGACGAGTACGTGTATAAATACAGCGGCGGACTGGGAACGTATTGCTCCAGCCACAATCCATTCGCCGTTTATCGGCCCGAAGTCCAGAAGACGTTCTTCTGCTACGGCGGCACGGTGAAGGACAAGATCGAGCTGTTGCACATGGTCTCCTACTACGACCACAAGACCGGTCGAGTGCCGCGCCCGACCATCGTGATGAACAAACGAACCGACGACGCCCACGACAATCCGGTGATGGCAATGGACAAAGAAGGCTATATCTGGGTTTTCTCCAGCTCGCACGGCACGGCGCGGCCCTCTTTCATCTGGAAGAGCGCAAAACCTTACGACATTGACAAGTTTGAGTGCGTGCTGACAACCAATTTCTCTTATCCGCAACCGTGGTATTTGCCGGACAAAGGATTCCTGTTCCTGCAGACGCTCTATCGCGGCGGTCGCAAACTGCACTTCCAGACCAGCGCCGATGGCAAAACATGGTCCGAGCCGTTTCTGTATGCGGCCATTGACATGGGCCACTATCAGGTCAGTTGGTGCAACGGCAAAAAGGTCGCCTGCGCCTTCAACTACCATCCCTCGCCGCACGGCCTGAACTGGCGCACCAACCTCTATTACATGGAAACCCCCGACTTCGGTCGCACCTGGCGAAACGTCCGGGGCGAAATCCTGAAGCTACCCTTGACGGAAATCAAAAACCCGGCCCTCGTGCATGATTACGCCGCCGAAGGACGCAAGGTTTATGTGCAGGACCTGAACTTCGACTCCCGCGGTCGGCCCGTGGTGCTCTACACCACCAGCGGCGGCTACGAGTCGGGACCGGTCAACGACCCGCGCATCTGGACGATCGCTGCATGGAACGGACGCGACTGGGAAATCCGCGGCACCATTCGCTCCGACAACAACTACGACATGGGTTCCATTTACATTGAGCGCGACGATTTCTGGCGCATCATCGGCCCGACCGAACCGGGGCCGCAAGCCTACAACACCGGCGGCGAAATCGCCATGTGGACCAGCACCGACCGCGGCGCCACGTGGACCAAGGTCAAACAGATGACTTCCGGCAGCCAATACAACCACGGCTATTGCCGGCGTCCGATCAACGCGCATCCCGATTTCTACGCCATCTGGGCCGACGGACACGGACGCCAGCCATCGGAGTCGCGTCTCTACTTCTGCGACAAACAAGGTCGCGTGTACCGGCTCCCGTTCCAAATGACCGGCGATTTTGCGAAACCGGAATCGGTTTCCCAATGAGAAGTTCGCATCTGTTCATCGTTCTGCTGCCGCTGCTCTGCATCGGCGCCGAGCCGCCCTGGCCAGCCCGCTACAAACTGCGTCCCACAGACACCGACAAGCTGACGCCGGCCGATTTCCCCGGTCCCGATGGCATTGTGTATCCGGACTGGACTTACGCCGGCGTGCCCGGTGGTATTCCGAATATGCCCGCCGTTGCCAGAATCGAGGACTTCGGCGGCCGGGCAAATGACGATTGCGACGACGCTGACGCTTTGGAGCGCGGCGCAGAAGAGGTGGGCAGGCGCGGCGGCGGCGCCTTGCTGTTGGGCGCGGGCACGTATCATCTTGACCGGCCAGTGATGATCACACGCGATGGCGTCGTGTTGCGTGGCGCTGGCCCGGACAAAACCAAGATCGTCTTTCGTTACGACGTGCCGCCCAATGGCGTCGCGTTTTTGCAGCCAAAACCCAACGCAACGATCACGCGCAACACATGGATCGAACTGCATTGTCACCCCAAGAACCTCGTCGGCATTGAAATTCGCGCCGGCGACCGTGTGATTGCCGGGATTCACAAACACGCGCATTGGGGCGCGACGTTTTCGCTGCGCACAAACGGCAGAAGCCTTGTGGAGCGCGGGTTGATGGGGCGCCAGCTTCTCAGGGGTGTCGCCGAGTACGCCGACGGCAGCAAACGAGCCACCCAGATCAAGGTGTTCGTCAGCAACGAAGAACCGCAAGAGCAAGCGCGTGTGCCGCGCGACATCGCAGCCATCATGTTCGTCGGCAATTTCGGCGAGCGTCGTCAATGGCCATTGGCCCGCGATGGCCGACGCGGCGACACGGAGTTGGTATTGGCGGATGCCAGCGGCTTGCGCGCGGGCGACCGCATCACGTTGCGCGCGCCAGCCACGGATCGCTGGAAACAACTCGTCCGGTGCGCCTGCCCGTGGGGCGAGTACCGGCGGACCGAACTGCAAGTGGTGGCTGTGGAAGGAAATCGCGTTCGGGTGAATCAACCTTTGCGGATTGATTTCCCCGTGGTGGACGGCAGTTATCTCTACACCATCGAGCCGATCCGCCATTGCGGAGTCGAGCAGTTGTATCTGGAGCAAACCCACGACTTGTGGACCAGCGGCATCTACTTCAGTGGCGCGTGGGAATGTTGGGCGCGCGGAGTGACGGTGAAAAAGGCGGGACGCTTCCCCATCTATTTCAAGCCGGGCAAATGGAACGAAATCCGCGATTGCGTCTTCGACGACGCCTGGTTCAAAGGCGGCGGCGGAACGGCCTACGCCGGCTGGGAGTATTCATGCGACTGTCTGATGGAGAACGTGACGACCTACAAGTTGCGTCATGCCCCCTGCTACCAGTGGGCAGCCGCCGGCAATGTCATCCGCAACTCGACATTCCACGAATCCGACGGCCAGTGGCACTCCGGCTGGACGCACGAAAACCTGTTTGAAAACTGCGTCATCAACGCGCAGCGCGGAAACGGCGCCTACGGATACGGGTTCTGGGCGTCGCCGCCGGAAGACAAGGCTCATGGCCCCAACGGCCCGCGCAACGTCGTCTATCACTGCGATGTCCGCTCGCCGCGCGCCGGCGTTTGGATGGGCGGAATGAACGAGAATTGGTTGATCCTCCACAATCGTTTCCTCGTCGAGAGCGGGCCGGGCGTGTTTGCGAAGACCGCCAGCTTCGATCACATCATTCGCGGCAACGTCATCTGTCTGGCCAACAACAAAGAACCGGCCCTGCATCTGGCCACAGCCGACTGCCTCGGCGTCGAGTTTACCGACAACCTCATCTACGGTGGCGGCCCACAACTCGTTCGCAGCGCGGCGACGTTGGCACTCGAATGCGGCAACCGTCGTTTGCCTGCCGCCGACTTCAACCATCCGCCGCCCCGGCCCAAGCCAGTCGTGCCATCCATCTTCGAGTGGCAGCGCCAGCAGAAGAAAAAATAACGACCCCGTTTGCGATCGGTGCGGAAGATTATGCGCTTGCCCGACTGCGGCTGCGGCCTACAATGAGGCTTATGAAAAAGCCAGTTCTCCTTGCCGTGACTCTCGTGGCCGCCGCAGCCATCGCGCAGGACAATAAACCCATCCCCGGCATCGGCCCGGCGGGCGAGATCGTTCAGGCGCATACCGGTTTCAAATTCACCGAAGGCCCGGCTGCCGACGCGCAGGGCAATGTGTATTTCACCGACATCCCGAACAACCGCATCCACAAAGTGGACATCGCCGGCCAACTCACGACGTTTCTGGAAGACTCGCAGGGCTGCAACGGCCTGATGTTCGACGGACGGGGCCGCCTCATCGCCTGTCAGGGCAAGGCAGGACGGGTGATTGCGATGGATGTCGCCACGAAGAAAATCGAGCCGCTTGCCGACACCTACAACGGCAAACGGTTCAATTCACCCAACGACCTCGTCGTGGACCGTCACGGCGGCGTTTATTTCACCGATCCGTCGTTCGGAAAGGATGCGCCGCCACAAGACAAAATGGCCGTCTATTACATTGCGCCTGATCGGAAAGTCACCCGCCTCATTGATGACTTGCCGCGTCCCAACGGCGTGATTCTCTCGCCCGATGAGAAAACGCTCTACGTGGTGCCGAGCGGTTCGCCAGACGTGATGGCTTACCCGGTGGTCGCACCAGGCAAACTCGGCAAAGGCCGCCTCTTCTGCACGCTCCAGCAGGCGTCCAGCGGCCCGCCGCGCGGCGGCGACGGCCTGACCGTGGACACCGCCGGCAATCTCTATCTCACGCAACCCTCCTTGAAAGCGATTCAGGTCGTCAATCCCGACGGCAAAACCCTCGGCCTTATCACATTTCCCGAAGGCCCTGCCAACTGCGCCTTTGGCGGGCCGGACATGAAGACGCTGTTCGTCACGGCGCGCACCTCGCTTTACACCGTGAGAATGCAGGTCGCCGGCCATCGTTTTGGCGGCAGCCACTTCTGAACGAGGCACTGCGAGGGACGGCCCGTAGAGACAAGTGCGTTGGCGACACGGGCACGGATTGTGTCGCACGCGCTGTGAAGCCGTTCCCACGGGCCAACGCCCTCACCTTCCTCCGTGTTTCTCGCGGGCCGGCTACGGCAATTCCGATGCGACGAGTCGGGTTATGGCGCTGTTGCCGCTGGCAGATCGAGGTCTTTCAAGAGCCATGTCGGCTGGGATTTCAAGTGGGCGGGCAAGTGGCGGAGCATCAGGCACCAACTGCCGATGCCGCCGGTCGCGCCCAGCGGCTCGCGGGTTTCGGCGCTGTAGTTTTCCGCAAACACCCCCAGCGTCCGCAACGAGGCGGCGTGAACGCGGATGATGCGCTGGGCAACGGTTTGCGCTTCCTCGTGGAAGCCGTAGCGGTTCAAAGCCAGTGCCGCGAGATAGTTGGTCAGACTCCAGATCGGCCCTTGCCAGTTGGAACTGGTGTTCGCCCCCGCGTTCGGTTCCGGATAGGTCATCGGCAATGTGAGACCGTTGCGGGCGTTGTTGTAACGCGGATCGGATTTCGCCATCGAACGGATGCCGTGCTCCGACCAGAAATGTTCCGGGCTGCGGACGTATTCCAACGCGCGTTTGGCGCGGGAAACCGGACTCAGCCCCAGCCAGAGCGGCCAGAGGTTGGTGTAGTGCAACACACGAATGGGCGCAGGTTGCGCGGCGCGTTCGCGCGGGTTGAACATGCTGAAATAGAAGCCCGCTTTCTCGTCCCAAAGCGCCTGCTCCATGCGCCCATGCAATGCTTCAGCCAATCGCCGGTGCTCTCGCGCCTTGTCGGCGAGGCCGAGCCGGCCCGCCAGCCACGCGGCGCAGGAGTGTTCGAGAATCATCTGCGCGTTGAGGTCCACGGCCTCGACGCAGTTGGTGTCCCACGCCCAGTTGCCCAGCCCGTTGTCGGCAAACCCTTCGTCCACATGCCACCACTTCAACAACCCGTGTCGGCCGGTGCGGTGCGCGTGCCAGTACAACAAGTTGGCGTGAAGACGGTCAAACCAGCCGTCACGAAGCCACTCGACGGAGCCGGTCTCGCGCGACAGCACGAACGCGCCCGTCGCCAGAAACGGCCGGGAATGAAATACCGGCGCGCCGTAGCCGTCGGGCTTGATGACGCGCTGACCTTTGCCGGTCGGGGCGGTGTGGTCGAGCAGATTCAACAACGTGTTGCGCAATGGTTCCGGGTCGCCGTCGGCCAGATAGGACATGCCGCCCCAGATGCCATCCCAATCCACGAGATGCGGATACGATTTCACCCCGGCGGCAAGATAGGGAAACCGCAGAATGCCAGCCGCCGGTTTGTAAAGCTGGCTTTTGATGTTGCGCGAGTAATCGGTGATCAACGCGAGATCATCGCCGGCAGACAGATTTTCGGCGGCGCGGGAAACCCGAAACGCCGCCAATGATGCCAGCATCATGCCGCTGGTCGCAAGCATGGAGCGGCGCGTCATCGAATGGGTCGCTTTCATTTTTTTCGTTTGCAATCAGCGGACTCTGATCCGCAACGGGCCGGTGTCGGGATTCTCAAAAGGACCGGGCGTTGGATTGGTTTGGCTCCGCGTCTTGCCGAAATAATCGGTGTCAATGGCGAGGGGCGAACCGTCGGGGTTTTCATACGGCAACCGGGCAATCTTCGTTTTGCCGAGCAGGCGTGTCGTCACCAGCGTCGTTTTCGCCGTGCGCAAGGAATCGGGCAGAGTGATGTGCAGAAGGTTCCCCGTGATTTTCACGGCGGTCTGGGCGGGGTCGCACGACACGTTGCCGAGGATTTGCGACGGGAACTCGCGTTTCTCGTACTCCGCCAGGCTGGCGGGCGCGATGAGGAGGTTGTTGTAGAAGCGATTGTCGCCGCCCTTGATGTTGACCAGCCCGGCCACTTTCGTGGAGTGCGCAGGATGATACGGCGTCTGACGCCGCAGTTCGGGGCGACTGACGATTTTGCCGGCGAACAAATTGTGGGCGTAGGCGCCGCCCTCCGACATGTCGAGCAACGAGATCGAAGAGAGAAAAATGTTGTTGTCCACCACAAACGGGCCGTGGTTGACCTCGACAAAGAGGTCTTCGCGCGGTCCGTTGTCGTGAAACAGGTTTCGGGTGACCCGCGTGCCTTGCGCCATCCAATCCAGCCAGAGGCCGCGACAACAACGGTAGATGTGATTGTGGCGAATCTCGGTGTCAATCGCTGCGTGAAACTTGATGCCGGCCATCTCCGCGCCGGTGAACAACTGACGGACATGAATGTCATGGATCACGTTGTCGGTGACGGTGCTGAACGCGCAGCCGAGGCTGCCGACGATGCCGGCCTGTTCGCAGTGCGAGATGTAATTGTTGCGGACGATGTGGTGGCCGATGTGTTCGCGGGTCCACGGAATCCTGAATGCGTGAGCGCGTTCGATGGTCTTGACGTAACCTTCGGCGGTGTTGGCAGAGGTGTTGTCGAACTGGTCGCCGTGTTTGCCGAGCGCGATGCCCGAACAGATCGAGTGGCTGATGATGTTGTTCTCAATGATCCAACCTTTGCTCCAATGCGTGCCGATGAGACCGATTTGTTCGGCGGTCGGCGGCGCCCACGGGGTGGCGGCGTGCCGCATGGTGAAGCCGCGCACGGTGATGTAGTTGCGGCCCGGTTGATCGGGATAGAACACGGTTTGGCGGACATTGATTTCGACGAGTTCTTTGTTGGGATCCGCGCCTTGGAAGTGCGCCCAGATCGTCGTGTTCTTCTCGTCCACCGTGGCGAACCAGAGACCGTTGGTGAGACCTTCGAGTGTGGCTGCTTCGCTCAGCCATTCGCCGTTGAGATACACGGCACCGGTGTGATGTTGGCGTCCTTTGGGGTTGAACCAGTCGCCGTGGATGAGGTCGCTGTAGGGGTTGAACTTGCCGAAAAATGAATTCGGCAATGTCACCTTCCAGACATCGCCCCGAACGTGGGACCAACCTTTGATGACTTCGGAGCCTTTGATTTCGACGTTCTCGCCCGGAGCGGCTCGATAGACGATGCGTTTCTTGTCGGAAGCGCCGCCGCGCGGCGGGTTGACCCGCTCGCGATACACGCCCTCGTGCACGGTAATCGTGTCGCCCGGCTGCGCGAGGTCGGCGGCGCGCTGGATGGTGCGCAACGGTTTGTCCTGCGTGCCGGGATGGGCATCACTGCCGCTGACAGCAACGTGATATTCACGGGCAGAAACGCTCGTGACAGCGCCCACCAAGATCAGCAGAAGGATCTTATTTCTCATGGAGCCAGCTCCTTTCGATCTCTTCGAGGGATTTGCCCTTGGTTTCCGGCACGCACCGCCAGACGAACAGCACCGCCATCACGGAAAACGCGCCGTAAAGCAGGAACGGGAAACCGTGGTTGAATGTCGCCACGAGCCAGTCGTTCTTGTCCATCATCGGGAAAGTCTGCGAGATGATGTAGTTGGCGGTCCAGAGACAGAATGTGGCGAGGGCCATGGCGCGCCCGCGATGACGCGTCGGATAAATCTCCGACAGCAGCACCCACGTCACGGGACCGACCGACAACGCGAACGCCGCGATGTAACCGAGGATGGCCGCCAGAATCCACGCCTTGATTTCGCCCGCCAGCGCCGCGCCACCAATGGCGAACAACGCCAACGCCATCCCCGCATAGCCGGCGAGCATCAACGGTTTGCGCCCCCAGTGATCCACTTTGCGAATGGCGATAATGGTAAAAAACATGTTGACCGCCCCGACCAGCACGGTTTGCAACAGCGCCACGTCCATCTTCGCTCCCGCGATGGTCTTCAGAATCTCCGGCGCAAAATACAGAAACACATTGATACCGGTAATCTGCTGGAGTACCGCCAACACGATACCAATCCAAAGCACGGGCCGCCATCGGGGCTGCCACAACTCCGCAAAGGAGTCGCTTTCCAGATTCAGCGTGTTCTCGATCTCGGCCAGTTCCCGCTCGGCATGGTCGGGGCCGTCCACCTTCGTCAACACCGTTCGCGCCTGCTCCTTGCGGCCCTGTTTGGCGAGCCAGCGCGGACTTTCCGGCACGCCCAACAGCAGCAACAAAAACGCGCCTGCCGGCAGCGCCTCCGACCCAAACATCCAACGCCAGCCGGTGGCGACGTTCCACGCCTCGTCGCCGCGCCCGGCAATGAAATAGTTCACAAAATAGACCACCAACATCCCCCAGACGATGGCAAACTGGTTCCACGACACCAACCGCCCACGCCACCGCGCCGGAGCCATCTCGGCGATATACATCGGCCCCGTCATGGCCGCCGCGCCGACGCCCACGCCGCCAAGCGCGCGGTAGAAAACGAACTCGGCAAACATGCGCGGCAACGCCGTGCCGATGGCCGAGATCAGAAACAGCAATGCTGAAACGATCAACATCGTTCGTCGCCCGAAGCGGTCGCTGATCGGACCGGCCACCGCCGCGCCGAGCACACAGCCGACCAGCGCGCTGCCTGCCGCCCAACCTTCCATCGCCGGGCTGAGCGAGAAATGTTTCACCATGAACCCGATGGCGCCGCTGATGACCGCCGTGTCGTAGCCGAACAACAGTCCTCCCAGCGTCGCCACCAAACACACACCAAACAGATAACGACGATTGACGGAGTCGTTCATGGCGTCACGGTGGTCCAGCGACGGCTGACGGTGGTCCCGCTACCGGCGCGGGCGATGGCTTTGAGAACGCAATCCCCGGCGGTTGGCGGGACGGTCAGCGGCAGCTTGCGGGTCAATGCGCCAAGCGGCTCGATGTCGAAGGGTTGTTTTGTCTGGGCCAGCACTTTGCCGGACTTGGTTTCCAGCGAGAGCGTCAACTGGCCGCGTTGTGGTTTTGCCTCGTCGTTGACCATCATCACGGTGAACTCGCGCGTCGCGCCGGCGGGGAGTGACGGCTGGAAGAAGTTGAGATACACGCCGAGCGGCTTGAACGCTTCGCCCACGTAATCGGCGAACGCAGGATCGAGTTTCAGCCGCGTCACATCGGCAAAATGATCAGAGGTATAGACGCCAGGATAACTGCCCGTGAGATAGACGAAGTGGATGACGCCGGCGTAGTGGCGATGGGCGCGCCAGAATTCCGTTTTGGCGCCGAGCAGATAGGCGTAGAGGTCAAGTCGCTGGCGAGGAGTTGCGCTGGCGCCCAGAAGATGCTCGTACACTTTTTCGGTCAGCAACGTCGGCGAGCCGTCGCGGTTCAGCCAGAGCCAGCCGTATTCGTTGATGATGGGCGGATTGGTGTCGGAAGGCAGCTTGCCGGGACGCGGCGCGCCGTTCATGGTTTCGAGGTCGGTCATCTTGAATTTGTAGTCGCCTCGTCGGTAACCACTCATCAAGTAGGGATGATCTTCCACCGGGTCGTCCGGCGCGACTGGTTTGTTGTAGCTGTTTTCCCACGGACGATTCGAGAGATCGAGCGGGCGAACGGCGGGAATGATCGTGTCGCCGAACAGGGCGTCCTTGGTCTCGTTGTTGGCGTCCCAGACAACCACGCTCGGATGATTCCAGTTGTCGCGCATCCAGTCCTTGTACTGGCGGATCATCTCATCGGCATCGTAGGTGCGCGAGTAGCCCTTGTACCAATTCGGGCCGCCGGTCCAGACGAAGAACTCGTTCTGAATGAGCAGACCGACTTCGTCGCAAATCTCCAGCCAACGGTCCGGCACCGGGCCGATGCAGAACCGGAAATAATTCCAGTGCATCTTCTTCGGAATCTCGCCGAGCAGTTTGCGCACCCACTCCTCGCGCCACGGCAAATCCTTGCAGAGCGGGTCCTCGAAGAAACGGTGCAACGTGATGTTCGAGCCGCGCAGGTAATAGACCTTGCCGTTGAGGTAGGCGCGTTTGGTTGCCGCATCGAACCGGAACTCCCGCATCCCGAACCGCGTCCGAACCGAGTCGCCGTCCGTGGACGATTCGAGCACGTACAGGAACGGGTCTTCGGGCGACCAAAGCCGGGCATTGGGAATCTTGATCGTCTGCGTGACGATTTTCTCCTCACCGGGCGGAAGCGAGACGTTTTCTTCGGCGCGGACGCCACGCACCCGGTGAAGAAGCGAGGACGTAACGGGCGTCGTGCCGCGATTTCTGAGCTTCGTTTGCACGACGATTCCGCTCGTCGCGATGCGGGGCGCGACCTGAATTGTTTCGATGACCGGGTTGTCGCAGAAGATCAGTGAGACACTGTCGTAAATGCCCGGTGTCCATTTGATTTTCTCGAAGTCTGAGCCGGTGGGGAATGTGTCCGGCAACACGGCGGGATGCGCGCCGATGCGGATGAGGAGCGTGTTCTCCGCGTTCCAACGGATGGCTTTGCCCAGATCAAAGTAGCTGGCGGTGAAACAACCGGGGTATTCGCCGAGTTTCTGGTCGTTGAGCCAAACGGCGGTACCGAACTGCGCCTTGTTGATCTTGAGCAACGCCACGGCCCGTTGTCTCGGTGCGCGAAACGTTCGGCGATACCAGAAATAATCGCGGTCCTGATCCACCTTGCCTGTCCAATATTTTTGCAGCCAATCCTCCGGCGCGAGTTTGGCGCGGATGCGATTGACAAGGTTCTCGCGGCTGGTGAACTTGTCCACGTCCTTGAATGGGGGCTGCGCGAGGTTTGCCAGTCCCGGCACCGGAACGGTGCGTGCGAACGACGGGGGAATCTCCGTCGCCGACTTGCCGTCGGCAATCTGCCACGTGCCATCGAGCGAGACGACTTGCCGCGGCGCCGCCTCCGAAATGGTTGCAAGCAACCCGCTCGTAAGGCAAACGAAGATGAGATGGCAGTTCATTGTTGACTGTCCTTGATGGCTTTGAACATCGCCAACAAGTTGGCGACGGGGGTCGGCCCTTGGACGTTGTGCACGGTGTTGAAGACGAAGCCGCCGCCTTCACCGAAAATCTCGATCCGCTCGCGAACTTCGCGATACACTTCGTCGGGCGTGCCGAATGGCAACGTTTGTTGCGTGTTGGCGCCGCCGCCCCAGAACGTCAGGTGCCTGCCGAATTCGCGTTTCAGCGTGCGGGCGTCCATGCACGCAGCGGAACACTGGACCGGGTTCAGGATATCGAATCCGGCTTCGATGAACTCCGGGATCAGTTCATACACCGAGCCGCAGGAGTGGATAAACGTCTTCCACCGGCAACGCTCGTGGATGAACTGGTTGACGCGAATGTGGTACGGCTTGAACAGTTCGCGGTAGGCCTCCTTCGCGATGAACGGGCCGCGTTGCGTGCCGAAGTCGGTGCCGGTGATGAACACGGCTTGGACGCGGTCGCCAAACAGGTTGATGAGTGTGTCGAGGTTCTTCAGGCCGATCTCGCATTGTTTCTCGAAAACGGCGTGCACGTAGTCTTTACGGACAGCCGTGGAGATGTACCATTCCTCGACGTCGCGGATGCCTTTCGGATGTTTCATCCACGGCGCGGGCACGAGCGCGATGTCACCAAACGCCACCCCCGGCATCGTCAGGATCACGCCGCAACCGGTGGCTTCGCGTTCCTGGATGCGCGCTTCATACCATTTCAACGTGTCGGCGTCGAACAGGGCGAACTCCTCCGTGTTGTCGGCAGGGTTGAGTTGATCCTCGTCAATCGGCGGCTGACGGATCAGGCTGTCGAAGAAATAACCGCCCTTCGGCATTCGTCCACTGGGCGGGACACTCGTGTCGCCTTCCGGGTAAATGAGATAATCCCCATCGGCATTGGTGGTGACGTTGAAGTTGCCGGGCACGAGCACCTCGGTGCCGTCAAACAACGTGAACGGTTTCCAATCCACATTTTCGAAACCGAACATCGTTTTGCGCGGTGTCAGCCCGACGACATCTATGCCGAGCGCCGCGCGCAGGTCGTCGTCTATCTCGCCGAGCATCTGATACGGTTCGATGACTTTGACGCGGTACTTCGTGTCGCCGAGCACGGCCTGTCGCAGGCGCGAGACGGCGCTGACGTGCATTCCTGTGACGGCGGTACTGCCAAAGTCCACGGGTACCCGGTCGGGTTGGCGGTGTTCCAACGCGGCGATGAGACGTTCACGACTGGTCATGAGGAGGCTCCTGTAGTGATTGAGTTACAGCTTAGAAAAAACCGGCGCAACATACAACACCGCTCGTCACCAAAAAACGCCCACCCCACTGACCACGGATGAGGTGATGATTGGCAACGGTCAAGCGCGAGGTGACATGCAAAACGAGCTGTTAGGGCAGTGGGAGGCGGAGGGTGTGCGTTTTTCCCGGTGCCCGTTCGAGGCGTTTCCCGTCAGGCGCGTGGACGACAATTTTCCGGCAAGACGAATCGGATAACGGCTCGACGTGCAACACGGCCGATCTGCCGTCGTCGGCAACTTGGAGCTTCATCGTCAGTTTACCAAATGGCGTGGCGATGTTGGTGAGTCGGGTGACCATGCCGGGACGGGTCCATTCCGTGGGCAAACCTGCGAGCAGGTGCAGTTCGTTGCCGCGGTCGAGCGCGAGGAGGTGGACGACGAGTCGGATGAACTCGGCGCTGGCCCAGTTGTGGGGCATGTCGCCGACTTTTTTGTACGGTTCGCCTTTCAAGGATTGTTCTTCGCGCCAGACGAGCACGGGCGCGGCGTGATTGGCAAACGCGTAGAGAGCTTGCGCGGCCTTGCGTCCGTTGCCCTGCCAGAGCCAGGCGTGGGCGTAAAAGGAAGCGAAATAATTCCAGATACCGCTCGCATCCCAGCCGGTGCCATACACCATGTCTTCGCGTTCGGTCGCTTCGAGCATCGCCAGGTTGCCGGCAACGAGAGGATCGTTTTCCGCGAAAATCTGGCCGGGATAGACCGCGTGACAGAATGCCCACTGGCCGCGTTGTGGCAGGTCCTCGCCATCCATGCGGATGGGCAGGTAACGGTTGCCGCGCGAGTCGGTCTTCATGTCGCGCGCAGCGGCTTTACGGAACGCCGCCATGAAATCGTCGTATTCTCGCTGCCATCGAGCGGCTTCGTCGGCGTGGCCGAGCCAGCACGCGGCCTGAACAAAGGCGTGCAAGCCGGCCAAGTTCCAATACGGGTTGGTGTATTCGGCGTGGACGCCGCCGATGCCGCCATCGGGGAAACCGGGCGGGACGAGGCCGTCGTCGAGCGGCGTGTCGTTGGTGAGCGTCTGTTTTCGCAGGGTGCGAATGTGCTCGGCGATCCGGACGAGTTGGGGCCAGATGGATTCGAGCCATGTTTTGTCCTGTGTGAGTTGCGCGTGACGCAGGCAGGTCCACAGCACGATGCCGTTTTCCTTGGAGTAATTTTGCATGACCTCGATACGGCCGTCGGGTTGTTGGTGAGTCAACACATAGGCGACACCGTTGCGGGCCTGGTCGCCCGCCCCGAGGATGGTTGCGGCTTCCAACAGAAACGCTCCATCCACGATCCACAATCCGCGATAACAGGTCGGACCGACTTGAAACGCCGGTAGCCCCTTTTTGATTTCCCGCGCCTGCCAGATGTTGCGGATGGAAGAATCCACCAGCGCCTGAATGCCGGCATCAGGCACCTGCACGCGCCCGTAGGGCAGCGGCGCATTTTCCCAGTATGCCACGGCGCGCTCGCGGCTCGCCAGCGCCTGCTCGAGCGTGCGCGGCTCCAACACAATCGCGCCGCCGGCGCTGTAGAGAACAAAGAACCGCGCCGTCTGTCCCGCCGGCACGGTCAGCGGTTCGAACGCCGTGCCGGTGATGGTCTCGTGCTCGTTGACAATGATTCGCTGCCCGTCGCGTTGCACGCCAAGCTTCGAGTCCACGATGACTTTGGGTTGAACCGTCCGCGGCGCGGCGCCTGTGTTTGTCACGTGAACCAGAATCAAATCATTGCGCGCCGCGCCAGCGGGTCTGGCGTCGCTCATGCGGGCGAGCGGCTTCAACTTGCCGGCCAGCAACGCCTCGCTATTCGGTGGCTGGTCGGCGGCGAAAATCCAAAGTCCATTCAAGATGGCGTTTCTGTCCTTTCCTTTTGGCGTGACTTCGATGGCGATGTTGCCGTCGTTGTCAGCGTCTTTCGCGTCGAACCAAAAAGCCGCCGCCTGGTTTTTGCCGATGTCGGCCACCGTGTCCACGGTCCTCGGCTCGGCGCCTTCCACGCGGAGCCCTTGGACGCGCTTGCCGGCCTCGCTCCACCAGCCTTCGCACAATGCGAGCGCGATGCGACGCGACTCGCCCGCCGGCACCGCCAATTCATAGCGAATCCCGCCACGGCTGTTGATGGCGATGTGTTGAAGCGACGGGTCAAGCCCCGCCGGCGGCTTGGCCCAGTTCCGAATCACGCTGCCGCTGTCGAGACGATGGAGAGGAACCGTCTGGACAGCCGGTTGACGCAGATCGGTGACGGCAAATGCTTCCTCGACGATCTTTAGTCCGTCCGCCGAACGAAACGTCCGTACGATGGGCACGCGCGGCGAGAGCAGTTCCTGCTTTTGCCAGACGGCGTTGCTCACGACCTCGACGGAAATTCGCGTGGCGAATTCGCGCCCGCCCTGGCCGTAGTGATAGAGCAATGCGCCACTTTTGTCCACAAGCGACTTGTGGGGATCATCCGGCAGACAAATCGCCGTCTGCCATTGCGGCGGCGACCAACGGAAATCCACCGTATCGGCCACGGCAGCAGCGGCGAGGATTCCCCAAAAGAGGAGGAGGGCTTTCATGACGCCATGATAAACGCAATCCGCGACTCAAAACCATCTTCATTGCCCTTGAGCGCTGGCACCTGTTTTCCGGCAATTGCCATGTATGAGGAAACAATGGTTGCCGAGAAATGAGCGATGGGGATGGAGCTGACAACGGAGCGAATGAGCCCACGGGGCGAACCTTGCGGTTCGCCCCGTGACGTGTGCGCTGATGCTGGGAAGTTTGCCTAGTTTTTCAAGGCGGCTTGTGCCGCTGCCAGTCGGGCGATGGGCACCCGATAGGGCGAGCAACTGACGTAATTCAGCCCGGCTCGGTAACAGAACTCGACGCTGGCAGGGTCGCCGCCCTGTTCGCCGCAGATGCCAATCTTGAGCTTCGGGTTGACCTCGCGCCCTTTTTTGACGCTCATTTCAATCAACTGTCCCACGCCTTCCTGGTCAATGGTTTGGAACGGATCGGCCTTGAGCAGTTTCTTGTTGAGGTAGTCGTCCATGAAGCCGCCGATGTCATCGCGGCTGAAGCCGTAGCACATTTGCGTCAGGTCGTTGGTGCCGAAGCTGAAGAACTCCGCCACGGCGGCCATTTGGTCGGCCAGCAATGCCGCGCGCGGAATCTCGATCATGGTGCCGTAGGGCACGGCGAGTTTGACGCCGGTGCGGGCTTTCACCTCGGCGAGCACCTTGTCGAAGAGCGCCTTGTGATGTTTCAACTCACTGGCGTCGCAGGTGACGGGAATCATGACTTCGGGTTTGGCTTTCTTGCCGGCTTGGATCAGCTCGGCAGCCGCCTCGAAGATGGCCCGCAATTGCATCTCGGTGACTTCGGGGTAGGTGATGCCGAGGCGCACGCCGCGATGGCCCATCATGGGGTTGTTCTCGTGCAAGGACTCACCGCGTTTTTGGACTTCTTCCAGCGGGATGCCGAGGCTGGCGGCGAGGTCGCGTTGTTTCTCTTCGCTCTGCGGCACAAACTCGTGCAGCGGCGGGTCGAGCAGGCGGATGGTGACGGGCAGTCCCTCCATCGCTTCCAGGGTGGCTTTGATGGATTGCTTGACGTGCGGGAACAACTCGTTGAGGGCGGCTTTGCGTTCCTCCGCGTTTTTGCTGAGGATCATCTTGCGCAACGCGAACAACGGCGCGTCGCTGCCTTCTCCGTAGAACATGTGCTCGGTGCGGAAAAGCCCGATGCCCTCCGCGCCAAAGGAGCGCGCCAGTTTCGCGTCCTGGGGCGTGTCGGCATTGGTGCGGACGCCGAGTTTGCGATATTTGTCCACGATCTTCATGAACTTCTGGAACCGGGGATTTTCGCTGGCGCTGATCATGGGCATCTGGCCGGCGTAAATGTAGCCCTTGGTGCCGTTCAGCGAGAGCCAATCGCCCTGCTTGAAGGTTTTGCCATCCACCGTGAACTGTCGAGCAATGACATCCACATGCAGCGCGCTGGCACCGACGATGCAGCACTTGCCCCAACCGCGCGCCACCAGAGCGGCGTGCGAGGTCATGCCGCCGCGCGCCGTCAGAATACCAACGGCGGCACGCATGCCTTCGACGTCTTCGGGATTGGTCTCTTCCCGAACCAGCACGACGTGTTTGCCTTCTTTGGCCCACTGCACGGCTTCGGCAGCGGTGAAGACAATTTGGCCGCAGGCGCCGCCGGGGCCGGCGGGCAATCCTTTGGCGATGGGTTTGGCATGTTTCTCGGCAGCGGGATCCAGAATCGGATGCAACAACTCGTCCAACTGGGACGGAGCCAGACGCATGACAGCGGTTTTTTCGCCAATCAGCTTCTCGGCCAGCATGTCCATCGCCATATTCAACGCGGCGACACCGGTGCGTTTGCCGACGCGACACTGGAGCATGAAGAGTTTGCCTTCCTGAATGGTGAACTCGATGTCCTGCATGTCGCGGTAGTGCCGTTCCAGTTTCTTCTGGATCGCCACAAGCTGTTTGTAAACGGCGGGCATGGCGTGTTCGAGGGAGGGCAGGTGCCGGTTTTGTTCGGTCTTGGTGGCTTCGTTCAACGGATTCGGTGTGCGAAGGCCGGCGACGACGTCTTCGCCCTGGGCGTTGACCAGCCATTCGCCATAGAACTGGTTTTCGCCGGTGGCCGGATTGCGCGTGAACGCCACGCCGGTGGCGCTGGTGTCGCCCATGTTGCCGAAGACCATGGCTTGAACGTTGACGGCGGTGCCCCAGTCGTCCGGGATGCCTTCGATGCGTCGGTAGGCGATGGCGCGTTTGCCGTTCCAGCTTTTGAAGACGGCGCCGATAGCGCCCCAGAGTTGTTCGGTCGGATCATCGGGGAACGGTTTGCCGAGCACTTCCTGCACTCGTTGTTTGAACCGGTGAGAAAGCTCTTCGAGATCGTCGGCGGTCAGGTCAGGGTCTTTCTCCGCGCCACGGTTTTTCTTCATCTCGTTCATGATCTGTTCGAGCTGAGTGCGAATGCCCTTGCCTTCGGGCGGCTCGATGCCTTCGGCCTTTTCCATCACCACGTCCGAATACATCATGATCAATCGCCGATAGGCGTCCCAGACGAAGCGGGGGTTGTTGGTTTTCTTGATCAGACCGGGGATGGTGGCGCTGCACAGGCCGACATTGAGCACCGTTTCCATCATGCCCGGCATCGAACGTCGCGCGCCCGACCGACAGGAAACCAGCAACGGATTGTTGGGGCAACCGAATCCCATGCCCATTTCGGCCTCGACTTTTTTCAGAGCCGCTTCGACCTGTTCTTTCAACCCCTTGGGAAACTTTTCGCCGGACTTGAAGTACTCGACGCAGCAGTCGGTGGTGACGGTAAAGCCGGGAGGCACCGGCAAACCGAGTCGGCACATCTCGGCGAGGTTGGCGCCTTTGCCGCCGAGAAGGTTTCTCATCTTCTCGTTGCCCTCGGCCTTTGAGGGGCCGAAATAATAAACGTACTTGGGTGTTCTTTTCTGTTTTGACATAACGATGTAGTCTTCCTTCAGTTGAGGTTGAAGATTGTTTTCGTTACCGCTGGGGAAACGACATGCGGCAGCTTAGCAAAAGCCGTCCCGCTGTCAACGCCACAAAAAGCCGCTGCCACAACCCAACGGATCCTGTCCAGCCACAGGAACAAAACCATGGTCGCCTACACCATCCGCGCAGGTCGGCAACGGAACACACGTTGATGTTTGCGGAGCATCTCCAGTTGGCGATGCCGAGCATGGAAACGATTGAAAGTAGCACTCCCCCGTAGTTGAATGGCGGCGGTCGGGATGGATATTTCGATCATTATTTGCACGTTCAATGGCGCGCAGCGTTTGCCGCAGACGCTGCGCGAGCCTCCTGGCTCTCGGTCCACTGCCGTTGCGGTATCTGTTCGAGCCTCGAGACAGGGTCTGAGCCCGGCGCGAAACCGGGGCGTGCAGGAAGACATGGGCCAGTCGGTGGTGTTTACGGATGACGATGTGGAAGTTGATCCCGGCCGGCTCCGTCACCTTTTCAGTGCCGCCGCTGAACCACCTGACGCCGTTTTTTGGCGGAAAAGTGCTGCCCCGCTGGGAAGTGCCGCCGCCCCGGTGGTTGGCGCAGCATTCACAGACGCTGCTTTCCGGCGTGGTGGTGCCTTACGACCGGGGAGATGTCTCCAGCCAGACGAACGCAGGATGTTCTCCGAGCCAACATGGCCTTTCGCGCGCTCTGTGCGCCCAAGGCCGTTGTGTGTCATCATGTGCCAGCGACCCGCATGACGGACTCTTATGTGCGCCAATAGTTCGTCGGGATGAGCGCCACACCGCTCCGGCCCGGAGCGATTCCTCGAAAGAACCTCCGGGGCGGCGTCCCGTGGCGGGTGTGGTTGAAGAGCGCCCGATACACATTGAAGTTTGTGCGGAGCCGCTGGTGTCTGCCGTCGCGGGTCTGGGTGCCTGCAGAAGTCAAGATGGCCCTCCACTACGGCGTGATGCGGGAATGCCGGCGAATAAAGGCCAGACTCGAATCGTGATGAATCATCCTTTCCGCGTGACGGTTTCGCCGGTGCCGAACGGAGCCGATCGGCCGCTCTGGTCGGTGATGATCCTCACCGACAATGGCGCCCGGTGTCTGCGGGCCAATCTGCAGAGCGTGTTGGCGCAAAACCCCGGCTCCGCGATGATGCAGATCGAAGTGGCGGACGATGCTTCCCCGCAGGACGATCCCGAAGCCGTGGTGCGCGAATGCGGCGCGGGACGCGTGGCGTTTTTCTTCCACGGGGGCGCTCACGGGGAACGCGTAGAAAAGGATCGGAATGCGACGAGGCGATGGTATAGTGCGGTTCATGGAACGAGTGTTGATCACGGGGGGGGCGGGGTTTATCGGATCGCATCTGGCCGAGGCGCTGGTCGCGGCGGGGCGCGAGGTGTTTGTCCTGGACGATCTGAGCACGGGGGCGCGGGAGAACCTGGCCTCGTTGGAGGGGAACCCGATGTTTCACTTCACCGAGGGGAGCGTCCTCGATTCCGCGACGCTGGAGCCGCTGGTGGCGCGAGTGGATTTTGTCTATCATCTGGCGGCGGCCGTCGGCGTTGAACTGGTCGTTCACCGTCCCGTGCGCACGCTGAAGGACAACGTGATGGGAACGGAAAATGTGCTGGCGGCGGCAGCACGGCGCGGAGTGGGAGTGTTGTTGGCCTCGACCTCGGAGGTGTACGGGAAAAGTGAGAAATCGTCGTTCCGCGAGGACGATGATTTGTTGATCGGGCCGCCGACGTTTTCGCGGTGGGGATACGCCTGCTCGAAGTTGCTCGATGAGTTTCTGGCGATGGCGTATGGGCGCGAGAAGCATCTGCCGGTGTTCATCGTGCGACTGTTCAACACCGTGGGACCGCGCCAGACGGGTCGGTACGGGATGGTGCTGGCCCGGTTCGCGGAACAGGCGGTTCGCGGCTTCCCCATCACGATTCATGGCGACGGAAAACAGACGCGGTGTTTTTGTCATGTGAGCGATGTGGTGCGGGCGCTGGTGGCGTTGCCGCAGCAGCCGCAGGCGGCCGGCGAGGTGTTCAATGTCGGCAGCACCGAAGAGGTGACGATTGCGGAGCTGGCACAGCGGGTCAACGAGGCGGCGGGCGGACGCTCGAAGCTGGTGTATGTGCCGTATGAGGTGGCCTACGCGAAAGGCTTTCAGGACATGCGCCGACGGGTGCCGGACATCTCGAAAATCCAGCGGTGGCTCGGTTGGAAACCATCGATCTCGTTGCCGGAAATGGTGCGGCAGATGGTCAATGAGAAGACTATTGCATTCCGCCAGCCGTTTCGGTAAATTGTCACTGCAAGATGAAGTTGGATGCCAGTACTGTGAGCGAAACGACGGAAACCAACCCGGACTCCAAAGACATGGTCATGAAGTCCACGTTGTATCAGGAGTTCCTGGCCGAACGGGAGGAGATTCTCCGCCACAAGTGGCTGGAGAGCGAAAAAGCAGGTCACGATATTGGTTTTGAACGCGCCCTGTTGGACTGGATCGTGAAACACCGCGCCAAGTGGCGCGAGGCGCGTCGCAAGCAACTGGCGCAAGCCAAATCATAAAACAACAACCAGCGCCTTTAAGTCGGCCCCGTGAGGCCGACAAGGAGCCACGCATGAGACAAACGCAATTCAACCGGTCGCTGTCTGCCAGAGGGCCGCAGACAGCGTTTTTTCTGTCATGAACGCCACATCCATCATGGACGCCGTTGCCATTGAACGGGCACTCACGCGGATGGCGCACGAGATCGTGGAAGGCAACCCGCAGACGGACACACTGGTCTTTGTCGGGCTGCGCACCCACGGCGCGCCGCTGGCGCGACGGCTGGCAGCAAAGGTGGGCGAAATCATAGGCCGCGAACTGCCGAGCGGCGAACTGGACATCACCATGCATCGGGACGACCTCGATCTGCGCGAGACACCGCCCGCCGTGGGGCCGTCTCACATTCCGTTTGATGTGACCGACAAAACGGTGGTGCTGGTGGACGATGTCCTGTTCACGGGTCGTTCGATCCGTGCGGCGATGGATGAGTTGTCGGATTTTGGCCGGCCCAGATGCATTCGGCTGGCCGTGCTGGTGGACCGTGGTCACCGCGAGTTGCCAATCCGACCCGATTACGTCGGCAAAAACCTGCCCACCGCCCGCACGGAACGAGTCAGGGTCAGCCTCGCCGAAACCGACGGCAAAGACGAGGTGCTGATCGAGAAATGAAAAAGCCCCGGTTCACCTGGCGACGCAAAGACCTGCTCGGCATCGAAGAGCTTTCCGCCGACGAAATCCTCCACATCCTCGACACCGCCGCCGCCTTCAAGCAGGTCGGCGAACGCCACATCAAAAAAGTCCCCTCGCTGCGCGGCAAAACCCTCGTCAACCTCTTCATCGAGCCGTCCACTCGCACCCGCACCAGCTTCGAGCTGGCCGCCAAACGACTCTCCGCCGATGTGGTCAACATCACCGCCACCGCCTCCAGCCTCGTCAAGGGCGAAACGCTCAAGGACACCGCCCGCAACCTGGAGGCGCTTCGCACCGACATCATCGTCATTCGACACAGCGCCGCCGGCGCGCCCCATTTCCTCGCCCAACGGGTCAAGGCCAGCATCGTCAACGCCGGTGACGGCGCGCACGAGCATCCGACGCAGGCGCTGCTCGATGCGTTCACCATCCGCGAAAAGAAAGGCGCCATCGCCGGCCTGAACATCACGATCCTCGGCGACATCCTCTACTCGCGCGTGGCCCGTTCCAATATCTGGCTGTTGACCAAGCTCGGCGCGCGCGTCACCCTCGCCGGGCCGTCCACGCTGGTGCCGCGCGTCTTTGAGCAACTCGGCTGCCGCGTGACCTATGACCTCGACGAGGCCATCCGCGACGCCGATGTGATCAACCTGTTGCGCATCCAGCACGAGCGGCAACGCAAAACGATGTTTCCCAGCATCGGCGAATACACCGCCATGTTCGGCCTGAACAAGGAACGCTTCGCCCGCACCAAACCGGACGCCCTCATCATGCATCCCGGCCCCATCAATCGCGGCGTGGAGATTGACAGCGACATCGCCGATTGCGGTCGCTCGGTCATCCTCGAACAGGTCACCAATGGTCTGGCCGTTCGGATGGCCGTGCTCTACCTCTGCGTGGGAGGGCAGTCCGCGTGAAACCTCTGCTCATTGAAAACGGTCATCTGCTCGACCCGGCCAACAACCTCGACGAAGTCCGCGACCTGCTCCTTGCCGACGGGCGAATCGCCGCCGGTCCGGCCCCGGCGGACGCGGAGGTGTTCGATGCGCGCGGCAAATACGTGGTGCCGGGTTTGATTGACATGCACGTTCACCTTCGCGAGCCGGGCCGCGCCGACAAGGAATCCATCGCCACCGGCACGCTCTGCGCCGCGCGCGGCGGATTCACCAGCGTCGTTTGCATGCCGAACACCTCGCCGGTCGCCGACAACCCCGGTACCATCGCCTACATCAAACAGCGCGCCGCTGAGGTTGGCTGCGTCAACGTCTTCCCCACCGGGGCGATCACGAGGGAACTGAAGGGCGAGGAACTGGCCCCGATCGGCTCGCTCCAACGCGCCGGAGTCGTCGCCATCACCGACGACGGTCACTGCGTTCAGAACAACGACCTGATGCGCCGCGCCGTCGAATACGCAAAGATGTTTGACCTGCCCGTGATGGACCATTGCCAGGACTACAACCTCTCCGCCGATGGCGTGATGAATGAGGGCTACTGGAGCGTCGTGCTCGGCCTGCGCGGCTGGCCTGCCATCGCCGAAGACATCATCGTCGCGCGCAACATCCTTATTGCCGAGGTCACCGGAGGACACGTGCATTGCCTGCACCTGTCCAGCGCCCGCAGCGTGGCGCTGGTGCGCGAAGCCAAAAAAAGAGGGGTCCACCTCACCGCCGAAGCCTGTCCGCATCATTTCACTCTGACCGACGAGGCGTGCAAAACCTACGACGCCAACTTCAAGATGAGTCCGCCGTTGCGGACGGATCGGGACCGCGCCGCGTTGCTGGAAGGGTTGGCCGACGGCACCATTGACTGCATTGCCAGCGATCATGCGCCGCACTGCAACTACGAGAAAGAAGTCGAGTTTGACATTGCGCCGTTCGGCATCATCGGTCTGGAGACCGAACTGGCGCTCTCGCTGGCGCTGGTCCACAACAAGGTCCTGAGCCTGCGTCAACTCATCGAAAAATTCACCCTCAACCCTGCGCGCCTCTTGCGCCTGAACAAGGGGACGCTATCGGTCGGCGCCGATGCCGACGTGACCGTGATTGACCTGGAACGGGAGTGGACCTACGACGTCACACAAAGCGCCAGCAAGTCGCGCAATTCGCCCTTCCACGGCTGGAAACTGAAAGGCAAAGCCGTCGCCACCATCGTCGGCGGCAAAATGGTGTGGAAGGAATAACCGCCCCCGTCGTCCTCGTGCTCCGCCAAGCTTGATTGGCAGGGGCGACGGATTTACAGTGACCGCCATGAAATCGTTTCTGTTTCCCGCCGTCTGGCTCGCCGCGACGCTCGCCGGCCGCGCCGCGTTGACGCTGGACGTGGCCCCGTCACCCAAGCCCGCCGCGCCGGGCATCGTGGTGCCCGCGCCGGTGCGCGGCAGCAGCACCGAGGCCGCCACGCCGGCAGGGAAGGCGGAAGACGTGTTGAAATTTAAAAACGGCGACAAACTGCACGGCATACTGGTCGCTGCCAGCCCCGATGAGGGGATTTGTTGGAGTCGAGAAGATACCCGCAGCGCAATTCGTTTTGCGCTGGCCAACGTCGCCGAAATTCAGTTGGGCAACGTCGCCGCCCCGCCTCTGCGCGGGCCACGTGCCGTGGCGCATCTGACCAACGGCGACTCGTTGAGCGGCGAGATTGTGGCGCTGAGCCAGCAGACACTGCAATTTCGGACGTGGTACGCCGGCGAACTGGCCTTGAAGCGTCCGATGCTTGCCAGCTTGGAGCCGGGGCTGGGAACGTTGACGGTGCTCTACGCCGGGCCCAATTCGATCACCGAATGGCAACAGCGCGTCAACCGCACAGGACAGGGCTGGACGTTCAAGAAGGGCGCGCTCGTGGCTTCGGGCGGCAGCGGCGGCACGGTCATCGGGCGCGACGTGAAGTTGCCCGACACCGCCAGCATCGAGTGCGACATCGGCTGGATGGGTTACGCGAATGTTCTCCTGCTTTTCTATGCCGAGAACTTTGAGAACTACTACAACAGCGATTGTTATGCGCTCCAGATCAGCAGCGGCACCGTCTATCTGCAACGCTGCCAGCGGAACAGCGGGATGAACAACGTGGACCAGCCCATCAACGTGGACAGCCTCCAGCGCAAAAACAAGGCTCACATCGCGCTCAAGGTCAACAAACAGAAGAAAACCATCTCGCTGTTTCTGGATGGCTCGTTTGTCAAACAGTGGACCGATCGCGCCGATTTCGCCGGTCGGGGCACGGGCCTCGGATTCGTCACGCAGGGTCAGCCAATTCGGATCAGCAACATCGTCGTCAGCGAGTGGGACGGCAAACTCGATCTGGACGCCGGCGCGCCCGGCGCCGCCGCCGAGGAAGACATCGTGCGTTTGATCAACGGCGATAAACTCACCGGCCGGCTCGACACCATCGCCAACGGCCAGCTTCAATTTGCCACGTCGTATGCCCGTTTGGAGGTCCCGTTGACCCGCGTCGCTGAGGTCCTGCTGGCAACCAGGAACGCGGAAATGCCCCGCCGCCAAGCCAACGACCTGCGTGCCTTCTTCGGCGACGGCGGGCGGCTGACGCTCGCGCTGGAAAAACTCGGCGCCGACACGCTCAGCGGCGCCAGTGAAAGTTTCGGCAAGGCCGTTTTCCAGCGCGGCGCTTTTCAGCGGCTACAGTTCAACATTTACGACGAGCGCAAGGAATCCGAAGAGGACGACGACTGGGCTGACACTCCTTTGCCGGCGGGTGGCGGCATCCGACGGATTCTGCGCGGCGCCGCCGGCGGTGGGATCATCATTGACGGCGGGGCGCTGATTGTTCGGTAGCCGGAATTCCCCTTGCGCGGGTGGACGGTTTGAAGTATCGGTGCAGTCGCATGGATATTTTGTTGTTCAATCCCTATTACAGCCAGACGCTGCAATACTATTCTCACTATCGCCCGACCTGTCCATACAGCCTGCTGTATCTGGCGGGTTACCTGAAGAAATTCGGCATCCCGTCGAAAATTCAGGAACTTGGCATCTTCGATGTCAACGACGCGGTGATCCTCGGCAACCGCATCCGTTTCGGTCTTTCCGACAAGGCCATTGCCGACATCCTCTCGACGGAAAAACCCCGTATCGTCGGCATCACCAGCATGTACTCGATCTACTACCGCGACGTCGTGGAAATCGCGGCCACCGTCAAGAACTACGACCCGTCCATCAAGGTCGTGGTGGGCGGCAACCATCCGTCCTCCTACTGGAACTACGTCGCTCGCAACCGCAACGTGGACTACGTGGTCATCGGCGAAGGCGAAGAAACGTTTCTGGAACTGTGCCAGCGATTGCTCGACCGTCGGGATTGCGGGGATGTCCGCGGCATCGCCTACCGTGGCCACGACGGTCAAGTGGTGCGAACGGCGCCACGACCACAAATCCCCAACCTCGACGACATTCCCATTCCCGACCTTTCGATGGTGGACTATCGGCTCTACCTCGGCGAGGGCAACCCCTTTAGCATCCGTCCGCCCGCCGGCAGCATCATCAGCAGCCGCGGCTGCCCTATGAACTGCGTCTATTGCACCATCAAAGCCGTCTGGGGTCGCACGTGGCGCGGGCGCAGCGCCCCCAACGTCGTGGACGAACTGGAACTGGTTCATCGCACCTACGGCGTGCGCGAGTTCGGATTTCTGGACGACAGTATGGGCGTGGACAAAAAACGGCTGGCGGCCATCTGCGACGAGATCATCCGCCGCAAACTCGACATCAAATGGTCCACACCCAACGGCATCGCCCATTGGATGCTGACCACCGAGTTGCTGGACAAAATGAAAGCCAGCGGTTGCTACCGCATCACCTTTGGCATCGAGTCCGGCAACCCCGAAACCCGCAAGTTTCTCGGCAAACCGTTTCCGCTGGACCAGGCCAAACACCTCATCCAGCACGCCAACCGCATCGGCATGTGGACCAATTGCACGCACATTCTCGGTTTCCCCTACGAGACTCTGGAGTCCATTCAGGACACCATCCGTTTCGCCAAAACCTGCGGCACCGACTTCGCGTGTTTCTACCTGCTGATGCCCCAGCCGACCTCCGACGTGTATCAGTATTTCAAAAAAGAGGGCTTGCTCAATTTCGACGACTTCTTCGAGAAGGACGAGTTCGACGAGGAACAATTCCAGAAGATGAACTACGTGCTCAATGAAACCGGCGCCGACACCACCGTCTTCACGCGCGAGCAGCTCAACCAGCTTCAAAAGAAAGCCTACCGGTCCTTTCTGTTGTATCGGACGATGACCTTCATCCTCAATCCGATGCGGCTGTTGCGCAAGATCCGCAGCCGCGAAGATTTTTTCTACATCCTTCGCATGGCGCGCATGGGCATCGCGATCTTCTTCCGCACCCTCAACCCGATGCACCAGAAAAGCAGCGACTACCTCTACGCCAAAACCACCAAACGCGTCCAACCTGCCACCGCTTGAGTCGCCGTTTTCCGTGGCGCTCTAAAACCGCAATGCGATGCCGCCGCTGATGTTGTGGGGCTGATAGTTGTCGCGGGCAAACTGCGCGTTGTAGCTGAGCCAGGTGCCCAGGACGGGATTCCATTGCACCCACAACCCAACGCCAAGCACCACGCTGTCACGCCCAATTTGCGGGCCGTGCACCGTGAACACATTGCCCGCGCCGTTGGCAAAACGCGAATCCAGCGCCAGCGAGTCGTTCAAAAACTCGTGTTGCCAGGCAACGCTGAGGTCCGGCGAAACAATCGCCTTGCCGCATTTGGCGCGGCAACCCAAATGCGCGCCGAGCCTCGTGTTCAGCGCATCCTCACTCTGCGACAGAATCCGCAGGTCGGACAGAGAGTCACTTTCGACAAACTCGTCAATGTTCACCTGCTGATATTGCAGCGAGGCTTGCGGACCAAAATACCAGATGCCCTTTTGCCAGTCGTAACCGGTATTGATCAGGCCGCCCCATGCCGTGCCGTCGGTGCTGCCACGCGCTGTGCCCCCGATGGCGGTGCGACGCGTGTCGTAGGAATTCAAGCTCCCGTTGAGCATCCCCGCCAGATAGAACCCCTGATGGAACCACGCGGCATACACGCTGGCCTGGCCACTGTCCACATCCACACGCCCGTCATTGACCAGGCTGGCCGTCACGTCCGCGTAGCCCAGCGTCAAGCCGACGACGAAATGCTCGTTGATCCGGCGATCCAGTCCAACCGTGAGACCACCGCTGCGGACTCGGTAACCATTGGCGTTGGCGTCGCTGTGCACGTCGGTGAACTCGCCTTCGCCTTCCAGATACAGGCCCCACGGATTGTCTTTGGAAGGACTGAAGATGTCGTTGCAGGGCGCCACCATCAGGGGCGAGCCTTCGCAAACGGGTTGGCGAGCACCGTGCGAATCGTAGAGCGCGAGTCGGTTGGCGTTGAAGCCGTGGCTGCCGGCGCGCAGTTCCTGAATGCGGCTGAGGAACCCGTAACCGCGCGCGTCCATGCCGCCGAAGACCAATTGATACAAAGCCGTCAATTCATCGGGCGCAATCAGGTCGAGCGCAGGCGGTATTTCCTCGCCCGGCAAACTGCCGAGATAATGGATCAGTGGCTGCGCGTTGGGATCTTTCACGGCGGAATCGAGAGCCACGGCAACCGCCATTTGATTGGGCGTGTGGGCGAACGGCACAAACGATTGTAGCACCCACTGGAGGACAACGTTGAAACCGTCGCTGTAATCGAGTTGCGGCGAAAGCACGCCGGCGATGAGGCTTTCGACCGTGTCGAACTGTCCGGTCACGCCGCCGGAAGTTTGGATGATGGTTTGAACGTGATTGGTTTGCGGCGTGTACCCCCCAATGGGCAGCAGGCGCAGTGTGCCGCCCAGCGTCGCGATGTTGTCAACTTGTAACTGAGCATACTCGCCCGCGTTGGTGCCGCCAATGCCGAGAGAGAGAACACCGTTGAGGGTCTGCGTGTAACTGCCCGTGATGTGGACGGTGGACTCCGCGTCAAAAGCGAGCGTGCCCCGGTCCAAAAGCAACCCACCGGCGAGCACTCGTCCGCCATTCGTCACTTCCAACCGATTGCCGGCGCCGCTGCCGCCCACCGTCAACAGATTGGCCACATTCCATTCTGAACCCGTCCCGTTGACTCGGACGACATTATTGCTCGCCGCTGGTCCGTTACCGATGACGGCTTTGGTTGCCGTCAACACCTGCCCGCCCTCGCTGAGGAGCAACGCATTGCCAGAGCCGTTGTCGCCCACATACAAGTTGCTGTTCCGCCAGACCGAGTTCGCCCCGGTAACGGTGACGGTGTTATTCATGGAGGAGCTGTTTTGGCCGAGCGTGGAGCCGCCGCTGACAACCGTGCCACCGTTGGTGATCATCAACGAATTGTACCCGCCGTTGACGCCGACGCAAAGCGTGCTGCTATTGGTGAAGATCGAACCGCTTCCCGAAACGATCACGCAGTTACGGTCGCTACCCCCGCCGTATCCGATCTCCGCGAACGAACTGCTGCTGACAACGCCCCGGTTGGAAATAATCAATAGATTGCCGTTGCCCGAATAACCCACATGGAAAGAACCGTTTTTCCATTGGGAGCCCTCGCCGGTCACGATGACGATGTTGTCGTTGCCGCCGAGCTCGCTGCCGATATAACCTTCCCCGCTTTCGACAATGCCGCCCGCGGCAATGGTCAAGGTGTTGGAGCTGCTGAAAGCGCCCACTCGCAGAGCGCTGGTGCGCCAGTAGGAACCCGCGCCGGTGACCGTGGCCGCATTGTGAACCGAGCCGGTAAAATTCCCCACGCATGCCCAACGGTTGCTGGCGTATCCGCCATCGGCAATGATGAAGCGGTTGGAGGAACCAGAAAGCCCAACATTGAGGTCGAGGGCGTTAATCCAACGCGAACCCGTTCCGGTCACAATCACCTCGTTGCCCGTGGAACCGGCGTTACTGCCGATGTTGCCGAAAGTATTCCTGACCGTGCCACCGTTGCTGATAACCAGCGAATTCCCCGAACTGTTGTAGCCGATGTTCAACTCTCCGGTGTTGTTCCAAACCGAGTTGCTGCCACTGACCAGCACGGTGTTGTTCGCGCCGCCTTCGTAGCCAATGTAGCCGTAGGTATTGCTGACGACGCCGCCGCTCAGGATCGTAAGCTGGTTGGAGAAGCCAGAGTAGCCGATGTAGAGGTAGCCGCTGTTGTTCCAGACCGAGCCGGTGCCACTGACCAACACCGCGTTGTTGTTCGCGCCAACGTCGAAGCCGATGATGCCGTAGGTATTGCTGACGACACCGCCACTCTGAATCGTAAGCCGGTTGGAGGAGCCAGAGTAGCCGACGTAGAGGCCACGGTAGTTGTTCCAGACCGAGCCGGTGCCACTGACCAGCACCGCGTTGTTGTTCGCGCCGGCGTTGTAGCCAATGTAGACGGAATAGTAGTCATTGTTG
>Ga0272448_1001076_pt1 | contig 38471 bp, 45 predicted proteins | sample YNPCB0191_FD_202220 | JGI IMG/M metagenome (GOLD analysis project Ga0272448, IMG submission 202220) | Hot spring sediment microbial communities from Yellowstone National Park, WY, United States - YNP-CB-019-1 | ecosystem: Environmental > Aquatic > Thermal springs > Hot (42-90C) > Sediment...
AGGCAAGAGAAGAGGGAAAAATCCATGATGGGGACATAATACTTCTGACCGCATTCGGCACCGGCTTTACCTGGGCAGCAATGGTTTTACGCTGGTAAAGCCCACTTTCCGAAACCCGAATATTATATAATTGCCAAAATTAGTTCCCCGGTTCTCCAAATCCAGAACCGAAAACTTAGAGCCAGCCTGCTCGCTCACGATAACACCAATATTCTATTAAGTGTGCGCAAAAATACAAAATCCCCCACAGGGGTTTGACTCATACAACTGCTTGACAAAAGGCTTGGTGGGGTATAATTAATCAGAGGTGGTAGTATGAGTAGAAACGGCTGGTTTAGGATTTTGCCTTTGATAGTAACAGGATTTGTTGTCTGCGTTAAAAACCGTCCGCCCCAGACTCCAGAGCCACCGGCGGGTGTTTCAATTGGAGGTCCAAATATTCCCTATCAGTTTAGCGTCTTTACCTTTGACCCTGATGGTGACAGTGTCTCATTTCGGTTTTTGTGGGATGATGGGGACACATCGGATTGGAGTCCGTTTGTGCCAGCGGGTGAAACTGTTGTTATGAGTCATATCTGGTCTAAATCAGGAAACTATCAGGTTATGGCGCAGGCACAGGACAAAAGGGGCGAGTTATCAGCCTGGTCAAGACCGACCTATCTTCTGATTGGTGATGGAATTCTAAAATGGCGGTTTCAAACTGGTGGGGTGTTTGAGTTTATTTCTCCTGCAATTGGTTCGGATGGCACGGTGTATCTTGGGGCAGGTGATGGATGCCTCTATACCTTCAATCCAGATGGCACCCTCAAATGGCGTTTCCAGACCGGAGATATGGTCTCGTCCTCTCCTGCTATTGGTTCGGATGGCACAGTTTATATTGGGACACGGGATGGCCACCTTTATGCGATTCAGGGTTCATCACCCCTTGCGAACAGCCCCTGGCCCAAGTTCCGGCACGACAATCAGAACACCGGTCGGGTCGGTGGCGGCGTTATTGGGCAGATGAAATAACTAAGAGGTGGAAAAGATGAGGAAAGCCATTGTGTTTACTGCCCTTTGCCTGTTAATTACAAATGGCTCTGGCAAAGATTTGGGCTGGCTGGTAAAGGAGCCTTATCAGGTGCAGAGAAATCAGACTCAGGTGATGTATAGCCAGACTTACAATCCAACAGGCAAGGAGAGGCATTGCTCACCAGTTGGGGGACATACGCTACCGAGTTTGGGCTGGCAACCGCGGGTTCTTTATGTGCATTTATAGGAGGATATACAGTAGGATGTTGGTGGGAAGAAGAAGGAGGAGGAGAGGCTGTGCATCCTTTTTATGTTGTGCTTGGAATTTACGGTATTACCTGTCCTTTTCTAACTGCGGGTGGTGCCTGTCTTGGCGGTAGAATCTGTGAACAAAAGGGGTCATATTGGCGAACAGTTCTCGGCTCTTTTGTTGGTGAGGCAGCAGGCTTGGGCGCAGGGTTATGGTATAAGAATTTTGCGTATGAAAAACATCATGGCTTTACTCCCGCAGATTTCTTAGTATTCAAACTGTGTTTAGTTATCCCTCCAGCACTCGGAGCGACCATAACATATAACCTGTGGCGGTGAATATAGCAAAAGTAAGACAACCGAGTTAGTCAATCGGCGAATGAGGGGGGATTAACTGGGAACTAAGAACTAATAACATAGAACTGTCCAAAGGCAACGTGGCAATCTATATGCAAAAGGTGAAAGTTAACGTAGAGATAAGGGTTAAAAATGCAAGGCTACTCTGCCGGGAGGCAGGTGTCCAGGGCACTAATCTGACCAACATAAGAAAGGCAGGGGGTTAAGGTTAAGGAAGCGGCAAAATGTAGATACTGTAAAATTATCAGTTTGGAGCCGCCGATGGGCTGGTTATTGTTGACTGTGAGAGGGTTTTTGGTAAATTATTGTCTTCATGTCTTCAGGTTTCAGCGTGAGCAAGAGTGTTGAACCGGCAGCGGGTAAGCGCTGGTTTAATGCCGGGCGGTTCCTTTTTGGTCTGCGCCGCATCAACCTGTTTGCCGGTGGCTATGGCTCGGGCAAGAGTGAGGTGGCAGTTAATTTTGCCCTGAGCCTTGCCGAGCAGGGTAAAAGGGTCAGTATTGCTGACCTTGATGTTGTCAATCCCTATTTCCGCAGCCGTGAGGCACGCACAGTCCTGAAGGGGTTTGGTATCAATGTGCTGGTGCCACCAGAAGAGGTGATGGCGACCGATTTGCCAATGGTTCAGCCAGAGATAAAGGGTGAGATGCTAAGGGGCGACAGTTTTGTTGTGATTGACTTGGGTGGTGACCCAGTAGGTGCGCGGGTGATGGCAAGCATCGCATCAGGAATAGACACTTTTGATATCAACGTTTTTTTTGTTTTGAACTCAAGGCGCCCTTTTACGAGCACGGTTAAAGAGGTAAGTGAGTTGATGAAAGGGATTGAAAACTCTTCAGGTCTGCCGATTACCCATATTGTTGTCAATTCCCATCTGATTGAGGAGACAAGCGGTGCAATAATCAAGGAGGGGATTGAGCTTGCCGAGCGGGTTGGTGCGGTTACCGGCAAGCCGATCGGGTTTGTTGCGGTTGAGCAGTCCGTGCTTGAGGATTTTGATTTTAATGACTGTCCTTATCCGGTGCTGGTGCTTAGGCGTCTGCTCCTGAAGCCTTGGGAAGGGCAGGAGCGGCTGGGACCGCAGCGGGAAGGGATTTAAGGGGCAATCATGGCAAGAAAGGCAAAGGTAACAATTGAGAAGAACCGGTGTAAGGGCTGTGAGTTGTGCGTGAACTACTGCCCGAAACAGGTTTTGGCGATGTCCAGGGAGATTAATGATAAGGGCTATTTCTTTGCGCAGGTGGTTAATCAGGATGCCTGTATTGCCTGCCGGTTCTGCGGTTTGATGTGCCCGGACTGTGCAATTGAGATTGCGGTTGAGGAGGCAAAGGTAGATGGCTAAGATTTTGATGAAGGGTAATGAGGCGATTGCCGAGTCGGCAATCAGAGCCGGCGGGTTATGTTATTTTGGCTATCCAATCACACCCCAGTCTGAGATTGCCGAGTATCTGGCGCACCGGATGCCCGAAGTGGGCGGGGTTTTTCTGCAGATTGAAAGCGAGGTGGCGGTTGCCAATTGCCTTTACGGTGCCGCAGGTGCCGGTGCCCGTGCCTGGACATCATCCTCAAGCCCGGGGATCAGTCTGATGATGGAGGGCGTTTCCTATATTGCGGCTTCGGAACTGCCCTGCGTGATTGTGAACATTGTCCGGTGCGGACCGGGTCTGGGCGGAATTCTCCCTTCCCAGGGCGACTATTTCCAGGCGGTCAAGGGTGGTGGTCACGGCGATTACCGGTGCCTGGTACTGGCGCCTTCCTCGGTCCAGGAGGCGGTGGATTTGATGCCGCTGGCTTTTGACCGCGCTGACCGCTACCGGAATCCGGTAATGGTAATTGGCGATGGTATGATCGGTCAGATGATGGAGCCGGTTGAGTTTAAGGAGCAGGAATTTCCACCTCTGCCTTCAAAGGACTGGGCAACCACCGGCTGCAAGGGCAGAATGCCCAATGTGATCAACTCACTTTATCTTGACCCGGTGATTGAAGAGAAACTGAACTTCAAACTTTCTGCCAAGTATGAGGAGATGAAGAAAAATGAGGTCCGGTTTGAGGAGTATCGGACCGAGCGGGAACTGGACTGTCTTTTAGTTGCCTACGGAACAACTGCCCGGGTCTGCAAGACCGCGATTCAGCGCCTGGATGAGGGGGGAATCAGGGCCGGTCTTTTGCGACCGATCACCCTGTTTCCATTTCCTGAGGAGAAGGTGTATGAACTTGCCCAGCGCTCAGGTCTGGTGATTAGTGTGGAGATGAGCACCGGTCAGATGTTAGAGGATGTCCGGCTGGCTGTGGGTAAAACAAAGCCGGTCTATTTCTATGGCCGTGCCGGTGGAATGGTGCCCAGCCCTGAGGAGGTGCAAGGCGCGGTGAAGTCCCATCTGGGAGGTAACAAATGAAGGTGATATTTAGCCGTCCGGAGTCGTTGAGCACAACCCCGACCCATTACTGCCCGGGCTGCACCCATGGTATCATTCACCGGCTGGTTGCCGAGGTGATTGACGAGTTGGGGTTAAGAGAAAGAACGGTCGGGATTGCACCGGTGGGCTGTTCGGTGCTGGCGTTTAACTACTTCAATTTTGACTTTCAGCAGGCGGCACATGGCCGGGCACCAGCAGTTGCCACCGGCATAAAACGGGCAAGACCGGACCTGATTGTGTTCACCTATCAGGGTGATGGTGACCTTGCCTCAATCGGAATGAGTGAGGTTATCCATGCGGCAAACCGGGGCGAGAAGTTTACGGTTGTTTTTATCAATAATGCCATTTACGGGATGACCGGTGGCCAGATGGCACCAACAACAATGCCCGGTCAGGTGACCACCACCTCACCGAGGGGCAGGGATGTGAATGATGTTGGTTATCCGATCAGGATGTGTGAACTTATTGCCAGTCTGCGCACACCAGCATTTGTGGAGCGGGTGGCGGTTCATAATCCGAAGCAGGTCCTCAATGCCCGGCGCGCACTCAAGCAGGCCTTTTCCTATCAGAAGGACAATGTCTGTTTCACATTTGTTGAATTTCTCTCCACCTGTCCGACCAACTGGGGTCTGGCACCGATTCAGGCTACCCAATGGCTGGAGGAGAATATGCTGCCCTATTATCCGGTGAAAAACTTCAAGATGCCAGAAAAAGCAGGGGAGAAAAAAGATGCAGATTGAAACGGTGTTTGCCGGTTTTGGTGGCCAGGGGGTGATGCTGGCAGGCAGGGTTCTGGCTGAGGTCGGAATGAAACTGGGCAAGGAGGTGGTCTGGCTGCCATCCTATGGACCCGAGATGAGGGGCGGGACTGCAAACTGCGTGGTGATTATGGCTGATGAGCCAATCGCATCGCCAATCATCGCCCATCCCAGGGATGCGGTGGTGATGAACCGGCCTTCACTGGAAAAGTTCTGTCCGGCACAGAAGCCGGGCGGGATTTGCGTGTTCAACAGTTCCTTAATCAACATAAAACCTGACCGCAATGACCTTAAGGTTATTGCGGTGCCGGCAAATGAGATCGCGATTGAGGCGGGCAGCCCAAGAGCGGCAAATATGGTGATGTTAGGTGCTTATGTTGGTGCTACTGGAATTGTGCCGCTCGATGCGGTCTTAGAGCAAATAAAGGTGGAGTTTGAAACCAAGGTAAAACTTATCCCGATCAACCTCAAATGTGTTGAGCAGGGGTTCAGGGTCGGAAAAGAGTCTTTAAGCAGTTCAAAGTAAACAACTTAACAGAAAATTTACCATAAGTTACAACCCATAACCTGCTTGAGAATATGACCCGGGATAGCACTCGGTGAGTGAATCCGAGAGTGACTCAGGGTTTGAATCGGTGAGTCAGTCTTAGATTCAATCCGGGTTTGACTCACCGTTTAACTCACCGAATGACTCTGTGAGTCTATCCCTGAGTGAATCGGAGAGTTATACCGTCAGTGATTCGGGGTTTGATTTGGGGAGTGACTCCCCGAGTGCTATCCGGAATCTTTTCGCAAATGGTTTGGTCTAATAATGTGAAGGTTTGATAGAAAAGGAGGTGTATTATGTCAGACCTGATCAAGAGAAAAGAGGCATACCGGGTCAAGGCGAAGCCAGAGAGGACAAAGGCGACCTTTGAGGCGAGGCTGGAGGAGATGAGGGCAAGATATGATGCGGTGATGCAGGAGTTGTGCGCGATGGAGTCAGAGGTTAAGACGTTCCTGAATGAGAATGGTGTCCACACATCGTTTAATGTCCCATATCTGAACTTTGGCCGGCAGTTGTGGAAACTTTCCCGGCAGCAGCAGATATCAGGTGAGAGTCTGGCGCTGGCAGCAAAGGTTCTTTTGGACAAATGGTCGGCAAGAGGGTTGAATCCAGCCATTTTAGCCCAGATCAGGTCTAAGGTGTTCAACATCTCAGAGCCAAGGAAATAGGAGGGAGGGATAAATCGGGTTTGAGCGGTATTGCTGGCAGTTTTAGCACGGGCTGATTTGACAGAAATGAATGAGGCTGGAGTTTTTGCCGGCACAGAGATAGGTTTGAGTTGGGGCAGGGCAAGGGTAGTATTTTATATATCGCATTGATTTAGAATCGGATAAGAGGATAATTGAGTCTAAAGAGTAATGGATTTTAATGAGCAGAATCAAACCGGGGCAAATGTTAAGAAGGGACCGGTTACGAGGTTAGTTGAGCGGATCGGTGAACTTGAGAATCTTGCCCAGGGTCTGAGGAATGATTATCTTCGCTCTTTGGCTGATTTTGATAATTACCGCAGGCGAATGGAGCGGGATATTGAAATCAGGCAGAGGGCAAGTTTGGAGGCGCTTTTAAGTGACCTGTTGCCGGTGCTGGACAATTTTGACCGGGCGCTATGTGCAAATAGTGATAATGCCGAGGGGTTGAAGAAGGGTATCGAGCTGATATATAAGGACTTATGCGCTGTGCTCGCAAAATACGGGCTTAAGGGTTATTCCTGTCTGGGTCAGGTGTTTGACCCGGCAAGGGCAGAGGCGCTCGGTTTTGTTGAGTGTGAGGAGGGTGATGCGAACCGGGTGTTGGAGGAGTTTGCCAAAGGTTATGAATGTTTTGGCCGGGTGATAAGACCGGCAAGGGTTAAGGTGGGCAGAGCCGGTGCCGGACTAGAAAAGGAAATCGGCCAAAAGCAAGAGTGAGTCTAATAATTTAGGCCGGGAAGGAAACTGTAATTTTTATGCTGAAAGGAGGAAATTGTGAGTAAGGTAATTGGTATTGATCTGGGAACGACATTTTCCTGTGTGGCGGTGATGGAGCGTGGTCAGCCGGTTGTAATTCCGAACCCTGAGGGCGGCAGGACCACACCATCGGTTGTGGCACTGGGCAAGGAGCGGCTGGTCGGCACGCTTGCCCGGCGCCAGGCGGTGATCAATCCGGAGTCAACCGTTTATTCGATCAAGCGGTTTATGGGTCGGCGCTATTCCGAGGTTACTGAGGAGATCAAGCGGGTGCCATTCCGGGTGGTGGAGTCGGCAAATGGCGATGCCTGGGTTGAGGTTGATGGTAAACGTTATTCACCGCCTGAGATCTCGGCGATGATTCTTTCCTATCTGAAAAAGGCGGCCGAGGCGTATTTAGGCGAGGCGGTGACCAAGGCGGTGATCACGGTTCCAGCCTATTTCAATGACTCCCAGCGTCAGGCAACCAAGGATGCGGGCAAGATTGCCGGACTGGATGTGCTGAGAATCATCAATGAGCCGACCGCTGCCTCCTTGGCTTATGGTCTGGATAAGAAGCGTTCGGAGCGAATTGCAGTTTATGACCTGGGGGGCGGAACATTTGACATATCAATCCTTGAGATTGGCGAGGGTGTTTTTGAGGTCCGTTCAACCAATGGCGATACCCATCTGGGCGGTGATGACTTTGACCAGCGGGTGATGGACTATATTATCAGTGAGTTCAGAAGGGAACACGGGATTGACCTGTCTAGGGATAAGACCGCATTGCAGCGGATTAAGGAGGCCGCGGAGAAGGCGAAGTGCGAACTTTCTACTTCAATGGAGACCAGCATCAGTCTGCCCTTTATCTATGCGGATGAGAAGAAGGGTCCCCTGCATATTGACCTGCGCCTGACCAGGGCGAAACTTGAGTCCCTGGTTGAGGACCTTTTGCAGCGGACATTCGGCCCGGTTAAGCAGGCGCTGGAGGATGCAAAACTGACACCAAGGGACATTGATGAGGTGATTCTGGTCGGGGGTCAGACCAGAATGCCCAGGGTTCAGCAACTGGTGCGCGATTTCTTTGGCAAGGAACCCCACAAGGGGATCAATCCGGATGAGGTGGTGGCGATCGGTGCGGCGATTCAGGGTGCGGTGCTTGCCGGTGAGGTGAAGGATGTGGTGCTTTTAGATGTTACACCGCTTTCCCTGGGCATTGAGACCGCGGGCGGTGTTTTCACTAAGATTATTGAAAGGAATACAACCATTCCTACCAGAAAGAGCCAGGTCTTTACCACTGTTGAGGACAATCAGACCACGGTGCGGGTCCATGTCCTGCAGGGTGAAAGGGAGATGGCAGCCGATAACCGGACCCTCGGTATGTTTGACCTGGTTGGTATCACTCCGGCACCGAGGGGGATTCCCCAGATTGAGGTGACATTTGATATTGATGCGGACGGAATTCTCCATGTTACTGCCAAGGATAAATTGACCGGTAAGGAGCAGAGTATCAGGATTACCGCCTCTTCTGGGCTTTCCAAGGAGGAGATTGACCGGATGATCAGCGAAGCCCAGGCCCATGCTGCTGAGGACCGCCGACGGAGGGAGCTTGTTGACACCAGAAATCGGGCCGATACTATTATCTATCAGACCGAGCGCACCCTCAAGGATCTGGGTGAAAAGGTGCCGGCTGATGATAAGCGGCAGATTGAAGCGGCAATCGCCAAACTGAAAGAGGTGATGAAGGGTGATGACAAAGGGGCGATTGACGCTGCGATTCAGGAACTGCAAAGGTTGACGGCAAGTATGGGTGAGCGGCTTTATCGGCAGCAGGCAGGGGCAGGCGGTGCTCAAGTGGGCACAGCCGGTCAGGAGAAAAAGGTTGATGCCGATTATACGGTAATTGACGGTGAAGAGAAGAAGTAAAGGAGGCTGATTTTAAACTGCAGGTTTTAAGGAGGTGGATTTTTTAGCCGGCAGATTGTCGGCTTTATAATCAATAATGCCCGAGACCAAAAGGGACTATTATGAGGTCCTCGGGGTTTCCCGTAATGCCACGCAGGAGGAGATAAAGACTGCGTATCGCCGTCTGGCAAAACAGTATCACCCGGACCGCAACCCTGAGAACCGGAAAGAGGCAGAGGAGAAGTTTAAGGAGCTCTCTGAAGCCTATGAGGTGCTTGCTGACCCGGAAAAGCGCCGGGTTTATGATATGTACGGTCATGAGGGGGTTTCGCCCCAGTTCGGTCCGGGCGGTTTTGATTTCCAGCGCCACTTCACCCATGAGGAGGACCTGGAGGACATCTTTGGCGATCTGTTGCGCGGTTTCGGAGCCGGAACCGGGACCCTGTTTGATTTGCTCTTTGGCTCCGAAGGGACAAGGACGCAGAGAAGGCCGAGCCGGGGTCGGGATATCATCATCCGGATGCGGCTGAGTTTAGAGGAGATTACCAGCGGGGTTACTAAGGAAATAAGTTTTTCCCGTTATGAGGCCTGTCCTGACTGCCGGGGTGCAGGTGGAACCGGCAGGACTGTGTGCGGGACCTGCCGCGGTCAGGGCAGAATCAGGCGTCAGACCAGTTCGGTGTTCGGCCAGTTTGTCCAGGTCGGGACCTGCCCGGATTGTGGTGGCGGTGGCGAGCGGTTGAAAGAGGTTTGCCGGCGTTGCAATGGTGAAGGCATGGTAAGACAGAGTCGGACCCTGAAGGTAAAGATTCCTGCCGGGGTAATGCCGGGAATGCCGGTGGTTTTGAATAATGAGGGGCACTGGGGACCAGGTGGCAGCGGTGATGTGGTGATCGAGATTGAAGAAAAGGAGCATCCGCTGTTTGTCCGGGAGGGTGATAATCTGATTGTTGAGGTGCCCATTTCCATACCGGTGGCGGTTTTAGGAGGCAGGATCAGGGTGCCGACCTTGAACGGGTTCAAGGAGGTTGAGGTTCCTGCCGGGACTAACACCGGGATGGTTTTGAGGCTGCGCGGTCAGGGGATAAAACGGTTTGAGGGTGGAAACGGGGACCTGCTGGTCAAAATTGTTATTCACATTCCCAGGCATCTGAGCCAGAAGGAAAGGGCCCTTTACCGGCAGTTGACCGAGGTTCAGTCTGAGCCGGTGCCTGAGCCCAGAAAGCCAGCGGGTCAAAAATAATGGAGTTTTTTTATATTCCGGAACTGAAACCGGGCAGTGAGCAAGTGGTAATCACCGGTTCTGAGGCAAGACATATGATTAGGGTTCTGCGCCATAAGCCCGGTGACGAAATCTTCGGCACCAATGGCAGAGGCGACTTGTTCAGGATGGTGATCAGGGAGGTAAAATCGGAACAGGTGGTGGCGGCGGTTTTGAAAAGATGGCCGGGAAACAAAGAGCCCAGACACCGGCTGACACTGGCACCAGCAATTCTGAAAGGGGATAAATTGGGGATGGTGGTTGAGGCGGTTACCGAGCTGGGGGTGGCAGAAATAATGCCGTTTTTCAGCGCACGGGTGATTGGCAGGATGGGTGATGCGAAGTTGAACCGGCTGCGGGCAAAGGCGGTCAGCGGGATGAAGAGTGCACTGCGCACGGTTTTACCCGCGGTCAGACCGGCACTTGATTTTCCCGGTATTTTGAAGAGGTTTGCCGAGTTTGACCAGGTGGTGGTTGCCTATGAGGAGGAACGGATCAAGAGCCTGAAGCAGGTTTTGGATGCGAGGGCAAAATCCCTGCTCTTGGTTATCGGACCTGAGGGCGGGTTCAGCCAAGATGAGGCGGGGATGATGCAGGCGGCAGGCGCAGCCCTTTTCAGTCTGGGCCCGAGAAGGTTACGGGCTGAAACCGCAGCGGTCGCGGCAACCGCGCTCTGTTTGGGCTGGTTAGGGGAACTGGAATGAAAGTTAAAGAAAGGCGGTGTAGCGTTTAATGGTAAGTATTACGGTCAAAGAAGGCGAGCCGTATGAGAGTTTTATCAGGCGGTTTCGCCGGGCCTGCGAGCAGGCCGGTATTCTGCGCGAGTTCAAGCGCCGGGAGTTTTATGAGAAGCCGAGTGAACGGCGCAAGCGCAAAATGGCTGAGGCAAGACGCCGGCTTTATCGCAAGCAGATGAGCGAGCGATAGGTTATAAGGTTTAAAATTCAAGAGGACAGGGAGTTGGATAAGGAAACGTTGCGGGCACTAGATTTTGACCGGATCCGGGAAATCCTGGTCGGTTTTTGTGCCACCGAGTTGGGAATGGAACAGGCACGGGCACTGGCACCGGTGCTGGACCGGCAGGAGGTGGAATCGGAACTGGACCGGGTTGAGGAGTTGCTCGGCCTTGATGCCGAGCCGCCGCTTGCCGGGCTCAGTGATATCCGCTCCCTGCTGAACCAGGTAGGGGCGGGTGGTGTGCTGGGTCCGAATGAACTCTGGCAGGTCCGGCAGGTTTGTCAGCGGCTTGAGGATTGTGACCGTTTTTTCCGGCAGCGGAAAGAGCAGATAAGGGCACTTAAACCAATTGCCGACGAGATTACTGGTCTCACCAACTTAAGCCGGGCGATTGAACAGGCGATTGATGAGTCGGGTGCGGTTAAGGACAGCGCCAGCCCGCGTCTGGCTGAGTTGCGGATTGAGTTGCGGGAGCGGCGCAATCAACTGGTTGAGCGCCTGGAGCGGATGATTGATGAGGAGACGGATTGGTTTGAAGGCAGGGTGGTGGTGCGCAGGGAGCGGTTTGTTCTACCGGTAAAACTGGAGGCAAAGAACCAGGTGCCCGGTGTGATTCATTCGGTATCGGCAACGGGCCAGACCGTATTTATTGAGCCGTTTGAAACCATAATTGAGCAGAACCGTCTCCAGGAGTTGCGTGATGCCGAGGCGGATGAGATTGAACGAATTAAGCGGGAACTTTCCAGCCTGGTGTTTCGTTACCGGCAGGAGTTGGGTTGCGGGCTGAATGCGGCTGCCAAACTGGACCTGCTTCTTGCCAAGCGCCGATTTGCCCTGAGGTTTGACTGCGTCCGGCCGGTGGTTAACGATGGGTCAAGCCTAAAACTGGTCAAGGTTAAGCATCCGCTTTTGATTCTGCACAAGCCCGAGGTGGTGCCGCTTGATTTTCAGTTGCCGGACCATACCAGGATTGTCCTGATATCCGGGCCCAATGCCGGTGGCAAAACCGTGGTTTTGAAGACAATCGGGTTATGCAGTCTGTTACTGAGGTGCGGGATGTTTGTCCCGGCCGCGGCCGGAACGAGCCTGCCCTTCTTTCAGCGGGTTTTTGCCGATATCGGGGATGAGCAGTCCCTGGATGCAGATACCTCCTCTTTTACCGCGCATCTTAACCGGCTGAAGGATATTCTGAGCGCTGCCAATGCCCGGAGTCTGGTTCTGATTGATGAGCTCGGGGCAGCAACTGCGCCCGAGGAGGGTTCGGCACTGGCGATTGCGGTGCTGGAGGAGTTGCGCAACCGGAATATCTGCACGATTGCCACCACCCATTTCAACAGTCTAAAGGTCTTTGTCCAGAACGAGTCCCAAATGGCTAACGCGGCGATGGAGTTCAAAAATGGTCCGACCTACCGGTTGATAATGGGCTTGCCTGGTGAGTCCAGTGCATTTGAAATTGCCGAGCAGTGCGGAATTCCGATCAGGATAATTGAACGGGCAAGGGAGCGGATGGGCAGGGAATGGCTTGATTTAAAGGCGAGATTGGCGGCGCTGAACCGGGAACTTAGGCAGGCAGAGCAGGCGCGGCAGGAGTTGGAAGAAAACCGGGACCGGGTTAGGGCGCTGGCGGCGGCACACGAAAAACGGTTGCAGGAGTTTGAAAATTGGCAGGCACAGGAGCGGCGCCGATTTCTTAATGAACAGGAAAAACTGTTGCAAGATACGAGGCGGCAGATAGAAAATCTGGTGCGGGAGTTGCGGGAAAGCCAGGCCGACCGCAAAAGCATTGTTCAGGCAAAGCGATTTATTGAGGAGAATATAAGCCGGGTAGAGGCCGAGATGGAAAAGGAAAACGAGCCGGCACCGGTTTTCGCAATCGGGGAACTGGTTGAGTCAACCCTGTTTTATCGTCAGGGCCGGGTGATAGAAGGTAAAGGTGAACGGGTGGTGGTTGAGTTCGGGAATATCAAACTTGATGTTGACGCCCGGAGCCTGAAACTGGTCAGCGGGAAAGACAACCGTTCCCAGGGACTTAATGCCCAATCAGGATTCGGGCGGAGGGAACCGCCGGGTCAGGAGTTTGAGTTTAACCCCAGACTCAATATCCGGGGTTTGAGCAGAGAAGAGGCAGAGACGGCTTTAAACCGGTTCCTGACCGAGGCGGTTGCTGCCGGTGTCAGGGAGTTGTCGGTTCTGCATGGCAAGGGAACCGGTACCCTGCGTCAGATGCTCTGGCAGCGGTTGCGTCAGGATGCGCGGGTAGCAGAGTTCAGATTCGCGGAACCAGGTGAAGGGGGAATGGGTGTGACCAAAATAAAACTGAGGGGGAATGATGATTAAACCGGAGGTGATTGAGCGGATTCGTCAGGAGACCGATATTGTGGAATTGATTGGTGCTTACCTGCCCCTGAAGAAGGTGGGCAGGAATTACCGTGGGCTCTGTCCGTTTCATTCGGAACGCTCACCCTCGTTTTATGTGAGTCCGGAACGGCAGTCCTATCACTGTTTCGGCTGCGGTGCCGGCGGAACCGCAATCAGTTTTATTATGCAATATGAGAAGCTGGATTTTCCGGATGCGGTCCGTTTTCTTGCCCGGAGGCTGGGAATCAGGGTTGAAGAGGAGACCAAAAGCGGTAGAAATCAACTGCTTTATGAAGCTTGCGAAAGGGCGGCACGTTTTTTTGAACAGATGCTCGTGAAGTCGGAACAGGCACAGAACTACTTAAAGAAACGGGGGTTAAGCCAGGAGACGGTTAAACGGTTCCGGCTCGGCTTTGCGCCTGGTGGGAATACCCTGCGCGGGACGATGGGGAGATTGGGCTTGAATGAGGAGGCGTTAGTGGCAGCCGGACTCTTAATAAAAACGGAAAACGGCTTAGTCGATTACTTCCGGGAGCGGATTATGTTTCCGATATTTTCCCTTTCCGGCAAGGTGGTCGGGTTCGGCGGCAGGGTCCTGGAAACAGGCGAGCCCAAGTACCTGAACTCACCAGATACCCGGATATTCCGCAAGGGCGAGATTCTCTATGGCATTTTTCAGGCAAAGGCATATATCCGGGAAAAGTTGCCAATTCTTGTGGAAGGCAACTTTGACCTGCTTTCCCTGGTTGATAAGGGGATCAACAACTGTATTGCCAGTTTGGGCACGGCACTTACTCAGGAACAGGCGCTCCTGCTCAGACGCTACAACCACCGGGTGGTCCTTTGTTATGATGGCGATGAGGCCGGTCAGAAGGCCTGTCGCCGTTCACTTGTGACCCTGCTGGGTGCCGGCATTGATCCCCAGATTGTGGTTTTACCGCCGGGTGATGACCCGGACAGTTATGTCCGCAAGGTGGGTAAAGACGGCTTTCTTGACCGATTGAGTGCTGGGGGTGATTTTGTTCAGTTTATCACCACAAGCGCACGGATGGAGAAAGTTGCCGAGCAGCGGGCGGTGGTCCGGGAACTGAGTGAACTGGTGCATTTCATTCCCGACAATGTCACTCGCGAATTGTATGCCAACCGCATTGCGCAAATGTTTGGCATCAGCCCGAACCAAATCCTCGTTTCCGGTAGTAGCCAATCCCCAGAACCAAGAGCCACGAACCAAGAATTAAGAACCAGCCCGGACAAATCCGGACTGGCAGAAAAACTGGCAGCGGCAGCGGTTCAGGACAGAAAACTTGCCCGCATTGCCCGGGAGTTTTCTCTTTCGGAAATGGTTGATGATGAAACGATTAAAAAGATCGCCCGGCTTGCCGAGGAACTCCATCACCTTGACTGGTACGGGCCGGCGCTGATAATGGATTCACTGGATGATGAAGAGGCAAGGAGGAGGATTGCCCGGTGGTTGTTTGCTGAGCAGGTTCTGCCTTCAGAACAGGAGTATCGTGACCACCTCTGCCGGTTTCGCGCCCGCTGGCTCCAGCGCCAGATTGAACTGGCACACAGCAAAGGTGATGGCAACTGGGCAGAGGTTCTCAGCCGGGAAAAGGACCGGCTGTTAAAACTAAAGAGCAATGTCTATAATAATTGATAGTTATCCGTTGCAAGTTGTTGGTGTGCTTGGGGTACCTGCCAGGGCAGTAGTGCCTGGGGCACCTGCCAGGGCAGTTTCTGGTTTTGCAGACTGGCAACTGGGAACTGGGTTTAAGAAAGGGGTGCGATGTGAAGAATAAAATCAAAGCCAAAAGCCAAAAGCCAAAAGTTAGAAGTCAAAAGGCAAAGGAGGCAGTTGCAGACCTTGGTCTGACAGAATCTAATAAGGAAGGCAAAGCCAGCATTGCAACTGCCGCCGAGCCGACCGGTGTTCGGAATGAAAAAAGCAAGCAGCCGGAATGGCTGGATAATATCTTGAGAAGGGCCGGTCTTGACCGGCGCGTTACCTATGATGAACTTGAGGAGTTACTGCCGGATGAGGTGTTAATGGTACCGGAAAGACTGGAAGAGGTGATTGCCAGTCTTGACCGGGAGGGAATTCAGATGGCGGAGAGCCACGCGCCCGAGGAGGAGATGCTTTTGACACGAAGGGGTCCGAAGCCGGTGTTCCAGCGCACCGATGACCCGACCAAGGCCTATTTCCGGGAACTGGCAAAACTGCCTCTTTTGACCAGAGAGGATGAGGTAAAATACTCCCGGGAGATGGAAGAGGGTTACCGCAACCTGATTCAGTATCTGTTTGACCCGGTGCCGATGATGGTCCGGCTGGTTGAGGAATGTAAACTGATTGAGGAAAATACCAGGGCGCTGGATCAGATCGCCCGGGTTGAGTTTGAGTGTCTATTTGACAAAAAGGCGCTGGCACGGGAGCGGTCCCGTTTTATCCGCTGTCTGCGGGAAATCCGGCGCGCGGCGGAACATATTACTCAGTTACAGGAGAAAAAATCCAGCCCTCGGGTTAAAAAGGAGATTGCCGATACCAAACGCCGTGCCTTCAACCTGATTCAGGCGCTCTCGTTGCAGCACCACATCATCAACAATTTCTTAAGTGAATTTAAAGCGGTGGCAAATCAGGCGCTTGAGTTCCAGGAGCGGCTCAAGCAACTGGAGGAGGAAGGAGAAGAGCGGGTTGCGGAAATCAAGGATTTGAGAAGGAGACTGAGTGAAGCCAGACAGTTCTTAGGTAAAGGACCTTCCCAGTTGAAACGGATACTGGCGGAAATGGCTGCCTGTGAGGAGAAGATTCTCGCTGCCCGTGACCGGATGATTGAAGGCAATGTCCGTCTGGTAATCTCAATTGCCAAACGGTATATCAACCGGGGTCTGGAGTTTGCCGACCTCTTGGAGGAAGGAAATGTCGGATTGATCAAAGCGGTTGAAAAGTTTAATTACCGCAAGGGGTTCAAATTTTCCACCTACGCCACCTGGTGGATCAAACAGGCAATTACCCGGGCGATTGCCGACCAGTCACGGACAGTGAGGGTGCCGGCGCATATTATCGACGCCATTAACAAGGTGGCAAAGATTCAGCGCCGGTTTCTCCAGTCCTGCGGCCGGGAAGCAACCACGGCGGAACTGGCTCAGCGTCTCTCCACACCTAAGGAAAAACTGGAACAACTCGGGAAAATCGCCCAGTTTGGAATTTCAATCGACAAGCCGATTGATGAAGAGGAGTCAAGTTTTATCGGTGATTTCATCTACGATGATAAAACCGTTTCTCCATCGCACGATGCCGCAGTAAAACTCCTGCGGGAAAAACTGAATGAAGGATTAAAAACCCTGACCCGCCGGGAAGAAAAGGTTCTGCGCCTGCGATTCGGTCTCGGCGACAACTGTCCCAGAACCCTTGAAGAGGTCGGCCAGATCTTCAACATTACCAGAGAAAGGGTCAGGCAGATTGAAGTCAAGGCGTTGCGGAAGTTGCGTCATCCCCTCCGTCTGGGCGAACTGGAAGAGTTGATTAAACTCCTGCGCTGATGAAGGCTCTTAGTTCCCGATTTTCAGTTATCAGTAGCGCCTTCGCCACCTGCCAGGGCGGTCGCTGGTTCTTGGAACTGGAAACCGGTGACTTGGAATTATGAAGATGAGGCTTGGCATCCTGTCTGATACTCATGACCATCTTGACAAGGTTCGTCAGGCGGTAGCCTTATTCAACCGGCTGGAGGTGGACCAGGTGGTGCATTGCGGGGATATCATCGCCCGGTTCGTTCTTAAGGAATTCAGCCGGGTGCGAGTGCCACTGTGGCTCGTTTACGGGAACTGTGATGGCGACCGGGAGGCGCTGGCTGAGCAGGCAAATCGGCTGGGATATGATATTCAGTCCGGCCCGCTGACTTTAGCGATTGCGGATAAAAGCGTGGTGGTTACCCATCAACCGGTTGAGCCACCACCAGATTGTGATTTTTACATTCATGGCCATACCCACCGGGTAAGGTATGAGCCAGGCAGGCCAGTGATCATTAACCCCGGCGAGGCCTGCGGCTGGTTGACGGGCAGAAGCACGGCGGCGGTGCTGAATATTGAAACTAATGAGGTTGAGTTTCTTGACTTATAGATTGGGGCTGAAGCGTGAAACTTGACCCCGGTCTTTATATCGTTTCCACGCCCATCGGTAATATTGAGGACATAACGAAGCGGGCCCTGACCGTTCTAACTGATGTCAATGCCATCGTTTGCGAGGATACCAGGCGCACCGGTCTACTCCTGAAGCATTTCGGGATTAAGAACCGGCTGATTTCCTATCATGAGTACAACAAACTGCGCCGAACACCGGAGATCCTTGGCCTGCTCGCGCAACAACAGGCGGTGGCGTTAGTAAGTGATGCCGGCACCCCGGGCATTTCTGACCCTGGCTTCTATCTGATACGGGCGGCAATAGAAAACGGATTCCGGGTGTCGCCGGTCCCGGGTGCCTCCGCACTATTGGCAGCATTGGTCGTTTCCGGTTTATCCTCTGACCGGTTTGCCTTCGAGGGTTTTCTTCCGAAACGGGCGGGCAGAAGGCGCCGACGACTGGCAGAACTGGCGCGCGAAACACGGACAATGGTGTTCTGTGAATCGGCGCACCGGGTTAATCGTTTGCTGAGTGAAATCAGGGAGTTGTGGGGCGAGCGCAAGGTGGTGGTTGCCCGGGAACTGACCAAAAAGTTTGAGGAGGTTCTACGGGGGTCGGTATCAGAACTGCTTGAGCAACTGGCAAATAGGAAATTGAAAGGCGAGGTGATGGTCGTGATCAGCGGTTATGCGGAAAGAGACTAAGGACCGGGGCAGAAGTTTACTGGGACCGGTGGTGCGGCTGTTTGTCCGTCTCGGAATTAGCCCCACCGTGGTTACCCTGTCCGGGCTGGCACTGAGTCTCGGCGCTGCCCTCCTCTTCGCCCGTGGTTTTTTCCTCGGGGCAGGGGTTATTACCGGTTTAGTAGGGTTATGTGATACAATTGATGGTGAGGTCGCACGCACCAGCGGCTCGGTTTCTTCTGCCGGGGCAATTCTTGATTCAACTGTTGACCGGTTCAGTGAGGCGGTGATCTTTATCGGCATCGGCTGGTATTATTTGAAAGTCAGTCAATGGTTTGTGCTGATAACATTACTGGCTTTGCTTTTTTCGTTTCTGGTCAGTTATGTCCGGGCACGGGCAGAGGGAACCGGCCGGGAGTGCCAGGTCGGATTTTTTGAACGGCCGGTGCGGGTGATCATACTGGTAATCAGTGCGTTGGTTCTGGGTCGGCGCTATCTACCTGCAGGTGTGGCAGTGATTATGGCGGGCAGTTTTTGGACCTTTGTCCAGCGATTGGGATATGTGTTGAGGCAGAAAGGTCGATGAGTTCCCGGGTTCTCTTGGTTGGTGTGGCAAGGTCAACCCGGCAGCGCTGGGCGAAGGCGGAGGCGCTGGCGGAACTTGCCGCATTAACCAAGACTGCCGGTGGTACGGTTGTCGAGCGGTTGATTCAGGTCCGCCCACGGCTAGAATCAGCAACATTGATTGGCAAAGGCAAGGCAGAAGAAATAAGAAGAATCTGTGAGAATTATCGAATCGACCTAGTGGTATTTGAAGATGCACTGACACCAACCCAGTTGCGTAATCTTGAGGATATTATCGGTGTCCGGGTGATTGACCGGGCAGCAGTGATTTTAGACATCTTTGCCCTGCATGCCCGCACGGCTGAGGCAAAGGCGCAGGTGGAACTGGCACAACTGGAATATATTAAAACCAGACTGACCGGTTTAGGTGTCGAGATGTCCAGACTGGGGGGCGGTATCGGAACCCGGGGTCCCGGTGAAACGAAACTTGAGGTTGACCGCCGGCGTATCGAGCAGCGGATAACTTCCCTGCGCCGGGAATTGAACCGGATTGAGCAGGAACGGCAGGTTCAGCGCAAGCGCCGGGATGCGATTTTAGAGATCGCCCTTGTCGGATATACCAATGCCGGTAAGTCAACGCTGTTTAACCGATTGACCAGTGCTTTTGTCCGGGTCTCGGAGCAGTTGTTTGCGACCTTGGATGCCACGAGCCGGGTCTACCAGATCCACCCTCAGGTCAAAGCGGTGTTAACCGATACGGTTGGATTTATCCGGAATCTACCGCTGCAGTTGGTGGCGTCATTCCGTTCCACCCTGGCTGAGATCAGGGAGGCGGAACTGGTCCTACATATTGCCGACATCAGTGACCCGCGGGTTGAATCTCAGATTGATGCCGTCAATGAAAACCTCGCACTAATCGGTGCGGGCGATAAACCCAATATTCTGGTCTTTAATAAAATCGACCGGGTTTTTGATGATGCGATTATTGCCCGGTTCCGGCAGCATTACCCGAAGGCAGTTTTCATCTCGGCATTGACCGGCGCGGGCATCGATAAGTTGCAAGAGCAGATCTGCGATTTTGTCTCTCAGCAGATGGTCGAGAGAATATTCATCATCCCGGAAAACCGCTGGGACCTCTTGACCCGGGTCAAGAAGGTCGGGATTTTAGTTTCCGAGCAACTGCGGAATGGTAAACGCCGACTGAAGGTCAGGGGGTTCCCGGCTGAACTGGGCAGGCTGAGCAAGGCAATCAAACGGGCCTTCACCTAATACTTAAATAAGTAAGTACAGCCGCGGCGCCGCGGCACATCATTAGAGCAAGGTCGTGCCTTGGGTCCTGTTAGGGCAGATTGCCCTACCCACTCGGGTTGTTACTCAACTTTTATTGCGCTTGCCGGGCAGTCCTCAGCCGCCTGCTGGACACACTCTTCAGCGGCCTCCGGGACAATTTCTACCTTGACCCGGGCAATATCACCATCCAGTTCAAAAATGTCCGGACAGGTGTCGGCGCACAAACCACAGCCAGTGCACAGTTCAGAGTCAACTGATGCTTTCACAGTTCCTCCTTTTGGTTTAATAACGCTGTAAATTTTTTACTAAAAATTTTACCGTTGTCAACAAATTACTGACCGCAGGGTCGGATGCTGGAACGGTTCTGGGACCGGGATTTCTGGGTGAGATAGGCGTGGACAAAACCCTCAATATGGCCGGCAAGCACCGCCTCAACATCACGCGTTTCGTAACCGGTGCGGTGGTCTTTGACCAGTTGATAGGGAAAGAGAATATAGGAGCGAATCTGATGTCCCCAGGCGATTTCGGTTTTACCTTCGGCAAATTTTTCTAATTCGGCTTCCTGCTGTTTCCGGTAATAGTCGTAAAGTCGGGAGCGAAGGACCTTGAGGGCGTTCTGTTTGTTCTGGAACTGGGAACGTTCATTCTGGCAACTGACCACGATACCGGTGGGCAAGTGGGTGATGCGCACTGCCGAGCTGACCTTGTTTACATTCTGACCACCATGCCCGCCGGCGCGGAAGGTGTCGATTTTCAGCTCGCTGGGGTTGATTTCAACTTCAATTTCTTCCACGGTCGGTAAGACTGAGACCGCGGTAAAACTGGTATGACGGCGCTGGTTGGCATCAAAGGGGGAGATGCGGACCAGCCGATGCACACCCATTTCCGATTTCAGGAGGCCGAAGGCATACGGGCCGGTAACCTCCAGGGTTGCATCTTTGATGCCGGCCTCCTCATTGGGCTGGAGGTCAAGAATTTTGTAACTGAGTCCTTGATTTTCGATGTAGCGGAGGTAGAGGCGTAAGAGCATCTCGGCCCAGTCACACGATTCGGTGCCACCCGCGCCGGGATGAATAGAAAGGATTGCCCCACGGTTATCTTCGGGCGAGTTGAATAGGGCGCGTTCCTCCAGCGCGACGAGGTCCTGTTCAATTTTTTTCAGGTGTTCCTGCAGTTCCTGCATTGTCTTTTCATCAGTTTCTGCCGCAAAAAGCTCAGCCAGTTCCCGCGCTTCGTTGAGTTCCTGAGTGAGCCGGTTGATACGAGCAATCAGGTCGGTCAGCAGCGCGATACGGCGGCAAACCCTTTGTCCGGCCTGGGGTGAATTCCAAAATTCAGGTTGGGCGGTTTCGCGGTTGAGTTGGTTTAGTTCAGTTTTGAGCGCCTCAAGGTCAAAGAAACTCCGTCAACTTCTGTAGACGAACGCTTAAGGCGTCAAGCTGTTCAGTCACGGCAAGGTGGGTTATTTTTCTTTCTCGGTTGTGCCCTTTCGGTACCGGCGCCGGAACTTCTCGACCCGGCCGGCAGTGTCAACAATCTTCTGCTTGCCGGTGAAGAATGGATGGCAGGCAGAGCAGATTTCCACATGCAGTTTCGGTTTTGTCGAGCGGGTCTTAAAGGTATTGCCACAGGCACAGGTGACGACACATTCCCCATAGGGCGGGTGAATCTTGGGTTTCATTTCGCTCCTCCTTTAACCTTCACTCATTGATTCCAAAAACTCTTTATTGTGCCGGGTAAGACGCATCTTGTCAAGGACAAACTCCATCATCTCGACCGGATTGAGTTCAGCAAGAAGTTTGCGCAGCACCCAGATGCGGTTGAGTTCAAATTCGGTTAAAAGCAGTTCCTCCTTACGGGTACCGGAACGCTGTAGGTCAATCGCTGGAAAGATGCGACGGTCAGCCAGACGGCGGTCAAGAATTAATTCCATATTGCCCGTTCCCTTAAACTCTTCGAAGATGACCTCATCCATCCGGGAACCAGTTTCAATCAGGGCGGTAGCAATGACCGTGAGGCTGCCCCCTTCTTCAATATTGCGGGCGGAGCCGAAAAACTTCTTCGGCTTCTGCAGGGCGTTGGAGTCAAGACCGCCGGAAAGGGTACGGCCGGAATGGGGGACAACCAGGTTATGGGCACGGGCAAGCCGGGTGATGGAGTCGAGAAGTATGACAACATCCTGCTTGTTTTCAACCAACCGCTTTGCCTTTTCCAAGACCATATCTGCCACCTGAACATGTCGCTCCGGGACTTCATCAAATGTGGAACTGATGACCTCGGCTTTGACCGAACGTTCCATATCGGTTACCTCTTCCGGACGTTCGTCAATCAGTAGGATGATAAGTTTGATTTCCGGATGGTTGACGGTTATGGAGTTGGCGATTTTCTGAAGTAGGACGGTTTTTCCTGCCCGGGGTGGTGAGACGATAAGCCCGCGCTGCCCCTTCCCGATTGGGGTAAAGAGATCCACAACCCGCATTGACAGGTCGTTGCGCTCTAAAACCTCAAGGTGGATGCGTTCTTGGGGATACAAAGGGGTTAAGGCGTCAAAGGGAATACGGGGTCTTTCTTCAGAAAGGGGAACACCATTGACGGTCTCAATTTTTAACAGGGCGAAGTAGCGTTCGCTATTTTTGGGCGGGCGAGCCAGGCCGGTAACCGTATCGCCGGTGCGCAGTCCGAACCGTTTAATCTGCGACGGTGAAACATAGATATCATCCGATGAGGGCAGATAACTGTATTCGGGTGAGCGGAGAAAACCGAATCCTTCTTCAAGAATTTCGAGGACACCATCAACCCGGACACCGCCCTCGCCGCCCTCGGTGGCGCGCTGCCGGGCTTCGGCTTCAAGAATCGCCATAATCAGACCGGGCTTTCTCTTTTCCCGGTAATCCGGAATGTTCAGCGATTCGGCGATTTCGTATAATTCGGCTATCTTCTTGTTCTTAAGTTCTTCTTGAGTCATAATCGCTCCTTTAGATAAACCTGAATTTTATATTCCCGATTGCAGGTTGCAGTTCTAACCGGGACCAGTTCCTTAGAATTTCGCCAAGGATGACATCAAATTACCTATTTAAATTATAGAACACTAACCCTCTTTGTCAAGAAACGCCTGACACTAAATGTGGACGCTTATTTAGCGGTTCTTAGATCTTTTTTCTAACTTATAACCATGAACCTGAAATAAGAACTTGACTATGACTTTATCGATTTTAATATCGTGTGGTGCGAAAGGAAGAAGAACTTAGACTGGCAGGTTATGTTCAGCCTTATCGCAAAGGTATCGCCCGGGTTGCTCAGGCAGTTTTTTCCCTCGGTTGGGCAGAGGCAAATGCCGGCAACTTTTCCTATAGGATTTTAGGGGGTCTATTGACCAAAACCGCCGGCGCCAAAATGGGGGAGATTGCCAAAGACCCATTACCGTATATTTGTGTTGTTTTTCCGGTAAACGGGTTCAGGTATAAGGTGCTACCCGAGAACCGAAAACCGACCAGTGAAATCCTTGCCCATCTTGCGGGTCAGCGCACCCTGATGCGTCATCGGCCTGAAGAAAGGGTTCTCCTCCACACCCATCCGACAGAACTGGTCCGTTTATCCACTCAATATTCATCACCCAAGGGGTTGCTTGAGCAGATTTTTTCTCAACGCAAGGGTAGAGATTGGCGAACAATTGTCAGCGCCGTCAAAGCGGCGCCACCCGGGTCAGTCCTGCTTGCCCGCAGGACGGGCTTGGCATTAAAAAAAAGCCGGCTGGTCATCTGGCCCGGCCACGGAGTCATTGCCTCGGGCAGAACTCTCTTTCAGGCGTTAAGGCTCATCAAGGCCGTAAATGAAATTGTTGCCGGTAAAAATGATAAATAAACCACCCCATTACCCGAAACATCTGCCGGCACCGGATGGGATTGAAACCTTTTATCCGGTGCGCTCAAGGGATTCCGACCTTTCGCCCGAACAGTTTGCCCGGCTGAGTCGGTGTCCGATTCATATTATCCTTGATAATCTCCGCAGCGCCTTTAATGTCGGCGCGGTCTTCAGACTGGCAGATGCGGTTCGGGCAGCAGAAGTGATCACCTGCGGTTATACCGCTCACCCTCCTCATCATAAACTGGCGCAGACCGCATTGGGCACGATCAGTTCGGTACCTTGGCGCTGGTTTGAAACTACCACCGCAGCGGTGCAGGAGTTGAAAAGGAATAATGTTAAAGTTATCGCCTTGGAAACAGTTGTTGGTGCAGTCCCTTTTAACAAGTTTGCCTATGAGTTTCCGGTCGGCGTTGTCCTTGGCAACGAGGCGTTGGGTGTCTCCCAAGAGGTGTTGCGCCTGTGCGACGGGTTTGTGGAAATACCGGTATTCGGATACAAGAACTCCCTTAATGTTGCCACGGCGGCGGCGGTTCTGCTCTACGAACTGCTCAGGCAGGGCAACTGGATTTAATCAACCGGTCGGAACTTCGGGATGTGGGACTTCAGCACCGGTTTTTTATATAGCCCGACCCCGACCACAAAACTGCGCCAGCAGACAATGACAAATCCATTTTCAGCATCCGCTTCAATCTCAATCTCGCCGTTGTTAATCAACAACCTTGCCTGTTCCTCAGTAACCTCAATCCGGTTCCGGGTGGCGGTTCTGCCCAAAATCTGCATCGCAAAGGTTGTCGGTTTGACCGAATTGGGAAAGAGCCGGCAGAGCCTTAAACCCCGGCGCAAGGGATTGATTTGCTCAAATTGCATCGCTTCCGGAGTGGCGACAAATATGGTCTCCTGTTCCGCCTTCAACTCCAGTCCGTTCAACCAGTCCGGGGGAAATCCGAACCGCTTTCTTAGTAAATCAATTGGCTGCACAGACAGGTTTCCTGATCAGGGCGACAAAGAAGGCCTCTGTGTTGTTATCCTGGGGCAGGATGCGCTGGCAATGGCCGACCGGAAGAGGAAAATGCTCGCCATTCCATTCTCTGAGCGCGGGACGGGTGCGCAGCCCGGGCACCGCAATCGGCAGTATCTCTGCCTCAGGGAAGCGCTTGAGCAGATAAGCGAGAACCATTTCATTCTCCTCAGGGGCAATCGTGCAGGTTGAATAGACCATTCTGCCACCCGGTTTCAGCAACTGGTAGCCGGCACATATCAAACCCTTCTGCACCCGACTGAACTGCTCAATTCCTCTTATTGACCAGCGCAGGAGTGCCTGATTGGATTTGCGGATTGTCCCTTCAGAAGAGCAGGGAGCATCAACCAGGACCCGGTTAAACAGCGCCGGCATCTTCCTGGCTAAGAGGATGCCGTCACTCCGGCAGACCAAAACATTCAGACATCCCATCCGGTCAATGTTGCCAATCAGCCCTCGGAGCCGGTGATAGGATAGGTCATTGGCAATTAAGAGCCCCTTATTTTCCATCATCGCCGACATCTGGGTGGTTTTTGACCCGGGCGCAGCGGCAAGATCCAAGACCCATTCATTTGGCTTCGGGTCAAGGATCAGAGGCGGAATCATTGATGCCGCCTCCTGAATGTAAATCAGCCCGAGAAAATGAAACAGCCTTCTGCCCAGGCCAGCACCATTTTTAACCTGATAGGCGAACGGAATGTAGGGCAGCGGTTCCGGATGCAAATCATCAAGCATCGGCAGGACATCATCCGGCACTGCCTTGAGTTTATTAATGCGGAAGACCCTGGGCAAAGGTTCAAGCATCACGTCAAGAAAATCATCAAAGTCCGGGATAAATTTTTCATACCGTTCAATAAACTGTTTTGGGAAAAACCCTTTTTTATCTTTCATCGCCTAAACACAAGGTTGGTTGACCAGCGTTCGAGCCGTTTGAGCGCCTCCAGTTTTTCTTTCTGCCCCATTTTTGCCTCCTTGATGCCCTTTTCGAGAAACAGGATTGAACGGTCATAATCGGCACGGTTTACCGGATAGGGATAGCCATCTTTACCGCCATGGGCAAAGGAATATGTGACCGGGTCACGGAAGGACAAGGGTGCGCCATAAACCACCTCAGCCAAGAGTGCCAGTGCCCTTACGGTCTTCGGTCCGATTCCGGGTGCAAGCAGAAGCCCGGCGAAATCGGACGGCGGATTTTCATAGGTTTTTAACAGCACCTTATGGAGATAGCCAGGGGCAATGTCCGTGTCCAGTATCGGATGGTGCCCGGGCAGGCCCAATTTTAATATCTGCTTGACGGTCTGGTCCGGATGCTGGCCGGCAATTTCTACGGTTGCACCTCTTGCCATCTCCGCCTCAACCGCAACCATATTGAGCACCTGGTTTGAAGGTTCACCGGCAATCCCTTTATGGGGCTCAACGACAAAACTGTTCAGCCCTTCAGAAAGCCAGTGGTATCGGCGTGCCCATCTGGTACCGGTATTCATCCCCTGCTGTACCACTGCCCATTTGCCTTTGACAGTGGCGATGAAGATGTGATGATAAATCTGATAACCGTCCTGGAGTGCAGTTGAATCCACCTTTGCCACCAGTCGACTTACCTGAACAAGCTTCTCTCCATCCAGACCGAACCTTTCGGCAAACTGGCGAATCTCGTCCGGTGTTCGGCGTGAAGCCCTGCCCTTGCCGCCGCAGACAAAGACGCCCAGGTCCTTTTCCAGTCCTTTAACCGCTTCCTTGATTGCACCCCCCAGGGTTGTGGTCAGACCCGAGGAGTGCCAGTCAAATCCAGCCACGCAGCCTAGGCTTTGAAACCAGAACGGTTCGGAAAGCCGGCACAGCAGTTCCTCAGCTCCAAACTCGGCAACAATCACCTCGGCAACCGCCCGCACCAGCCGCTTCATTCTTTCAAAAAGCCAGACCGGTGCTGCGCCGTAATGCAGAGGCAGTTCCGCAATCCCACGCCGCATCAACTAATTTTAAGTTGAATTATACCAGGGTCAAGAGACTTACCGCCTCAATTATCTACTGGCTGCGGACAATTTTTCAATAACGCCGGAAAACTTCATTTGTCAATACCATCTTCCCCTGATTACGTTTTGTCAAGGCAGCAAACAATCTATTTGCGAGGCTTTAACCTAAACCTCGACCTTATGACCCAATTGCCCGATGTCAAATACCCCAGTTCCTCATTGCTTATCTGCCAGTTTAACCTCATTTTTCCTTTAATTCTACCTCATAAGGAGGCAATCAGGATAAGGGAAAGGGTGGGTGAAAGGGTGATGGAAACTGAATAGAAAATAACCTCTGAAATGACAGGATAAAGCAGGGTTCAAGTGGAATTCAAGGGGCTTGATAAGATGCCCGGAAAGGTACTCGGAAAAAGGCTCTAACAAATGGACTGATAAAGGGTTGATAAAATGGCTTAACCCGGGACAGGACAAAGGGCGGTTATCATAATGGTGCAAATGGCTCAAATCAGGGTATCTGATATGGTGGCAAAAAGAGCCTCAGAAACGGCATAGGAGACCACCCCCGGGGTAACCCCGGGCTAAGGGAGGGGGGCAGATTTTAATACTTTTTCAGGAGGAAAGGGAGTTAAAAAAGGGGTGAACCGAAGCACAGGGTGCTTTATAGGGTCTTTTGGCTTCGATTCCAAGGTTTTTATAATAATCATCATAATGTAAATTTCTAAAATCAGTAAGATAACCTATGGCAGGTGCTTCGCCATTTAATTAATTAAATTTTTGCCTTTTTTCTGCCAATTCGGTTGTTCCGGAGTTAAGAATGTGTATCATTGCCGGTTCAGAAGTATAAGTTCCTAATTTACAATAATTTATCATTAAACAGCAAGGCCGGTGAAGTTAAGGCCGTTTCATTTTGTGAGACAGAAAATGAAGATTCTAAATGGTGAATTTTGTTATTTTTTTTATATTTCAGTGAGTTATATTATTGATTCAAAATGGCATAATTGATGCACATTAATTAAAATGAATGATGAGAAATAAAAAGGAGTTAAAATGATGGACACAAGGATAGGCAGATTTTTTGGTCTGTTGTTGGGTATCGGGCTTATGGTTGCGGCGGTGGTCATATTTTGCCACCAGCTCAGCGGGGCAATTTCAAAATCTCCTCAGGTTGATTCTGAGGCGGTGCGGGAGATTTATCAGAACCGGATGATGCAGACGAGAATGTTTATGTCCCAACTTGGCGACCGATGAATGCCAATGATGGCGAGTTAAGCGGGTTGATTGTCCCAAACTCCGGGATGGGTCTGAGGGATGGAGATGGCAGGTTGAAGGTGGCTAAGGTAAAGTTAGCCCTTTACTTTTGCCACCTTTTCCTGCATTCCCTGCGGTTTGTCCCGGCGGTCATCAATCTTGATGGTCGTAATCACACGGGCACAGCCCAGCCGGGCAAGGGTTTCGTGGATTTCCTTAATGGTGGCAAAGATTCTGTCCCAGTCACCTTCTATACAGGTGCCCATCGGATTGACCTCAAAGTTGAGCCCGCTTTTTTTTATTACCGCAAGCGCTGCTTTGACATACTGACTGACACCGGTCGAACCGGTGCCAACCGGTACAACACTTATTTCACTAATGGGCATAATTATTTTTTAGATGAACCGTTCAAACCGTTCCTTGTCTGCTTTGCATACCGGGCATTTTCCGGGTGGCTCGGGTCGGGCGCAGAGATAACCGCAGACCCTGCAGCGCCAGATCGGAAAGGCAAGTTTGGTTGTTAGGGGCTGGATTGAGCCTGACGCAAGTTCCGAGTAACCAGTGCGCATAAAACGCTCGGGTCGCCGTTCCGGGATGGATCGGTGCGGGATCTGGTTCTTAATCCATTCCTCGCTTACATAAAGGGCACAATAGCAGGCGCCATACTCTGCAAGGTCGGCATCCCGGTAGTAGCAGGGACAGATGATGTCAATGTCTTTGGATTTTTCTCCCAAGGCAAGACGGCAGGGGCAGGCACGGTAGCCATAACGTCTTTCATTGGTCAATAGTGCCTGAACCAGGCGGAGCGTGAAAACTGTATCGGGGTTGAGGTTGTAGCCGCCTGCTTCCGCCTCCTTTTTGAGTTGCTGGTAAAGTGCGATAACCTCTGGCGGAAACTGCTCAGTCATAATCAGATTGCCAAAAGTTCCTTCAGCCTCTGTTCGTCGTAGCCAATCACTACTTTATCGTCAATTTTAATCGTGGGAAAAGAGCCGCGTGGGTTCAGTTCCCGGACCTGGTTAATTATCTCCTCCCGTTCCTGACCCTGGCAGAGGTCAACATCAATAAACTCATACTCAATATTGTGGCGGTTAAGCAGGTCCTTGGTCATCCGGCACCATCCGCAGGTGGAAAGGGCATAAAGTGTTACCCGGTGCCGGTTATTGGTTCCCGTTACTTTCGCAAAAGGCATTTTTTTCTCCTTTCTATCTGGACAGCTTTTTGCCGCATTCCGGGCAGGTATCAGCATCTTTGGGAAGCGGTTTCTGGCATTCAGGGCAAAACTCAATTTTTACACCGCAGGGCTGACAGAGTGCATCCTCAGTTAGGGGCTGGTCGCAGAACGGACAGCGGCATTGACTTTTTTTCTTTTGGTTCATTTTTTCTGCTCCTGTTTTTTCAGATAGTCCTGGATGGCAGCGTGAAGGGCATCGGCACCGAGATTGGAGCAGTGAAGTTTGTGGGGCGGCAGTCCGCCCAGTTCCTGAGCAACCTGTTCATTGGTGATCTTTAGGGCCTCGGCGATGGTTCTGCCTTTTGCCATCTCACTTACCATTGATGAGACCGCAATCGCAGCACCGCAGCCAAAGGTCTTGAACTTGACATCGGTGATGATACCATTGTCAACCTTGATATAGAAGGTCATCATATCACCACAAACGGGATTGCCGACCTCTCCGATGCCATCGGGATTTTCAATCTCCCCAACATTGCGCGGGTTGCGGAAATGCTCCATTACCTTTTCCGAATACATAACTACTCCTTAATTTTCCTTATCGTCATCACCTTGTCCAGTTTTGAAGGCATAAGGGTCTTCGCCTTTGAGATGGCGGGCATAAAGCGGGGAGAGTTGGCGCAGACGCTCGACGATCGGCGGGAAGCGGTCAAGAAAGTAATCAACATCGTCAGAGGTATTGTCCTTGCCTAGCGAGAGCAGAAGTGATGACTGGGCGAGCGCATGGTCAAGTCCGATGGCAAGGAGGACATGGGAAGCCTTGAGTGTTCGGGCGGTACAGGCGGAGCCGGAGGCAGCGGCAATGCCCTCATCATCAAGGCAGAGCAGAAGTGCCTCGCCTTCGACAAACTCGACACAGAGGCTAACAACCCCAGGCAGATGTTCAGTCGGATGGCCGTTAAAGACCAGCCTTGGCACTCGCTTCGGCAGTTCGTCGTATAGACGCTCCGCCAGCCTTTGCATTTGTTCAGCCCAGGCCGGCAGACGGCTCTGGCAGATTTCTGCTGCCTTACCCATACCGACAATTGCCGCAACATTTTCAGTGCCGGCACGGCGTCCCTGTTCCTGAATTCCGCCTTCAATCAAAGGGAGAATGCGGGTTTTGGGTTTGAGATAAAGCGCGCCGGCACCTTTGGGTCCATAGAATGACTGGGCAGAGAAGGAGTAGGCATCAAGCTCAAGTTCAGTGACATTGACCGGGATCCTGCCCACTGCCGCGGTACCGTCTGAGTGAATCAGCACTCCTTTTTCATGGCAGACACCGATTAGTTCCTTGAGCGGCTGGATCGTGCCGATTTCATTGTTGGCGTGCATTATTGAAACGAGAATCGTATCCGGGCGAATTGCCTGACTCAGTTCCCGAGGGTCTACCTGGCCATAGCGGTCAACGCCAAGCAGGGTAAACTCAAATCCGAGACGCCTGAGACCTTTCACCGGCTCAAGCACCGAGTGATGTTCAATCGTTGAGACGATGATGTGATTGCCCTTGGCTCGATTTGCCAGTACCAAACCTTTGATGGCGAGGTTATTACTTTCTGATGCCGAGGCGGTAAAGATAATTGAGCCCGGCAGGGCTGCGATTAAACTGGCAACCTGTTCGCGGGCAATATTGATCGCCTTTCTTGCCGTTTCCCCCAGCCGGTGAAAACTCTGGGGGTTGCCGAACTCCTGATTGAGAAATGGCAGCATCGCCGCACAGGCTTCGGGGAGAAGCGGGGTGGAATTGGCGTGGTCAAAGTAGACATGGCGCATAATTATTTGACGCTCAAAATGGACAAAAGGGTTTACATCCTCTCCATTACATCTATTCCCAAGAGAGCCAGACCCGCTTTGATTATCCTGCCGGTCATCTCGACCAGTGCCAGCCGGCTGAGTCTAAGTTCGGGCGTTTCAGCCCCAAGGACCGGGATCCGGTCGTAAAACAGGGAGAAATCACGGGCAAGGCGGTAAATCCGGTTGGCGATGCGGTGGGGCTCGTAATGCTTGGCAGCGGCAAGGATCGCCTCCGGGAAGCGGGCGATATGAGCAAGCAGGGTTTGTTCCTCCGGGGTAGTAAGTAGGGCTGGTTCAGCATTATTGAGGTCATCGGTTTTTGCTTTTCGCAGAATTGAGCGGATCCGGGTATAGGCATACTGCAGATACGGGGCAGAGTCACCATCAAGTGAGAGCATCCGGTTCCAGTCAAAGACCACATCCTTGATTCGATTCTGGGAAAGGTCAGCATACTTGAGGGCGCCGATCCCGACCTTGCGGGCGATTTCATCCTTTTCTGCCTTGTGCAGATCCCGGTTGAGCAAGACGGTCCGGGCGCGTTCTATTGCCTCTTTGATCACCTCTTCAAGCAGAATGACCCTGCCGGCGCGGGTTGATAGCCTGCCTTCAGGCAGCCGAATCAGTCCGAAATTAACATGAATGCAGGGGACATCAAACCCCAAAAGTTTGAGTGCGGCATTGAACTGTTTGAAGTAAAACTCCTGTTCGTTGCCGACCACATAAAGAATTTTTTCCGGATGCCAGGTCTGGATACGGTAAAGAGCGGTGGCGATCTCCCGGGTTGCATAAAGGCTGGTCCCGTCCGATTTTTGTAAAATGAGCGGCACCGTGATCCCCAGTTCATTTAGGGGAATCAGGACAACCTTTTCCTCCTCATTGATTTCCTCCTCCGCGTTGACCAAGGACCGAGAGCCGAGCATGGTAAGGGGTCTTTCCTGGCGGGCAACACCCTTTTTCAGTGCTTGGTCAATGACATCCTGAGCCAGGTCAGCATAAAAACTTTCCCCCAGGGTGACATCAAAGGTAACACCAAGCAGTTCGTAGATGCGTTCAAATTCCTTCTTACTTAGGTTGACAAACTGCTGCCACCGGGAACGGGCAACCGGGTCACCGGTTTCCAGCCGGCGAAACCACTCCCTAGCTCTGCTGGTCAGGGTTTTGTCCTGTTTTGCCTGCTCGTGAAATCGGACATAGAGTTCAAGCAGATGCCCGGTCGGGTCTGCCTGCAACCGGTCTTCCTGTCCCCAGAGTTCAAATGCACACAGCAGTTTGCCAAACTGGGTTCCCCAGTCGCCAAGGTGGTTGTCGCCGATAACTTGGTAGCCAAGAGCGGTGAAGATATTCCGCAGCGCCTGTCCGATGATTGTTGAACGGAGATGTCCAACCGAGAATGGTTTGGCAATATTAGGCGAGGAGTAATCAATGACAATTACTTTGCCCTTTCCGATTCTAAAACTGCCGTAACGGTCAGGGGTCTGGCCCTTTAGTTCGGGCGAGGTTCCGAGATAGTCGGCAAAGATTGCGCGGGCAAACACCCGGGGGTCAAATTTCAGGTTAATATAGCCCCGGGCAGCAAAGGCACGCGCGAAGACGGTATTGGAAAGGTCAAGGCGGGAGACAATTGAGCTTGCCAGGGAGACGGGGTCGGCGCCGCTTGTTTTTGCCAGTCGGAAGGCGGGCACAGTTAGGTCGGCATCAATACCCGGCTCACCCTCCCGGATATCCTGATTTAAGATTTCATAGCCCAGCGCCAGCAGTTTTTGCTGGAGGGTCTCTCGGCAGCGAAAGATAAAATATTTGGGTTGAATCAGGTTTAGTTGCGATTTACTACCCACCCTTAACCTCAACCTGGTCAGTAACGCTCGTACTGTTCAATTACTGCCAATACCTCATCAGCCGACTGGGCGTTGTAAAGTCCCTTCCGGACCTCATCCCGGCGCAGCAGACTGGAGAGTTTTGCCAGGGTCCAGATGTACTCCCGTTTCATTGTCTCAGGGGCAGCAATGAGAAAGATAAGATGGGATGGTTTACCGTCCAGGCTGGAAAAATCCACCCCCTCACTGGATCGACCAAAAGTCAGAGCCATGGTTTTTACCGCATTGGTCCGGGCATGGGGGATGGCGACGCCGAAACCGATGCCGGTACTCTCCAGATTTTCGCGCCGGAGGATAGAAGCGACGAACTCCTTTTCATCGATGACCACGCCCTCGGCAATCAAGGGTGCGGCAAGTTCGGCAATTGCCTTGGTTTTTTCACTTGCCTGCAGAGAAAGGATGACCGAGGAACGAGAAAGTAATTCCGACAGCTTTTTCAGCATTACTCCTCCTTGGGCTGTTTGTAAAAGATGACCGGCTTGGGTGAGTGCCGAACCAGTTCGGCTGCCGGAACCGGACAGTTGGCACTGACCACAAGCAGGTCGGTTTTGTAACTGGCGCTCAGTTCACAGAGGCGCTGGAGCGGGTCACCGGTTTCCAGCAGCAGCGAAACCCGGACGTTCTGCTCAAACGCCTCATCCTCAATCTCATAAAGAACCTGCCAAGCCTTTTCCTCCTGTTCAGAGTTTACCCTTTTGCCCTTTTTGGCTCGGGCATCCGCGGGCATAATATAAACCGCATAAACCTGGGCAGAAAGAATCCGGGCAAGGTCAATGGTCCAGGCGGCAGCGGCATGGAATTCAGGGGTTTCGTTAACCCAGATAAGCAGTTGTTTAATCATTTTCCGATACAAAAGCGGGCAAAGATCCGGTTGAGGATATCTTCTGCGGTCAGGGGTGAGTCAATCTTTGATAGCGAATCAAGGCCAAATTTGATTTCCGCTGCCCGGGTTTCGAGGTCTGGACAGGTAAGGCTGGTAAGCAGATTGGCTCGGCATTCATTCAGAACCTCAATCTGGCGCCGAGATATTAATGGCGAGGGAAGGTGTGCAGGCTTGAGTTGCCTTTGGATTGTGCGCCGCAGGCGGGAAAGACCTGCACCGGTTTTACAGGAAAGCCAGAGCCCCTGTTCGGGAAGAAATGCGGGGTCAAACCGGCGGGCAAGGTCGCTTTTATTGATGATATAAATTTTAGGCTTTTTTTTTGTTTCGGCAAGTATTGCCTGGTCCTGCTTGTGCGCGGGTTGAGAGTTATCAAACACAATGAGCAGGAGGTCTGCCTGCTCAATTGCCTTTCTGGTCTGAATGGTTCCTTGCCGGGTCAGCGGGTCCTTTGATTCTGGGTCATAGCCACAGGTGTCAATAAGGTTGACCTTCACTCCGCCTGATGTCAGGGTCGCCTCAATCCGGTCGCGGGTAGTGCCGGGAATCGGACTGGTGATTGCCCTTTCTTCTTCAAGCAGAAGGTTAAAAAGGCTTGATTTACCGACATTGGTTCTGCCAACGATTGCGACCCGAGCCGGTTCAAATAGAAACCGGTTGCGCTCTGCCTTTTTGATTATCCGGTTTATACGGGCAATGATTGCCCGGGTCTGGCAGTTTATGATTCTTAGGTTTGGGCATTCCTGTTCATCAAAACCTAACAGGTATTCAATCTCACTGCAAAGGTCGCGCAGAGACTCGGCAAGTTCAGCGATCCAGCGGGTGGTTTCACCCTGGTAGGCAGCGATTGCGGTGCGATGGGCAAGCGGACTGGTGGCATTGACCAGAGCCAAAATTGCCTCGGCCTGGGAGAGGGTGAGTTTGCCATTAAGAACCGCCCGGCGCGTAAACTCGCCCGGTTCGGCAAGACGACAGCCGTTTTTTCGGCACAAGTCGGTGATTTTCTCCCGAATCAGCGGACCTCCATGACAGGTGATTTCCGCCATATCTTCGCCAGTATAGGAACGGGGCTGGCGGAAAACTGTGAGCATCACCTGGTCAACCGGTTTGCCCTTTTCATCTTTAAGCCAGACCAGTCGGACGGTGTGGGAAGGCTGCTGGGAAATCCGCTGTCCGGGCAGCAGCCGGTTAAGGATGGTAAATGTTTCCGGTCCCGAGAGTCGGACTATCGCCAGTCCACCGACTCCAGCCGGTGTTGCTGGAGCGACGATGGTGTCGTTCGGCATCAGAGGGGAGGTGGAGTCGACCCTGGTCGGTTAACACCCGACTCGGGCAGACTCTGGTCTGTGACCGGCGCAATCACCACATTCCGGCGCAAACCGGTACCCACGGCATAAACCCGGACCTGGGGCATCTCGGTCAGTGCCTCACGGACAACCGCCAGTTCCTTTTCGCTTAAGAAATCAAGCGCCATCTCCCTTTTCGTCTCGCTGACAATCCTTGCTACTGCCAGCGCCTTTTTGCGCAGGAAGTTGTCCCGGCGCTGGAGATAGTTGGCGACATCAACTGTGATTGGCGGAACATTAGGGTAATAGCGCCGGACAATCGTTCTGATCAAATGCTGGAGGGCTTTCAAGTTTGCGCCCCGGCGGCCAATCAGAATGGCGCTGGCCCGTTTAGTATTGATATTGGCGAGATAGCCTTCTTTGGATTTTGTTACTTCGACCTTGGCATGAATGCCGATATGGCTAATTATGGTCTGGGTAACCTGGGCAATCAGTTTGGCTTCTTCAGACTCCAGGGAGCCTGATGAAGCGGGGAGATTTACCTGTTCGGTCGCATCGACTCTGTTCGACGATGCCCCGGCTCGTATTAAATCACCCCCGGATTCGGGGTTTTCTTGAATCGCTGCCATATTGAACCTCCTTTGGTGGCAATCAGACTCTCGACAATTGAGAGGATGTTATAGATGAACCAGTATAACTGCAATCCGCTGGAAAGATTAAGGAAGATTGCAGTAATGAAAATCGGGAAGATGATGGTCATCGCCCAGTTCCTTTTGTCGGTGGATGTCAGCAGGTTCTGGGCAATGAAGGACGCTCCCATCAGAATCGGGAGCAGACCAATTGCAAATCCACCGACCAATGGCAAGCCATGCGGAAGGTGCCCGAACAAAGTGTCGGGCTGGGAAAGGTCTTTGAGCCAGAGAATAAATCCGGCACCCCGCAGTTCAATAAAGTTGCGCAGCACGGTATAAAGGGCAAAAAATACCGGCATCTGAACCAGCAGCGGTAGACAGCCAGAGAGCGGGTTCACTTTGTAAAGCTGATAAAGCCGCATTGTCTCTTGATTCAGAGTTTGCGGGTCGTTTTTGTATTTCTTTTTCAGTTCCTCAATCTTGGGCTGGAGGAGCTGGAGTTGACGCATCTGCCGGGTTTGGGTCCTGGTCAGGGGATAGAAGGCAAGTTTCATCAGGAGGGAGAAGAGAACTATCGCCAGACCCCAGTTACAAACTATTTTATAGAACAGGCGCAGGAGATAGAGAATTCCCAGGGCGACCGGCTTGAGCCAGCCCAGGCTGACGACACTTTCAAACCCGAGTCCGAAAGAGCGGAGTCGGTTGTATTCAATCGGTCCGAGATAAACCAGAAACCGGTTGCTGGTTTTTGTCGCCCGGGTGAGCGCAGTAAAGCCAATCCTGCCGTCACTCTTGGGAATGGCCTGGCAGGAGTCAAACCGGCTGTCTTTGCTGACCAGGGCAAGGAAGAAGTATTTGGACTTGAGCCCGACCCAGTCGGCTGCGGAGATGAAGGGTTTTTTCCTGAGACTGGCAACGGATATCTGATGGACCCGGCCCTGGTCTCGGGCGTAGAAATGAAAGTTAGCCAGGTCCTCCTTGACATTTTTTTCGGTAGTAACAATACCAGCATCACCATCAAAGGTTAAAGTGGCGTTCTCCTGGGGCAGGTCAAGATTAAGGTTCAGGGAATAATCCTTACTTAAGGTCCAAATTTTGCTCAGTGTGCCCTGAGGCGTATTGTAAGTAAAACAGACCGATGAGTCAGAAAGGCGACAGTCCACAGGTGTCAGGTTGGTAAGCTCCTGATTACCCAGAATCGTCTGTCCATCTGGAATGAGGCGCACGGAGTATTTTTTCAGATAACAGGATTTAATTGCCCCACCGATACTGGTCAGTTCAATCCGGAGCAGTTCATTCTCCAGAATCAGGGTTGTTTCTTTAACCCCAACCGGCGGAATAATAATCCTTTCCGGTTCTGAAACCGGTTGAAGTGAAACTGTTTCCGGTGCAACCGCTGCCGGTGCCGGCTGGGGCTGGGGGGCGGGTTGCCTTCTTGAAGGCAAGAGCAGCTGCCAGAGAATCAGAATTACCATAATCAGGGCAAACCCGATCAGCATCCGCAGATTATCGGAACTCAAATCCGCTCCTCTCTTGAGCAGGTTAAGGGTGCGCGGGCATCTTTTGCCTTCCCTCTCTCCGGTACCGGGTCATAACCACCAGCCGAGAACGGATGGCAGCGGAGGACCCTTTTCAGGGCAAGCAGGGTGCCATCAACCGGTCCATATCGACAGATTGCCTCAAGGGCATACTGGGAACAGGTGGGGGTGAAACGGCAGGAGTTGGGTAAGACTGTTCCCAGCGTATATTGGTAGAGCCAGATGAAAATTTTCATAATCTCAGTCAGCATTCTTTATCCTTTCAGAAAGGGTTCTGATTTGATCCCATAACTGTTTAAAATCAAGTTCCTCAGCGCCGGATTTGACCTGGATAATGTAGTCAAAGTTAGGGGGAAACCATTTTTTGTTACGACGGAAGATTTCCCTCAAACGGCGCTTGAGCCGGTTGCGGACAACTGCGCCCCTAATTTTGGAGTTTAAGAGAAAGGCGATGCGTGACCGCGGAACAGGTTGTTCACGCTCTCGGTAGTGCAGGCTGAAAAGGCCGGAGTCGGCTCGCTTGCCCCGCCCCATAACCGCGGCGATATCGCGACGTTGGCGGACAATCTCCTGTCGTTTCAGGCTCGCGCGCATCAGAACACCTGTGCCGGCAAGGCACCTTTTCGCTCATACAGTCAGACGGTGTCTGCCCTTAATCCGGCGGTTGGACAGAACCCGTCTGCCACCGACGGTCTTCATCCGGGCGCGAAAGCCATGGGTGCGCTTACGCCGAATCCTTGATGGTTGATAAGTTCGTTTGGGCATAGTTAGTCCTTATCAGAATTATAGGCATTTTTTCATTGAGAGTCAATGTTAGCGGCGTTGGCATCAAGATGGGTGTGACCGCGTTTACAATGGAGAATGCCATTAGGACCATCCTGACGCACCCGCGCCTTGACCCGAAACACTTGCCGCACACTTAACCCCAGTATCCTTGCCGCCTTAACCGCGGACAAATCAGCAAATCTCTGCTGAATCACCCTTAATCTGTCCATATCCCGGGCAGAAAATAATGTTATGGAGTTTTCCATACCCATACATTACCCAAAACCAACCCACCCAATATTCTTCAACCTGTCGATATGAGATTTTCCTTGAACATTTAACAAACCTCATACAGGATATTGACTTGCATAAAGAGGCGTGTAAGATGAGAAAAAAGGAGGCAAAGTGAAGCGAAAGTTGTTATTGTGTGCCATCCTGCTCTGGACTTATAGTTTTGCTGCCTGGTTAGGAATTACCAGCCCGGGCGCGGAACC
>Ga0272448_1001077_pt1 | contig 38421 bp, 40 predicted proteins | sample YNPCB0191_FD_202220 | JGI IMG/M metagenome (GOLD analysis project Ga0272448, IMG submission 202220) | Hot spring sediment microbial communities from Yellowstone National Park, WY, United States - YNP-CB-019-1 | ecosystem: Environmental > Aquatic > Thermal springs > Hot (42-90C) > Sediment...
GTTTGGTAGGCATACGAGCAAATTCCCTACCAAAAGCAATTGGTGTCCTCAACCTTGGTTCTCGCCGCTGTCCTGTTGCTGGTTCTTGCCACGTTAATTGGATTTCTATAGAACCGCTATTCATGAAGATTTGATAGTTAGAATTAATCGAGGTTTATAATTGATAATTTTTCTGAGAATCGCAAGATTGATTATCGTAAGATATTTTGCAAATAACGCACGCTCAAATTTAGCTAAGCAACGAATGTTTTTAATTATTTGGAGGTACTAAAACACTTTTTGCATCTTGTAAGGAATGACCGCAATACTGGCAACCTAGTAGCAGGTTATTATAGGAGGAAATTTTCTGACATCTGGGACACTGCAAGCCATAAATTTCTTGTGATTTTAGCGGTGTGGGTAGATGCTGATGTTGTAGGTTTCCCTGAACTTGCGGTCTTGGTAGAGGTGTTACTGGTTGTGGTGGAGTCAAAATCGTTGGTGGAACACTACTTGCAACAGACAAGGAAACAGCAATCACCTTAAGTTCCTGTTGTCCTAGATAGATAACGCTACCCTCAGAAAGAGGTATTTCACCCTTGGTTAGTCTCTGACCGTTAATAAGGGGAGGATTTTGTTCTCGCAGATTTCTAATGAAAAAGCTTTGCTGTTGAGGGTTAAAAAAGATTTCGACGTGCAAACCCGATACTGTGGGGTGACTAAGAATAATGTCGCACCGAAATGGATCGCGGCCTATACGAATAGTGCCAAAATGTTTGCTTGGTTGTTGTTCGTGTATAGTTTGAGTTTTCAGTTGACTGCCATCGTACCATTGCAAAGTGAGTGTGTTCATTGTCCCAACCCCGTAGATTTTATTTAGCTACAATTTTTCTCTGTGCGATTCCTAACACGATCGCGTCGGTGCAAGCAACTGATTACAGGATATTTAATATGTGAGCTACCCAAACCTGCTACGCTGAGATTTAGGCTTTTGTACTCAAAGGGAGTGCTGCAAATGAGACTTTGGCCCTATTTTCGGTCTTAGGTTCCCACAGCGGTTGCTCCTCAACGGAAACTGCTTTCCGCGCACCAATTTGTATATTGCGTCAATGTTCGTACTGGATGTACCTTGCAACATTCCTGGGATCTATCCCCAAGTTGGGACTTTTACTTTTGAGAAGCTAGTTTATCAGCAATACGCGTCGTTTCTGGTAGTCGATATTTTGTTGTGCAGCGCAGTACGCAGTCAATTGCTGTGGTCAAACTGATGCGGTGACCGCTAGAAACATACACTGGTTTCACACCTGAGCGTGTTCTTAGTGCTGCTCCGACAATTTCACCTTTATATATTAAAGGTTGCCAACTTCCTCGCGTTTCTGCCAAATCTTGATGTTTGCCAACTAGTAAGGATTTTGCTACTCCTATAGTAGGTATATCTACGAGCACACCGAGATGGCAAGCTATACCAAATTTACGTGGATGAGCGATTCCCTGACCGTCGCATAAAATTAGGTCTGGTGTGAATTTTATCTTTTCTAATGCCTCTAGAACTGCGGGTATTTCTCGAAACGAAAGGAAACCGGGAATGTAAGGAAAAGATGTGGGACGGCGTGCTATGCTGGCCTGTTGGAGTTGTAAATCTGGAAAACTCAATATCGCTACAGCTGCACGACTGATGGTACCGTCAGCTTCCAAACCCATATCTACCCCAGCAACGTACTTTAGGGGTTCCTGGAGTTGATCTACGGTAATTACTTCTTTTTGTAATTGTTCTTGAATTTTTATTGCTTCTTCTATCGTTAAATTCCAAGCATGGCGTTGATAAATTTTCAAATTACCTCCCTCGGTAACTGTAACTGCTCGGTTGTGGAAAGCGATCGCTGTTTTTTGTGAAATCCTCACCAGTCAAGGTGTTTTTAGATATTTTCAAAAGTATCCCTTTTTTCAAAGCTACCTGTGTCTTGCCATTGTCTGGCTGATGTAAGTATTATACCTTTTTCAAGATAACTTCGAGCAAGCTTTAATTCTCAAAAAAAACTAGTCAATAGCGATTTTACAGCGAAATAAAAACCTGTGAAAGTTCGAGTTAGGAAGCCAGTTTGGCTTCATTATTTAGCAATAAATTATCCAATAAATTATTGATGCTGTGTGGCGATAAATCAGGTATAGATAAAAATCGTTCAACTTTTTTAAAGTCACGTAGAAGCGACTTTTTGTAAGTTGGATCGTAGTGACACTCTAAAATATCTCTGACAAATTCTTCCAGATTACCATTATCAATTAACTGATACCAATCATTTAATTTTTCCCAACCATAGTAAGATTTAAGTCTTGCTATTTTGGTTTTGAGAAGATCGAGATTATTTACTAAGTGTTGATATTCCTGTAAGAGAAACTGAACTCTAGCAGTAAGGGGTAAGCAAATTTCCACACAAATAGCTTGCCTCATTTTTTGCCATAAAGATTGTGGTAAATAAAGTTTGCCTATTTTGAGACTTTCTGATTCTACCCATACTGGTTTGTGAGGGTTGAATGTTTGCAATTGCTCAAGCAGCAGTGATTCAAAATATTTTTGTGAGGGTTGGGGTGAGGGTTGATTTTGCCATTCATCACCAAATAAAGATCCACGGTGATTTGCCAAAGCTTCCAAATCTAAAACTTGAGCGCCGCGATCGCGCATTTGGCGTAGTATGTAGGTCTTACCGCTACCAGTTAAACCGCACAATATTCGGTAAGTAAATGTTTGTGGTAAAGTGTCTATTTGTTGGCGCACATAAGCGCGATAAGCTTTGTAACCACCTTCGAGTAGGGTAACTTGCCAACCAATTTGGCTGAGTACTAAACCCATGCTTAAAGAGCGTTGCCCTCCTCGCCAACAATATATTAGGGGATGATAGTCTTTTGGCTTACTACTAAAGTGTTGCTGCAAATAACAAGAAATATTCTTTGCAATCAAAGCTGCGCCAATTTTTCTTGCTTCGAAGGAACTAACTTGTTTGTATATCTTTCCGACTTGAGCGCGTTCGGTATCGTTGAGTACTGGTAAATTAATTGCACCAGGAATGCGATCTTCTGCAAATTCACTAGGAGAGCGAACATCAATAATTTCACTGTAAGTTTGCGTCCAAGGTTGTTGGGTATATGTGGGTAAAAACACCATGCTAGTCAAACCATCTTTTGTCATGTTGCTTTATTGTGGCATTTTGGTCAACTTCAATTGAGAATTTAAAGATTAGTTAGACCAGTTATCGCTGAGAGCAAAGACCTTTAGTGCAAAAAGGTTATATTTTCTTTTGTAGGAATTCTCAAAAGCAGAACTACATCAAGGTTGATGCGAACTTCAAGCCAATTCCCCGTTAACGCGGATAGTTTGTCCGGTAATCCACTACGTTTCATCCCTAACAAGAAATGCTACTGCATTGGCTATATCTTCTACTTATCCCAGTCTTCTTAATGCAGATGCTTGCGCTAAGTAATTAATTTGTTCTTCTGTTTTGTCTTGTCGGAAAAGTTCTGTATCTGTAGGACTGGGGGAGATGGCGTTAACTGTGATATCCCTGCTAGCTAATTCTTTGAGTTGCAGCATAGACGCTGTAGGTAGTTAGCATCATTGCTGTGGTGGTAGAGGAAAAATTGATGATGCGTCTTGTTTGCCATCTACTATGCGTTGTGCAGCTCGTTGAGAAGCAAAATACGTACCTTTGACATTAGTAGCAAAAATTTTCTCGAACTCTGCTTCTGTTACTTGCCTGATGGGCTTGTAGACAATAATCCCGACATTATTAACTAAAATATCAACTTTGCGGAAGCTTTCTATCGTTCGATCGAAAAGTTTCTCAATTTTAACCAACTTGCTGACATCTAGTTGCGCAGCTAGGGCTTTTCCTCCTATTTTTTCAATTGCTGTCACTACTTCCTGTGCTTTATGTGTATTTGTGGCGTAGTTAGGGCGATCGCTCGTCCTATTCCCCACGATGCACCTGTGACAGTTGCAACTTTTGTGGACAAAGATGCCAGAAATTTTGTATTACGTTAGTAGTAAGTACTTTAGCACTTATTTACCTGCAGTCTCAACCCAGATTGAACAGCAATATTTCTGTACCTACACTTGTACTGATTTTTAATTGCTCTTCGCCAGTTATTTGCACGCCATCACCAGCTGTGAGTTCTTGACCATTGAGGTTCGCTACGCCTTGAGCAATTTGCAACCAACCATAGCGATCGCTCCAAAGGTGATAGTTGACAAAATTACCAGGTTCGAGAACAGATGTGTATAATTCTACATCTTGGAAAACCTTCACAGAGCCATCGAGTCCATCTTTGGAAGCAATTAAGCAAAATTGATTGCGCCTTTGTTCTATGGGAAAAGTTTTTTGATCGTATCGAGGTTGCAATCCTTTTTGGTTGGGAAGAATCCAAATTTGCAGAAGGTGGACAAATTCAGTTTGGGAATGATTGTATTCACTGTGCAAGATTCCAGTACCAGCACTGATAATTTGAGCTTCTCCCGGACGAATTACCGAACCGTTACCCAAACTGTCTTTATGCTCTAAAGCACCTTCTAAGACATAGGTGAGAATTTCCATATCTTTGTGACCGTGGGTGGCAAAACCTGCACCAGGAGCGATGCGGTCATCATTAATAACACGCAAGCAACGAAATCCCGTACGATTTGGATCGTAGAAACTACCGAAGGAAAATGTATGATAACTATCGAGCCAGCTGGTTTGAGTTCGACCGCGTGCATGGCGATCGTGAGTGACGAATTTTTTAGTAGTAAAAGTCATGGATTAAACTCCATTGTTTGCAAACAAATATTTTTTATTTTTATTTTTTCTTTTAGTAATTTTTTTTAGATTTATCTTTATTTAATTCTACCATCATCTTTAGGAGTTTTCGCTAACAAATAACTGTTTTGAATAATTAGATTCTAGCTGAAAAGACTGGGAGTCTGTCGGCGTTTTTAGGAATTAAAAATCAAACCAGGAAGTTGGTCTGATGCTTCACCAGATGAGATTCCTCTGGTTATCAAGGAGTTTAATTACTACCAAATTTTCATAGTAATAGTGTGCTAGCGGCAGCTAACACACTGACAAAAGTTACTAATTTTCTAGTGGCTTATTTAACACCAGCTTTTTGTGGAGTTTTTGCAGTAGCTGTGGCGCCATTTTCTGATTTGATTGCTGCTGCCTGTAAGTGAGCTTCTAAGAACCAAAGTCGCTTGTCGATTGTACGAGAAACTTCGGTGTAAATATCAGCTGTATCAGCATCGCCTAAATCATCTGTGGAGTTGATAGCTTCTCTGAGGTGCTTGGCATAGGGTGCAAAGCGTTCCGCCAAAGCTGTAACGTGTTCCATGCTATCTACAATATCGGTGGGATATTCTGGCAGTATAGAGTTAGCAGCTGCCATGCGAGCTGTACCACAAGCATAGCCACCCAAAGCAGTGATTCTTTCTGCAAACAGGTCTATATATTCTTCGAGCTCGCTTGCAATTTCATCGAACATTTCATGTAGTTGGTAAAAGTCAGTTCCCTTGACGTTCCAATGTGCTTGTTTGACTTGGGTTTTGAGATCCAAAGTTGCTGCTAAAGTTTGGTTGAGAATGGTAACGATTTTGCTGCGTGCATCAGCAGGAATGTCAATGCGGGAAGGGTAAAGGCGAGATGACAGGTCGTTAGTGTTCATGGTAGTCACTCTCTTTAATAGAATCGACACAACAAGTTTACAGATAAGAGTTTGCGGTGCGAAACTCTCTGGTGGCAGATGGTATTTTTAATCTAGGGGATATAAAATAATAGCATTCTAAACAAAGATCGCCTGTTCTGGCCATGGTAAAGAGCAGTCATCACTGCCAGCGGTTGGCTACAAGTTGTAACTAATAAACGAATCAGTACTTGCAAAGCTTACAATAAAGGTTTGGCAATTTATTTTTAATAAACAAAATGGAACAAAATCGGCAGTCAACGGTTATAATCACCGGTGCGTCTTCAGGAGTAGGCTTGCACGCTGCAAAAGCACTTGCCAAGAGAGGATGGAACGTGGTCATGGCCTGTCGGGACTTGCAGAAAGCTAAAAAAGCTGCTGAAAGTGTAGAAATGCCTGAGGACAGCTACACTATTATGCATATTGACTTGGGTTCTTTAAACAGCGTGCGCGAGTTTGTAAACAACTTCAGAGCTAGTGGTAAATCGTTGGATGCTTTGGTATGCAATGCTGCAATTTACATGCCTTTATTAAAACAGCCGTTGCGCAGTCCAGAAGGCTACGAATTGACTGTTGCTACCAACCACCTGGGTCATTTTCTGTTGTGCAATCTCATGCTTGAGGATCTCAAGAAATCCAACGCCAGCGATCGCCGACTAGTGATTTTGGGAACTGTAACGCACAATCCCGACGAGTTGGGTGGAAAAATTCCGCCGCGTCCAGATCTAGGGAATTTGGACGGCTTTGCAGCTGGATTTAAAGAACCGATTGCCATGATTGATGGCAAAAAGTTTGAACCTGTAAAAGCCTATAAAGACAGCAAAGTTTGCAACGTATTGACGATGCGGGAGTTGCATCGACGCTATCACGAATCAACCGGTATTGTTTTCAGCTCTCTTTATCCGGGATGTGTTGCAGATACACCCCTGTTTCGACACCACTATCCCCTGTTTCAAAAACTCTTTCCCTTGTTTCAGAAGTATATCACAGGGGGGTACGTATCTCAGGAATTGGCTGGTGAGCGAGTGGCGGCGGTTGTTGCCGATCCCGAGTACAGGCAGTCTGGTGTTTACTGGAGTTGGGGAAATCGTCAAAAGAAAAATGGCAAACCGTATGTGCAGCAAGTTTCTCCCCAAGCGCGGGATGATGAAAAAGCCAAGCGAATGTGGGAGTTGAGCGAAAAGTTAGTGGGATTGGCGTAATAGCACAATCAGGCTTTTGGGTTGTGGATCGATTGCTCGATCCTTTTTTTTGCGATCGCGCTCAGAAGATTTAGATTCTTACTTTTTCTCTATAAGCTTTTGGCGTTACGCCCATTGCTTTGCGAAAGACATTTGTAAAGTGACTTTGATTGGGAAAACCAACTTGTTGACCGATTTGGTTAATGGCTTCTTCTGTTTGCACCAACAGTCTTTTGGCTTTCTCAATTCTGGAATTTGTCACATACTGATAAGGGGATAAACCCGTTGACTGTTTAAATAAACGGGAAAAATGATACATGCTCATTCCCACTGTATTAGCAATTTCTACTAGTGTTAAATCTTTGTCAAGATTTTCGTTAATGTATTCTATTACTTGGCGCAACTTTGTTTGAGGTAGACCTTCTTTGCAGTTAGGAATTATTTTCAAAAATTGAGAATAGTGTCTGAGCAGGTGCAGGCACAAAGTAGTTGCTAACGAGTCTACATATAAGCGATTTCCTATGCTGTGGGATTCCAATTCTGACTTTAAAGCCATACCAATGGAATGAATGAGTGGATCGGGAGTTGCAAAGTGGGGAATAATCTCGCACCGTTGCAGCTGCTCGGTAAAATCGTGGTTAATGTGGTCAAACAGTTCTTTTTCCAGACTCACAATTAGAAATTCTACTTCTAGTTTCCAGCACAGCTTGTGATAACTACCTGCTGGAACTATGGCTATATGACCGTATTCGATCACTTCAGTTCGAACGCGTCCGTCTAATCTTCGTTCAACCGGGATAGGATTGGGGGTAAGGCTAATGCTGATAGCGTGCTGTTTGGGAGTGTGTTCTGGAGTTTCGTAACCAGGCTGTCGGTGCAAGTCCAAGCGTATACAGCTCCACTTTGCTTTGTAGCTCGACATAACTGGCGATCGCGGCAGAATCTTTGCATAGGGGTTTTCTTGCCCAAAATCAATACTCAATATTTTTTCTTGTGCCATTGTTGTTGCCTCAGAAAAAATTGGGTTTTGAGATGTTAGCCCTTGCTGATTCTGCTTTACAAATAGTTAATATACACTAATTTTTTGTCCGAAGCTTGTTTGGAACATGCAACGTTACTGTGTTATTTATGATGGCAATTGCAATCTTTGCTCGCTAGGAGTGCAACTTCTAGAAATTTTAGATCGAGGAAAACTTTTTGATTACATTCCCATGCAAGATGAGGAAAAGCTGCAAGAATGGGGAATTTTATCTGAAGATTGCAACTTGGGTATGATTTTGATAGATGTTAATGCTGCAAACACAAGCTGGCAAGGTAGTGCCGCAGTAGAAGAAATAGGACGCCTGTTACCCTTAGGTGATGTGTTTGTGGCTGTTTACCGTGTTTTACCTGGGGTGAAATGGTTGGGCGATCGCCTTTACGAATTTATTCGCGATTATCGTTACACTTTGTTTGGCAGGCGTTCTACCACTTATAAATCAATTTACTGTCCCCAGGGTAGGTGTAACTTTTGAAAGCAAGCACAACAAGAGTTTGTCGGTTTTGCTTGTTGGTAGGGGAAGATTTTCTCGCTGGGTGGTGAAGATATCCCAGCTTAAAAATTGTCCCTGTTGTTAACTATTGCCGAGGCAAGATGTTTTCGGGAAATAATTCTCTCAGTTCTGGGGGAAGGATGCGAATAATATCTTCTATCTCACCCGGAGATACGCGTTCTGAAAGAACCTTGAAGACTGCTTTGGCTAGCTGCTGCGGATCGAAATGAGAAGTTTGATTGTCTGGAAAATATTTTTTTAGTTCAGCGCGTAACTCGTTGAGAAATTCCTCTTGAGAGCGACTTTTGTGAGGTACGCTAGCAGGTTTCCACCCTTCGTAATAGAAACCAGCTAATAAAATTGGCAGTTGTGCGCCTAGTTGCGCAGCTTCTGCAGCAATCAAGCGATCGCGCAGAACGTGCAAAGTCGCTCGCAGTCCCTGAAAGGCTCTTTTTTTATCATCAATACCTAATTCTTTGGCAACTTCATCGATCCAAATGTGAGTTTGTTGTAAAGTGCGATCGAAAGCTTCCAATCCAGTTACTGACATAACTATACCCTCCAATAACACTGATAGCGCGCTGATTTGTTTCCTATTATGTTAATGAAGCGAAGACTGAGGGTTGTCTATCCGTTTATAGATTGGCTAGCTAGTTTCAAGTAGTAGTTAACTTGATTTTATCCAGTTGGTTTGTTAAACAATTCCAAAATCTGGCGACAAACATTTTTCAGCTTTTTCCCTACTTCTTCAGAAGGATGATTTGCACCGACAAAGTTCCAATTTTCCACTGTCGACAACCGCCATTGTTCGCCAAGATGGTTGAACCCTGCTACTTCCACTCCAATAGCTCGACGCAAATCTTGAACGGGATCTTGATAAAAACGAATTTGAATTAGGATGCTGCGACTGCGCCAAGATTTGCTGATTCCAGGAAAGTGAAAGCCTATATCTATGGAATCTGGGTCGATTAACTCTCTGGTTTGCGGATCGTTTGTCCAGGGTTTGAGATCCGAACGGGCGTCGGGAAATTCGTGTTTAAATAAATTTACTACTGCTGCGATTTTACTGGCGAATTCTAGATTTATTGCCATTTCTGCTGCGTTCACTCAAAACACTCCCCCAAGTGGTATCTGAATGGATGTTGCAACCACCTAAAAACCGCTAGAAGGCTCTTATTAATATCTTTAACTTGAAATCCAACTTTTCTCATGGGCAATTGGATTGCTTATTTTAAGTAATTATACTCAAAATGTCAAGAAAAATAGGCTCAACTGATGGAGATTCAAAAATAGCAATTCATTGTCAAAGAATTTGAGCAAAATCCGTTGGAGATTCGGACAAGAAGTTACACACTCCGATCTAAAATGACACTGTTAATAGGCAACACATAAGCTTGGTTTATGGCGCGTCAACGCTCTTTGTTATCAGTAATTCTAGTTCTTTTAGCAACATTCTTGATTAGTTGTGGTGGCAGTCCTTCTGAGGCCACAGCACCTCCAATTTATACCTCAGCGCAGATTCAAAAAATCCAGGGATATTTACCTGCAATTGAAGCCGTGCGCGATCGCTCCCAAGAGTTAGAGGACTTAATCCAAAAAAACGATTGGGTGAACGTCGGTAATTTTATACACGGGCCCATGGCAGAAGCAAGGTTGCACATGAACTACATTATTCCCAACCTCCTACCCGGCGATCGAGAAAAAGCACGTCAAGTGGAGCGGAAATTGTTCGATAGCTTGCTCAAAATCGATCAAGCTGTTGATTCTCGCAATTCTGTGAAAGCTTTGAGTAATGCCAAAGCTGCGTTTGCAGAAATTGACAATTTCCTGAGTCTGCTTCCGGAAAATACTACTTCCACAAAAGTTAGTTATTCTCGCCAAAGGGGAAGTTTATAGTCCGGAAATAAAAACTGGAGGTTGGAGGAAAAAGGGAGGAAACAAAAAAGCTGCCTTGCTCCGACCTTCTGTATTTTGTTCTTAGTTCCCTCTCCCCAGCTAGCTATGAATGTAGTCATTGTCGGTTGCGGTGCGATCGGTGCGGCGATCGCCTACGAGCTTAGCCAAGTCAAAGGTTTGGATATCACTGTTCTAGACAAACAACCACCTGCACAAGCTTCTACAAAAGCAGCACTGGGCGTGCTTGTGGGTATTATTAGCCAAAAAACCCACGGAAAAGCTTGGCTGATGCGTCAATTGAGCATGCAGCGCTACGAAACTTTAATTCCAGAATTAGAGGAAATCACTGCTCGCAAAATTCCCTTCAATCGCCAGGGAATTGTCATGCTGCTGTGCGAGCACCCACAGGAAAACAACGAACTCGAAAATTGGCAAAAACTAGTCCGCATTCGCCAATCCCAAGGTTATCAGCTAGAAATCTGGGACAGGGGGACACTCAAACAAAATTGTCCGCAAATTGATGAAAAACAAGTCATGGCTGCTATTTATTCTCCTCAAGACCGTCAGGTCGATCCCACAGCATTAACTTTAGCTTTGGTGGATGCTGCTGGCGATCGCGGCGTGAATTTCAAATTTGGGGTGAATGTTTTGGGAATGTCTTCCTCCCACACTACTAAAAATATTTGTCAGCAATTGGAAACAACAGCAGGCAAAATAACAGGTGATTGGTTTGTAATTGCAGCAGGATTGGGTTCGTCACCGCTGTTAGCTCAGTCGCACCAGTTAATAGAGATTCGCCCCGTACTGGGACAAGCTTGGCATTTGAGGTTAAAGCAACCTATGGGCAATGGCTGCTTTCAGCCGGTAATCACTGGTAATGATGTTCATATTGTTCCCGCAAGTGGAGGAGATTACTGGGTCGGTGCAACGGTGGAGTTTCCACCTGACTGTAGCGATGAGATCGTTCCCGACAAACAGCTACTTGAGTCTATTAAGCAACAAGCGATCGCTTTTTGTCCCGAATTGGCAAATGCTACTGTCATCCGTACTTGGTCGGGGTTGCGTCCCCGTCCGCATAAACGCTCAGCACCAGTAATTGACAAACTACCAGGATTTAGTAACGTCTTGCTTGCTACCGGACATTATCGCAACGGTATTTTGCTCGCACCCGCCACTGCCCTAGTAATTCGTGAGATGATTGTTTCTTAGTTGACGTACTCATTGCCCTTTCAAGAAAGCTATTCTTAAAGGCTGGTAGTAACCAGCTACTGATTTGGTAAACTCAGCTGATTGTAAATTAATTTTCTTTCTGAACAAAGGTGCACCAAATTTAGCACCTTTTTTGGCCATTACGAGAATTGAAAAAGTTTTTTATAAGCCATATGTAAGTCCCTAAGAGATTTTTGTAATGGCACCGAAGAAACATCAGATAGCCATTTACTCTAAAGGTATTTTGAGATTGGGCAAGCATTGCCGAGAGTTTTTTGTATCTTGGGAATTTTTCAGGCTGCTTGCAGAAAGCTAAAGCATCATTCCAGAATACCCGGACATAGCCAAAAAAATTAGTTGAACTGTGCTGTTATTGGTTTTTTCGGTAGAATCTCTAGCTATGCCTAGCTTTCATGACCATTCCTAAAATTGGTATACTGAGACGGTTTACACTAGTCAGAGCTATATATGGCAACTAGTTTAAGAAGAGAAAGAAATAGAGTTTCAGACCTAAAAATGCACTTGGTTTGTGTGACTAAAAATAGAAAAAAGATTTTTCTTTTGAAAGTCTTGAACTCATCCAGAAGTCTTTTGTGGAAGTCTCAAAAAAGATGGACTTCAATGTCCTTGAATTTAACGGAGAAGCTGACCACATTCACGCATTGATTGAGTTTCCACCCAAGCTTTCAGTATCCAAAATAATGCCCTCAAAGGGGTATCTAGTCACAGATACGGTCGAGCTAGATACCCCAAACCTGATGGAAAACAATCCCTATGGAGTCCTAGTTACTTTGTATCTTCCGTTAGTGGTGCGCCGGTTGAAATTTTTAAACAATACCTTCAAGATCAACAAAACTCATTTTTTTGATAAATCAAGATCCCCTGTTAGCAGAGAGGACTTCAGAAGGCGGTGGGGTGGTAGCGATCGCCCATCATTTACTTCCACCACTCTCTAGGAGAAGGAACTTGCCATTACGGTTAAGTATACGAAATTCTCGTCTTTCTAAAGAGACCACCATATCCTCCCAATCTACCCGAATCAGCCAACGTTGGCTGGGTTGACCGCGTACAACTACCTCTGGAGCACAGATGGTTCCAATTTTTCCAGCTACATACGCTGGATGTAAAATGAGCACCTTATTGCCAACGGGGAAATTTTTGATCTCAGGCAAACTGCGAGTGGTCATTCACTACTACAAAAAATCGGTAGACTTATTGTAGTTTAATATTAAGCTAAAGTTAAAAAAAGGTTAATCGAGGAAAATTTACCGAAAATACTCAGTGGAGATGATTTTGCCATAACCTGATATTTGGAGAGAGCAGCGACTCAGATACAGCCTCTTTGACAACAGTTGACAAAGGCAGGTTACGATTCATGGCTTATTCCTGGTTGAAAGCATTTCATATCATTGGCATTGTGGTTTGGTTTGCCGGGTTATTTTATTTAGTACGTCTTTTTATCTATCACATCGAAGCCGAGGAAGAACCAGAACCAGCAAGGACGATACTGAAAAATCAGTATCAGCTTATGGAAAAGCGCCTTTACAATATCATCACTACACCTGGAATGTTGGTTACGCTAGTGTGTGCGATCGGTTTGCTAGTAATAGTACCCGAGTATTTAAAACAGGGTTGGTTGCACTTCAAGCTTGGATTTGTAGCCCTTTTACTGGCTTACCATTTCTATTGCGGTCGCTTGATGAAACAGTTGGAACAGGGAAAATGCCGATGGACTAGCAAACAAATGCGCGCTATGAATGAAGCACCCACCCTGCTGCTAGTGGTGATTGTGATGCTAGCGGTGTTCAAGAATAGTTTGCCAAAGGATTTAACCGTTTGGCTGATTTTTGGCTTAATTATTTTGATGGCCGTAACCATTCAACTGTACGCCAGAAAGCGGAGGCTAGATAAAGAAAAGCAATTGGCACAACCAAGGCAAGTTCCCCAACAACAAGCCTAAAAGATATCGTTGATGTTCTACCACTGGTGATTGCTTTGTTTCTCAGCAAAAATTGTGGCAAAATCGCTGGAATCAAGTCAGTCCCACTAGAGCGATTACCCCTGACTGCATGCGAACCAGTGACTTGCTTGGGTTAGAGTAGTAAATTTTGGCGATCGCTTTTGCAAGGGGAGAGAATGCGGATGTTTTACAAACAGTGCGGTTAGTTATCCGCACCCAGCCGCATGTCTGCTTTCAGAGGCTGCCACCTTTAACTGCGTTTATGATAAACTACTTACACAATTTTCCCTCGCTCTCACTCAGATGTTTGTTGTGCGTTCCAGAACTGTTCGGCAAATATTACCGCTGGGTGAATGGGAGCTTTGGGTTGGTTTTTCAGTATCATTCCCGCTTCATGAGGTAGGCGATCGCCTTTAATTTGATTGCAACGTTCGCACGCCGTTACCACGTTGTCCCAACGATGCTGTCCGCCTTGGCAGCGGGGAATGACGTGGTCAAGAGTTAGACGCTTGCTGCTACCGCAATATTGACAGGTGTGCTTGTCTCGCTTGAGGACTTCACGTCGATTTACGGGGGGTACTTGCCAATGCCGTTGAGGATTAGCAGTGGTAAGACGAATATGTTCGCTCACTTGTAGTATAATGCTGGGAGAGCGAACTTCCCACTGCTTGGAAGTGCCGAAATGCAGAGATTCTGCCTGTCCGGTTACTAACAACACGATCGCGCGTTTGATGTTGATACGTGTTAAGGGCAAGTAGTTGCGAGAAAACACCACTACTGAGTTTTGCAATATGTGTGGTTGCTGAGTTTCTGGTTGAGTTGGCATTGCATTTGACTCCTGAAAAACAACCCCGCCTGTGCATTTTCCAAGCGGGGATGAAGGTAGCTGACACTTTTTGTCCTATGTTGGTGCTAGAAAACACTTGCACCCCCGACTAGCTGTGAATGCTCTGAACCCAACTGTGGAGCGATCGCTTTGGGTAGACTTTCTAATGTCGCACTTGATAACAGATACGCATGTGCACTGTTTTTGGACAAACCAAGGATTGGGCTCATCACCGTCAATTTGTAATACATGTTCCTTGTACTTTTTGTACTTATTATATATTACATGCGTAATACATAGTTGTCTAGGAGCCGAAGGCAAAAGCGAGCACTCGTACTGGCAGCGGGTTTCCGTTACTAACTCTCAGAATTACTCAACGAACGGCTCGATTATTCCGCCTCCCAAAAGTTTTTCTTTTTCGTACCATACCGCCGCTTGTCCCGGGGTGATACTGAATTGAGGTTCATCGAAGATGATGCGGGCGCGGGAGTTTTCTAGGGGAATTACCGTTACAGGTACGGGGGTGGAGCGATAGCGGACCTGTACTTCTGCCCGAATAGGACTAGCAGGTTCAGCAATAGATACCCAGTTAACTCTATGTACTGTGCATTCTGGCTGGGTGGCTTTGGTGCGATCGCCCACAATGACTCTGTTATTGACTGCATCTAAAGCAATTACGTACAGTGGTTGGGCAGCAGCAATTCCCAATCCCTTGCGCTGTCCAATCGTGTAATTATGGATACCACTGTGTTGTCCCAAAACTTTGCCTTCAGTATCGACAATATCACCTTTTCTGGGTGCCAGGTACTTATCGAGAAATTGCCGCATGGAACCGTTGGCTTCCACCAAGCACAAATCTTGGCTTTCCGGTTTGTCAGCGGTTTTGAGGTTGTATTTAGCAGCAATTTCCCGAGTTTCGCTTTTTTGCCTTTCTCCCAGGGGAAATACTGTACAAGCGAGTATATCTTGAGACAAATCGTAGAGAAAATAGGATTGATCTTTGTTGCGATCGCAAGCCCGCAGCAGTTGGTAGCGTTCAGTTTCCGGACAATAGCGAATTCGGGCGTAATGACCGGTAGCGACGCTTGTGCATTGCAAATTTTGCCGTGCGTACTGCAACATCGGGCCGAACTTCACAGTCTTATTGCACTGGGAGCAAGGTAAGGGCGTGATTCCGGCGCTGTAACCGCTGACAAGATAATCAACAATATTTTTCTCAAAGACTTCCCGAATATCAACTATGTGATGGGGAATACCCAGCTGTTCACAGATAAAAGCCGCATCGATCATACCTTCAGAGCAACACTGGCCCTTTCCTTTCATCAGCCAAAGGGTCAAGCCAATTACTTCGTAGCCCTGATGGTGCAAAATTGCGGCGGCGGTGGAACTGTCAACGCCACCGGAAAGTCCAACAACGACTTTTTTCATATCCGTAAAAGCTAAAAGTTAATTTGAGATGGCAGCCGGGATGGTCAAAAACCTCTATCTATTTTTGCTTGGTAACAATTCAACTTATAGCATTTCATCGCCCTACCCGACCATTATATGCCTTGTGGAGAAAGGGTCCATCCCTCCCTGTACGAACATTAGTACTCCTCAAAAATCCTTTGAACCTTTTTCACGGCGATCGGGTCTGAATGTATAAAAGCAGCGCATACAGGTGGAGGAGGACTCCTCAGGTGTTAGTTGTGCCAATTAGGGCTTCAAACAAAGATTACTTTCATCATAAATCGGAAAGCAAAGCTGATAACTACCTAGTTCAACAATGCCTGCAGGGAGATACCCAAAGCTTTGGTCAGCTTTATCGTCGCCATCAGCAAAAAGTAAGGTCAATCCTTTATCAATTGTGCGGTCCCTCTTGTTTGGATGATTTGGTGCAGGAGGTATTTTTGCGAGCGTGGAAAGGTTTACCCAAGTTTCGCAGAACGGCAAAATTTTCCAGCTGGCTGTATAGAATCACCTGGAATGTTGCTTGTGATTACCGACAAGCTACTGTTCAGGGACGAATGCAGTTGCAGCTGTTGCAACAAAGAACTCCTACCCAACAACAAGCGCCAGATTTAATAAGCATGCACTATCAAGATTTGGTACAGCGAGGACTGTCATCCCTAAGTTTTGATCATTGCACGGTTTTGGTTTTGCACGATCTCGAACAAATATCGCAAAAAGAAATAGCTGATATTTTGGATATTCCTTTGGGAACGGTGAAATCCCGTCTTTTTTATGCTCGTGCTGCCATGCGTCAATTTTTGGTGCAACAGGGAGTGCAGCTATGACTAAATTTTCCGATCGTGATAGCAATTTAGTTAATTTTCTTTGCCAACATCGTCCGCAAGTTCCGCCAGCTGCACCGGATTTGGAGCAGCAAATTTTACAGAAGGTAAAAGTCTATCGCCTACCTACCACGAGCAAGCGTGCGCGATTGTGGCTAGTGCCATCTGTGGCGGCGGCGGGATTAGCCTTAGCTATAGTTGGTTACCGGGTTTTCATACCTGCTCGACCAACGGCAGCCGAACTTGCCAGTGTAGAAAAGTTTATGGAAAGTAACTGGCAATCTACAGTAAGTGAAAATCCCGAAGAAGAAGTTTTTCTTTTAACATATTGAATTACGGGAGGCAAAGTAAGTTCTTATGTTACTTCGGCAGGTTCCTATAATTGCAGTGACTGTTGTTGCTTGCAGTGGCGCGATCGCTGTTGCTAAGCCAAGTTTGCCTTCATTTTCCGTTATTGCCCAAAACTCCACCAACTCTGCGCGTCCGCTTCCGAGTCCCCGTGGGTGGTTCAAGGATTTAAACCTCACACCCAACCAAATTCAGCAAATTCAAGCTATTCGCAAGCAATCCCGAGGGAAAATTGCCCAAAAAAGGCAGGCCTTAAGACAAGCACAGCAACAGTTGCAAGCTTTATTGGCAAGTACGGCATCAAAACAGCAAGTTCAAGACAAATATAATCAGGTCAGGACGCTCAGACAAGAACTTGCCGATGCTCAGTTCGAAAATACGCTTGCCATCAGAGAAATTTTAACACCAGAACAACGGCAGAAGTTTGCGGAATACATGTACAAGCAACAGCAAAATTCACGCCCTCGCCGCCAAAATTAAATACCGCAGCTAAACGAATCTATGAGTATCAAACCCAAATACTTGGTATTGTCGCTGTTGGTCTTAGTGGCAACAATTCATCCTGGCAGTGCAGCTAATTCAACTGTAGACCCAAAAGTATTGCACGTTCTCAATCGCCTTAGCTTTGGACCTCGTCCGGGAGATATTGAGAAGCTGGAATCTATGGGTATAGAAAGTTACATTCAAGCCCAACTTTCTCCAGAAACTATCCCCGAACCGCAAACCTTAATCGAACAAATTGAGCAACTTCAGACTCTACGTCTCAGTCCAGTTCAAATATACAAAGAATACGGTCCTGCAGCAGTTCGATCTGGACAAAAACCCGCTCCCCAACAAAAGCAAGCTACTCGTCAAAAGGCGCGTTTGGTGGTGCAACAAGCAATGCAAGCACGTTTGTTACGAGCTATTGAAAGTCCGCGCCAACTTCAAGAAGTGATGGTGAACTTTTGGTACAACCACTTCAACGTCTATGCTGGTAAAGGACTAGATCGACTGTGGGTAGGAGCTTACGAGCAACAAGCAATCAGACCTTACGTATTGGGGCGTTTTCGCCAGTTATTAGAAGCAACAGCTCGTCATCCAGCAATGCTGTTTTACCTAGATAATTGGCAAAACACAGCTCCTGGTAGTCCCGGTGCTCGCAGTAAATTTCAAGGTTTGAATGAAAATTATGCTCGTGAGTTGATGGAATTGCACACCTTGGGTGTAGATGGCGGTTATACTCAGCAGGATGTGATTGCGCTAGCACGAATTTTCACGGGTTGGGGATTTCGTCGCCGTCCTAGTGCCACGGATACTGGTTCGGGATTTTACTTTGATTCCCGGCGGCACGATTTTAGCGATAAAGTTTTCCTAGGACACACAATTAAAGGTAGTGGTGAGGGTGAAGTTGAACAAGCTTTGGATATTTTAGCCCGCAGTCCTGCCACTGCTCGTCATATCAGCTACCAACTGGCTCAGTATTTTGTCAGCGATCGCCCTCCTGATACTTTAGTTGCACGTTTGCAACAGCGCTTTTTGGCAACTGATGGCAATATTCGAGAAGTCTTAAACACCTTGTTCCACAGTCCAGAATTTTGGAACTCGCAAAATTTCCATGCTAAATTCAAAACACCCTACGAATACGTAGTTTCGGCGGTGCGAGCGACAGGAATAAAAGTACATAACTTCACACCTTTGATTGCCACACTACAACAGTTAGGCATGCCTTTGTACGGTTGTCAAACACCAGATGGTTACAAAAACACCCAACAAGCATGGTTAAATCCGGATGCAATAACTCGTCGCCTGAGCTTGGCAACAATTTTGGAAAGCGGACGTTTGTTAAACAACCAAAACCACACCCAACGCCGTCAACTAGTAGATGCCGCGGCATTAGCAAATACACTAGGTAATTCTTTTTCTGAAAAAACCCGCAGCGCCATCGCCTCCAGTCCTGTTCAGTTACGAGCAGCGCTCATCTTGGGCAGCCCGGAATTCATGTATCGCTAAATACCGTTCACCTGCTATGAACAGACGTGATTTTCTTTTCCACGCTGGTGCATTTTCAGCCAGTGCTTTAACAGCTATAAGCACAAATGCTTGGGTAGCTAGATCCCTAGCTGCGAAGAATCACCAAAAGCGATTAATTGTGATTTTTCTGCGGGGTGCAGTAGACGGATTAAATGTAGTCGTTCCTTACTTTGAGAAGGCTTATTACCAACTGCGATCGCAGATTGCTATTCCCCGACCTAGCGAGGAAGGAGGAGTTATTGATTTAGACGGTCATTTTGGCTTGCACCCAGCTTTATCTCCTTTAATACCGCTGTGGAAGCAGGGAACCGTTGCTTTTGTGCATGCAAGTGGTTCTCCCGATCCCACTCGCTCCCACTTTGATGCTCAAGATTACATGGAAAGCGGTACTCCAGGTATAAAAAGCACTCACGATGGTTGGATGAATCGCTTATTAGGCGTTCTTTCCGGACATACACCGATTCAAGCAGTGAGCGTGGGTGCAACCATACCGCGTATTTTGTCTGGACAGATGGCTGTAGCTAATTTACCATCTGGCAAAATTGCTACCAAGCCCCTTCCTTTAGACCGCCCGCAAATAAGAGCTGCCTTTGATCGACTTTACAGCGGTAAGGATGCCTTAAGCCAAACTTATCAAGAAGGACGACAAGCATATCAAGCATTAAAACATGACTTGGATGCAGAAATGAACATGGCAAATAATGGTGCTCCTCTACCTTATGGTTTTGCCAAAGATGCCCAACGCTTAGCACAAGTTATGGCCAAAGATCCTAGAATTGAGTTGGGATTTATGGCGTTGGGTGGTTGGGATACCCACGTTAATCAAGGCGGTACTCAAGGACAGTTAGCCCGCAATTTACAACTATTAGCCCAAGGTTTAGTAAGTTTGGTCAAGGGCTTGGGTTCAGTCTACAGCCGTACGGTAATTTTGGTTATGTCTGAGTTTGGGCGCACTGTAGCTGAGAATGGCAATGGCGGTACAGACCACGGACATGGAAATGTAATGTGGATACTGGGCGGACAAGTCCGGGGTGGTAAAGTTTACGGAGAATGGCCCGGTTTATCGACCAACCAACTATATCAAGGGAGGGATTTAGCTGTGACCGCTGATTTTCGGGATGTAATTTCTGCTGTGTTAGAACGTCACATGCATCTAACCGATGCGAAACTAAATCAAGTTTTGCCAAATTATGTCCCGACTCAGAAAATTGCATTGATTGGATAAAAAATGGAAATATCTTGTTTTTCTAAATGCATTCACTCTACTCTACTGCCACCAAAAGTTTTTATGACACAGCAAAGTAAGGTTATCACTCAATTACTGATGCACAACCAGTAAAATCACACCCAGGGAAGTAGCACTAATAAAGATCCACAAGACTACTCCCTGCAACATCGGTTTCCAACCAACTGCTTTTAACATCCGCTGGGATAGTCCTGCGCCAATTAAAAACAAGGTTAGTGTTAAACCTGTTTCTGAGATTTGCGTCACTAACGGTGACCAACGAGCAACTTCGGGGACAAAAGTCCGCACTACAGAAGCAAGGATAAATAAACCAATAAACCAGGGAACTTGGGGTTTGTGAATTCTACCTCCACCTGCTGATTTTGCCTGTTGATTTTGAAAAATATAGCTAGCTGCTGCTGAAATCGGTACAATCCACAAAGCACGGGAGAGTTTGACTGCAGTAGCTGTGTAGAGCGCACTTTGACCGTAGTGTGATGCTGCACCAACCACACTAGATATGTCATGAATTGCTACCCCCGACCAAGTTCCAAATTGGGTTTGGGTTAAATGCAATATTTGTCCCAGGGGTGGAAATATGAATAAGGCAACGGCGTTGAGTACAAATACGGTTCCCATGGCTACGGAAATTTCGCTTTCTGCAGCGTTGATGACCGAACTGACAGCAGCGATCGCGCTTCCACCACAAATTGCTGTTCCTGCAGAAATTAATGCAGAGGCTTTGATGGGAATCTTTAACCATTTTCCTAGGAAATAGCCAAGTACAAACGTTGCAGCAATACTACCAACAGCAAATAAAGCACCGCTAGCGCCCGCCTTTAACACAACGGTTAAGTTCATTCCCAATCCCAGTAAAATTACTGATAGTTGTAGTAAATTTTTAGCAGCAGGACGGCTAATGCGATGAAATGGATTTTCGTGAGTTAGCGCTAAAACAATACCTAACATCAACGCTATTGGTGGTGAAGACCAAGGAGTTAAACAAAATCCAGCCGCAAGGAGAAACACTATTTTTCGATACAGCACCCTTTCTTCACTGTTGAGTTGCCATATCTGCATTCTCTTGTTCGTCTTTGTATTTTCTTTCATATCAACCTTGCATGTGACGGTTGATATTACTTTAGGCAGGACTAATCATAGAATCAAATGTTCTTAACTATCTAAATAATAGTTTTTAACTATAAAAGACTGTAGAAAAGGTTCTTTTGGGGTCACAAAAGGAGCGATCGCTGCGAACTGCAAAGCAAGTCTGTCGACTGAAAGTATCAAACAAGACTTCTATTTTCCACGTCCAGGAAAGATTTCTCGGACACCTTAACTATCGTTTCTGCAGCAAATGGCTTGTCGTAAGTACTTAAGTACAGAATCGGTATTAGAGTTAAGTCTAATTATTTTCGTTCAGATTCAATCTTCAAAGCAGCTTAGCTGCAGTTGCAAGCAGGGTGGTCAGTACCAACCCTACTTATGTCTATTTTCAAATTTAGGAAGCGATCGCTTCTGCAGCAACCGGATAGACGCTGACTTTTTTACGAGTCTTACCTTTGCGTTCGAATTTTACCACACCGTCGATCAGAGCGAACAAAGTGTCATCGCTACCAATACCGACGTTGTTACCGGGGTGAAATTTTGTACCGCGTTGGCGGACGAGAATATTTCCTGCGCGCACAACTTCTCCACCGAAACGTTTAACACCCAATCTTTGGGCGTTAGAATCGCGACCGTTGCGTGTGCTACCCGTTCCTTTTTTATGAGCCATAATTTCCTCTTCTACAACACGAATCCACTTAGATTACGATCCACTACTTTTATTCCCCAGTTGTTTCCGTGGGTGCTGGTGCTGCCTCACTGGTAGCAGGGGATTCTTGTTCGTGCCGTGCTAGCACGGAATCGTTCAGGCTGATGGAGTCAATAAAGAGCCTGGTCATTTCTTGGCGGTGTCCCCGTTTTTTGCGGGTTTTCTTTTTTGGTTTCATTTTGTACACGAGGACTTTCCGACCCCGAAAATGTCGCTTTACTGTTCCTTCTACCTTAGCCCCTGCTACTAAAGGCTGCCCGATGGTAATTTCACCGTTATGCTGTACTAACAACACCGATTCTATAGTAACTTTTTCATTTTCTGGAACAGAAAGCAGCTCGATATCGTAATAGCGGCCTGTTTCCACTCGTAATTGTTTGCCGCCAGTTTCAATAATTGCGTAGGTCATGTAATTGTCTCTAAAAATTGCCGTACAGGTAGCTGGCTGTTTGTGTTGCCAGCTTTTGTATGTCTACCTGATCCGAGCCGGAGTTAGACAGACAATCTAAAATCGTACTTTATTGTTGAGCTAGCGTCAATGTTTGTGAGATGCTAATATTCTTGGGCTTATTCAAAAGACAACAATTCTTGTTGCAACCGCTTTTGAAAGGCATTGATGCCGAAGTTTTCGATCGCTTGCCTTCGCAACCACTGTCCATCACAACGTTGGTCTTGTCCCTGGAGTATTTCGATGCAAGCTTTGGCGACAGCGTCAGGATCTCGGTGCGGTACTCGCCATCCTAATTTTCCATCCTGCAATGGTTCAGCTGAGCCGTCAGCATCACCGGCGAGCACAGGAATTCCACAAGCCATTGCTTCTAAATAAACGATCCCAAATCCCTCTTGAGAAGGCATAATGTAAGCATCTGCAAGGCGATAGTGGCTTACTAATTCCTCTGGAGGAACAAAGCCAGCAAATACTACATGTTCTGCTACGCCCAAATCTTTTGCCAGTTGGGCTAATCGAGGTTGATCGTCACCGCGGCCAATTACCAAATATTTTACCTCTGGGAAAACCTGCAAAATTTGGGGTAGAGCGGTGATGGTAACGTCTACACCTTTATAAACGTCCCCCGACCACAACCGAGCGACGGTCATTAAAACCCTTGCTCCTGCTAGGTTATATTTAGCGATTAATTCTGGTTGTTTTGCCCCTGGGGTAAATTTCTTCTCGTCAATAGCACAGGGAAGTAGATGTATCTTGTTGGGTTCAATAGTGTTTGCAGCACAAAGGCGATCGCGACTGTAACGACTAATTGTTAAAATCCTGCTAGCACCAACTAAAGCATGTCGCTGTAAAAGTGTGAGCCGATCCCATACCTCTTTTCCATAAGTCAACACACTATAGGGAATTCCTAAAGGCTGACACAGACTTTGTACAAGTACTGCTAGGTTGATGTGACCGCAAAAAACGTGTCGCGGTCGTTGCTTGAGTAGAGACTCGAACAAAGCAGCTGTCATTTTAATTCTTCCTATCTGGGGAGTAGAGCTTTTAAAGTAATGAAATTTTAGACGCTGGCATTTAAACGGATTACAAGCATAAAAATCATCTCGCAGTAAAAATACTTCGCCCCGGTAAACTTTGCTCAAATTTAGATAAGCACGAAAAATATCTTTGACGTAGGACTGAATTCCTCCTTCACAGCCAAAAATTTCCAAGAAAACAAAAAAATGATCTACTTGTTTTTTCAACTTCCTTTGTAGATTTGGATTTTCATTCATGTTGTTAATTAACATTTCTTATAGTCTTGAATTGGCTAACAATTTATTATTCGTCTTCAGAATTTTGGTAATAGCTAATTACTCTAGCTATTAATTTTCTATTAATTTTACATTTTCTCCGCAAGAAATACTTTTGTGTATTTGCGGATTTTTCCAAAAGATTTATACAAACCTTTTCTGTAAAAACCAGGATAAAGGCAATTCTTCAATAATTATTTACTTTTCTATAACAGTCAACAAAATTGCAAATTCTGGAGAAACTTTTTTGGCTAAATTGAGTCTTGATAGAGCCTGATCAAAATTTTCCCTGCAAGATTATGGCAATTAGTAGCTGTTGATATCTGTTACCTTCAGCCTCAGTCATCACAATTATGGGTGATTTCAAAATCCTTCTCAAACCTAAAATACCAAGATTTGGGTTGGTGCTTGAGAAAAGCTAAAAATTTTAATTCCTTTTGATTGATAGTAATATCGCTTTCACTAAAAATCAAAAATATTGATACATTTGCTTCTTTTTCTACTTTTTTGATTAGTGCTTGTGCTAACTCGATGAATAACCACAATGCCGGAATTTGAAAAACATAATAACCAAAATTTTCCGAATGATCTTTATGAAAAAAATCCTAATACAAAGGAAGAATTTCTACTCAAAAATCTACTAATAAATTATTGTCATTAACATAGGGAGCAAATAATAAAAATTTTTCTATTTGTTGGGGATATTCTAGTGCTAACTAAGCTGCCAAAATTTCACCCGTGGATAATCCACCTACTATGATCTGCTGTCCTAAATTTTGTGCTGTTTGTGGCCAAAAAGAGGGAAAATCCTGATAAATTTTTTGCTCTGTAGATAAAGGACGAGGTCCATCGCCATTCCAATTACCAGCAAATTCATGACCGGGCTGCAGAGGAACTAAAACATTGTAACCTGCTTCAAATAAAGCTTTGTCTAAGGGTTCAAATTGGTAAGGGCCAGCAGTAAATCCGTGGAAGAAAAGACAAACTTTTGGGGTAGGATGAGGATAAAAAAATAATTTTGAGCGACAAGCTTCATTTTTTATTGGAAGAACATCCTCGATACTTTTAGTTTGCTGAATTATTTTTGTTGTAATGGTGGAATAATCAGACATGTTAAATATTGCGGTAATTCATAACTTTTTCATTCTCTGTTTGGTAGATAAATACCTAAGTTGTCAGAGTTTCAAGAAATTCATAATTTCTATCAACTTAAAGTATCTGCGATAAAAATTGGCGGGTACGTTCTTGTTGAGGAGCGGTAAAAAAGCTTTCAGGGGTAGCTGATTCGACAAGATAACCGCTATCCATAAAAATTACTCGATCGGCTACTTCACGAGCAAATCTGACTTCGTGGGTGACAACTACCATTGTCATGCCGTCACGGGCAAGATTTCGCATCACTTCTAAAACTTCTCGTACCATCTCTGGATCTAAAGCCGAAGTTGGTTCATCAAACAGCATAATTTTAGGTTGCATAGCTAAAGCACGAGCGATCGCTACTCTTTGCTGCTGTCCTCCAGACAACTGTCCTGGGTATTTATGGGCTTGTTCTAAAATTCCTACCCTTTCTAGTAATTGCATTGCCAGTTCTTCGGCTTTTACCTTTGGCAAACGTCGTACCCAAATGGGTGCCAAAGTGATATTTTGCATCACTGTTAAATGTGGGAATAAATTAAACTGTTGAAATACCATTCCCACTTCTCGGCGAATTGCTTCAATATTTCGTAAATCATGACTGAGGGTAATCCCATCAATTTCAATTCTGCCTTTTTGGTACTCTTCTAAAGCATTGAACGTGCGGATGAAGGTTGATTTACCTGAACCCGAAGGCCCCATTAATACTACTACTTCTCCACGATTTACTGTTAAACTTACGCCTCGCAGAGCGTGGAATTTTCCATACCATTTGTGAACATTTTCAGCAATAATTATTGGTGTTTCTTCTGGCACAGAAATTAACCTCCAAAATTCTACTTCTCATGAACTAACTGTTTTTCTAATCTGCGAGCAGCCAGTGACATAGAATAACAAAACAACCAGTAAATTAAGCCAATAAACAAATACACTTGTGCATACTGACCGAGAAACTGTGGCTGTGCCAAAATAGAACGGGCAATTCCTGTAAGTTCCAGCAATCCTACTAAGGATAAAAGAGAAGTGTCTTTAAATAACCCGATAAATTGACCAACAATTGCTGGGATAGCAATACGTAAAGCTTGAGGTAGCACAATTAATAAAACAACCAAGGAAGCATTGAGTCCCAAGGCTTTGGCTGCTTCGATTTGTCCGCGAGGGATAGCCTGAAGTCCACCCCGGACATTTTCGGCCATGTAAGCGGCGCTAAACAAAACTAATCCAGTAATAGCGCGCAAAACTCTATCTAAACGAACTTCCCCTGGCAGAAACAAGGGAAACATTACTTGAGCAAAGAATAAAATTCCAATCAGTGGCAGTCCGCGAATAATTTCAATATACAAAATACATAACCAACGTATCACGGGTAGGTTGCTTGTGCGTCCTAAAGCTAGTAATACGCCAATAGGAAAGGAAAGCACAATACTAACTCCTGCCATTAGAAGGGTAAGCAGCAAACCATTCCATAAATTTGTGGGTACTGACCTTAAGCCAAATCCACCACCGATTAACCAAAATACGAGCGAGAAAGACAACAACCATGCCAGGGAAAGCCAGGAAGCGATCGCACTACTTAATCTGCCCCCAAACCAAAAAGCTGCAAATATTAAAATTACGATTCCTTGTAACCAGAGACGAGTATTTAAGTCTAAAGGCAAAAAAAATAAGATACTACAGCCAATCAAACTAAAAAAGATTATTCTTAGGCTGCTCACCCTTTGCTTGCTAAAGAAAACTCCCCAAGTTAGAGCTAGTAATGCAGAAGCTAGTGCTAGCGCTATCCAAACTCGCCAGTATAATGTTGGGGGAAAACGACCGACAAAAAATAGACGTAAATTTACCCCAATTACTTCCCATTGTGCTTGAGTAATTGCCCAATTTAAAACACTCCGTGCTACCCAGAAAAGTAATGCCAAACAAACAACAGTTAGCAAGCTGTTGTACCAGGTGTTAAACAAGTTTTTACGCAGCCAATTCATAACATTTCTATCTTTCTTTAATCATCACCATCCGATTAAAAAAGTTCATCACTACAGAAATTGTCAAACTCAAAGTGAGATAAGTAAACATAATCAAAAACATCACTTCTACCGCTCTTCCTGTTTGGTTAAAAGTAGTAGAAGCGACGAAATATATATCAGGATAGCCAACAGCGATCGCCAAACTAGAGTTTTTAGTCAGATTAAGATATTGACTTGTAAGTGGTGGTACTATCACTCGCAATGCTTGAGGAAAAATCACTAGCCGCATTACTAAACTAGGCTTTAAACCCAAGGAACGGGCTGCTTCCCATTGTCCCTTTGGTACGGACTGGATTCCACCCCGAACAATTTCAGCAATAAAAGCACCTGTATAACAAGTCAATCCCATTAGCAAAGCAAAAAATTCCGAAGAAAGTTTAAACCACGGAAATTGCACACCATTTTGACTGAGATAAACTATATTAAAAAAAGAAATTTTGTTTTCTGTGTTGGGCAAACTCAGGAAAACAGCAGAATACCAAAATAATAATTGTAAAAGTAGAGGTGTATTGCGAAAAACTTCCACATAAACTACAGAAATATTTCGCACTAACCAATTGTCAGATAGCCGTGCTATTCCTGCGAATATACCAACAATAGTAGCGAGAAACATTCCCGCGATCGCCACTCTTAAAGAGTTAATTAATCCCACCCACAAGGCACGACTGTAGGTATCAGATGGTTTGTAGGCAATGGGGGTTTCGCCAATATCAAATGAAGCTTGTTGCTTGAGAAAATCAAATCCAAATTGAATACCTAATTGCTGCAAATTGCGATTGAGATTTATCCACAGTATTGCTACTAGAAAGGCTACTAAAAATACAGTGATTAATTGAACGATGATGTGCCAGAAACTGCGGCCGCGTCCCAAGGAAGATTTGAAATTATGCATGAGTCATAATTTATTATCTAAAAGGAGGAGAAAATAACAGTCCGCCCTTTGTCCAGAGTTGATTGCGACCGCGAGGAAAATTTAGCTTTGTCTTTGGTCCCAAATTGCGATCGTATATTTCACCGTAGTTGCCTACATGCTTGATAATTCTTAGTGCAAAATCATTTGGCAAACCCATCCCTTGACCGAGGTTACCTTCAGTTCCTAAAAAACGTTTGATTTCTGGGTCGTTACTGTTAGCAAACTTTGCAAAATTTTGAGAATTAATACCTAATTCTTCGGCTTTGATTAGAGAATAAACTATCCATTTGACAGCATTAGCCCACTTACTATCTCCATCAGCAACTGCTGGAGCAAATGGCTCACTAGATAAATTTTCATCAAGAATTACATGCTCTTCTGGTTTGGGTAAAATCGTACGTCGGGAAATCAATTGAGACTTATCAGAAGTAACAGCATCACAACGTCCTTGTACATAAGTAGCATACGCTGTATTCACATCTTCAAATACAAGGGGTTTGTACGGAATACCCCGTTTCCGCATTTGGTCTGCTAAGTTCTGCTCGTTAGTAGTGCCAGTTTGAGTACAGATGGCTTTGTCTTTCAAGTCTGCTAAAGTTTTGATACCGCTATTTTTGCGAACCATTATTCCTTGACCATCATAAAATACTATTGGTGCAAACTCCAAGCCCACTGAGGTATCGCGACTAAGTGTGAATGTGGTGTTGCGACTGAGAACATCTACTTCTGATGTTTGTACAGCTGTAAACCGCTCTTTAGCATTGAGATTGCGGTATTCTACTGCATCTGGTTTATCAAACAAAGCAGCTGCAATGGCGCGGCATACATCTACATCTAGTCCAGAGTATTTGCCATCAGATCCTACAAAGCTAAATCCTGGCAATTCACCACTGACGCCGCAAATAAGCTGACCCCGGCTTTTAACGATATCCAAACGACTGCGAGTTGCTTGTGTTGCCTGAGTATTGCTTGTATTTCCTGTGTTTGCTACCTCTGTACTGCATGCACTGAGGCTAACAAGCAAGGGCGCGATCGCCAAAATTAAAGTCTTTTTATCCATAAATTAATTATGATTAATATTAAAAATTAGCAATTGGTTAACTAAAACAACAAAATTAAAGCTAGCAATGCCTTGAATACAAAATACAAATATCAACTTAGATGTAAAAATCATCTCATTATCTCGCCTGTAATTCAACCCTACCTAGTACAGTAGTTTATTTTTATACGCCTAATTATTCCTGATAAATTCTCAAACTTAAGCTAGTCTTGCTTTTTTCTAGAAAACGGCTTTGCTTCCATGTATAATAAATCAATAATTTGTAGCTCCAACACCTACTAGATTTAGTTAACTTTAAGGTCTGAATTTAGAATATAAAAACACTATGGCCTCTAAAATAAATTGATTCTAATGAAACATTAAAAAAACAATAATTTCCATTCAACTTGACTATAAAAATAGTATATTAATTTGAATGTATTCCTAACAATGTAAGTATTTACTCTACATTTAGGTTCAGCAGCAATAGTGCATTGCAGGTTGATAGGTAAGGAGAAGTCTCAAAATCAACCTAATAAAGTACCCGTAGCAGGTTAAACTAGGTCTGAAAATAGCCGCTCCAGTGTTAATGATGAGGCTTTTATGGCTGCTAATCTGGAACAGATTGCTCGTTACTTGGATAATCTTGGGTGGGACTATCGTTTAGATGAGGAAGAAGATCGTATTGTTACTGGTGTAGAAAGCGAATATGTAGAAGATTTTTTGATCGTGGTTCAGCTAGATGAAGAGGGAAGATTTTTCCGGTTGTTTGCACCTCAGGTTCTAGCAGGAGTTAAGGACCACCCTCACAAAGCAGCTATTTTGCAGACAATGCTTGCCATTTCTTGGGAGACGAAAATGCTGCAGTGGGAGTACGACCCTTCCGATGGCGAAATTCGCGCCATTATAGAGTTTCCTTTAGAGGACTCTATTTTGACAGAAAAACAATTTAATCGTTGTTTGAGCGGATTAGTGCAACTGGTTGATAATGTGGCGCTACCTCGCCTGAAAGCCGTGATGGAAACAGGTCAAGATCCGGGAAATATAGAATTGGGAGAGAGAATCTTGCTGAGTATTCAACAACAAGCTCCGGGATTGTTAGAACTTTTGGAAAAGGCTATGGAAGCTAGGAAAAGGCGAGGAAGTTTTCCTAGCGAATAAGTTCGGATAGGACGTGAAATAGCTATACTCCAAAGTGTTACCCTCAAAGTACTGAACAAAGTTTTCTAGGGCTGGATAGATATGACATCCTATGCTACGTCCTCTGCAAAAGCAGAAATGAGTGAACTGCGGCGGTTAAAAAGCTTATTGCCGCCAGAATTACAAAGTTGGGTTACAGTGGAAGGAGCAACAGAAGTAAACCCTCCTTTGATCCGCTGCGAAGAAATAGGCAAAGACCAGGTAGAAATTCAAATCGACTTGGTGAAATGGGATACGCTGGCAATAGATCAGCGCAATTTACTTTTTTGGCATGAAGTTGCTCGCATCCAGAACGATACCATTCCCAAAGATGGTTGGGAAATGGCCGCTCTTGCCATTGGTTTGGGTGGTGCTGTTGGGGAATTGTGGGTACAGGATATACTGTTACTGTTGTTAGCATTAGCCTTGTGTGGAGTTTCTGGGTGGCGGCTTTATCAAAAGAATAATGGGCAAAAGCAATTAAAAGAATTAATCGAAGCTGACGAAAAAGCGATCGCCCTTGCAACTCGCTTTGGTTACAGTCTTCCCAACGCCTATAAGAGTTTGGGTAGTGCTTTAAAAACTTTGATTGATATTACTCCCAGCAAGCGTCAGCGCTCTAAGTACGAAGCAAGGCTTTCTGCACTCAAACGCAGTGCTAACAAAGCAAGAGCAAAATCCAAGACCGCTGTAGATAACACTGAATACTAAAAACAAGCACAAGGAGGATGAAAAGACGCCAGACCGCAGGAAAATGTGTGTGTAAAATTTCCTGGTTTTTGCGCCTTCCTCCGTTGGTAATTTCAAGCAATAATAAACTCACTCCAGCCTGGTTTGAGAAAAATCCCGGCATAAGGTATAATTTCATACCAAAAATGGTATCAGCCAGAAATTAGTTTCAGCAGACAATCTTCTCGACGCAATTGTTTACATAGAAATTTCATCAAATTTGGCTGGAGCTTGCTCCCATCTTCACAGAACTCCTATAAAAATAAAACAAAGGAACCACTGGGTTACGGATAACAACGTTAGTTGTTCGCAAAAGGGGCTTAAGGGTTTCCTTTAGGGTTGAAAAACGAACTAATCTACTGCTTCTTTTTTGAATTTAAGTCGGCGAAGTACTACAGCGAGTGCTGCAGCTTGACTTGTAGAAAGCAAATAGGTGCGATTTGCAAAAGGCAACAGTTGCAAGAAAGATATGATCCAGTTCGAGTTACATCTTCTGACTCAAGATTTCAAAGACATTGTGTACAAATGGAGTGGCTTTGTTTTCAACTGCAAAGCATTCTCCAACAACTCGGTTGGCAAAATAAATCCTTTAGCTTTCACAACTATACCTTGGAAAGTTAATTCAGCTTCTTGTGCCTTCCTTAAAGTTGATTTAGCATTTTATGGGTTTGAGGTACTACACGTACTTGCTTGACAAAGCGCTTCATTAAAGATTGCCACATCAGGACTTGCTCGGGAGAAGGTGCAAGCACAGAATCGGTGGTAATAGCGAATTGTTCAGATGGTGTTAAAGGAGTAACTGGTTGTAGAAAAATGGGGATTTCCGGACTAATTTTGGCTACCAAGGAACCCGAACGCTCTAAATCGGCGGGATCGGTTTTGTCTGATACTACAATCTTGACAAAGACTTCCACTCGTGATTCGTAACACAGTTGGAGAAATGTTGCATGTTCTTGCCAATGAGTTTCGCCACTGACACTGGGTAACTTGAAATCCATACCTACGGAATCTAGATAAGGCAAAATCGTGACCAACTGTTCCGGACGGTGTCCGCTAGTTTCTAAATATACAGGTAAAGTGGTAATCTTACGTATGTTTGGCAAAAATTCTGCCAAGAATCGCGCATGCAAAAGCGGTTCACCACCTGTTAAGCTAATGCTATCGTGGAGAGAAGGTATATTTTGCCGCTGAACCCAGGCAATTAAATTGTCCAAGGAAACAGGGTTCGGATAAATTTCAAAATCTCGCCTGCCAGGCGATCGCTCTACTCTACAGGTTTTGGGTGCATTCCAAGTATGAGCGCTATCACAAAAGTAACAGCGCAAATCGCACAAAGCAAAGCGAATAAAAATTTGACGCATACCGACATTCAATCCTTCTCCCTGGATAGCGGAAAAAACCTCTATCAAACGCGCCGTAGGTGTAGTAGAAGTTTTTGCAGTCATTTGTTTTGCCCTTCTTTTGCTTGTTACCACGAGTACAAAGTTAAATAATTTACTCAGACAAAAAACAATCTCGGGTCGATTATATTGACATGGCAATGAAAGTACAGGTTTTCATGAATAGCCAACCCACACAGATCAACGATTCCCCAATGTCACTAACTGATGCGGTAACGGTGCAGGTCTCTGAACGGTTGAGCATGCTAGAAGCTATAGCATTCAAGCAAACTTGTCAAAAATTAATCCAAACCAACCCGCTTCTGAAGAAAATGATCGTTGACCTTGGACAAACTACTTTTATGGATAGTAGTGGCTTGGGTGCTTTGGTAAGCAATTATAAAATTGCTCAGGAAAAAGAGATTGAATTTATCTTGCGAAATGTTACTCCTCAGGTCATGGCGGTACTAAACCTGACAGGATTGGATAAAGTTTTTTGCATAGAGTCCTTTAGTGAAAGTCAAATATCTTCGCCGCGATTGTTGGAAGAACAGCTACCAACTACACATCCTTCTGTACGTTCTTGGATGAAGCGGTTGATAGACATTGTAGGAGCGTTAGTAGGGTTAGCGATCGCAGCAGTTTTGTTCATTCCCATCGCCATTGCCATTAAAATTGACGATCCCGGACCCGTATTTTTTAGTCAAATTCGTTGTGGTTGGATGGGTAAGCGCTTTCGAATGTGGAAATTCCGGTCGATGTATGTGGATGCAGAAGCAAAGAAAGCGGAACTGGAAAAACACAACCAAGTGCAAGGAGCATTTTTCAAAATTGATAACGATCCCCGCGTTACCAAAGTAGGAAGCTTTTTGCGACGTACGAGTTTGGATGAACTACCCCAATTTTGGAATGTTCTCAAAGGAGAAATGAGTTTGGTTGGGACCAGACCACCTACACCCGATGAAGTAGAGCGTTATGAAGTCCCCGAATGGCAACGTCTGGATGTGAAACCGGGTATGACCGGAGAATGGCAAGTTAACGGACGGTCTAGCATACGTAATTTTGAAGACGTAATTCGCCTGGATTTGCAGTATCAAAAAAACTGGAGTTTAATATACGATTTAAAGCTGATTCTCAAGACAATAGCAATTCTGTTTCGTAAAAATAGCGGTGCGGTTTAACTAAACAACCGTATACGTGCAAAAGCGGACAGTGAGGATCCTTCCTTGGAAGTTCCGAACCGAACCGGACAAAACCCCGACATTACTGCTAGCTTGCTTGTGGAAGATCTGTACTGCTCGGGACTTCCTCAGACGCTAATAATTCTCGAATTATTTTTGTGATAGCTTTTTGCACCAGTTGCGCGAGAATTTGTTGTCCCAAACGTTGTACTGCTGGATTAACTAACATTTGCGCAATTTGGGGAGCAAGCTGGACTGGATCGAAGCCGCGGGTTTGTTGCAGAATATTCAAAATTCTCTTGATATGTTCTAGGGTTTGTTGTTGCTCATCTGTAGCAGCAGGAGTTTCGTTAATGGCGGTAACGCCAACGCGTTCTCGCAATAAATAGGTGAAGTTGTGTAAGATATTCTTACCCAAAGCTTCTGCACTTTTAATAAGTTCATCCAAAAGGCGATCGCGAATAAAAGCACCGCGTTCGGAAGACAGAAAATCTATTGCTTGGTTTAAGACTAAATTAAAATCGTAGTCCTGATTGTTGCGGGCGTTGCGTAACAAATTTTCCAGGCGATTCCAACGAAAACGTCCTTCCTTAAAAAGCAAATCCCGCAGTGACGTTCTTAATTCTGGTGAAGGATCGGTTAACAGCCTTTTAGCAACGTAGGGGTAGGCTTCACTTAAGACTTTAAAGTTAGGATCGATCTGAATGGCAATTCCTTCTAGCGTTACTAAAGAGCGAATGATTAAAGCATAGTAAGGTGGTACGCGGAAGGGATACTCGTACATCAAAGCTGATAAATCGTCAGTGATGCTTTTAATGTTTAACTCTGCAACGCTAGCTCCTTGAGCGTTGGCAAATACTTTTGCAAATGCTGGAATAATGGGTGTTAAATCTGTATCGGGTGACAAAAAATCTAACTTGACATAGTCTTGGGCTAAAGCTTCAAAATCGCGGTTAACTACGTGGACAATGGCTTCAATTAAACCGTAACGTTGGGGTGGTTTAATTTCACTCATCATCCCAAAGTCGAGATAGGCTAATTTCCCATCAGTTGTGGCTAACAAATTACCGGGGTGAGGATCGGCGTGAAAAAATCCGTGTTCGAGCAGCTGTCGTAGGGAACATTGCACTCCCACCTCGATTAAATAGCGAGCATTTATTCCTCGCGCGCGAATTTCTTCGGGTTGAGTGAGTTTAACTCCGTTAATCCACTCCATCGTCAAGACGCGACGGTTGGTGTATTCCCAGTAAATTTTCGGTACGTAAACGTCTTGAATGTGACCGTATAGTTGATAAAATCGCTCGGCGTTTTCTCCCTCGTGAATGTAATCCATTTCTTCAAAGATGCGAGCGCCGAATTCATCCAAAATACCTACTAAGTCACTGCGAATGCGTTTGAAGTTTTTCTGCGCCCATCCTGCCAGCCGTCGTAAAATATACAAGTCAATGGCAATGCGTTCTCGTAAGTCAGGACGCTGAACTTTAATAGCCACTTCCTCACCGGTTTTTAGTTTTCCTTTATAAACTTGTCCCAAAGAAGCAGCAGCAATTGGTTCTGGAGATAATTCGGCATACACTTGTTGGGGAGGTGCGCCTAGTTCTTCTTCTATAAATTGATAAGCTATTTCGTTCGCAAAAGGAGGCAAATTGTCTTGTAACTGAGTTAGTTCCTCAAGGTAGGTCGGGGGAACTAAATCTGGTCGGGTGGATAGGGCTTGGCCGATTTTAATGTAGGCTGGCCCTAATTTGGTCAGCATTTCTCGCAGCTGCACCGCGCGACGAGAATTATTTTTGAGCGCAACTCCTCTTTTACGGTCCCACCACAAACCCAAGGCGAAACGAACAGTTGGTATCAACACTGCAATAATGCGTTGTAAGACTTGTAAGGGGCGTTTTTGGTAATAAACCTTAATTGCCAAAGGATCGTAGCGCAGTGCTTCCTCTAGTTCTTTTTTGACGATCGCCCGTTCGGGATGAATTGTAACTTCAGCTTTGGCAGTATTTTCTGGTATCGCTTGGGGAGAAACTTCTTGTAAATAAGTAGTGGAGGGAGTTGTCTTCGAATTCATGAACTTACCACCGCATCGCAGTCATTACGTTAAGTATTGTAACAATAGGTAGAGGAATCGTGAGTAGTCTCCAGAAAGCTATAAAGGTGACTGCGGCGAGCGCTCGCTGTTAAGAAACTCTATCACCTTTATCTAACCACATGAAAGTCACACTAAACTAAGTTTGGTACACCTATTAGCGTACTTCTTCGCGACTGCCCGACTAGCTTGCAAAGCTTCAAAAGCAACCACAGCAGCTTTTGATTTCCATGCAGCACTAGTAGTATCCCTCAAATCACCCTCAAATCAGAAGTAGCCGACGTCTACCTCACGGAGAATTTGGCGCTCATGTTGTCTGTATTGCGCATAGAAAATTTTGCCTTGATCGACCAACTAGAGCTAGAGTTTGGTCCCGGATTGAACGTCTTGACTGGTGAGACCGGTGCGGGTAAGTCCATTATCTTAGATGCTATTGATGCAGTCTTGGGAGGTAAAGTTTCTAGTCGTGTTATTCGTACTGGTAGCAATCGAGCAGTGGTAGAAGCAACTTTTACTTCTAATTCTGCTGTAGTTGCTTGGTTAGCTGCACAGGAAATAGACTTGCTTGATGATAACCATATTATTATCAGTCGGGAAATTACTATTAACTCTGGGAAAATTCGCAGTCGCTCCCGCATCAATGGGGTTTTGGTCAACCAGCAGTTAATTACGGAAATACGCCCTCGCCTGGTGGAAATTACTGCCCAAGGACAAACAGTTTTAGTCGGACAACCTGCTCAAATTCGCGATTGGTTAGACGGGTATGGTAGCGATTTGTTACTGCAGCAGCGACATTTAGTTGCTATTACCTACAACGCCTATCAACAAGCTTATCAAGCACTGTTAAAACGCCGTACCTCAGAACGAGAACGCCTGCAACAGCTAGATTTGCTGACCTATCAACTCAAAGAATTAAAAGAAGCCAACCTTCAGGAAGCTGATGAATTAGAGCAATTGCAGCAAGAGCAGCAGCGCCTCAGCCATGTGGTGGAATTACAACAAATGAGTTACAAAATTTACCAAGCGTTGTACCAAAACGATGGCGAAACACCCACTGCCACAGACTTGTTGGGAGAGAGCGAAGCAATTCTAACTGACATGGTTCAGTATGACGTGCAGCTGCAGGGACTGTTGGATTTGGTAGGAGAAGCGCTGACAAGTTTAACAGAAGTAGCGCGGCAAATCAATAGTTATGGGGAAAGTTTGGAAGCAGATCCGCAACGTTTAGAGGAGGTAGAAGAACGCATTCGCCAGTTAAAACGAATTTGTCGCAAGTATGGTCCTACTCTTAAAGAAGCGATCGCCTACCAACAGCGGATCGAAGCGCAATTAGCTGAACTTAACGACAGCGAACAATCTCTGGAAAATCTGGAATTGCAAGAACAAAAGTGGTGGGAAAAATTAACTCAGGCTTGCAATAATCTCACACAGTTACGTCGCACTGCTGCTGTCCAGTTAGAAACAGAACTTCTCAAGCAATTGCAACCCTTGGCGATGGAAAAAGTACAGTTCCAAGTTGCAATGGAACCCACATCTCCCACAAGCACTGGAGCAGACAAAATCACGTTTATGTTTAGCCCCAACGCCGGAGAACCTCTGCAACCTTTATCAGAAATCGCCTCGGGTGGAGAAATGAGCCGCTTTTTACTGGCGTTGAAAGCTTGTTTTTCTCAAGCAGATACCACAGGAACACTAGTATTTGACGAAATTGATGTCGGTGTCTCCGGACGGGTAGCACAGGCGATCGCCGAAAAATTACATCAGTTAAGCCAAAATCATCAAGTATTGTGCGTTACTCACCAACCCTTAGTTGCAGCTATGGCAGACCGCCACTTTCGAGTTGATAAACAAATTATTAAGGAAATTAAAAGTAAAAAAGAATACAACGGACACGGTGAAGAGCGCACGGTGATCCGCGTTACGGTCCTGGACAATTTCAGCAAACGCCGAGAAGAACTAGCGCTCCTTGCAGGTGGAAAGTCAGCACAAGAAGCGATCGCCTTTGCAGAATCCTTATTAATGCAAGCAGCAAATCACCGCCAAAGCAGCTAATTACAATGTTCAAAAGTTTTCCACACCCCTGAGTTAGGTATGGTGGAAGGTGAAATTTTCTAACAACACGCCCAAGCCAAAACCTGCAAGGGAGAAAGCAGTTAAAAAACAAAAAATTTCTACTTCTGTAAAGCCTGCTGTTTGCAAATCTATCCTCACCAACATGGAAGCAGCGATAATTACCAAAATATCCAAAAACAATCGGAAGCGGGCCAAAATCAAAAAGAATAAAAAAGCTGCAGCCACAGTGACAAGAAAGGATTTGAGATTGGATGTAAATAAGTTAACAGAATAGTCTGCTATTTTTGCCCACGGGCTACTTAAACTTGCTGCTAAAACTAAGGTGGCGATCGCAACCAACAGCCACGTAAATTGGGAAGCATTAGCTTCTGCCAACACCCAGCCTAGAGAAATAAAAGTTAGCAGCAGCAGCATCAAAGAAAGCCAGGGTAATTTTTTCCAAAATGACATGGGTTTTTGTTCCCATTTTTGGGTTAAGCTATGACTCCATATATTATATGGCGGCTACTCAATTTCCATAATTGACTCTAATGTCAAGCTATTATCCTCTTGTTAACCTTGTCCAACAAATTAACAGAGAATTTCGGCAAAATCACTTAAATAATTTCTTAAACATTTGTAAACTGTTAGCAGTTATGTAGCTACATGCAAAATCTTTTCAGTTTTAAGGAAATATGATGAAACAACTTGTTATAGCTGAGCGCGTGTGCCTGATCGGTCATATAGCGTCAATGGTATTCGGGCTGGTAGGAATCTTACTAGTCATACCCCATCCCGAACTTATTTTAAACTTATCCCAGGCAGGAGAAACCGCCATGCAATGGGGTTTAGCTGGAGGCGGTGTGGTTTACATGATTTTGGGAGCAGCAGCTGTTGCCGTTTATGCCTACAGGACATTGGGATTGCGTTTGTGGCTGGCTTTTATGCTACCTTCAATCTTTATTTCATTAAGTAGCGAATTATTAGGAACCAGTACTGGTTTT
>Ga0272448_1001080_pt1 | contig 38405 bp, 41 predicted proteins | sample YNPCB0191_FD_202220 | JGI IMG/M metagenome (GOLD analysis project Ga0272448, IMG submission 202220) | Hot spring sediment microbial communities from Yellowstone National Park, WY, United States - YNP-CB-019-1 | ecosystem: Environmental > Aquatic > Thermal springs > Hot (42-90C) > Sediment...
GTAGGCTTCCTTGGCCTCCCCCTCGCTTGCTGAAGGATCGTTCATCTTGAACAGCTCCTTGGATGGCCCTTCGTCCAGGTAGGAGATCTCCATGATGTTGAAGAGCCCGAAGAGCGGGCTCCTGCCCGACGAGACCATGTTCCTCATGAAGTGCGTGCGCGAACCGCTCACCACGTAGCAGACGTTCCTCCGTGCCTCTACTACGTGCTTGAGATGTTCCCTGATCGCCTCGAGGCCGGCGTACCTCTTCCACTCGGTCATCGATTGGAACTCGTCCAGCATCACCACCACGCGGCGCCCGCTCCGCTCCGCTATCTGATCGATGTATTCGAAGGTCGACCTGAACACGACGGAGTAGTCGCGCTCGACCTCCCTGAGATAGGGCGTCGGCGTGATGGTCGGGGCGCCGGTCGATGGGTCGACCGATATCTCGAAGCGCACCCTGGCGCGGGCGAGGTCCCTGAGCTTGTTGAGGCCTGCGCGTATGTTTTCGAGGACCTTCTCCTTCTACTACAACTTCGTCAGGGAGCGCTCAGAGCTGGGCTTCCCTCCAGCGCTCTACGGGTCTCCCCCTGAAGGAGAAACCCGAGGCCGATCGCTTCATCTCGCTGGTACAGGAGGCGATTCGCTAGGCGCTAACTTGACAGCGCCGAACCCTGGTTCTTAAAATATAAATACGCTAGATGCGTATATAAAATAAAACCATGGGATTCGTCACTAGGGAAATTCTTCTGTACAATGATGGTTGCCCCATATGCCTGCAGCTAGCACACGAAGTATCCAATTCTCGCATGGTCGTGTTGAGATCCTTCCCCTTAGGGACCAGAAGGCACACGAGCTCATTTGTAAGGCCTACAAAGAGAAATGCCCCAGCAGTTTCTTCTTCATCACCGAGCGAGCTGATCGCATGAAGGCAAGACACGGCTTTAGGGCCGCTCTGAGCAAGAACCCTGCCTTGCCCTCCGGTAAGGAAGGAGATGTGACGAGTAGACCAGGGGCGGTAATACTCTGATCATGTCGCGACATGGACAGCTGAATAGCACGTACAATTCGGTGGCGGCGATTGTTCTCGGGGCGTTGTTTGTCGCCATTCATTACTACAACTCGCTTCTATTCCTCTATTTCCCTGATTTCGTCTTGGATATGGGATGGCTGCTGCTCTCCTTCTACATTGCAGGCGTTGCACTGATAATCGTCGGATCCTACTCCCATTCGAGCCGCGCCGGATTGAACGACTTGAAACCTACGCACGACTATTACTTGACCGCTGGACTAGTTCTGCTGACAATCGGCGTTTTTAGCCACATCATTGATGCTACGGTCGGGTTGTTGATCGACGAATATCCGTACACGGTACGTTCCCTACTCCTCCTGTCTATCAGGAGGGGGGTATGGTGGCTCTTTCTTGCGGGGTGGTCCTTAGGCCTTGCCGGATGTCTGATAGTGATTGCCCGCCGTCGTGCTTGGCTAGGCTCGTACGGATCCTTGAAGCTGGCTAGATGGTCACAGTGTGCTTTGGCCTTTGGCGCGGTTGTCGTCCTGCCGGCTATGGTATCTGAAGGATTGGGCCCCCTGCTTTCCTCTGATGCCAGGTCTCTCGTCTATGAGCTACTATCTCAATTTCTACTTTATGTATACCCTCTCGGAGTTTTGGGCTTGACCATCGGATGGGCAGTTACCATCTCAATGCGTCTTGGCAAGTCTGTCAGTCTGTTCTTGGCTTTCTACGCAATCTTTCTGATTGCCATGGCTGGTCTCTTCTCAATTGGCATCTGAATCATGATCGACTCACTTCGTCCTCATGGCCGTAATACAGGCATACGTTCCTGTCGATAATCGCATAAGTAAGTCATTGAACGAACAACACTACAGGCTGAGGGACCGTACTAGAGCTCGCTGGCAAGAATCTGGTGACCACGTGGACGCGGTCTCTGCTTGCAGCATAAGGACAGGACTTTAGCCCAAGAGCCTTACGGATTGAAAGCTTCTCGGAACGAAAAGCCTTGACGTCCAACGGAATCAGAATGACCTTCCGTTACACAACGCAAAAAGCTGGTAGACCACAAACGAAGGTAAAGGCTCGGAATTCACCCATGTCGAGGCCGAGTCGTTTTAAAGTGATTCCGGTGGCTGTCTCCACTTCTATCTTGAATCTCTCTTCCTTTGAGAATCTAGCCGATTCGATGTCGGCTTTGGTAGAATTCCAGAAGTGAGTTCTCAGTTTCTTGAGTTCCTGTACAATGTCAGATTAAGCCAAAGACCAAGTTGCACTACCTCACGATTCGCTCCTAAACTGCGCAACCTTTGGCTCCGGGCCATTGACAACAAGGATCTGTCCGAGGCCATTTCGCTATGATGTCTTCTCAATTGCTCTTCAGAATCCCGATGAAACGATTCCGTAGGTGAACCCAGACAGGTCCTAGTCCCTCCAGGTCCGATAGATGGAGCTTGAACCCAGTTGGGTATGAGCACCTTCGGACTCGTATCTCGGGTCATCTGCGCTTCCGGTAATAGCAAAATGGCGTTCAAATCCCTCTCCCGGCGCCGTTACACCAGCGTATCTTTCTTTGTCTATGCCCGTCTCCATGGGACGACCCCAAAGGAAATTGGTCGTCTCAAAGGGGCGACTGAAGGAGAACAGGCTGGATTCCATGGTATCCGCTCATATGATAGGGGCCTCTTAGAGCTCTTCAAGAGGGGGCGTCGTCGACGGCAATCGCCTTCCGCAGAAGCTGAGGGATGGACCCCAGGGAGACGGACGCCGTCAAGGCGGGAGGACAGCCCAGCTCTGAGTGTTCCTGACGAAGTTGAAGCAAGGGTAGCACGCCCTGATATAACATCGCACGTAGTTCCTTGCGCCCCAAGAATCGGCTCGAAGGACTATGCTGAAGCTGCGGATTGGCGACCCGACCTGCGTGACATCGTCGACGAAATCGAGGGAGAGATCGAGGAGGAAGAGGAATGAAACAAGCTTCTGATGGAGCCAAGAAGCTTGCTTATCACGCCTCACCAGTTACCGACCGTTCTTCCTGATCCATAAGCTTAGAGAGAACTTTCCATGCGTGCCGTAAGGGGGATTCATGATGCGTCTGTCGCCCCCACAGGATTTGACTTGTGGTAGAGCAAGTGACTAGTAGTAGGGCAACTACCGGTAATTGATTGGCCTTACGCTGTTTTGTCGGCGAAGAACAAATCACGTCCTTAGCGCCTCCGTAATCTACACAGGAATTGATCGTAGGAAATGGCTAGGCGTAGGTTGCGCGTTTAGTTTAGATAAACGCTCGTCATTGTTATGACTTGGGCCTCAGGCTTCGAAGTGAATAGAAGCATCTTTCTTCAGCAGTGCCCCTTGCTCGGCCCATAAAGCTCGGACTATGGCGCCCGGAACTATGCAGGACGCGCACCCAGGCATGACTGCTGCGGCTCTTTCGTACACCAAGTTCTTGCCCAAGGGTGCGAAGGGGTCACGCCTATCCAAAGAATCACCTAGCGCCTTGGCCAGTGACGCAATGTGTTCGCAATCGCTCTGAACTTCCAACAGCAAACGATCCTGCAATTTGGAAGCCCTTATGCGCACTTTGAATCTACATGCCCCCGGGTCAACTAGCACTTCTGTTGTCGTTTCGATCGCAGTTAGTCCGGATGAGCCGCTTAATTAATTTGACCAACTATGCCGCCTCGTTAGGACGACTCACGTGGGAGTCCAGAAGCATCAGACCAAGACGAAGCCACAAGCTTGTCCTTGGCGGCAAGAGCAAGAACACCTGCACCGTTGACGCGTGAGACATAAGCTGTCGTGTAGGAGTAACCGCTCTCGTGAATTCGAAGATGCTTTCAGCTTCGTGTTGAAGCTGACTCAATTCAGGGCGAGGGATGAAACCGATGTGAGGCTTGCCCTTGCCACGCTATCTCATGACCGCTAGCTGCGTCGCTACGAGGTCGGTCCGGGTCGCCGCGGCTCTAAAGGCAAACTTGAATCGCTTCTTGGGCCCAAGTGTAACGAACTTAACTTAACTTAGCTGAACACGAACCCAAGGATGAATCCGATGACCAGCCCGATGCTCAAGGGGACGATTCCGAAGAAGATGGACAAGTAAGACATGGCCACAGGTCCGTACTGGTTCACCATGCTCTGCGCCTCCGACGTAACGTTGCCCAAGTTGATGAATCCGAAATAGGCCGCGACCAAGGCGATGGCGACAAGGATCAGTCCTATCTTGAGGATCTTCTTCACTATGTATCCAAGTATCAGCCCCACGACCAGAGGGACGGCCATCACCACCAGCGACGGGAGGCCGTTGAAGGACCCCGACATCATCTTCAACAGGTCGTCCAAGACGGTCAACGCTGCTGCGTCTATCATTGCCGTTTATCGTTCATCCATCGACCTATTAAACAGTGCTGTGCTCCCGGGGTCCGAATTTCACCATATTCCGTTGAGAGAAGCTTTAAAGCTTCGTCGGCGCCCTTCGCCTACGGTAGGCAGGCATGCCCCGCAAGCTCGTTTCCGCAGAGCGTCCAGAAGATAAGTCAGGCGTGCAGTACCACATCCAGTGCAGGCCCGGCGACGTGGCCCGCTACGTCCTCCTCCCGGGGGACCCGGGCCGCGTGCCCCTAATTTCTTCGCATTGGAGCAGTTTCAGGGAGGTGGCCAGACACAGGGAGTACGTCACCCATACGGGCACTCTTGATGGCACTCCCATTTCTTGCACTTCCACAGGCATCGGCGGGCCATCCGCCGCCATCGCCGTCGAGGAGCTGCTCAGAGTCGGAGCTGACACGTTCATCAGAGTGGGCTCCACTGGCGCCCTGGCCAGCCAAGTAAAGATAGGCGACATCATCATAACTTCGGGTTCCGTGAGGATGGATGGAACGAGCAACCAGTACGTCTGGCCCGGCTACCCTGCGGCCGCCCACTATGAGGTCATCTTAGCGCTCATCGAAGCCGCCGAGTCTCTCGATAAGAGGTACCATGTTGGTGTCACCGCCAGCACCGATTCCTTTTACCCCGGCCAGGGAAGGCCTGGCTTCAAAGGCTACATGAACGAAGCTGCTTCCCACATAGTCTCCGATGCCAAGGCCGCTGGCATCCTCAACTTCGAAATGGAAGCAGCCACGATCCTCACTCTCGCCGGCATATACGGCGCGAGGGCCGGCGCCGTCTGCGCCGTACTGGCCAGCAGGGACCGCAACGAGTTCGTCGCCGATGCGGGGATCGAAGATGCCGTCAAAGTTGCCAACGAAGCAGTCCGAGTCCTGTCTTCGTGGGACGCCCTCAAGGCGAAGAGCGGCAAGGAGCGCTTCTATCCTTCGTTGATCGGGAAATGAAATGAAATGAAATGAAATGAATAGGATAACTTTTTTACACGGCCTTAGTTAGGCACGAAGGAATTTACCGTGTCCTTCGGTTCACGAACCCAGCTGCTCACATGCTCCGCCGCCTTCGCCGCCCTATACGCCGTCTTTCGCATCATACCCTTCTCTCAGCTCATCGGCTCAGCTGGCACGTTGCCATTGTCGAACGCTTTGGCTCTGACGTACGCCCTCCTGTTGGGCCCGTGGGCCGGGTCTCTAAGCGTCGTGTTGGGGACAATCATATCATACTTCATCGGCAAGACGCCCGTCTTCTTCGGCCTCGATTTCCTCACGCCTCTTGCTGCTGTCCTGACCATGGGGTTGATGATTCGCAGAAAGCGGCTCTGGACCATATTTGCGGCCTTCGCCCTGACCCTTATCGGCTTCAACCTGATGCCTATGACGACGCCCTTCATCTTCGTCCCGGCCCTGAGTATGTCTTTCCCCCTCACTTGGCTACACATGGCCGCCCTAGCCGTCCTTCTAGTTTACATCTTGGCCTCAAAGGAACCGCTCAAGCCGGAATCACCCACCAATTCACTCGTTCGGAAGGGTGCGGCCGTGGCCTTCGTTGGTCTGCTCTTTCAACAGCTTGTCGGTTCGTTCGTCCTCTTCGAATTAATCTTGGGGGCCTACGCCGGCGTAATCAAGGCGACCGACTGGCCCGCCGTCTGGGCTTTGTCCTTTTTCGTCTACCCTACCGAGTGGGTCGTCCTCACGTCGCTGTCCGTCATCATAGCCGTCCCTGTCTATAGGGTCATAGGCCGCACTTACTTTAGCGACGGCCAAGTAAGTCGGTCGGTCGATAATAGTCGATAAGTTTTAAGCCGAAGCCTTCACGGCTGTACTTGAACCATGCATCTCACATCCTGGGAGGAGCGAGCCCTTGAAGGCGACCACGGCGAGGCCCTACAGTCGGCCTACAGGGTCCTCGTGGCCACAGGGAAGCTCCTTGGCGCCGATTCCCTCATACCCATCGTCTCGGCGCACATAAGCGGCGTCAACTATTCTAACATAGGCGACGCTGGGCTTCAATTCTTAGAACACTTCAGCAAGGACGCCAGGGTCAAGGTCAAGACCACCCTCAACCCCTGCGGCATCGACGCCGACCGATTAGGCCTTTTCGCCCCGCCAGCCCCATTTGTGGAGAAGCAACTCAGAATAATCGAAAGCTACGTCAAGATGGGTGTCAAGAAGAGCCTTTCCTGCATCCCTTACGAGATAGACAACAGGCCTAGGCGCGGAAGCCACGTAGCTTGGGCAGAGAGCTCCGCCTGTGTGTACGGCAACTCCGTCCTCGGCATCAGGACCAACCGTGAAAGCGCCGTCAGTGCCCTTGCGTCAGCCATCACGGGCAAGACTCCCAAGGCCGGCCTTCATCTGAAGGAAAACCGTCAGGCCAAGATAGCCATCGAAATGGACGTCCATCCTGTCACCAACCTCGACTACGGCCTGCTGGGCTTCTTTGCGGGCAAGCTCTCCTCGGAAACGATCGGTTTTGTCCACCTGAAGGGCGCCCCCACCCAGCTGAAGGCCCTATCGGCCGCCATAGGAACTTCCGGCGCATCCGCCATGTTCGTCAGCCTGCGCAAAGCACCTCCCGGCGTGGAGAAAGTCTCTTACACCGCCAAAGACATCGCTTCCATCAGGTCCCAGCTCAGTTCCGAAGTCGACCCCGAAGTCATCCTCTTAGGCTGCCCCTTCTACACCGTTCATGAAGTATCTGATTTGGCTCGCCAGCTCAAGGGCAGGCGCCTGAAAAAGCCGCTCTACGTGCATCTGTCGAGAAGCGTCTATTCCGTGGCCCGGGATAGAGGATTGGTCCAGAACATCGTGGATGCGGGAGGGACCGTCCTCAAGGACATGTGCCCTTCGCTGACCCCCGTCCCAAAGTGGAAAGGTTTCAGCCGCGTCGTCACGGACAGCACGAAGGGTTCTTACTACATGAAGTCCGCTTTGAAGTTAGGCGTAAACCTTCTCAGCGTGGAAGAAATTGTGAAGAACTATACGTAGGTCGCATTTATTTTGCCTTCCTCACCGAGTACTCGACGTATCCATCTCTTTCGTTCACTGCCAACAGCTCGTAGCCCGACTTTGCTACCCACTGGGGGATGTCCTTCCTGCTGCCGAGGTCGTCCGAGTATAGGACCACTACATCGCCGACTTCCTGCTGCCTTAACGCCTTCATGAGCTCCATAAGGGGCTACGGACACATTACGCCCCTAGCGTCCACTATCTTCGGCGCCCTCCCACTAACCAACTCATTTCACCGTCACAGACTTGGCCAAGTTCCTTGGCCTGTCCACGTTGGCTTTAAGTAGGCGTGCGGTGTGATACGCCAAGAGCTGCAGCGGCACCACTTCCACCACGGGATACAGCTCCAGAGGCACTTCGGGCAACTTGATGAACCAGTCGTACAGCCTATCCGTCTTTGTGGATACGCCTATGATGGTGCCTCCCCTCGCCTTGACCTCGGAACCGTTGGAGAGGGTCTCGGCGTAGGTCTCATCGGGTGGGTTCAGCAACACCAGAGGAGTTCCCTTCTCTATCAGGGCCAACGGTCCGTGTTTGAGCTCTCCTGCCGCCAGCCCCTCGGCGTGTATGTAGGCAAGCTCCTTTAGCTTGAGGGCTCCCTCGAGCGCCACTGGGTAGCTCAAGCCCCTTCCGAGGAAGTATACGTCCCTGCTTTCCTTCAAGGCGTCGGCCACCCTCTGCACCAGCGGGTCCAGCCTGAGCGCGGCCTCCACCGCCTCAGACAGCGTCTCCATCTCTTTCTCGTTCGAATTCTTCCTGCTTATGTTGTAGAGGAGAGCGACCTGGGCCGTCAAACTCTTTGTAGCCGCCACGCCCACCTCTGCCCCAACGTTGAGCTTCAGAGTCAAGTCGCTAAGCCTTTCCAACGATGACGGAGCGCGATTGACGATGGACAGGATGGTGGCGCCCCTCTGCTTGGCGGCGCTGATGGCCGTCAGGACGTCGGCCGTCTCGCCGCTCTGAGACACGGCGACCACCGCCGTCCCCTCTTTGAACCACCCCTCTACCGCCCTGTACTCGCTCGCCAGAACCACTTCGCTGTATATGTCAGCGTCGGTGGCGAGGAACTGCCTCCCCAGCAGGCTCGCGTGGAAGCTGCTCCCTGACGCGATGAAGAACACCCGCTTGGCCTTCTCCAGCTCCTTCCTGAACAGCGTCATGTGCCCCGCGTCTTGCCTCAGCACTTTCTTCACAACTTCAGGCTGTTCGTATATCTCCTTGAGCGTAAAGTGCTCATAGTCCTCCTTGTCAGGCGCGGACAGCTCCTGAGCCACTTCCACGATGGCGGGCTTGATCCTTCGCCCTCCAGCAGCGAAGAGCTTCACTTCCGGCCCGTTGCTGACGACGGCCACCGTGTCGTCGTCCATAAAGATGGCCCTGTTCGTCCTATCGATGAACGCCAGCGCGTCACTGGCCACCATGTTCTCGCCCTTTCCAACCCCAATCATGAGGGGGGCCTTCCGTCTCATGGCAAGGAGGCTGTTGGGATGTCTGGTCGATAGGGCCACTATGGCGAATTGCCCCTCCAGCACCGACGAAAGCTCCATGCCAGCCGTCTCCAGTGCCATTCCCTGATTGGAATACTCCTCCAGCAGATGGGCTACCACCTCGGAGTCCGTCTGGCTCTTGAACACGTGTCCCCTTCCCTCCAGCTCCTTCTTCAGCTCAGCGAAGTTCTCTATGATGCCGTTATGGATGACTGCCACCGTCCCATCACACGAAAGATGTGGATGGGCATTTTCATCCGTCACTCCACCGTGGGTGGCCCAACGCGTGTGAGCCAGACCGATGTATCCTTCAAGCTCCGCGTTTCCAGCCAGCGAAGCGAGCTTCTCCACAGTCCCGACGGATTTGACAACCCTCATCACGCCTCCGTTTAGTGTGACCAAGCCAGCAGAATCATATCCTCTATATTCTAGCCTCTTCAGGCCTTCGACGAGGATCGGCGCCGCGTCGACCTCGCCGACGAAGCCTATAATGCCGCACAATTACGATTCTATAATTTCGCCAGCGGCAACCTGTATAAAAGCACCGTTTGCGGCGTCCGGTTCAATAATGTTGATCGGCCCATAAGGGACGACCTCTCTTGCAGATACCCGCGCCGGAAACCATTATAAATCAGCCCATAATATTATGGACGTCATATGACATCCAACGACGCGGAGGTCCTATTCGAAAAGGCCGGCGAATCCTATTCCTCTAGGGTGAAGCTGATACTCGATCCCCAGGTCCTTGGGGTGGCTTCCAACCCCCTCGCCCTTCGGATCCTCAGCTCCACGGCCGAGAAGCCGGCCTACGCGAGAGAGATAGGCCGCTCACTGGGCATCAGTGAGCAGACGGTGTACTATCACGTGAAGCGTCTGATGAATGCGGGCCTGCTTGAAGTCGTCGAATCCAGCGCCATCAGGGGGGCCGTGGCCAAGAAGGTGGCCGCTTCTTCGAGTGGCATCGCCCTGCTTTACAGGCCTTCGACGGCCATACGCGTCGCCAAGGACGCAAGGCGAACCCCCTTGGTCGCCTTCTTCCGAGAGTTCATAGTCGACCACGTCTTCAACGGATACTTCGTCGTGGGCTCCCCCGAGCCCCACGGGCCCTTCAGGGCCGCTGCCAGGGACGGCCACTATGCCGCTCAGCTGGGGTTCGCTTTAGGGGCGCTTGCAACTACGGACGACGACTTCTCCGTCCGCTTGGATACCGACGTCAAGGCCGAGAAGGCCTACGACTCCCACCTAGTCCTTTTCGGCGGGCCGGCCACAAATCTTCTTACGGCCGAGGTGAACCGGCTACTTCCAGTTCGCTTCGACGAGTCCAACTATTGGGCAGGGTTGATGGACGGAATGGGACGGCGCTTCAACGGAGAGACGGATGCCGTCATAGCCAAGGTCCCCAGCCCCTTCGCCCAAGGCCGCAGCGTAGTAGTGCTGGCGGGCATCCGCCACGTGGGCACCAAGTCGGCCGTCATTGGCCTCACTCGCCAACCCGGTGACGTGCTGAGCACCTACGACGGACAGCCCACCTTCGCCTGCGTGGTCAAGGGGTACGATCAGGACGGAGACGGCAAAGTGGACCATGTGGACGTGCTAGCCCGGTACCCTTGAGAGGGGCATCGGTTCGAGGAAAAAGCTATATAAGGTATCAATTTGAGGTGCTTAACGCATAGCGGAGTTAGTTAGCGAATTTGCCAACCGAGTTCCGGCCCATCGTCCGTTTAGCCGGGAGAGACCTGAACGGCTACAAGAGGGTAGCCTATGCCCTAAGGGACATTCGAGGCATCAACGTCAACCTCGCCAACGCCGTCGCCAGCCAGCTCAAGATCGATTCCAAGACCCGCTTGGGTCAGCTTACGGAAGCGCAGGTCGCCGAGCTGGAGAAGGCAGTGAAGGACCCGCGCGCCCTGGGCCTCCCCGTGTGGATGTTCAATCGGAGGAAGGACGTCGAATCGGGAGAAGACAGACACCTCCTAGAAAGCGACTGGATCTTCTTCGTTAAGAACGACGTCGACCGAGAAAAGGTCTTGGGAAGCTGGAGGGGCGTTCGCCATTCCCTCGGCCTTAAGGTCAGGGGTCAGAGCACAAGGACTACGGGCAGGAAGGGCGCCACGGTGGGCGTCAGGAAGGCTGCCGTGCAGGCAGCGGCCGCCGCAGCGGCTCAAGCTCAAAAGAAGGAGTAGACGCCTGATTGGGAGACCCAAAGAAACCGAGGAGCACATACACCACCCCACGTAACCCTTGGGGCGTTGACCAGCTTTCCCGAGAGCTTATGCTCGTCGGCACTTACGGCCTGAGGAACAAGAGAGAGCTTTGGAAGGTCGAGACGGAACTTTCAAGGATCAGGAAGCAGGCCCGCCGGTTGCTGGCCGCACCCCCGGAGACGCGAACCAAGCAGAGCAGCTTCCTCATCGACCGCCTGGCGAGGCTGGGCCTAGTTGGCCCCACGGCTTCTATAGACGACGTGCTTTCGCTGAAGGTTGAGGACCTGCTTGAAAGGCGCCTTCAGACTCTCGTATGGAGGAAGGGCCTAGCCAAGTCGCCCTATCAAGCCCGACAGCTGGTCTCACACAGACACGTCGTAATTTCAGGCAACGTCGTCACCAAGCCCAACTATCTGGTGGCCAGAGCCGAGGAGGACGCCATGACGATCTCGGGAGGAGGCGCCGCCTGAACTTGAGCGATGAAGAGAGAGTAGAAGAAGCGAAACAGGAGAAGTGGGGACTTGTTCACATTTACAGCAGCTTCAACAACACCGTAGTCCACATGACGGACCTCTCCGGCGCCGAAACCATCGGCTTCAGCAGCGGCGGCCAGCACGTCAAGGCCGATAGGCTTGAATCCAGCCCTTATGCGGCCATGAAGTCGGCGACCGCCGTTGCCAACACAGCTAAGGCCAAGGGCATCACTGCCGTCCACATAAGGGTCAGGGCGGTCGGAGGCACGGGCCCTCGGACGCCAGGCCCGGGCGCCCAGGCGGCGATCAGGGCCATAGCTCGAGCTGGGTTTAGGATAGGTCGTATCGAAGACGTTACGCCCATACCTCACGACACAACCCGCAAGGCCGGCGGCAGAAGGGGAAGAAGGGCATAGGCCCGGTGTGATCGCTTGTCTCAGTCCATCAAGGTCGTTGAGAAGGACGAAAAGCACGTCCGGCTCCTCTTCGATGGCTACGACAGGTCCTTCCTCAACTCCCTGAGACGTATCGCCCTTTCTGAGGTGCCAGTCCTTGCCATTGACGACGTCGTCATGCTGGAAAACACCTCGCCCGTTTACGACGAAGTGGTGGCCCACAGGCTGGGCCTCATTCCCCTCATCACCCCCGTCGACAAGTATCCCCTCCCTGAGGATTGCGACTGCGGTAGCCCTTCGGGCTGCCCCAAGTGTCGCGTCATGTTGGTGCTCGACGCCGTGGCGGGCGAGGAGGCTCGTACTGTCTTCTCGGGGGAGCTGGTGAGCCCAGAGGACCCCGACGTCAAACCAGTTAGCCCTACCATCCCCATCGTCAAGCTGGCACCGGGCCAGAAGATCAAGATCGAAGCCTACGCCCGCATGGGCAGGGGCTGGGAGCACGCAAAGTGGCAGGCGGCTAACATATCCATTCTCAAACCCTATCCCGAGGTCACAATAAAGAAGGCCAAGGTCGGCCAGGAGGCTGCTGGCATCGAGGAGGTCTGCCCCGTCGACATACTCAAGGTCGACGGTGGGACGCTTCAGGTCACGGACGAGCCCAAGTGCACCCTGTGCATGGAGTGCGTCAAGGCCTACCCTGACCTCATCGACGTAAAGGAGAAGGAGGGCTCCTTCTTCTTGGAGGTCGAATCGGCGGGCGCCTACTCAGCCCCCATCCTCGTTTACAAAGCCGTTGAAATACTCCAGCGTCAGTTGACGGAGTTGGCGAGTAAGGTAAGTGAATGATTATGTTGCAGGTCGAATCGGCTCTAGAGGCGGTAAAGGCAGCCGCCAAGTCTTCTGGCAAGCCAGTGTATCGCCGGGCTCTGAAGGTGCTCTCCAAGCCCGTTAACTCCCTCCCCGAGTTGAACGTGGGCAAGCTGGACGCTGTGGCGCCAGACGGTAGCGCCGTCCTCGTCCCCGGCAAAGTGCTGGGGGAGGGGGCCGTTACGAAGAAGCTGAGCGTGGGAGCCGTCTCCTTCACGCGGTCGGCGGCAGCCAAGATCGCTGGAGCTGGGGGCGAGGCCCTTCTGCTCAAGGATTTCGTCGTCAAACACGGCGACGGCAAGGGGGTTTTGCTGATTGGCGGCTGAAGCCAAGACCGTCGAGCCCATCGTAATCGACGGGAAGAACGCCATCATGGGCAGAGTGGCTTCTATCGCTGCGAAGCTCATACTGAAGGGTAACACAGTCTACGTCGTCAATGTGGAATCACTTCTCATTTCGGGCGGCAAGCGCGCCATAATCAAGGGCCGCAAGGAATTCCTTGAAGTCGGCTCCGTCGTCAACCCTGAGCACGGCCCCATCCACTTCAGGCGTCCCGATAACATCTTCGCCAGGACTGTCAGAGGCATGCTCCCGTGGAGAGAACCCAAAGGCAAGACGGCCTTCCACCGCCTGAGGGCGTATCACGGCTACCCCGATGACCTTAGGAAGTACAAGCCCATGGACATCTCCAAGTGCATGGCCAAGAAGCCAGCCAGCTTTTACCTGAGCTTGGGTGACTTGGCCAAGGAGCTTGGCTGGAAGGAGTGATGGTCATGTCGTCCGCATCCAAGAAGCTGAAGCTTTACACGGGCTCCAGGAAGACCGCCCGTGCCACAGCCAGCGTTTGTCCCGGTGTGGGCCGAGTAAGGGTCAACGGCTTCCTCCTGGAGGCCCTTCCCAACGAGCTCTCTAGGGAGATCATCATGGCGCCCCTGAGGCTGGCCGGAGACTCCCGCTATAAAGTTAACATCGACGTAGACGTCAAGGGAGGCGGCTACGTGGGCCAAGCTGAAGCATCGGCCATGGCCGTCGCCAAGGCGCTGGTGGGCTACTTCAAGTCTTCCGACCTCAAGAAGCGCATCGTGGAGTACGACGAGCACCTGATTTCTGGTGACGCCCGTCAGAGCGAACCAAAGAAGTTCGGCGGCCCCGGAGCCCGCAGGCGCGAGCAGAAGAGCTACAGGTAGCCGCCAAGGACTACCTCGCCACGTACCCAGACATACAATGGGTAGCCGGCGAGGGGGAGGGCCATCCGGGCCTACGTACCCAGAACATCGTGCTAGAAGAAGAGCTTTGAAAGGGCCTTGCGGCGAAAGTGCCCGATGCTTTGGCCGACGCAACTCTAGTCTATGGCTCTGAAGCAGAATGCATAGAGAAGCTGCGCAAGTACGAGTCCGCCGGGTGTAGCGAAGTCATCCTGGAGCCGTACTGGGTGGAAACGGAGAAACGTATGGCGGCAGTGGCCTTTGCAGGCAGGCTCGCGAAGGCCGTCGGACACTGATGTCTGACCCGTGTGGAAAGAAGACGGCTGTTGTCAGGATCTACTCACTCTCCGATGACCTGCACAAGGACCTTCCTTCTTGGACGGGGACCATCCAGCTCCAAGAACAGTATGCTCTGCCATGTGCCCAGCCGCAATTCACCCTCTGTTACAGGAATTAAGACGGAAGGACCCATTACAGCGCCTGCAAGGTGAGCGTCAGCATTATCGTCAATCCGGTTATGAAGCCAGCCCCTCTCCTCTGGGAAGTCCTCCTCCAGCTTCGCTAGCAGGTCGGCCTTCAGTCCCTCTTCGTCCTCGTTGATCGTCACCGCCGTAGTCGAGTGGGTCGAGAATACCAGGCATACTCCGTCCTTGATTCCACCTTTCTTGACGACCTCCCTTACCCTTGGGGTTAGGTTTATGATTTCCTTCCTGCTGCGTGTATTCAACAGTATTTCTTCGCCAAGGACCTTCATTACATGGGTGGCAGGCTCCGCCAGCTTATAACGCTGCTTGACAGATCTATCGAGGAGAAGAGCGTCGTATTGAGATTTCCAGCGGCCAAAGATAGATGAATTAAATAAACAGGCGTCTCAAAGAGCGCGACCTGAAGAAGAGGACTTGATGGTTTCGTCAGAGGTCAACGAAATACTGATCGCATCCTAGAAGGCAGAGTCGCTGGACGGGATGATTTGATTCGCCTGATGGAATGCGACACACTATCGGACGAAACGTATGCCTTGATGGCTGCGGCTGGCAGGACGACAAGAAGGGCGTTCTCTAATAGAGGCGAAGTGCACGCTCAGATCGGCATCAACTTCGCTCCGTGTTCAAAGAAGTGCCGATTCTGCGTGTTTGGTACTGTGACAAAGAAGACGGAATTCACTCTAGAAGAAGTAGTAACGAAGGCGAAGGCGTTCGAAACCGAAGGTGCGAACGCGATATTCCTTATGACGACCGCGGATTACGATTTCGACAAGTTCCTCTCCATCGGCAGAGCGGCCCGCGAGAGTCCTTAAATTCAGAACATCGGTCTTCCCCCGATGCCTGGGTGACCGCCCACTACGGAAGGACCGGCAGGTACACTGGCTTCGTAGTGAGCAGTTTCCGAATAATATAGGCTTAGATAGGTAATTAGTAGAACATCTTCTTGGACTATGTCGCAGGCTTCTTCGACGCACAGGGCTGCACATGGTCGGAGAGCAACTATCATATCACCGTTATCCTAGGCTTTCGATGACCAACGTTAATAGAGAATTACTGCAATATATCAAGTCTGGACTGGCCGCCATGAGCACGTAGAAGGTGGGAATAGGCTCACATATTGGTCAAGGTGGAAAGGCAAGAGCCACTCGAACGGTCGGCAATTGAGGTACTATCAGCAACAGAGTTGTAAGAGATTCCCTGCACAAGTGCAATTTAGACATCCTGAGAAGAAAAAGATAGCCCGAATCGCGTTGAGAAACAGCAGAAATCATTCCGCTCGCCACACAGCTGACGAACTAAAGTCATTCAACGAAGCCACCAAGGACGAGGCCAGGACGAACGTCTTGCTAGCCAAATCGGAGATGGAGGAGGTCCCTTGCGGCGAAAACTGTCTAAAAATGGCCGTTATCGGTCAGCCTCAACGGGCCAGTAATCTAGGCTCCAAAACGCGATGGGCAGGTCGGCCAAGTGCAGCCCCTTGAGCAGCTTGGGCATTACGGCCAAGTTCCGGTTGCTGGGGGTGTCGATCTTCACCCTGTAAGGTTCGGGCAGGCCGTCGCTGATGATATGGTAGCTCATCATGCCCCTGGCCGCTTCGGTACGCGCGTACGATTCGCCCACCCTACCCCTCATTTGGCCCTTCACAACGTACTTGACCGGACCCGGCCGCAGTTTCTTCATAACCTGGCGGATGATGTTGCAGCTCTCCTGCATCTCGTCTAAATGGACAAGCACCCTGGCCATGGAGTCGCCTTCTTTGTAGATGGGGATGTGGAAATCGATCGTGTCGTACAGGCTGTAGGGCTCGTCCTTCCTGACGTCGGTGATGACGCCGCTTGCCCTAGCCGTGGGCCCCACGCAGCCGTACCGGACGACGTCCTGGGGACCGATGACGCCGACGTTCTCCATCCTCATCTTCATGAACGGGTTCTCGTGCATCATGGCCCTGTACTCCTTCAAGCGCCTTTCCATGTAGTCGCAGGCCTTGAGCGTCTTCTCCTCGAACCCGGGGGGCGTGTCGGTGCGCACCCCTCCGGGGACGAAATAGCTGAAGGTCACCCTCGCCCCGCTGAGCGATGCGGCCAAGTCCATGAAGACCTCCCTGTCTCCCACGCTCCAGATGAACTGGGTGGAGTGGCCGAGGAAGATGGCCTGAATGGCGAGGAAATACTGATGGCTGATGATGCGGTTGAACTCCGCCATGACGATCCTCAAGTACTTCGCCCTTTCAGGTACCTTGTCCGTTATCCCCAGCAGGTCCTCCACCGCCAAGACGTAGGGGAAGAGGATGCCGCTGCTGTCGAGGATGACTGGCCGTTCAAGGTGTGGTATATTTTGGATGTAATTTCTGTACTCGGCCATCTTCTCCGCCCCCCTGTGAACGAAGCCTGGGTCGGGTATGGCGTTGGCCACTATGTCGCCGTCCAGCGTGACTATGATCCTGAAATGGCCGGAGCCCGGGTGCTGGGGGCCCACGCTGACGGTAAGCTTGCCTTCTCCGCTCTGCTCCTCCACGAAGACGCCTGGTATCCTCTGGGCGCTCGTCTCACTCACCTCTGACGACCAAGCCGTGGCGAGCCCTCTCCTCCTCCACCCACCTCTTGAGCTTGTACTCTTTGAGGAGTGGGGGCATCTCGTTCCAGTCTTCGGGAAGCCATAGCCTCCTGAGGTTGGGGTGCCCCTGAAAGGTGACGCCTAGGAGTTCCCATTCTTCTCTTTCCCTGAGCTCGGCTCCGGGCCAAACATCGGAGATGGTAGGTACGACGGCGCTTGCCTTAGGAATGCGAAAGACGTACTGGACGACATGGGGCTTCAGGTCTTCCTTGACGCTCCCTATCCAGTAGCTCAGCTCGAATTCGCCAGTCTTTGGATAGTCAGTCGCGGTGATTGTATGCAGGTAGTCGAAGCCGAGCGAATCGAGTGCCTTCATGGCTTCGACCAGCCTGTCGGCGGAGCCGACGACCTTGACCCTGTGCGCCGCGGCCTTGGCGGCCACTAGGTTCATTGGCTGAAGGGTCCCGTTGAGCAGGGCGACAACTTCATCTTCATTCATGGTGAGCACCCTTGTTGTAGTCCACGACCAACCGCTGTTTCTTGGCGTCTATGAGCTGAGGCTTCCGGTAGAGCTCGAGCGGGGTGTAAAACAGGCCGTTCCTCCTGAGCTCGCTCAGCTCCACGTCGTTCGTCATGAAGAGGGCGTAGAAGGGACAGGCGTCAATGCAGTTCGATGTGGCGAGACCCAGCGGAGCAAATGTGTGGTCTCCGTCCACGGTGACGTCCATCACCCTGTAGTCCTTCACATCCGTAACTTCAATCTTCTTGATGGGAAGGTAGGTATAATCGCCGTCGAGATGGAACTTGTCGGCGAACTTGGAGGGGACCCTTGAGAACCCGACGCCGAGGAGAGAGGAAAGCTTGAGGGCCCATCTGCCGAAGACGTTCACGTGGTAAATCGGGAGCCGATCCTTCTGGTGTTGCCCCTCGATCAATCCGACCACGCCCAGCTTGGCGAGGACCTCCTGCAGCTGGAACGCAAGCACCTGTGACGCGGTGGCGAAGTTCAAATACTCCTGACGGGGCTGATGGACCCTGCAACCGTCGCCCAGCCAGATTCCCTTGACTAGCTGGACGAGCTTCTCATTCTCCGCGAAGAAGACCCAGTCGGGGAGCTCCTTGTTTCCGGCTCCGTGGCCGAACTGCAAGAAGAAGTCTTCCGCTAGCGCGGAGTCAAGGACGACGTTCACACCCAGACCAGTGTTCTTCCTGATCTTTGGTTCCTTGGAGAAGAATTTTGTACAGAGCCACCGGACATCGCTGATCAGGTCCTCTTCCTTCATGTGGAATGAGAATTTGACCGACCGACCGCCGTCGGTGAACCCCTCGGCCATGTAGTAACCGATAAGTCGGAAGAGGTCGGGGTCGGCGGCGAGCTTGAGGTGCCGTGTTGAAACACCGCCTCTGTACATGGGCACGTCCTTCTCAAAGAAGTCAGTGTGAACCACCTTCTTGACAATCGGGCTGATCATGTAGTCACCCGCCTTGAGCTCGTTGGGAGTGTAAAAGTGAATCGGGGCTGTGGACCTAATGAGGCGGCCGTCCTTACGGGTGGAGAGAGGTCTGGAAACCGCCATAATGCGATGGTCTTTGGTGCATATCAGCGGCTCGGGCCTGCCGTAGACGTGGATCCGGTAGAGGGGGCCAGAATAGAGCATATCCCAGACCTTCGTGACAGGCCTGTAATCTCCGGTGTGCGTCAGGAGCATGTCGCCCACTTCGACCTGACTGATTGGCTTGAGACCCGAGTTCGTAACCACCGGAGTAGAAGGGTCAACGCAGAAGCCGCAGAACACACAATTATGCACAATCTGGTTGTTGGCTACGTAGCTATTGTCCTCTTCCACCTCAAGGTTGAACACCTCCAAATCATTCACGTCTTCGACGCTGACGTTGACCACGGGAGAGATTATCATTCCATCGACCATCTTTACATAGTTGTGCGAATAGCCGGGGTTGTTGCTGGCTACAACTCCGCAGACGGCCGCCATCTTTTCCACAAATGGGGTGTTCACGGTCACGTTGTAACATCTCCTTCTGCCCTTCTGGTCTTGCTTTGACACCGACGAGACTATGCCGAGCCTCGCGAGAATGTGTGTTAGCTGGTTGGCCAGCACCTTCGAGGTGGTGCGGATGGCGAAGTAGTTAGAACGCATGTATTTATACTGGTGATTTGAGTAATGGCCGTCACCTCTAAAGACCCCCTTCACGATCCCTGCCTGGACGGATCCGGGAAGAACCATGGCCCAACTCGGCAGCTGCTTCAGGTAACAAATCGTCCCGAACTGATGGAAGAAGGAAGCTACTCTGACAGAGTCGATCACCAGCTTCAGCCCCCGGTTCCGTTTCTCGGGTCTGAAAGAGACGTCTGTGTTGAAAGCTTCCTTGCTGATTCTGACGATGTCACAGGCGATTTCCTGCTCTTTCTTGTGGATATCGAACGACACCCTGTATTTATCTGCATGACCATACGCAAGGTAATAGCCAATCAGCCTCCCTAGGTCGGGCGTGCAGGCAAAGGCTTCCTTCTGCAGCAGAAAGTAGCCACCCCTGCCGGCTGGGTGATAAGCTTGATAGCTAGACTCTACGCCAGCCAAGGTGGAGACCTCTTGGATGATGGGCCTTGTCAAATACGTGCGAGGGGTGATGCTTTCAGGTGCCACCCATTCGGTCTTCCCTGAAGCATAAATCAAAATCGGGTGTCCCTCCGTAACCGTCAGAGGCTCGACGTTGCCCAAGGTCTTGAACGAAAAGATGCGGCCGGTGTACCTCCTCCTAAACACCTGCGTCACAGGCTTGAACCGCCCGGCGTGTGTCAGTACCTTGTCTCCCACCCTGACGTCCCGTATCTGTTTTAGGCCCTCATATGTGAATATCTCCACCCAGGAAGGAAGACATCTTCCGTAGTCAACGCTCGGATAGATTTCCTTCTTGTTCTGAGGGTAGGTGACGTTGACGGGGACCATTTCGATGGCTTCAGCGATGTTCTTGCAGGCCAAGGCGCAGAGCTGACAGCCCGTGCACTTCTCCATGTCGAGGTAGTGCAGCCCCCTCCAGCCAGGTGTGGCCACGCCCTTCTTGGGGTCATAGGAGTACATTCCCTCGATGGGATAGGCGACGGCTTCAGGGTATCGCAGAGTCATGCGCCTCTTGAAGAGCTGCTTGGTGCCGGAAGCGACGGCGGAGTAGAGGCCTTTGACGAATTCAGACGCCTTCAACGCTTCACGGCCTCCACAAATTCGCCCTTCAGGTCGCTGCGGCGAATCTTCTCCTGTAGCAGGTACACGCCTTGGATGATGGTCTGTGGTCCTGGGGGGCAGCCGGGGATGTAGACATCGACAGGGATGTATTGGTCGACGCCCTGCACAACGCTGTAGCTGTCGATGTAGAGGCCACCGCTGATGCTGCAAGCCCCTATGGCGATGCACCACTTGGGGTCGGGCATCTGCTCCCACACGACTTTGATGCGGGCCATCATTTTCCTTGTGACGGTGCCCAAGACGACGAGGAGGTCGCACTGGCGGAGGCAGCCGAAGGCCTCAAGCATGCCGAACCTTTCGACGTCCCAGCGGGAGCCCGACGCGGCGCCGAACTCAACGCTGCAGCAGGCGGTTTCGAGGTGGACGGGCCATAGGCTGTACAGGCGGCCCCAGTTGACGACGGCTCCAAGTGGGCCGTCGGGGGACTTCTCGAAGAGGTCTTTCAGCTTGCCCACGAAGGCCAAACCTCCTATGCCTCCGCCGGCGGTGAGGAGAGCATAGGTCTTCGCATCGTGCTGCTCAGGCATAATCGATTCGCCTGGTGGCGGACGGGCGATATTAATAGATAAGTATTTGCGGCGAACCGAGAGAAGGACCCAAGTTCCACTTGGCTGTTCGAAGTGACCGACGGCAGGCGATGGCTTAATTAGAAGTGCGGCCGATTCGCCCTCGGGGCAATGATATCCACTAGGGTATCTGATTTATGATGATACCCCAGCTCACTTTGAGCCCCCTTCGATTCGACGATGTGCCGGCTCGAGCAGGGTTTGATGATCGGCGCACAAGAGAGATTGGAACAGCCAAGGCCGCAGCAGGTTCGTGCTTAGTTAGGTCCTCCGGCAGAGAACTTAGGACGGTAGCTCGCGTCTCGTCTAAAACCAAGGGCATCGTTCCTCTTCACGCGGACAAACGATTGGCAGCTTTGTTTGATCATTCCAGCCCCAAGACCTTCGTATGCATCCTGAACGCGAAAATGGTGATGGATGAAGATGGCCTTCACACCTGGTGATGTGATAGATTTTTAAGCATCCGCTTCAGTGGGTTGAGATGATACATTTTGCTTATCCCGGTGAGGTGTTTCACGTGCGGATCACTTGTGGGGGACAAGTTCTACGAATTCAAGGACAGAGTCTCTAAGGGGGAGCCCCCAGCCAAGGTCTTCGAAGAGATGGGCATCAAGAGGTACTGCTGCAGGCGGATGCTCATGTCGGGCTTCGAAATCGTCGACCACCAGATTCCGTATTACGAAGCCACCGAGCGCCGCCGAAAGGCTGACGCCGGGGTAATTTAGGCTTTGGCGCGAATCACCAGCTTCTCAGCTCGTTCCCTATTCACCAGCCGTGGTGACCCCACCGTCGAAGTGGACGTCTATATAGGCCAGACGATGGCCCGGGCCGCCGCGCCTCAAGGGGCCAGCTCGGGCAAGAAGGAGGCCGCCCATCTCCCCTTGGGGGGAGCTCCTGAAGCTGTTCGCAACCTGATGGCCGCCAGAGAGAGGCTCTTGGGCCTGGATGCATCCGACCTATCCGCTCTGGCCGTGCGGCTGAGGGAAGTGGACGGCACCGATAACTTCTCTCACATAGGAGGTGCTTCCGCCTACGCTTTCTCCGTCGCCTCCGCCGCCGCTGAGGCCGCCTTCGAAGGGAAGCCCCTCTTCGAGGTGATATCGAAGCGGCCCTCCCCCTCCTACCTCCCCGTTCCGCTCGGCAACGTCTTGGGAGGGGGCAAACACGCCGGTCCCGGCTCGCCCGACATACAGGAGTTCCTAGTGGCTTCGCTCGGGGCGCCAGACATCTTGTCGGCCATCAAGGGAAACCTCGCCGTGCACAGGGAAGTCAGGAAATTGATCGAGGCCAATGATCCCCTCTTCTCAGGGGGCAAGGGAGACGAAGGGGCCTGGGCCCCCAGAATGAAGGACGAAGAGGCATTGGAGACGGTGAGCAGGGCGGTGGAGAAAGTCTCAAGGGAGCTGGGATTCAAGGTCGGCTTCGGCCTGGACATCGCGGCGTCGAGCCTTTGGAACGAGAAGAGGAAGGTGTATGACTATGCCAGGAAGGGTAAGGCCCTCTCCACCGATGAACAGATCGGATACGTGTTGGACCTGATCGAGAAGTACGGTCTCTTCTTCGTGGAAGACCCCCTCCACGAAGAGGACTTCGAAGGCTTCGCCGAGCTGACGAGGAGGGCACGAGGGGCGCGCATCATCGGTGACGACATCTTCGTGACGCAGCTTGCTCGTCTAAAGGCAGGAATAAGGACGGGGGCGGCCACGGGCGTGATCATGAAAGTCAACCAGGTGGGCACCCTCTACGAAGCGCTCCTCTTCGCCGAGGCAGCACATAAGCAGGGCTGGTGGGTGGTGGCTTCACACCGCAGCGGCGACACGTGGGACCCCCATCTGGCTCACATCGCCGTGGGGGCCGGCGCCCAGCTCATAAAGTGCGGCGTGTTGGGAGGCGAGAGGATGAGCAAGCTCGCCGAGCTCATCAGGCTAGCGGAGAGTGACCCCTCCCTGCGTCTCGTGCGACTGTGAATAATACATCCCAACAGAAGCTTAAAATCACCGTGGTCTAATGGCTAGATGCATCAGGGTATTCGGTGAGTTCGATTGTCCAAGCCAGACGTCAACGTGCAGGACGAAGAGGGCAGCAGCGACAAGCTCATTACGACTCAGCTGTCGGAGAAGACGCTCATTTCCACAGGCATCAGGATCGGCACGACGGTGAAAACCAGGTACATGGAAGGCTACATAGCCCGCAGCAGGCCCGACGGCCTTCACCTGATCGACCTGAATAAGACGCTCAACAGAGTGGAAGTGGCGGGCAAGTTCATCGCGCGGTTCACTCCTGCCAAGGTTGTCGTCTATACGGCGAGGGACTTCGGCAAGACGCCGGTGGAAAAGTTCTGTGAAGTCACTGGATGCGTGCCGATCACGGGACGTTTTATGCCCGGGACCTTCACAAACCCCCAGCTCCCCTTCTACCGTGACGCCGACTTGGTCGTGGTCGTGGACCCCGCCCTGGACCACCAGGCCATAGTCGAAGCTTCTTCTACCGGCCTCCCCGTCGTGTCCATCGCCGATACCGACAACGTGACGGAGAACGTCGACGTTGTCATCCCCGCCAACAACAGGGGGAGGAAGGCCCTGGCGGCCGTCTTCTGGCTGTTATCTCGTTCCGTGCTCATCCATTCGGGTGCCATGTCGGCCGAGCAACCCATGAAGTACTCCATCGACGACTTCGAGACGAAGCTGGTGGAGGAAGAGGAGAGTGAGGATTAGAAGGCCAGCCGTCGCAGGCCAGTTCTACTCCTCCAATCCCGAAGAGCTAAGGACAGAAATACGTGACTCCTTCCTGAGTCCACAGGGGCCGGGGCGCCTTCCGCCCGGAGAATTCGAGGGTCAAGCGTTCGCCACCATCAACCCACACGCCGGTTACATGTATTCAGGCGGCTTCGCGTCCAACAGCTTCTACGCCCTCTCCAGTCGCAGAAGCATAGACGTTGTGGTCATCCTTGGGCCTAACCATTACGGCTTGGGCAGCGGCGTGGCAGCCCCGCAGAGCGAGGTGTGGGAAACGCCGTTAGGCAAAGTCGACGTGGACGTGCAGCTGGCCCGTCAGCTCCTGCTGAGCACAAAGCTGGTGGACTTGGACGACGCTGCGCACTGGCGTGAGCACAGCGTCGAAGTGCAGGTCCCCTTCCTGCAGTTCTCCCTACGTTCGGGTTTCAAGGTTCTACCTATCAGCATGGCCATGCAGGACATGGAAACGGCCGTTGAGGTGGGTGACAGTCTCGGCCGCCTGCTCTCGGGCAGGGACTCCCTCCTCATAGCCTCCTCAGATTTCACTCATTATGAGCCGGCCTCCGAGGCCAAGAAGAAGGATGAAGCGGCTCTGAAGGACATTCTTAGCTTTGACGTAACGGGGCTGTACCGAACCATAGAGAGGCTGGGCGTCACGATGTGCGGCTACGGGCCCGTCGCCGCCGTCCTGACAGCCGCCAAACACCTCGGGGCGGATAAGGCCAAGCTTCTCAAGTACGGGTCCAGCGGCGACGTGACAGGAGATTTCTCCTCAGTGGTGGGTTACGCTTCGGTCGTCCTCTACAGGTGAGGCGCCTTGAGGTTCCACGCCAGGGCGCCCGGAAAGGTCATCTTGCTTGGGGAGCATTTCGTGGTCCACGGCAATCCCGCTCTGTCGGCGGCCCTAGACAGGGGCGTGGAGGCTGTGGCCGAAGAGAGTAATGAGGATATAGTTATTTCGAGGGCTCTGGGAGCCGAGTGTCCTATCGCTCGGCCCACGCCTTCTCTTACGCCGTTGTGCCTTTCTCTGCGGCAGCTCCTTGGCGACAGGTCTTGGAACGGCGTAAAGGTCATCTTGGAGACGGCCATCCCCGTCTCTGCGGGCTTGGGTTCTTCCGCCGCCTCGGCTGTGGCTGCCCTAGTGGCGGTGGCGGCCCGGTTCGGCGGTCACCTGAACGGAGACGAGCTCTATGAATATGCCATGGTGAGCGAAAGGGCCGTCCACGGGAACCCGTCCGGTGTGGACGTCTATGTAGCCATCAACGGCGGCCTTGTGTACTTCAAAGGAAAAAAGCGCAGGCAGGTGGTCCCTTACAAGCGCTTCCCCATCATGGTCAGCTGCACGGGCATCGAAAGGAACACGGGCGAACTCATAGCTAGGGTGGCCGAGTTCAGAAGGAAGGCGCCTGACCTCTTCAGGACTTGGGCGACATCGTCGGAGAGGCTGGTGGAGGACTGCGTCAAGGCCTTGGAAGAAGGAAGGATGGATGTAGTGGCCGAGTCCATGAACTTTCATCAACAGGCGCTGAAAGCCATGGGAGTGTCGACGCCTGAACTGGACGCTCTGGTTAGAGAGGCTAGGGGTGCAGGCTTCGCAGGAGCCAAGCTCACCGGCGCCGGAGGAGGGGGCTGCATAATAGGCCTGCACACCGGCGCGGACTACCAAGCCGCCTTGGACGCCTTTCGCGCCAAACGTCCAAATAGCTTCCTGAGCTACGTTCCGTCGGAGGGGGTCTCATCCTGGTCGACTCAGTCGTAGTCAAGCTTGGTGGCAGCTTCATCACTCAGAAGGACAAGCCTTTCACGTTCAGAGAAGAGCACGTGCGCACCGCGATGATGGCCCTTTACGGGTGTGGGGTGGACCTGGCATTCGTTCACGGCGGCGGCTCCTTCGGCCACACGATGGCATTGAGGTACGGGCTTACGAGCAGCAAGTATCAGAAGAGCAGCGCCGGAGTCTCAGAGACTCGGCTGGCAATGCACAACCTGTCCTACTTGGTCTACATCCAGCTGAGCAAGGCTGGCTTCAAGCCCTACCTTCTCCACGCGAACTCCATGCTCGGCGCGGATGGTTCCCCTGTGGCAGGTTACGACCGTCGGCTGTCAGCCTTGGTGAAGAGCGGCCTCACCCCACTGACCCACGGCGACGTCATGCTCTTCGACAGGGGCTACAAGATCGTCAGCGGCGACAAGCTGGCTCAGCTTTTCTGCAAAGCCCTGATGCCCGCCAGAATGGTGTACGTCTTCGACCAGCCTGGCATATTGAAACGGGCGGGGGACCCCTCCTCCCTCATAGAGCGGCTCACCATCGGGCAGGCCAAGAAGATGGTCCTCGAAGGGGCCAGGGACGCCACTGGGGGGATAGCCGCCAAGCTGAAAGTCGCCTGCGAGGTCGCATCCATGGGGATCGACACTTGCTTTGTGAGTGGTTTTAACAGAGATGGGCTTATTAGAGCCGTTTCTGGTGAGAGGTTCGAGGGGACGCTCCTTCAGAGGTAGAAGTGAGGCTTGACCATCGAAGAAAGGAAGGATAACCATCTGGACATCTGTCTGAACGAAGACGTCGGCTCGAGGAAGGTCACCACCCTTCTTGAAGACGTCTTCCTCATACACCAAGCGCTGCCAGAGCTCGACTTGGACAAGGTGGAGTTAGCCACTACCTTCCTCGGTCATAAGCTGAACGCCCCCCTTCTGATCGATTCCATGACGGGCGGAACTAAGGCTGCCGCCGACGTGAACCGGGACTTGGCCGTCGTAGCTGAAGAATTCGGCCTGGGCATTGGTGTGGGCAGCCAGAGGGCAGGCCTCATGAATCCTCAAGTTGTCGAAACCTACTCCACCGTAAGGAAACACGCGCCCAACGCCTTCATCTATGGCAACCTTGGCGGTGCGCAGTTGGTCAAGGGGCTCACCATAGACGACGCCCGCAAGGCCGTCGAGATGATTCAGGCTGACGCCTTGGCCATCCACCTCAACCCCCTACAAGAGGCCGTACAGGTGGGCGGCGAAGCCTCCTACTGGGGCGTGCTGGAGAAGATAGAGGGACTCACCCGTCGGCTTGGTGTTCCCGTCATCATCAAGGAAGTGGGAGCCGGCATTTCCAGAGAGGCGGCGGCGAAGCTTGCCATGGCTGGCGCAAGCGCCATCAATGTGGCAGGAGTCGGCGGAACCAGTTGGGCCGGCGTAGAAAGCGTGAGGGCTAAGCGCATGGGCGAGGAAGCCACCGCGAACTTGGGTGAAACCTTTTGGGACTGGGGCCTCCCCACGGCGGCCGCGATCCTCGAAGTCAGGCCCAGGGTCACGCTTCCTCTTATCGCATCCGGTGGGCTCAGGACCGGCGTGGACGCAGCTAAGGCCATCGCCCTGGGGGCGGATCTGGTGGCCGTCGCCAGGCCGTTCCTACAAGCGGCCTTGAAGGGCGGGACCAAGGCCGCCGGGAAGTTCGCCTCCGAATTCATCGCCCAGCTTCGTCTGGCCATGTTTCTTACCGGTTCGCCGGACGTGGCAGCCATGAAGCGCGCCCGTTATATCCTGACGGGGAAGCTCTTGGACTGGAAGTTCAACCTGGGTGACGTGATTTGAGCTTTCTGCAGGAGGCCAAGAGGATAGCCGAGAAGGTCAATGCCTTCATCGACCTGCACGTCAAGGGAAGCCCACCTGAGCTGTACGACGCTTCGTTGCATCTCATAAGGGCCGGCGGAAAGAGGCTGCGGCCCTTCGCCACCCTCAAGTTCCACTGCCTTTACAGCTCCGACGAAGATGCGGCCCTGCCCGCCGCCGTCGCCCTCGAGCTGGTCCACAACTTCACGCTCATCCACGATGACATAATGGACCGAGACGACATGCGTCACGGCGTGGCCACCGTACATAAGAAGTTCGGCGAGCCACTGGCCATCCTGGCGGGCGACGTTCTTTTCGCCGAGGCATACAAGCTCATCTCTGAAACGCCTGCCTTCGAGGGTGACTTCCGAAGGGTCAACCAGGCCATACGCCTTCTCTCCAGCTCCTTTATTGTCCTATGTGAGGGGCAGGCCATCGACGTCGAAGCGGCGGCAGGCCAGTTCTACACGGAAAAGCAGTACTACGAAATAATCGAAAAGAAGACGGCCGCCCTTTTTGAGGCTTCGGCCGCGATGGGGGTCCTGACTGGTAACGGCTCTGATGAAGATATGGAGAACGCCAAGATGTACGCCCGCAACGTTGGTTTGGCCTTTCAGATGGTGGACGACCTCCTGGGCGTGGTGGGCGAGCCGTCCGTCACCGGCAAGCCCGTGGGCGGCGACCTGAAGGAGGGCAAGAAGACTTTGCCCATCTACCTAGCCGTGCAGAGGAGCGGAGCGCAGGACAGGCGACTGATCGAAAGCGTCTGGGGGAGAAGCGATGCCAAGCAGGAGGACGTGGAGGCTGCTGTGGAGGTAGTCAGGAAGCTGGGCATCGACAGGGAAACGAAACGACGGGCTCTAGCTCACATCGACGCGGCGCTGAGCCACTTGGAGAGGATGTCCGGCGGAGACAAGCGCTGGCTCGTGGAACTGGCCCATTTCGTCGTCGAAAGAAACATATAGTAACGCGCGCTTCTTGCTCCTAGTCTCACAATGAGCTTCTCGAAGCAGGTCCTAAATGTCATCCGGAAGAACGCGCTGATCAACGCTCACCACCATGGCGGCAAGCCCGACCCGGGGGCCACGTTGGGCCGAACCATCGCCGAAGTCCCCGAGCTTAGGGCCCGTGTCAAGGACCTGATGCCCGAAGTTCGTCGCGTGTGCGAAGAAGTGGCCAAGCTCTCCACGACTGAGCAGGAGGCCGAGCTACGCCGTTCGCATCCCGAAGCGCTGGAGGAAAGGAAACCTGTGAAGGAAGAGCGCAGGCTGCCTCCCCTCCCCAACGTCGATAAATACACCATAGTCGTCACCCGTTTCGCGCCCAACCCAGATAGCGTCCTTCACCTTGGGTCCACCAGGGCCATCATACTCAGCCACGACTACGCCAGGATGTACGATGGAAAGTTCATACTAAGATACGAGGACACGGACCCAAGGCTGAAGAAGTCGGCCCTGGCCTATTACGATTACATTAAGGAGGACTTGGCTTGGCTGGGCTGCGTGCCCGACGAGGTCTACATCCAGAGCGACAGGATGGAAGTCTACTACAAATACGCCGAACAGCTTCTCAAGAGGGGAGGAGGCTACGTATGCACCTGCGCCCAAGAAACGTTCCACTCTCTGGCCCTCGTCCACCAGGCTTGCCCCTGCAGGGCCCTGAGCGTCGAAGAGAACCTCGTCCGGTGGCGCCGCATGCTGGATGGCGCCTACAACGAAGGCGAGGCCGTCCTTAGGGTCAAGACGGACCTCGAACACCCCAACCCCGCCGTTCGTGATTGGCCTGCCATGAGGGTCATCGATACGACCAAGCATAGACATCCCCGTGTAGGCTCCAAGTATCGCGTATGGCCCCTGTATAACTGGGCGGCCGGCTTGGATGATCATCTGCTCGGGGTCACTCATATCATCAGAGGACAGGAGCACTACACCAACATGGTTCGACAGAAATACTTCTACAAGGTCTTCGGCTGGCCATATCCCGAGGCTATCCATTACGGCCGCCTCAAGATCGAAGGGGGCGTTCTGAGCAAGAGCAAGATCGAGGCGGGCCTACGCCAGAAGCTTTACACTGGATACGACGACCCTCGCCTGGCGACCTTAAGGGCGTTAAGGCGGAGGGGCATCTCCGTGGAGGCCATAAGGCGACTGATATACGAAGTGGGACCCAAACCTATCGACGCTGTCATCAGCTGGGACAACCTACTAGCAGCCAATCGGCAGATCATCGACAGGAAGAGCTCTCGCTATTTCGCCGTCCTAGGGGAACCAGTCAAGCTCACCGTCAAAGGCGTAAAGCACACGCTTCACGTGGAGCTCCCCCGCCACCCCGAGCTCGCTGACAGGCCCGCTCGGAAGTTCGATATTCCCGTCGTCGATGGGTCGGCCCATCTGCTTGTGAACGAGAGCGACGTCCAGACCCTGACTTCTGGAGCCTTGGTCAGGCTCATGGGGCTCATGAACGTGAAGGAGGGCAGAGCTTCGGCTTCAGGTTCAGGCGAAGGGCTCGTGGCCGTCCTCGACAGCTATGGCGTCGAAGAGGCGAGGAAAGCCAAGGCCCCCGCCGTCCACTGGCTCCCTTGTCAGGGAAATGCCTCCGTGGAGGTCGTCATGGCCGATGCCACCATACAAAGGGGTTTGGTCGAGAAAGGCATCGTAGACGAAAAGGAGGACGCCACTGTACAGCTGGAAAGGCTCTTCTTCGCTAGAGTGGACTCGGTGAGCAGCAACGCCGTCAGGCTCTACTTCACCTCACGATGACTAGACCGGGAACACGTCGCTTCTGAAAAGTTTAAAACCACTACTCAATACGGTAGTGGTCGAGGGTGATGTTGAAAGATGACCCCGCCAGAGGGCCCATCCGGCAAGCCCTATTTCGTCAAGTTCGAGACGCCAAAGGAGCTGGTTGAAGCTGCTTACGAAGCAGTAAGGCAGGCCAAACAGACCGGCAAGGTCAAGAAGGGCACCAACGAAACCACCAAGGCCATTGAGAGGGGAATAGCGAAACTCGTCGTAGTGGCCGAAGACGTGGAGCCGCCCGAAGTCGTGGCCCATCTCCCCTTGCTCTGCACCGAGAGGAAGATCCCCTTCCTCTATGTGGCGTCAAAGCAGCAGCTCGGCGCGTCCATGGGGATGGACGTACCCTCGGCAGCCTGTGCCATCACCGACTCCGGTGAGGCCCAGCCACTTCTGGAGCAGATACTGACGAGCCTGAGCAAGCTACAGGTAGGCTGATCCTGAATGAGCAGCAAGGCGGCCGAGGAGAAGCTCACACCAGCAGAGGTCATACAGATCGTCGGCAGGACCGGAGTGGCCGGCGAGATAACTCAAGTAAGGGTAAAGATACTGGAAGGGAAGGACAAGGGCAGGATCCTCACCAGAAACGTCAAGGGTCCCATCCGTGCAGGCGATACTCTTATTCTCAGAGAAACGGAAAGGGAAGCAAGGAAGATCAAGTAGGAGTGAAGGCTCGTCTTGCTCTCCATAAAGAAGTGCAGCTTCTGCGGAAGGGACGTCCTGCCCGGCACCGGCATTCAACTGATAAAGAACGACGGTTCCACGCTGCTTTTCTGCTCCAACAAGTGCAGGCTAAACAGCCTCAAGTTGAAGAGGGACCCTCGTAAGCTCAAATGGACCGCCAAGCACGTCAAGGGTGGTAAGGGCATCTGATGGCGCCCGCCTTCGACATCTCGGACGTTGACAGGTATCCCAAGGAACAGCTGAACGATAAAACCCTCGTCCTCGTCAAGCCCGATGCCTTCGCCAGAAAGCTGGCGGGTGAGGTCATAAGCCGTTTTGAGAAGAAGGGTTTCGAGCTGCTCGAAGTTCGCAGCCTTCGCTTGACTAGGGCGAAGGCCGAAGAATTCTATTCCGTGCACGAGGGGAAGCCCTTCTACGAGAAGCTGGTGAAGTCCATCTCCTCCGGCCCCATAGTCGCGCTGGTGCTTCAGGTCCCCCAGAGTAGAGACACAAAGGGCAAAACTGCCGTGGAGATCGTAAGGCTCATGATCGGCTCCACCAACCCCGCCGAGGCGGCTCCGGGCACGGTCAGGGGCGATTTGGGCTTGGATATCACCGACAACGTCGTCCACGCCTCCGACTCCGTCGAGAGCTTCGTTCGTGAAGCCAAGGTCATCTTCGGATAGGGCGACCGCTTCTTCGGGCGGAGCCCTTTACCATCAAGGTTTCATCCAGTTATTGGAATAGGTTATATGGGTCAGACTTAGACGTCCATCCGGATGTCGATGCGGTATGGCGGCTCGAATGCGGCAGCCCATAGTGGTGGTCCTAGGCCACGTGGACGCTGGCAAGACGTCCCTTTTGGACCGCATTAGAGGAACCGCGGTGCAGAGCCGCGAGGCGGGCGGCATAACACAACAGATCGGCGCCAGCTATTTCCCCCCTGAGACCCTTCTGGCAATTTGCGGGCCCCTCCTGAAGAGCTTGGGAGGGGGGGTCAAGATACCTGGCCTTCTTTTCATCGACACTCCTGGTCACGAGGCCTTCGCCAACCTGCGCCTAAGAGGAGGTTCCGCCGCCGACATCGCCGTCCTAGTGGTTGACATAACGAAAGGGCTTGAGCCTCAGAGCCTTGAATGCATTGATATGCTGAAGAATAGGCGCGTCCCCTTCGTCGTGGCCCTAAACAAGATAGACCTCCTGGCTGGCTGGAGGGGCGAGCCGAACAGGTTGGTGGTGCAGGCCGCCAAGGAGCTGCAGCCCGCCACCGTCGAGCTGCTCGACCAGGGCATATACCGCGTGGTGGGCGAACTGGCTCAACTCGGTTTCTCGAGCGAAGCTTACTACCGCGTCAAGAGCTTCGCAAAGGAAGTCTCCATCGTGCCCATTTCGGCGCATACGGGAGAGGGGACGGCAGAGCTCATGGCCGTCATCGTGGGCCTGACCCAGCAGTACATGGCGGAGAAGCTCAAGGCCGACCTAGGTCAGCCCCGGGGGATCGTGCTAGAGGTCAAAGAAGAGCCAGGCCTAGGGCAGACCGCCAACGTGATACTCCTGGACGGGGTGCTCAGGGTGGGCTCCACAGTCGTGGTGGGCAAGAAGTCCGGTGCTGAAGGCGTCAAGATCAGGGCCCTGCTCGAACCCAAGCCGCTTGATGAGATGAGGGACCCCAGAGACAGGTTCACCCCAGTCGCCGAAGTCTACGCCGCCGCCGGCGTCAAGCTTTCCGCCCCGAACCTAGAGGGCGTACTGGCTGGTTCGCCCGTCGTAGGTGCCGATGAAAGTACTTTGGAGGAAGCCAAGAAGGCGGTGGACGCCGAAATAAAGAGCGCCCTTGTTCAGGCGGACACGGAAGGCGTCGTCCTCAAGGCCGATACGTTGGGTGCACTGGAAGCGATAATGTCCATTCTGAAAAGGGAGGGGGTGCCGATCAGGGTGGCCGACATAGGCAACGTCACGAAGAGGGACATCGTGCAGGCGGAAGCCGTCAGGAACGCAGACAGGTACTTGGGCGTCGTGCTAGCCTTCAACGTAAAGGTCCTCGAAGACGCCGACAAGGACGCCAAGGACAAAGGCATCAGGGTCTTCCAGAACGAAGTCATCTACAACCTGATCGATGAATACTTGGGCTGGTCGAAGACCGAAAAGGAGAACGAACAGAGGGCTGCCTTCGCTCAGCTTACCCTCCCCTGCAAGTTCCAAATGATAAAGGGCTTCGTCTTCAGGCGCAGCGGTCCCGCCGTCTTCGGCGTGGAGGTCTTAAGGGGTACGCTCAAGAGCAAGGTGGAGGTCATGAACTCTGTCGGGGAAAGCGTAGGCACCATTCAGCAGATTCAGAGCGAGGGTTCGGAAATCGAGTCTGCCACCAGTGGCATGCAAGTGGCCATATCCATGAAGGAGCCCGTCATAGGTCGCCAGATAAAGGATGGCGAAACCCTCTATTCGCTCCCGACGAGCGACGATGCGCGCCTGCTCAAGACGCGCTTCAGCGCCAGGCTCACGTCCGAAGAGCTCAAGCTCCTGGACGAAATCATAGCCATCCGGCGCAAAGTTCAGTACCTATACGCCTTCTAAGCTCGAAAACGTATATAAGATTCGTTCCGAGGGCAGATAGGAGAGGGACTTATGCCAACGTTTCAATTGGTCCTCTCGGAGCCCAAGACTCGCAAGGCCGTCAAGCTGGAGCTGAAGGACCCCAAGTCATCTTTCATGCTGGGCCTGAAGATAGGTGACGTAGTTGACGCAAGCCAGATAGGCATCAAGGGAAAGATCAGGTTGACCGGGGGAAGCGACAGAGCCGGTTTCCCGATGAGAGCCGACGTCAGAGGAACGGGCAAGAAACACGTCAACCTAGCGGCACCTCCGGGCTATAGGCCGAAGAGTCAGGGCATAAGGAGGAGGAAGCTCGTGAGGGGCAACGTCGTCACCGACGACATCTATCAGATCAACGCCGTCCTCACGGAGGGCGAGCTACCTGTCTCTCACACCGAAGAGACCCCAGCCGAAGCTAAAGACAAGGCCGCCAAGAAGGCCTAAGGACCTTTCGACTGAACCTTTATCAATACACCTACGGGATACCCTAACACAAAATGCTAACTCCCAGAAAGAGCATCCCTCGACAGCCCGAAGTGAACATAGGAACCAGCGGGCACGTTGACCACGGCAAATGCCTTGCGTTGGACGAATACGTCGTTTTTAACGGTCTGCTTCTCACGGGAAGAGAGCTTCTGGACACGGTCAAGCAAGAGGGCAGGCTGATCAAAGAAGCCCTTGGTGGTTCCATCTACGCTCTCAAGTCAAACACGGTCGTAAGCGTGAACGATGACCTGAGGCCTGTGGAAGCCGAATCCGAGGTCTTCGTGGAGAGTTACGAAGGGCCCATCTTCCACATAAAGACCAGGACGGGGAGGTCCATCTCGGTCACGCCCGAGCATCCTCTTCTTGTAGGCCAAAGGGGCGCTTTACGCTGGACGAAAGCAAAGGACCTGCGCAGAGGGGACCTCGTCGCTTTTTCCCCGTTCGTCGTGCTTCCAGAGAGGCTCGATCTTCCGTCTTGCCTCCCCAAACTACAGAAGGAGTACGATGTCGTCACATACCAAGACTATGAGCGGATCGTGAGGTTCACGGACGGCCTGACGGCTCTTGGCGCACTGGAAATGGGAGACTTCGACAGGCTGCGGGTGCTAGCCGGGCTGTCCAAGCAGCGGCTCTCTCAGCTGAGCGGAATATGCAGCTCCACCTTGGCCTTGCTCTTTCGGGGGACTATGTCTGCCTCATCACGCCATCTTCGCCTGTTGGCAGATGTCTTTCGAAACATGAAAATCGTGCCGCTTCTCCCCAACGAATTCGCCGTGTCGTCCCGCGGCCGAGGGAGGCGGTGCGGCGCTAGGCTGAGGGACGTGGAAATCGACGAAGACATGGTCAAGTGGTTCGCGTTCGCATGGTCGAAGGGGACTGCCCGGCGAGGTCGGCTTTCGGTCAGCAGCAAGCTCAAGTCAGACATGCTGGATGAATTCCTCGCCGTCAGCAGGCGGAAGCTGGGCGTGGAGTTCGAACGGGTCGGCGAAGGCAGCTATCAGCTTGCGAGCAGGCCCCTGGCTGACTATTTGAACGCCAAATTTGGGTACGACGCCGGAGCCAAGCAGGCTTTCACAATCGCTCCGTGGGTTCTGAGCTTGCCTCCAAGGTTGAAGGCAACCTTCGTCCGGTGGTTCTTTTCGCTCCAAGGGGAATTCGACGGGTCGTCAGGCCGGATCTCCATAGCGCAAACCAATCAGAGGAATATCGTTACGCTGGCCTACCTCCTCTGCTCCTTCGGGATCGCGTCCCGCTTTAGCGTCGCTGAGCGCCCTGCCAGGAAGGCTGCAAAGAAGCGCTATCGCCTGATCGTCTCCGGTCGCTCCAACCTCAGGCTCTTCGCTGACGCGATAGGTTTTGAGGGCGACGCCAAGCAGGACCTACTCCTGTCTTACATACATTCCAAGAAGGCCCAAACAGAGGAATTGAGCCCCGGGTTGCCTGTTGATCCCTTCATTATGAAACGACTGGCGGATGACTTGGGACTTAGAAGGTCGCCGTCGGGCGGCAATGTCGCAAAGGGAGGTCAGCCATGGTTGGCGGACTGCTCGTCAGCGCTCGCCAGCGGCCTCGTATCCCGCAGAGGTCTGAACTTGTTCCTAGATTCTGCCGCAGATCGGCTGGAGTCCATTGAGCGATCGATGGACTCGCTGGAAGACCTTCCCACTTCTCTGAGGAATCATATGAAACTGATTGGAGTTTCCGTCGAGAAGACGGCCAAGGAGATGGGCATTTCTGGGAAACGCTTGACGAAATGGCTCTCAGGGAACGACAGGCGGCTCCTCCGGCTGGTCCGGCTGGCCTTGAAGAAGATGACTTCAGAGAGGCTCTCCTCCTCCAAACCCGCCATAAGGCAGCTGGCGCGTCTGGCCCGTTCGCCCTTGGAATTCGACCCCATAGATTCGATAGAAGCGGAGGGATATGATGGCTACATCTTCGATTTGTCCGTTCCGGGATACGCGAATTTTGTGGCTGGCAACGGCGCCCTAGTTTGTCACAACACCACCCTTACTGAAGCGCTCACTGGCAAGTGGACGAGCGCACACAGCGAAGAGCTACGAAGGGGGATCACCATCAGAGTGGGATACGCCGACGCCGCTATTTACAAATGTGAGGGATTGGAGGCCCCGGCATGCTACAACACGGATGGTGAATGCGCGGCCGGAGAGGCCAGGCTCCTCAGAGTGGTCAGCTTCGTCGACAGTCCTGGCCATGAGAGCCTCATGGCCAACATGCTTAGCGGCGCCGCCGTCATGGACGGGGCCATACTTGTAGTGGCGGCCAACGAGCCCGTCCCCCAGCCTCAGACCAAGGAGCACGTCCAGGCGCTCAAGATGATAGGGGTCGACAAGATAGTTGTTGCGCAGAACAAGGTCGACTTGGTGTCCTATGAGCAGGCTCTGCAGAACGAGGAGAAGATCACCAGTTTCCTCGAATCCTTCGGCTTTAAGGACGTCCCTCTCATACCCATCTCTGCGCAGAAGCGGCTGAACATAGACGCCCTGCTCGAGGCCATCGAAAACACGATCCCCACTCCACATCGTGACGAGAAAGCAAAGCCCTTCATGCATATCCTGCGTTCATTCGACGTGAACAGGCCCGGCACCCCCTTGGCAGACATAAAGGGAGGAGTCATAGGAGGAAGCCTCACTCAGGGGACCATCAAGGTCGGCGACGAGATAGAAATCCGACCAGGACTGTATGACCGCGTGAAAGCCAGATACTTGTCCGTTACCACAAAGGTGGAGAGCCTCGGGACAAGCGCCGGCCTAGTCGACTCCGTCAAGCCTGGAGGGCTGGTGGCCGTAGGTACCACGTTGGACCCCTATTACACCAAGAGCGACGCCGTCGTGGGAAGCGTCGTGGGCTTGCCAGGCGCTTTGCCGGAAGAGATAACTGAGCTCACGTTGAAACCCTCACTCTTCGATACGGTGGTGGGCGTCTCCGAGGTCGTAAAGGTGGACCCGATCAAGCTCAACGAAATACTCCGGCTCAACATAGGCACGGCCACAACGGCTGGAGCAGTCACACAGGTCAAGGGCGGCCTCGTCTATGTCAAGCTTAGGAAACCCGTCTGTCCGGCGCCAGGGGCCAGGGTCGCGATCAGTAGAAGGGTGGTCGATCGCTGGCGCCTTATCGGCTCGGCCACGCTGGTGTAGGCCGTTGCTGGTCCTCCTGGACACCAGCATCCTTATTCGTTTGGCAGAGAGGCCCTCTCTCTTCCTGGAAGAGCTTTCCAGCAAACTGGGTAAAGTTGACTTGGCCATACCCACGCCGGTCCTGAAGGAGCTGGTGCAACTCAGCCTCGCCCGAGACAGCACAGGGAGGGCAGCCAAGCTGGCATTGGCTTATGCCGAATCTTTGGCCAACGTTGAGTGTGAGGGAGCGGCAGATGATGCCCTCCTCCTGCTGGCACAGTCAAAGGGCGCCGTGGTGGCCACGCTCGACCTGGACCTGATTAGACGTTTGAGAAGGCTGCACGTCCCCGTCGCCACCCTTCAAGGCGAACGTCTGGAACTCCGCGGTCCTTTTATCTGAAAAAGTTTAAAATACGTCCGTCTGAGACCTCTCCCTCGGAGTTCGAATTCCGCCCTGTTTGGTTATGAGAAGGTATAGAGCTTGTTCCAGCTAGTAACTTTGAGAGATATCGTGAGGGTCCCGCCCGACAAGTTCAGGGAACCCCTGAAAGAAGTAGCGGAAAGCGTCCTCAAGCTCAGGTACGAGAGCACTTTGACCCCCGAGCACGGGTACATAATCCTGGTTACTGACGTCAAGGTGGAGCCCGTGGGGAAGATGGTCCACGGAGATGGCGGCATCTATCATCGGGTCGAATTCAGCGTCCTAGCCTTCGAGCCGAAGCTTCAGGAGATAGTCGAAGGCGAAGTAGTCGAGATAACGGAATTTGGTGCTTTCATCAGGATAGGTCCAGCCGACGCCCTCCTGCACGTCTCGCAGATAATGGATGATTATATTTCTGCAGACCTGAAGCAGGGCATAATTCTTGGGAGCAACACCAACAGGAAGCTCAAAGTGGGGTCTAGGGTGAGGGTCAGGATAACTGCAGTGAGCCTCAGTAGGGGGATAAGCTTAGGCAAGATCGGCGTAACTTGCCGGCAGCCCTTCTTGGGCGCGCTCGAATGGATCGAGGAGGACCTCGCCAAGCTCGCTGCAAAGAAGGAACCGAAAGGAGGCAAGTAACGGAATGGTCAAGGAGCTGGCATGCAGGAAGTGCCTTGCAATAAGTCAGGGAAAGGTGTGCCCGTCGTGCGGCTCCACCGACTTGACGGAGAACTGGAAGGGTCTAGTCGTCATCTTCAACGTTGAGAAGTCTGAAGTGGCCAGGATTCTGGGCGTAACGAAGCCTGGGAAGTACGCGCTGCAAGTGAGTTAGCGTCCTTGCCCTCATACAAGCTCCCCAACTTCTTGAGGGAGGAATTTGCCAGACCACTGGGCTTGGTCGTGGCCACCGCCGACGTCAACTCTTACCTCTCACAGCTACAGCTGAAGGACGAAGCGCTTCTGTCGGTGGGTGACAGGACGACGGATTTCTTTGTGTCTCATGGCCGTAGGCCGTGCCTCCAGATTATCGATTCGCGTGAGAAGAGGATGCGAAGGGCACCGCCGCTGGGCGGATACGATCGTTTGATCCAC
>Ga0272448_1001083_pt1 | contig 38340 bp, 36 predicted proteins | sample YNPCB0191_FD_202220 | JGI IMG/M metagenome (GOLD analysis project Ga0272448, IMG submission 202220) | Hot spring sediment microbial communities from Yellowstone National Park, WY, United States - YNP-CB-019-1 | ecosystem: Environmental > Aquatic > Thermal springs > Hot (42-90C) > Sediment...
TGCCACCGTCCGGCATGCTCTTCTGACCGTGGTCCATGTCACTGGCAGGAGGGGAGAATGGCAACCTGTACCCTTTTTACACCGATCATGGGAACATGCGGTAGTCATGGGGACATGCGGTAGTCATAGGAACATGCGGTAGTCATGGGAACATGCGGTAGTCATGGGAACATGCGGTAGTCATGGGAACATGCGGTAGTCATGGGAACATGCGGTAGTCATGGGAACATGGTGCAGTGGAATAGAAAGATGGATGGAAAGATGGATGACAGGGAGATTTACTCGGGGACGATCCTCCCGACGACCCTGAGTTTTCCTCCTTCAAGGTAGAAAATGAGGATTGACGCCCCCGGGGGATACACGAGGTCTTTTTCCGACCGGAACGTCACCTCGGGTCTCCTCCAGTCACCGCTGTTGTTCACGTAGGCGACCTTTGCCGGGACAAACTGCATCCAGTGGCCAAGGTAAACGACCATCTGCTCCTTCAAAGGAGCCGGCCAGTAACGGACGAGTTCTGCCCGCCCGTTCAGGATACCGGAGACGACGAGGGAGGGGTTGTTGGAGAGGACAAAACCACGGTCAAGCTCCCCGGCCTCCACCCCCTTGAGGGCAAGGCCGACCCTGTCCCCGGCCACGGCCTCGGTCACGTCATCGTCATGCTTCTGGATCGAGCGGACATGGGCGACCCTTGTCGTCGGGAAGACGCGGAGCTCGTCGTGGACACGGATTGTCCCCTCGGCCACACCCCCGAGGACGACGGTCCCGACACCTTTCACCGGGAAGTGGTGGTCGACGGGGACCGAGCCGAACTTCAGGCCTCTTCCGCGGTCCGTCTGCTGCCCTGCACCGTCAAGGAACATCTCCCGGAGGTGGTTGTGGTCGTCGGGTGAGAGGGTGTAATTCTCAACGACCGTCCCCTTCACGAGGGGCAGTACCTGGTCGGGGGAGAGGTAATTCAAAAGGACAAGTACCCCTTTCTTCACCCCGGCGGCATCGAGCACAAGGACACACTCCCCGAATGCCGGGTTTATCTCGCCAACAACCAGGAGGGCCATGTCAGCCATGGAGACGGCAAAAAAGAGGGAGGAGATCTTCTCGGGGTAACGGCTCGGCTCGATGTAGGTGACGGTTGTCTGGTCCCTCTTCTGGTTATAGAAGGTGATGTCCGAGACGGTCCCCTTCTTTCCCAGGTGACCGGCATAGCCTTCCGGGCCGATGACCGCGACGGTGAGGTTGGGCATGTGTGGTAGTATAGTGGGAGGAGGATGGTAATGAGTCTTCTAGATTAGGTCATGGGGGGGGTGTTCTTATTTCATTCCTCTCCGTGAGGGTGTTATGTGCCGGGTAGCCGCCGGTTGCATCATGCGTTCAATTCGCTTCCTCATCATGAAAAGGATACCGACCAGGACAACGCCGCCCAGGCTAAGGACCAGTCCGGCCTTATAGGGCATGAAATCGAACTTGAAAATTACTTCATCGACCGGGGCAGTCACTCTGTAACCGATCATATTCCCTGCGGGGACCGCCTTTTCGCCGTTTACCGTCCATCCCTCGAAATATGAATATTTCAGGATGACGATGTCCCCCGGGGAAAAGGAGTCTCTTGCAATCACACGATCCGGCTCGAAAGTGATGATAGAGACGGGGAGAACGGTCCCATGACGAAGGATAAATACATTGGGCAGAACATTTTGGGGCTGAAAGACCGGTATCCCTGCACTGGTAAAGCTGACACCGGGAAGAATCGTCTCACCATTTTTGAGAGACTGGATATCAACAATAAAGTCAGCTGAATAATACGTAGTATTTTCAATTTTGTAGGCAGTATCAACTGAATTTTCAAGGTAATACGCATAGTATGCCCTCACGGGATGGAGGCCCTGACGGATCAACCAGTAAGTATAGTCGATATAGTAGTAGCTCTGGCCGGTTGTCAGGACCCAAGATTGAGCAGTGCCAGACATCCTGGTGTGCAATGTCTCGGCGATCTCCCTGGCCGGGCTCTCATCGAGCCGTGGATCCACGGGTGAAAGATGCGATATGCTTCCTGTAATCGGAATAATAATCCCCAATAAAAGGATGAGGGAAAGGATGAGTGCCGGTTTTCCAAATGCCCGGAGTTCCCGGCAGGACAGCCACATGGTTATCGCAAGGATGACCCCAATACCGGCTGCCGTCCCCATGGCTCCCACGGTGGAGATGGGATGGTTCAAAGCGATCCCAATTGCATTCAGTCCCAATCCCACGATCATTGATACGAGGAGGACGTTCGTTGACATTCGATCAAAATAGAGAAGGATGATGACGGCAGCAATAAAAATGATAGACACCCAGGATTCAGGGGTAACCGTCTCCTGGAACGGGATCTCTGTCAATTTGAGCGCGATTAGCACGCCGGCACCATAGAGGATGAATCGTTTCTGCTCAGCGGTGAGTGAAAACTTTCCTTGTGTCCTGAACTTTTCCAGGCTGATGGCAAAACCCTGGATACTTACAAGGAGGAGAAGGGGGACCAGGGGAGCAAATATCCGTCCGGGGCAACGGAAGGATTGGACAACGGGGAAGAGATGGACAAAAGAAAGGAGGGTCTTTCCGCCGTCAGCCCAGATCAAGGCGGCAACAAGTGACAGGAAGACAGGTATTATCCACTTTTTCTGGCCGAATATGAATCCGAGTATGAGGAAAAATACGGGGATCAACCCGATAAGAACCATTGATTCAAAATCTCCGAATTGGAAACCTGCTATCTGGAACCCCTTGGTAATTGATGTACCAAAAATAAATGACGCCAAGTTGCTCTCGAGAGAGCCACCGTTGGATAGGGGATCAATAGGATCAACCCTCACGATCCAATCTTCTATGAAGAGGCCAGGAACGATTTTTATCGCTCCAACGAGGAAAAATAAAGTGATACCCATTACAAGGGGAAGTACAATTTTCCAATCGCGAAATTGCAGGTATTCAAAACCAAGTAATAGGGCAATGAACAAATAGGCAAAAAACAGGTAATAAACACTTGCCGAAAACAGGATGAAGAGTGAGGAAATGAGAAAGATCAGGATATTGGACATAGTATGCTCATAATACCGCACTATGCGGAAGTAGGCATAGTAGAGGAGTGGAATCCACGCGAGTGCATAGACGATGAAAATATGCCCCACCATGATTCGTGCGAGCATGGCACCAGAACAGGCGTATACCAATGAAAAGAGTGCCAGGACCGGGAGGGGGATATCATATTCTCTCTTAAGTAGTGAAAAAAGCGCAAAAGACGTCAGATACGCGATGACGAGGTGCGCGATGAGGACCCCGTTGATAACGAAAATGTCTCCCGTCAGAAAAAAAGCGGGAAAAGAGAAGGGATAGAACCTGTCGGACATGGGGGAGGCAATTTCCGGAAATCCCGTGATCCATCCGTTATTCCATAAAGAGAAGGGATGTTCTCTCAAGAAATGGTAGGGCATAGTATTCTGGAGAAGATCGTGCCAGTCCCCGATGAAGACCCTCTGACCTGTCAATACAGAAGGGAAAATGAGGATGAACGATACCAGGGGAAGGAAAATTATTATCAAAGTCTTGAGAGAAGGCAGACTGGATTTAAACTCAATGCATTTCATTGCGTAGCAATCTTGTTACTATGAATTATAGTTTTTCACTTTTATACTCCCCTGTAGTATCCCGAAATAACTTTACAACCAACACAGACGAGTTTGTGCAGAAGTTATCTAACAGGGATATCGAAAGAATCATCAAACAATGGAAGAAAGGAAAACCGATTCCAGAAATAGCGAATTATTTTGGGATAACCCGGCAACGGGTCTATAAACTCATTAAAGAATACAAGGATTCGGGAGAATATCCCATTCTGCGTAAACCAGGTAGGAAAAGAAAGGAAATCGCAGAAGAGACGCGTATTTTCATTCTCGAAAATTTTCATGCACATTTGGTAGGGCCAGTACTACTCGAGAGGAAGATAGAAGAAGTACATGGGATACATATCCCGCATAACACCATCTACCAGGTCCTGCTTGAGTATGGGTGCATTGAGGTGAACGTCAGGAAGAGAAAACAAAGGAAATGGGTCCGGTTCGAACGAGAGCACTCCATGTCACTCTGGCAGGGAGATTGGAAACAGGTCACGATAGACGGCCAGGTGAAATGGCTCATTGCATTTATGGACGATTCATCGAGATTGATTACGTGTCATGGTATCTTCGATTTTCCGACAACAGAGAATACAATCCTCGTCCTTCAGATGGGTTTTGCACAGTATGGCATTCCCCGGGAGATCCTGACTGACCATGGTACCCAATTTGTATCTGCACTAGACAGGGACAATGCATCTCATACATTCAAAGACTTCCTTGACTCATATGGCATCAAACATATCATTGCCAGAATCAAGCACCCCCAGACAAACGGTAAGATTGAACGATTTTTTGGTGAAGTGGAACGACGCCTTCCGAGATTTGGATCAATTGAAAAGATTGTAGTCTGGCACAATGAGGTCAAACCGCATTCCAGTCTCGATTATGACGAACCCTATCATGCGTTCTGGTATCGATTACCTCCTGAACGAATCCTGGGATATGTGAAGGAGTGGTTTTATGTGTAAACTAAATTCAGGATTACACAACTTTTATACTCCCCACCTCCCGTGATTCTCATCCGTGCATCTATGAAAGACCAAAATCCTCATGTAGCATATTTTTCAAGGTCCCAAGACCAAAGGATATCAGCAGTTATACCATGAACCCGAACCGGTTGAGGAGGATTCTCCAGGGTTTTCAATTCGGTCTAGGAATCGCAATCATCATTGCCATCCTCGTTTTTGTCTCAACCAATGAGTTCCTTGCCACTCTTCTCTCGATTGACGTCAGGTTCTTCATCCTCGCACTGGTCTGTTATTTCCTTAATAACGCCCTGATGATTTTCAGGCTTAAGAGTCTCCTTGCCCACCAGGGTCGAAGAATCCGATTGAAATTCGTCTTTCTTGCACACATGTCCGGGATGATCCTCTCGGATTTCACTCCGCTCCGGAGCGGGTATCTCTATACTGCTGAAGTATTGAGGAAAAAAGGAGTCCCGCTTGAGAAGGGAACGGCCGCAATCACCTCGACCTACATGTACGACCTTGTCTTCAAGGTCTCTGTTGCTATTCTCGGTTTTTCCTATCTCTATACCAGTCTCATGTCCCCCGAGATAACATATTCCCTTGCTACCATCCTGCTCCTGATTGCAACGATCCTGGCACTCTATTTCCTCATCCTGTATCCCCGTCCCTTCATCCGGCGAATCATGACAAAATGGGCTTTTGGACAGAAAGTACTGGCCATGGGTGAGGAAGCCCGAAAAATCCAGCCTTTATTTCCGATGATCCTAATCGTTTCCTTTTTCGGTTGGCTGTTACGTGGTCTCCAGTGGGTTTGTATCGGGCTCTCGCTCCACATGACCTTTGCCTCGTACCTCGACGCTTTCTTCCTCTCACCCCTGCTCACCCTCTTCTCGCTCATTCCGCTGACCCCTGCCGGTATCGGGATCCAGGAGACTGCAATCATTGCCTTTTTTTCCGTGATCGGGATATCCCTCACGACCGCGGCATCGTTCGCCTTCCTGGTGCGTGGGAGCGAAATCCTGGTCGATTCCATTGGTATCCGGGGATTCTTCATCAATCCCAAGGACGAGGAGAGCCTAAAGGCCCACTATCAGTCCATTCCCGGTGACATCGACGATCAGGCATACAATTCCAACCTTCTGGTCCAGCGGTATTTCCAGCGGCGCAAGACTGAGACGATAAAGCAGATCCTCGGTAAGGGGAATGGCGTTCTGCTTGATATCGGGTGCGGCAGCGGTGTCCAAATAGAAGAAATCCAGAAAGACAGGCCGGGTATGGCAATCGGGATTGATATCAACCGGAATGCCCTTTGCTATGCCCGGGGGAAACAGATCCCGGGCGCTTCTTTCATCCAGGCTGACGTTCAGTATCTCCCTATCCGGGATTGCTGTGTCGACCGCGTGATCAGTGCCGAGATCGTCGAACATGTATCAAGGCCTGAAGGGATGCTCAAAGAAATTCGCCGCGTTTTGGCCCCTGGTGGTGAAGTTGTCATCACGACCCCCAACGAACGCTCCATCTGGGGGATCTATGAATTTTTCTGGGACCTTTTCGGGCGGGGGCGGAATTATGGGGAGACTCACCTCAGATTCTTCTCTGCCCGTGAGTTGTGCGGACTCTTTTTGGACTTCTCTTCCTGCTCAACCAGGACACTCTTTTTTATATCCCCCCTGTTTGCCCTCACGAACAGCCCTTCCCTCCTTTCTCTGGGAATGAGAATCGACACCTTCTTTGAGAACCTCGGCTGGGGGGTCTCTCTCATTCTCCACGCGAGGAAATGATTCCGCCCAGCCCGGTTCACTCTCGGTGCAACAGGTAAGAACGTATAATAGGTTGAAACGGCGATGACATGATCGGAAAAATGCAGGAAAGTTCCGATAAAAACAGGGAAACCTTTGGTTTTCTGGCTGAATCGAAGAATTTAACCCACGAATTTGACATGACCGTTCTCATTCCCACCTTTAATGAGAGAGAGAATATCTGCGAGATGATCTCAACTCTTAACGACGTTTTTATAAGGTCGGGCATTCGGGGCCACGTTCTTGTTGTGGACGATAACTCCCGGGATGGTACAATTGAAGCTGTGAAATCAATCCTTCCGTCCTTTCGGAATGTCAGCCTCGTTGTGCGCTATACCAACCATGGCCTCTCTCCATCTCTGTATGAAGGTTTGTTGCTCTCTCCCACACCTTTGATCCAGTGCATCGACTGCGATTTTTCCCATCCTCCCGAAAAGATTCCCGAGTTTTACCGGTGCCTCAAAGAGGAGGACATGGACATCGTCATCGGGAGCCGTTATGTGAAAGGAGGGGGGTCGGTGAATTGGCCGTTGATTCGGAGGATTCTATCCTATGGTGCCTCCATTATCGGACGGTTCGTTATCCCGGTTGTCCATGATTCCGGGAGCGGCTTTTTCGCTATTAACCGCAGAGTCCTGGAGGGCGCAACACTGACTCCCCGGGGGTTCCGGATGGGCTTTGAGATACTGGGGAAAGGAAACTGGCAAACCGCGAAGGAGATCCCTTTTATCTTCAGGAACCGGAATGCAGGTAAGAGTAAGTTAAAGCCATTCATCATCCTCCAGTTCCTTATCCAAACGGTGGGAATCCTGCACTACAATTTTGTCCTTGGGGCCAGTGCCAACATAAAAAAAGCGTGGAAGCACCATTTTTTCCATTAAAGCGCGTGAAGACTATCAGCATAAGTACCGGGAAGGTTCCGTATTGCCGGCCCATAATTTTTAACATGAATAAAAAATGATATCTCTACGATGGGCCGGAAAGGACAATTAAAGGGACCTCAAAAGAAAGAGGATGATTCCGAGGTGACAAAGGCACGTGATGAGAGCCCGGCTGGAATTATCTCTTCGATAGGAAGATCAGTTCGGGGTGATGTGTGGGTCCAGCTTTTGGTCGGGCTGACCGTTATTGGAGCGATAATTCGTTTCTACCACCTTGATTTCAATTCTCTCTGGCTGGATGAGGCCTTCACGTACGATGCGTCGAAAGGTTCTCTCATGGAGATATGGAATACAATGGAGGTTGGGGATTTCCATCCCCCGCTCTTCCACTGGATAGAACACTTCATGCTGGCATTCGGACATTCTGAATTCGTCCTCCGCTTTATTCCGGCTCTTCTTGGTGTATGCACCATCCCACTCTTTTTCTTCGTGGGAAAGGAACTCGTGGATGAACGAATAGGTGTCCTTTCAGCCACTTTACTCACCTTTTCCCCATTTCACATTTATTACTCCCAGGAAGCGTATTCATACTCTGCTGTTCTTTTCACCTTTTCCCTGGTGCTTTATTGCTATTTAAGAGCGCTTCGAACGAGGGAGCGGACTTACTGGCTCCTCTGTGGTGTTTTCTCGGCATTATCGTTTTGGATCCATTTCTATACCCTGATTCCGGTTTTCTTCGTATATCTTCATGCACTGATGGGTGTATTTCCGGAACGGAGAAAAGGTTGGGAAGCATTTAAAAATATTTTCTATTCCGTAATAACCATCATCATCCTCATCTCACCATTGATTCCAATCGTTATCCAGCGCTACCTTTCCCTTACAGCCAGGCCCCCAACCTATGGGGTACTGGGACCTGCGTTAATCAGTGAATCCTTCATCCGTTTCTCGGCATTTTCCCTTCCAGTTACCATTCTGTTCGTTCTCCTTTTCGTGGCAGGAACCCTGTACCTGTACAGGGTAAACAGACATCTTTTCTGGCTCTGGGTCATGATGATATCCCTTCCCCTGCTCCTTTCCGTAATTCTGTCTTCAAAGATGACGATGAACCCGCGGTATCTTATCTTTCTCCTTACCTTTTTTTATCCGGGTATTGCCTGTTCATATCTCTGGGTGAGACAGTATTCAGCCAGACAATGGATTGTACTCGTATTCATTGCAGCATTCATTCTTCTCAATACGCCAACCCTGGTCTCTTATTACCAGGGATACAGCAAGGAGAACTGGCGGGGTCTTGCAACAATCATGGAGACGAATACCATGCCCGGCGACTCCATCATCCTGGTACCAGGATACCTCGAGATGCCATTTACCTACTATTATAACAATTCCTCGGACCAGACGAGGGTATTTGGTGCCGCAAGCGTCGCCGAACTGGAAAATATCGCCCGTTTGCACGGTGAGAACAGGACCTTCTACATTGTGACAGGGGATATCATGGCCGCGAACCCTGAAGGGGATGTTATACGATGGCTAGAGAAAAATACGTCATATAAAGGAGAGTACACAAACATCTATATTTTTTCTTCACCTTGAATGTAAAACGAAATTTGAAAAAAATGGCTAATATATACTATTTCAAATGTAATTACCCGATTAATCATCAGTTTATAGTAAAAATATGCACCCCCCAGTAGGAACCCCCGTACCGAGCGTGCTCCTTTAACCATTGGACTGCTTTCCCGGAGGGGTCTGCTGCCGTCAAGTCGTTGGTGAATAAGATAATTACTTTTTCATCCCTTCTCTGTCCAAAATGAATATCAAGCTCTTCTGCACTGGATACCCCTATCTCGGTTGTCATATCAGTGGTATTATTGTAATAAAAGTCAAAAGGTGCGGTTAAATACCCTGGCATGAGGACAACAATATCGCCGGGCGAAGTATTTTGAGCAATCATTGTAGATACGGATCTCCAATCTGCCTTGTATCCTGCGTTGTAATGGTTTACCAAACCAGGCATGCTCACGACGAATGCAAGCACAATATACATATAAATAATCCTTCTGTCATGTTTGAATCCTGCAGGAAAGAGATAAGACGATGCTATTCCAATAAAAAAAATGGGAAGAATGCCGATAAGATACCGCGGAGCTAATGGCATCAAATAGGAAAGTCCCAGGCTTGCTGCAAATGTCAGAATTGTAAGCCAGATAAAAAGGATACAGGTATCTGACCTGATGAGCAGGATTCTATACATGCCGATGAGAAAAAGAACAATAAATACGAGTGCAATAGGGACAGAATAGCCGGAGAACTGTTTGAAAGTAATAGTGAAGACATCAAGGCCTCGCATTCCCCATGTGGGCGCAACTGAAACACGGTCAATCAGTATCGTCCAGATTATTGCCAGGAGCGGGAGAGAGAGCAAAATGAAAAGTGCAAATGAACAACCTAGTCCCTTCAATTTTTTTAGATCCAGATTCGTTTTCAATATCCAGGCAAAATAATAGAGATACAGGCCTGCAACGATAATGATGGAATAGAATTGTGTCCAGAAGGCCAGTGCAGAAAAAATGCCAAATATAATCCACCAAATTATTTGCTCTTTCTTCCATGCCCAATAGAAGAAGAGCATGGCAAGCGAAAGAAACAGGAGCATGAGTGAGTACATCCTCGCCTCCTGGGAATAAAAGAGATGAAAAGGTGAGAATGCGAGGAACGCCGCTGCAATAATACCGGCATTCCTATCGACTGCTTCGCTGCCCAGAAAGTATATGACCGGAACGGTCATTATCCCAAAAATTGCAGGCAGAAAACGGAGTGTTGTTTCATTGTGCCCAAACACAAGGATAGGGTGCTCGAGCCAGTAAAAAAGCGGAGGGTGCGGTTCCCCTCCAGCACTGATCAAAGTCCAGTATTCCATGAATGGGTTGATTGAAAACCGGTAGGTCAATGCCTCATCAAGCCATAATGAAGCAAGACCAAGGGAGAAAAATCGTAATATTGCAGCGATTACAGTCAAAACCAAAAGTATCTGGATATACCTGCTATGGAATAGAACACCTTTTACTGTCGCTATCAAACCCAAATGGCCTTTTTTTAGAGGAACGGGAGATAATCCGTTAAGGTCAACGACGGATAGATTCCCATTTTTTACTTTTGACCTCTTTTTATGCTCACCCGCCTGCATATGAAATAACTCCGTCTTTTCCTATTTAGAACTATTATTGTAACAATCGAGATGAAAAGGTGCACGTAACACCTTTAAAAGATGGTTCTCCTCCCGGACGACCGTGGACGACCGCTCGAGCATCAGGTTGACATGTTCATGCATCCCTGCCCGCCGGAAATCCGTCCTCAACGCGACGACAGGAATCCCGCGGGCATACGCATACCCCATCTCCCAGGACGTCCCGGAATCTGCGTCTGCCCCGTCGATGACGGCAACCATGATGTCACTGCGGGTGATCTCTTCGCAGCACCGGGAAAATATCCTCCGCTGCGATTCTTCATCCCGGTGACTACTGTCATCACCGGCCTCCTGGGGGAGGAAGACCGAGAAGAAGTGTGCGGTGAGGATATCCCGGAGGTGGACATTGTAACGCCTTTCAGCAGCAGAGAAGAGGGGGGCGGCGAGGTAGATGCGGTACCGGGAAAAGTCAATGACATCGATGGCGGGGATCCCGGGAAACCTGGCCAGGAAGACTCCCCTTCCCTCCCGGCGGGCAGGTCCTTTCCCGTCATCACCATAGTACGTCGCATCCACCCCGCAGGTCGGGGAGGAGTTGACACCCACGATGCAGAGAGGAGGGCCGCGGGTCCTGATGATCTCTTCCACATCCCTTTCAAGCCTGTCAAGGAGGTGGAAAAAAGTTTCCGTGTTGAGGCGTTCGAGGAATGTCCCTGGCTCCCGGTCCTTCCCGAGAAAGAGTGTCTCGGGGCACGGGAGCAAAACCACGTCTATCCCAAATTCCCTGCAGCGGGCAAGTGCCTTCTGAAAAGCCCTAATGTCAGATTCCCGCGTTATCCCCCTGGCTCTCAACCCCGGGTCATGGATGCAGGGGCACGCCAATACGTACATTAATACGAGATTGTGGGGGAGGATACATAGATGATCCCCCTGTTTGCCTTCCGGGACAACAGCTGCGACCCCCGCAAGTGCACGGTCAAGAGGATGGAACGGGCCGGACTCGTCAGGGTCTTTTCAAAGGTATCACGGATACCGAGAAATACTCTCCTCCTTGACCCCACCGCAGAACAGGCCCTCTCCCCTGCCGACAGGAATCCCCGCTCCCTTTCTGTACTGGACTGTTCATGGGAGGTCCTCGAGAGTATTCCCCTCGGGATATGGAGACGCCGGCGGGCCCTCCCCTTCCTCGTGGCGGCAAATCCCGTCAATTTCGGGAGACCATGGCGACTCTCCTCGGTCGAGGCCTTTGCCGCGGCACTCACCATCCTGGGGGAGAGGGAACAGGGGGAAGAAATCCTCACGACCGTTCCCTGGGGAATTCGTTTCCTCGAGTTGAACGAAGAGCCGCTCGATCTTTACTCCCACGCACGTGACAGCCGGGAAATCCTCGAAGTCCAGAGCCTTTACATTTGATCCTGTCCAGAGACCGGAGGCCTGACGATGACCAGGTACCCGGGGAGCTTTCCATTTTCAGTGCGGATGGGAAATACTTTCATGTGGAGGGCTTTTTTCTCTCTCCCCCTCCTGGCATGCACTTTTTGCCCAGGGGAACCACCTTCTGAAAATCCCTGGAGAATTTCATCGATGCGGACCCTATCCTCATTCTGGACCAGTTCTGTCAAGACCTTTCCTGTCATCACTTCACGGGACAGGTCAAAAAGGGTTGCAAATGAGGTATTCGCCCATCGTATCCTTCTTTCACAATCCAGGATTGCACAGCCATCGGGAATCCTGTCAAATGCGTCCTGCAGGAGTTTTTGGTCAATAGTGCCTTCCAACCCCTCAATCTCGCAATTTTGCCCGGTAACGGGTCTTAATAACCCTGCCCATGGCTGTATCTCCCGTGCCTTTTTCCATTCTGAAATGTCCCTGAATGACTCGATCGCTCCGATCATGTTTCCCTCGGAGTCATAGAGGGGTGTTGCCTTTGCCCACATCTGTCTCTCTTTCCCATCGGGAAGCAAGGGGATTGCCGCTTCCACGTAGATACTATCCCCAAACTTCCTGACTTGGGGATATGTCTTTGCCAGCTCGTGGACAGGGAGGTTGATAATATCGACAAGGATTGGCATTTTGCCATGGAGAAAAGAGAGAGCGTAATGATACGAACCCGAACCGATGACTTCCTGCTTCTTGATGCCGGACAGAACCTCAAGACCCCTGTTCCATGCAATTACTTTTCCCTCTTTCCCGACAATGAACGTAGGGTCCGGCATGAACTCCACGGCCTCCTGGAGCTTTTCATACGTGGTTTTGATAGCCTTTTCGATTGCTTTCTGGGCAGAGGTCTCCATCAGGACGCCGATACTGCAGAGGGGCTGACCCCTGTCATCTTTCACGAGAGTCGTTGAGACCTGGAAAAACCGAAAAGACCCGTCTTCTCCCTGGACCCGGATTTCCCCGTTCCATTTACCATTCCTCTTCATTTCCTCCCTGATCTCCCCGAAAGTCGGGTAAAAAGCCTTGGTGAGATTCCAGAAAAATTTCATGCGGTTCTCCTGCATGTCCCGGAGATCTGTTGCCCCAAAAAGGGAGAGGAGGACCCGGTTCGCATAGATCAAGTTTTCGCCCGCATCAAAGATCATTATCGCGTTCGTAGCAGACTCGATCGCCATATTTTTGATGTAGATCTCCCGTTCTGCCTCGATCCTGTCAGTAATGTCAATGAACGATGCCATCATTGCGATCGGGGTCCCTGCAGTGTCCCGAACGAGGTTTGCAGTGTGGTGGGTGTGGATGCAGCTTCCGTCTCTCCGGTGGATCACCATCTCCCCGCTCCATACTCCTTCCTCACGGATGCTACTCATGACCTCTTTCAATCCCCCGTCCGGTTTACGAGGCATGGCAAGGGTTTCGATCGGCTGCCCGATGATATCCTCCCTTCGTGAAATTCGAAACATCCTGAGAAATGCATCATTGACATACGTGATCCGGCCATCAAGGGTGGCCATACCTATCGCGTTGATCGAGGAGGTGACTGCCATGTTCAGGACCTGGAGCTCTTCTTCTGCCCTTTTCTTCTCGGTGATATCCCTGCCAACGCCCTGGTATTCAACGATCCGGCCGGATTGATCGAATATTGCCCGGTTCGTCCATTGGTGCCACCTGGTCATGCCTGAGGGGTCAATCACCCTCTGCTCGTGGGTCTCTGCCTCCTGACCGGGAGATAGAGAGAGTATGGTTTGCCTGACCCTCTCCCTGTCGGTGGGATGCACATATGAGAGCATGTTTTTTCCCAGGATCTCCCCGGGGGGTTGTCCCAGGAACTTGCATACCGCACCGTTGACAAAGGTAAAACAAAATCCGCAATCAAACCGGCAGATAAATTCTGTCTGGTCCTCGACGATTGCCCGGAACCTCTCCTCACTCATCTTCAGTTTCTTCTCGAAGTCGCGGGAGAGGGTCACGTCCTCGAAAATGAGGGTGTATCCCCCGCTCCCGTCGTCAAAGACGGTGGGGACGACCTTGATGGAGAAATAGTAGGTTTTTCCTCCCAGCGTCAGGTTGAGTTCCCGGTCAGTTCCCTCCGGCAGGCTCTCTTTGCCCGAGAAGAACGTGAGGGGAAGACCCAGGATGCCCGGAATGCCCGACTCATCTATCCTTGTCCCCATGAGGTCCGACTTCTGGAGCGAGAAGAATGTAAGGAAATTGTCGTTGACATCAATGATTCGCATATCCGAGTCAAGGATCAGGATGAGTTCTGTCGAGAACTTGAGCATTGACGAGAGGGGTACCCTGTGGGAGAGAGTGTATACTTTTGCGTTACCATAGAGCTGGACCTCGACCTGCCCGGTAATGAGGAGGATCTCGAGGTACTTTGCAACCGAGTTCCTGTTGAGCTTGAGGGAATGGGATATATCGGTAATTGTCAACCCTTTCGGCCGTGCTTTCAATAGTTTTTTAATCCTCGTTATTTTCTCCTGGTCCAGGATCATGACACTGTTTTTTGTCATCACCCTTCCAATAAAGATATGCCAAACGCTACGGAAAATATTTTAATTATCCCTGTTTCATCTTAACCAATGGAGAGCCCGGGACAGCCATCCGAAATACTTCTCGTCGAGGATAACCCCAACGACGTTGAGCTCATTCTCTACATCTTCCAGTGGTGCAACCTCTCTGACAGGGTGCATGTTGCATGGAACGGGGAAGAGGCCCTTGACTACGTGTTTGGCACAGGCCCTTACAGGGAGAGAGACATTACTATCCAGCCAAACGTCATCCTCCTTGACCTGAAATTACCCAAGGTTGATGGAATCGAGGTATTAAAACGCCTGAAAAGTGATGAGAAGACACGAACGATCCCGGTTGTCGTATTGACATCATCGCGGGAGGAACGCGATATCGTGGAGAGCTATAACCTGGGTGTCAACAGCTACATCGTAAAACCGGTGAAATTTGATGATTTTGCGAATGTCATCCGGGAACTTGGGCTCTACTGGAGGATGATCAACCAGCCGCCCATCAAGAGAGACTGGGAGTAGTGCCTACTCTTTTCCCTCGTCGTCCATGTACTGCTGTATCTTTTTCTCTTCCCATTCCCTTGTCAGGATTTTTCCCCTGCCAAAGACGTGTGCGGCATGGAAAAGTAGTGCGACGCCCCATGCCAGTGTAACCCAGTAAAACCACCAGGATCCGGGCGAGGTTACATAGTTAATGATCACCAGGAGGAGGTTGATGAGCAGATATACTGACAGGTGTGAATAAAACCCCTTGAGTTCTCCGACCCTCTGCATCGCCCGCTCCCTTCTCTCATCGGTCATTGTTTTCCCTCAATGGTACACTTTCTGTCAATCAGTGGTCTTCAATCTATCCAATGGCTGTCCGGTCATGTATTGCCTGCCCAGGATATAATTGGTCAACCTCCCTGCCGCCTGTCACCCGTTGAAGTGGTGCGAGTCATAGATCGTCCTGACATATTCCTGCTGCCTCATGAGGAGGATTGCCTGATACGTCCCGTGGAGAAAAACCGCAATGCTCTCCTCGAGGTGCTTTCTGTATTGCGGGTCGAGGCCGGTGACCCTGCCGCTGAAGTTCCACCGCATCTGCTGGAGGTCCCGCGGTGAGTATGCAAGGACTATCCGGGCAATTTCCCGCCCGAGGTAACCGCGGGTTCCCTGTGCAGCCAGTACCTCGCACTCCCTCTCTCTCTGCGACCACGGGGAGGGTTTTGACCCATTGTTTTCCCCTTCTCCTGTCATCACGACCTTATCACCCCCGGTGCCCTTTCATAAAGGGTGTGCAGAATGTTCATTGTATCTGATTCCCCTGGCGTCGCGGTGCTCCTCTCCAATCGTGCTGGTCAGCGACAAGGAGGTAGTATGCTGCAAGCCCCTTCCATTCCCCCCACTGCCGGGAGATCTCTCTTGCCCGTGCCGGGCTGACCTCCTCCCCGGGGCAGTAGAGGTGGCCAATTGCACGCCTTATCCCCAGGTCATCTGCAGGGAACGTGTCCAGCCGATGGAGGCCCCGGAGCAGCACGAACTCCGCTGTCCACCGTCCAATCCCCCTGATCCGGCACAGATCCCGGATCAGAGAATCTGAATCGCCTGTTCCTCGCAGAGATTCAAGGTCGAGTGTCCCGTCCTTCACCATGCGTGCGACAGATATGATATATTCGCCCTTGCGTGCAGAGAGCCCGCACCCCCGGATTTCAGCCGGATCGGCATCCGCGAGATCTTCCGGGCGGGGATACGCGAAGGTGGTCCTGCCCGCAGCGCTCACTTCCTCTCCGAACCTCTTCACCAGCCGCGACTCGATCTTCCGTGCGACCGGCGTTGAAATCTGCTGCTCGATGATCGAGGTCACCAGTGCCTCAAAGACTGTCTCTGACGAGGGCATCTTCAGGCCGAACAGGGCTGAATTGATGCGGGCGAGAACGGGGTCGGCCTCCGTTGCCCGGTAAAACCCTTTTAAGTCATCGTCCAGGCCCAGCAGGCGCACGATGCATCTTTCAACGTCCCCCGTGCAGTACCCACACTCCTCTCCTCCGGGGAGAATGTTGACCGCAAGGACCGTGTCGCCGTCCTCCCCTATATCCCTGATGCGGATGAGAACCGGATCACCCCCGACCCGGATGACCTGCGAAAAGATACCCCCCTGAAATGTCCTGAATGCCGGGTCTCCCCCGGAAAAGACCCTGCAACTCAAGGAGAAGTCATACGGGGCAACCGGATGGATGAGCAGGGACATTCCGCGTGATCCAATGGGTGGGAGAGGGGAAAAGAATGGTGGTTTTTCCCTTCACCTTTTCCTCACATTTGACAACCTTTAATGCCCCTCATTCCCACTCCCTCACCATATGATCAGAGTTGCCATCAACGGGTACGGGACGATCGGAAAACGTGTTGCCGATGCCGTGGCTGCCCAGCCGGACATGAAGGTGGTGGGGGTATCAAAGACAAGACCGAGCCACGAGGCCTTCGTGGCAAGGTCCAGGGGTTACCCGCTCTATATCGCTGACCTCTCGAAGAAGGATGCCTTCGAGAGGGCCGGGCTCCCGGTTGCAGGGAGCGTCGAGGACATGCTCAAGGCTGCTGACATCGTGGTGGATGCAACCCCGGGCGGTGTCGGGGAGAAGAACAGGCCTCTCTACGAGAAAGCCGGTGTGAAGGCCATCTGGCAGGGCGGCGAGGAGCACGAGGTGGCGGGGTTCTCCTTCAATTCCGACTGCAATTATACCGATGCCATCGGGAGGCAGTTTGCACGGGTCGTCTCCTGCAACACCACGGGACTGTGCCGCATCATCAACGCGATGGACAAAAATTTTGGCGTCGAAAAAGTCCGGGCGGTGATGGTCCGACGGGGCGGGGACCCTGCCGACATCAAGCGGGGCCCCATCGATGCCATCGTGCTGAATCCCGTCCACATCCCGAGTCACCACGGACCAGACGTCCAGAGTGTCCTGCCGCACATCGCCATCGTGACGCTCGCGATGATCGTCCCGGTGACGATGATGCACATGCACGTTGTCCAGATGGACCTCAAACGGGCTGCCACGCGGGAGGAGGTCATCAGGATCATCGAGAAGAATCCCCGCATGGGGCTCGTCCGGAAGGCCACCGGGATCACGAGCACGGCCGAGCTGAAGGAATACGCGATGGACATGGGACGTCCCCGGTCCGACCTCTGGGAGAACGGCATCTTCGAGGACTCGATCTCCTGCCTGGGGAAAGAGCTCTACCTCTTCCAGGCGATCCACCAGGAAGCTGACGTCGTGGTGGAGAACATCGACTGCATCCGGGCGATGACCGGAATCGAGAAAGACCCGGCAAAGTCCATCGCCATGACCAACAAGGCATTGAACTTTGTTGCTATCCGGTGACCTCCCCCCATCAAACACCTTTCTCTCCGCCTCGTGGGATCTACGGGCTTGCGTTTGCCCCGATCCCTATCCCTACACCCTTTCTCTCCACCTTCGTGGGATCTACTCTGTCGTGAATGGCAATGGAAAGTTCAGGATGATTTCCGGGTATCCTTCTCCCCTCCCCCCAAACCCGGGTTCCTTTCCCCTTATCTTTTACCCCCGATTGTCAATTTTCATCGAGGGAGTTTTGGAAGACTGTCAGGTTATCAAGGACCGCTTCCCCTTCTTTTTCCGTCATTAAATTTCGCTCCTTTTTGGCGTTTTCCTTCATTGCTTCGCAATAAATCTCCCCTCCGTCCGGGAGACCCTGCCCTTCCGTGAAAGGATCGGGAGGTCCTCCGGGATTTCGGGAGAGCAGGTCTTGCTCACAAGCATTAACACCACCCATCCCCCATTTTATATGAATGGATGCGTATGCTCTGGCAACGAGGAACACCGTGGAAGTGGTCACTGAAGACGAACTCCGCGGACTCCTCGCGAGGCCAACAAAGAGGGTATATGCCGGGTACGAGCCGAGCGGTGAGATCCACCTGGGCCATCTCGTCACGGTGAACAAGCTCATCGACCTCCAGGAAGCCGGGTTTGAGGTCACCGTCCTCCTCGCCGACCTGCACGCTTTCCTGAACAGGAAGGGGACGATGGAAGAAGTCTCCGAACTCGCCGAGTACAACAGGAGATGCTTTGAGGGACTGGGGCTCTCCCGCGTCAGGTACGTCCTTGGCTCTGACCTGCAGTTGGACAGGGACTACGAGCTCATGGTCCTCCGGTTCTCGCAGCAGGTTACCCTGAACCGTGCGACCCGGAGCATGGACGAGGTCGGCAGGCAGATGGAAAACCCGACCGTCTCCCAGATGATCTATCCCCTCATGCAGATGGTTGACATCGCGAAGCTCGAGGTCGATGCCGCCGTCGGCGGGATAGACCAGAGGAAGATCCACATGCTCGCCCGCGAGTACCTCCCCACCGTCGGGTACCCTGCACCCGTCTGCATCCATACGCCGATCCTGAACGGTCTCGACGGGAAGAAGATGTCGTCATCGAGCCACAATTACATTTCCGTGGCAGACAGCGTTGAAAACATCGAGAAAAAGTGCCAGAAGGCATACTGCCCACCGGAGACCGAGAACAACCCCATCCTCCAGATCCTCCAGTACCACGTCTTTCCCCGCGTCCGCCGGGTGCAGGTCCGCCGGCCGGAAAAATTTGGCGGTGACCGCGAATTCGAGAACTACGCCGAGATAAAAGAGGCATACCGCAGGGGCGAGATCCACCCCCTCGATCTGAAGAAGACCACGGCCCGGTACCTGGCCGAGATCCTTGCCAGCGTCCGGGAAAGGGTCGCCTAAACCTGGTGAGAGATGAGTCTCGAACGCATTGAAGACCGGTTCGACAGGAAGATTTCCGAGCTGGGAATCCGCATCAGGGACATGGACCAGCTCAAGGTCCGGCAGGATGTCTTTGATGAAATTACCCTCCTCTCGCTCTACCGCCTCGTCCACAAGGGGTATATCACAGCCATCGGGGGGTCGATCTCGACCGGCAAGGAGGCAAACGTCTTCTTTGGGGAAAAGGAGGACGAAGACCTGGCCATCAAGATCTACAGGATCCGGACTGCAAACTTCAACGCGATGAGTGAATATATCCTGGGTGACCGGAGGTTCTCGTCCATCCGGCGGACGCGGAAGGACATCGTATTTGCGTGGACCAGGAAGGAGTATGCCAATCTGCAGAGGGCACTCGAGGTCGGCCTTCCGGTCCCAAGGCCGATTGTCTGGGACCGAAACATCCTCATCATGCAATTCCTTGGCCATGACGAGAGACCGTACCCCCAGCTCCGGCAGGTCGGGCTCGACGACCCGGCTTCCGCCTACCGTGAGATCATTCGGTTCATGCATGTCCTCTACCAGGAAGCTAACCTTGTCCATGCCGACCTGTCAGAATACAATATCCTTGCCGGTGACCGCCTCTACGTCATTGACATGGGGCAGGCAGTGATGCACGACCACCCGCGGGCACACAGCTTCCTTGTACGGGACATTGCAAACATAAACCGGTTTTTCCACTCGAAGTGTCCCATCCGCGATGAGAAGGAGATATTTTCAGAGGTCACGGGAAAGGAACTCCGGGAGACCACGATGAAAAGGGGTGAATGAGAAGATGATGCAGGAATTGAAAGTCGCAGGCAACCGTATCGGTGTCCTGATTGGAAAGGGAGGCCTTGTCAAGAAGGAGCTGGAAGAGAAGACCGGCACGAAAATCAGTGTCGACAGCCAGGAGGGTCTCGTCAGGGTGGAGGGGGAGTGCGCGGTCCCGTTCCTCCGGGCAGTCGAGGTCATCCATGCGATCAACAGGGGTTTTTCGCCCGAGAGGGCATTTTCTCTTCTCGAGGACGAAGATCTCCTCCTCGACGTCATCGACCTCTCCAGTATCGCCGACAGCCCCCGCCAGATGGACCGGTTGAGGGGCAGGGTCATCGGCAGGGACGGACGGGCCCGGGAACAGATCGAGCACATGACAAATACCCAGATCTCCGTCATGGGAAAGACGATTGCCCTCATCGGCCTTCCCGAACAGCTCAAAATTGCACGCACCGCTATCGACATGCTGATCGAAGGTGCCCCCCACGAAGCAGTCTTCTCCTACCTGGAAAAGAAACGACAGGATGCCCGTCAGAACATGGTCGATTACTACTATTGAGAAGCGGAACCCTCCATGACTACCCGTCAAGAATTTCTCACCCCGGGAGGTATTATTTCCAGTGGAGATGGATACTATATAAGGAGCTCTTTTTATCGAATGGGAATTATAAAGAGCTTTTTGGAGTGGAAATAAAGGGGTTATGAATGAGAGTCGGAGATCTCCCCCTTCCTGCCTACCTTCATGAGATCTATGCGAACCTTGGGATAGATACGCTCTATCCTCCCCAGGCTGAGTGTGTGGAGAAGGGCCTTTTCGAGGGGAAAAACCTCCTTGTTGCAGTCCCGACCGCAAGCGGAAAGACGCTCATCGCCGAAATGGCTATGCATTACCATGTCTCCCGGGGAGGGAAATGCCTCTACATCGTCCCCCTTAAGGCACTTGCGAGTGAAAAATACGAGGATTTTTCGCGCAAAAAGGTGAAGGTCGGGATCTCCACCGGTGATTTTGACAGGCGGGACGAGAACCTGGGGAGATATGATATCATCGTGGCAACGAGCGAGAAGGTTGACTCTCTCCTTCGCAACCGGGCACCCTGGCTCCCGGATATCACGCTGCTGGTCGTGGACGAAGTCCACCTGCTCGACTCCACGGATCGGGGCCCGACACTGGAGATGGTCATGACAAAGATGCGGGCAAAAATACCACGGCTCCAGGTCATTGCTCTCTCGGCAACCATCGGAAACCCCCGGGTACTTGCCGGGTGGCTCGATGCCGGTGTAGTTACCGGGACCTGGAGACCTGTCGACCTGCGGCAGGGCGTTTACCTGAACGGTGAGATCTCCTTTGGCAATGGTATCCGAAAAGTCCCCCCTGTCTCCCGGACCGAGGATGTCAACCTCCTCCTTGACACCGTTGGTGAGGGGGGTCAGTGCCTCGTCTTTGTCTCCTCGCGGAAGAATGCCGAAGCGTTTGCCAAGAGGGCTGCAAAGGCCCTCACGTGTTCAGATCCCGGTCTCCTTGAATGCGCATCCCGTTTGAAGAAGATTGCGGTGACGGAGACCGAGCAGGCCCTGGCGGGGTGTGTTGCCATGGGTTCAGCCTTTCACCACGCCGGCCTCTCGCGGGAAGCCCGGGGAATTGTCGAAGATGCGTTCCGGAAAGGCCTTGTCAAGTGCATAGCATCCACCCCGACCCTTGCTGCCGGACTCAACCTGCCTGCCCGGCGGGTCGTTATCAGGGACTACCGACGCTACGAAGCCGGCATGGGGATGGTTCCCATTCCCGCCCGTGAATATCACCAGATGGCGGGGAGGGCCGGCAGGCCGGGTCTGGACCCGTATGGGGAGGCTGTCCTCATCGCAAAGGACGAGGCCGAGGCACAGAACCTCCAGGAGTTTTACATCAATGCCCAGCCTGAAGACGTCCACTCGCAGTGTGCCGATGAATCTGTCCTCCTCACCCACGTCCTCTCCCTCGTTGCATCAGGGTTTGCAAGGACATACGAGGGTCTGCTTGAATTCCTTGACGGGACACTGTACTGTTACCAGCACCAGGGGGGGCGAATCCTTGAGACCGTTACCCGACGGGCACTCCAGTTCCTCGAGAATGCCGAGATGGTGACGTCCCTGGACGGTCACCTCTCCGCGACGGAATATGGCCACCTTGTCTCTCTCCTCTACATAGACCCCCGGGGAGCGGAGATGATCGTCAAAACACTCTCCTCTGCACGGGAATATTCCGACATGGGACTCCTCCACCTCGTCTGCAGCACGCCGGACATGTTCACCCTCTACATCTCGAACAGGGACCTCTATTACCTCGAGCGGTTCGTCCTCGAACACGAGGACGAGCTGTGGACACCCCTCTCCATCGGCGACGAGGAGGAGTTCTTCCGGGCCCTCAAGACGGCACTTGTCCTCCGGGACTGGGGGAATGAAGTCCCTGTCGAGACGGTGTGCGAGCGCTATTCCATCGGGACGGGTGACGTGCACGCCCTCGTCGAAAGCAGCAACTGGCTCCTTCATGCATCGAGCCGCCTTGCAGCACTGTATGCCCCCCGGTATGCTCCTGCAGTCAGGGAACTGGAGGTATGCATCAAGCATGGCGTCAGGAGGGAGCTCCTGCCCCTGGTCAGGATCCGGAACATTGGCCGGGTCAGGGCACGGAGCCTCTACGCGAACGGTATAACAACCCCCGAGGAGCTCCGGTCTGCAGATCCTGTAAAACTTGCATCCATCCTCGGCCGCGGAGTGGCCCAGTCCGTTGTAAAACAGCTGGATGCCGATATCCGTGAAGATGATGAGGATGAGGACCCTGGCGGGCAGTCCCGGCTCGATTCCTTTTCCGGAGGGGTATGATGGACCCCTGTTCCATTCACCAGGTCCGGATATCCATTCCCGACCGTGAAAGTTTCCTCTGGAAAATTCGCAAGATTACCGAGTCACGCAGGGTTCATATCATCCTGCTTGATGCCGACCGGATGGCAGGGAGGGGCCATGTCCAGTCTGCTCTCATGCACGCCTTCCGGGCACGGGAGAAGGGCTGGATGATATCCGGTCGCGTCGAGGTGGAGGCGCTCCTGTATGCCGCCGGTTCACGCCAGATTGTGCAGGGTGCGAAGTTTGGCATCCACGAAGGGGAAAACAGGGTTTACCTGTGCATCTGCCCGGACAACAGGGCGGCGTGGGAAGACCTGGGGGGCCTCTGTTCTCCTGCCGACAACGAAGACTGGGAGACCCTTTCACCCGAGAAAATAACCCGCCTTTGTGAGCTTTTTTCCATCACACCGCAGGAACTCGAGGTCTGTGGAGTGGAGCGCCTCCCTGAGCTTGTCATCGAGAGGGTTGCGCTCCTGGAAGTCTCCCGGTAACCTCTCCATCCCAGTAACCTCTCCATCCTGGTGATAGTAAAGTGGGAGATCGATCCCCTGGATTTGGGATACTGCCGCGGGGAACCGCGCTATTCCGCCTTTTTCTTATCGTCCGCCGGTGGTTTGCCCTGGACGTGAGACAGGATATGGCGCAATTCGGGAATGATGATCTCCTTCATGGCAAGCGAAACGGCAGGTGTTGAGCCGGGGATGCAGAAAATTACCCCTCCTCCGCATGTCCCGGCAATTGCCCGGGAAAGGATGGTCGCCGTCCCTATATCCTGGAGACCCTTGAGCCGGAAAATTTCTCCAAATCCCTCTATCCTCTTCTCGAGGAGTGGCGCAACAGCCTCGATTGTGCAGTCATCAGGAGAAAGCCCTGTGCCGCCGTTCATGATAATACAGTTGCAGTCTTTCAAAGCCTGGAAGAGCTGCCGGCGGATCTCTTCGACAGAATCCTTCACGATTCCATAGGAAAGGACGGGTATGTGGTCTTCTTCCAGGAACCGGATGATTGTCTTCCCGCTCGTGTCTGTCTCCATCGTCCGTGAGCTTGATATGGTGATGACGGCAGCACGGATATCGACGGGTTTTTCATGGTGCGATTTCATCACTCTCATTGTACCACTCCAGAAAGAATAAATAATCCCAATAAGCGAATGAAAGAGGGTTATCATCCGGGAAAATGCATCATGACAATGTTTTCCCAGGTTTCATGACAATGTTTTCCCAGGTTCTATCTTGGATAACCCTATCATTTCCACTGGAAGTGGGAAGACAAGTCGGTTGAAAAGAGCCTGTGCAGTTGTTCTATGAAGGGAAGAGTCTCCACTGACAGGTGATTGGGATTATACCCTCTTCGTCATTTCAGGTGGGTAAGGTGTATGAATGGGTTATAGCCTCTCTCTGGATTGAGCTGGTTAATCCAAAAGAAATCGACTTAATGCGAAATGAATGGTGAAACCGCTGCCTGGGCTCCCTTTTGGGGGCTCCAGAACAATCCTCATGTGGAAGTGCGGGAGCGAGGCTGCCCCCGCTTTGGTTCCTATCCATCCACTCAAAATAGAGAAGAGGCGGATTATAGATGGAAGGAGATGGAACCCCTTTATTTCCATTGGAGAGGGGGGATGGGATGGGGTGATCCTGGGCTTCGTGTTCACGGTGCAGAGTGGCTTGAGATTATTGGTCATGTTGAGATTATTGGTCATGAATTCAAAATTATCGTGGATACACCTGGTAATTTTTGATATGTTTTGGTATTGCAATGGTGATTTTTCCTGGCTGATCTCGTAATTTCGGTATTGTTTTTACATTTAAGTCCCGTTATTTTTGCTGAGATATTGTAATTTGGTTTTTCCTGCATTTTATGGCATTATCCTCTTATCGAATATGTGGTATATCGTGGACCCGTGTCTCCTGAATTCAATTCGGAATTCTTTTATCTTCAAAGTTCAAAACAGAACCAAGGCTGTTTTACCATTACTTAACTCCACAAAAAGGAGTTCTCCCCCTATCTCCAGGCGAAACAAAGGGCTCCCCCACCTCATTTTCAACTATAAAAAATCAAAAGGAAACTTTGGTCTTTCACTTGCAAACAATTTTCTCTAATAACGTATAATTTGTCATTATCTTGTATTAAAATAGCCTCTCCAGTGGAAACAAAGGGGTTTATATCCTGTTCAAACAGGTGTCTTTTTGAGGTAAGGGATGTATATGATTAACTCCCAGGGGGTCCGGGATGTCAGACAACCAGAGTGCAGCAATAGGACTATTCAAAAAATACCTTGAGACAAATAAGATATTCAAGAACAGGGAAGTGCTGCGCCACTCCTACAGGCCCCAGATCCTTCCCCACCGGCGACCCCAGATCGACCAGGTCGCGGCAATCCTTGCACCGGCGCTCCGGACCGAAACCCCTTCCAACATCCTCATTTATGGCAAGACAGGGACAGGGAAAACGGCGGTTGTCCGGTACGTCGGGTCAGAACTCGAGACGGCCAGCGTCCACATGGGGACTGTCTGCCGCGTCGTTCACCTCAACTGCGAAGTGATAGATACACAGTACAGGGTCCTTGCCCAGATCTCCAAGACGCTCCTTGGAGAGGATGAAACACCGAGTGATAAGGCACGAATCCATATCCCCATGACAGGCTGGCCAACTGACCAGGTCTACATGGAGCTCAAGAACCAGCTCGAGGCACTGGGAGGAGTCCTCATCATCGTCCTCGACGAAATTGACAAACTGGTCAAGAAGAGCGGGGACGAAACCCTCTACAACCTGTCCCGGATCAATTCTGACCTGAAAAGCTCAAAAGTCAGCATGATCGGCATCTCCAACGATCTCTCTTTCAAGGATTTCCTGGACCCTAGGGTCCTCTCCTCCCTCTCCGAAGAGGAACTCGTCTTCCCCCCCTACAATGCCCCCCAGCTGTGTGACATTCTCCGGCAGCGCGCCGAGATGGCGTTTCTGGACGGTGTACTGGATGACGGTGTCATCCCCCTGTGCGCGGCACTCGCAGCCCAGGAACACGGGGATGCACGGAGAGCACTTGACCTCCTCCGCGTCTCTGGCGAAATTGCCGACCGGGAAGAGGCCGACCGCGTCCTGGAAAGTCATGTGAAGATGGCCCAGGCAAAGATCGAGGCAGATTCAATGATCGAGTGCATTGCCACCCTGCCGACCCAGAGCAAGGTGGTTCTCTATGCCATGCTCCTTCTCGACCAGATGGGCCAGACCATCTTCACGAGCGGTGAGGTGAGCAGGATTTACAAGGAAATTGCGCCCTCGCTTGACCTCGATGTCCTCACGCACCGGCGCATCACAGACCTCATCTCCGAGTTGAACATGCTCGGCGTGATCAACACCCGTGTCGTGAGCCGTGGCCGCTATGGCAGGACAAAAGAGATGTGGTTTGATACAAATACCCGTAAGATATGGGAAGTCATCACGTCAGATGCCCGCTTGAGTACCCAGGGTATAGCCGAGAGGGACGTCCAGTGGTGCCGATCCCTATTCAGGTGAAGAGATAATGGACGAAAAGGACCTTCTTCTGCTCCAGCTCCTGGAGGAGAACAGCCGCCTGACCAACGAAGAGATGGCCGTCATGGCCGAGATGGCACCAGGGGATGTCGCCGCACGCATCCTGGCACTTGAATCCGCCGGTGTGATCCGGAGCTACACCGCTGTCATCGACTGGGAGAAGGCAGGCAACGGAGAAGTGTCCGCCATCATCGAACTGAAAGTCAACCCTGAACGAGACTTTGGGTATGACCGGATAGCCGAGAGGATCGCACGCTTCCGCCAGGTCAGGTCGCTGCGCCTCATTACTGGGGCCTACGACCTTCAACTCGTGGTGACCGGCAGGAACATGCAGGAAGTGGCACGGTTCGTCTCGGAATACATTGCTCCCATGGACCGGATACGGGAGACTGCCACCCATATTGTCATGAAGACGTACAAGGAGAACGGCCGCACCTTCTGCGAGAAAGAAGGAGGCGAACGGATACCGTACTCGTTCTGAGGTGACGATGAGGGACTACATCTCACGGAAGGCGAGGGAGATCCCGCCTTCCGGGATACGGCGTTTCTTTGACCTTGCACTGACCATGGAGGAGGTCATCTCCCTCGGTGTCGGTGAACCGGATTTCTCCACACCCTGGAACATCTGCGAGGCGAGCATCTACTCGATTGAACAGGGGGGAACGTCGTATACACCCAACCGGGGTATTCAGCCGCTCCGGGAGGCACTCTCTTCCTGGCTGAGGGATCATTACAGCCTCTCGTATGACCCTGATACCGAGATGATCATCACAACCGGGGTTTCAGAGGGTCTTGATATCGCGATCAGGGCAGTTGTCGACCCCGGCGATGAGGTCCTCGTGGCCGAACCCTGTTATGTCTCCTATTCTCCCTGCGTCATGCTTGCCGGGGGGATCCCCGTGCCGGTTCCGTGTGTTGAAAGGGATAATTTCAGGCTCAACCCCGACCGTCTGATGGAAAAGGTCACACCAAAGACCAAGGCCCTCGTCATCAACTTCCCGAATAACCCGACGGGGGCTGTCATGGGAAGGGAAGACCTCCGGGGTGTGGCTGATATCGTGTGTGACCACGACCTGGTCCTCATAAGTGACGAGGTCTATTCCGAGCTGACATATGGGGGCACCCACGTCGCAGCGGCAACCGTGGGCGACCTTGCATCGCGCACGGTTACATTGAACGGCTTCTCCAAGGCGTATGCCATGACGGGATGGAGGATAGGGTACCTCTGCGCCCCCCGCGAAATATGCGATGCGGCGCTGAAGATCCACCAGTACGTCATGCTCTGTGCCCCCGTCATGGGCCAGGTCGCGGCCCTCGAGGGAATACGGAGGGGAGAGGAAGAGAAGGACAGGATGGTCCGGGAATACCGCGTCCGCAGGAACCTCTTTGTCGAGGGCCTCAACAGGGCAGGGCTGAAATGCCATCGTCCCGAGGGAGCCTTCTACGCTTTCCCCTCGGTTGCTGCAACAGGACTTTCAGACCAGGAATTCGCCGAGAGGCTCCTCCTCGAAGAGCATGTGGCAGTCGTTCCCGGGAGCGTCTTTGGGTGCGGCGGTGAGGGCCATGTCCGCTGCGCCTATGCCGTCTCGAGGGAAAATTTGGCCCTTGCCCTCCACCGGATAGAAAACTTCGTGTCGCGGTGCACGGGGGCCCCGGCCGCCGTCGCCCCATCGCGGGAACGCGTGTAAGATATGGGTCAAGGTCAGGAAGACGTGCCAGGTTCTCCCCGCGGCGTTCACCCGGGGGTTTACTCTCGCCTCTTTTTACACGGGTAGTCTCTCTGTCGGAGGCACGACGGGGCCGCCCGGCGAGGCGTGGTGGTGCCGGGGAATACACGATATCCTTTTATCCGCTATCCGGGTGTATAGTATATGGTTGTACCATGAGTTGCACCATCGTCGTGGGCGGTTTTTTTGGTGATGAAGGAAAGGGCAAGATCGTTGCGCATATTGCCTACCGGGACCACCCCTCCATCATCTCCCGGGGAGGGGTAGGTCCCAATGCCGGCCATACAGTCAGAATGGGGGAGAAGGAGTACGGTGTGCGCATGGTCCCGTCAGGGTTTGTCTTCCCTGGTGCCCGCCTGATGATTGGGACGGGGGTGCTCGTCGATCCGAGAGTCTTCGCCCGCGAGGTCGAGATGCTTGGAGTCGGCGACAGGACATTTGTCGACAGGCGCTGTGCAATCATCGAGGATTCGCACATCGAGCGTGACAAGTCAAGTTCCCACCTTGCCAAGACCATCGGGAGCACGGGGAGCGGTTGTGGGCCTGCCAATGCAGACCGCGTACTGCGGGTTGCACGCCTGGCTCGGGACGTCCCGGCCCTCGCACCGTACCTGGCCGATGTCCCCCTGGAGATTAATTCAGCCCTCGACCGGGGTGAAAATGTTCTGCTCGAGGGAACGCAGGGCTTTGGGATCTCACTCTACTATGGGACCTATCCTTTCGTGACGAGCAAGGACACATCGGCATCCCAGATCGCGGCCGATAACGGTGTTGGACCGACCCGCATCGATGACGTCGTGGTCGTGTTCAAGGCATACCCGACGCGGGTCGGTGAGGGGCCGTTTTCGACCGAGATGGAGAGGGAGGTATCCGACCGGCTGGGTATCCAGGAGTTTGGGACTGTGACCCACCGGCAGAGACGGGTTGGCCAGTGGGACGGGGAGATGGCCCGTTACTCTGCGATGGTCAACGGATGCACACAGGCGGCCATCACGGGAATAGACCGCGTAGACAAGGAATGTTATGGGATCACGGAGTACAGCCGGCTCACCAGGAAGGCACGGGATTTCCTTTCACGTGCGGAAGAGGACATCGGCCGTCCCATCACCCTGATCTCGACAGGACCGGATGTCTCGCATATCATCGATATCAGGGGTGACCAATGAGGCGCTCCCTCCTCCCTATCCTCTGCTGTCCCGTCTGCAAGGGTGACCTTTCCCTGAAAGTGACAGTCGAAAACGACATTGAGATCGTGGAAGGGGAACTCAGCTGCCCGACATGCGGTGTCGTGTATCCCATCTCCGAAGGCATCCCCGATCTCCTCCCCCGCGAGAAGGAAGACATGGTAGCACGGGGAGAGAAGGTCCGCCAGTGAATCTGCTCTCTGCTGGACGTGGAATAAAAAAGAAAATATCCCACCCCCCTGCACCACCCCTCTTGGCCTTCCACTATGCTCTTTACGCGCATCCTCGTCTTACCCCTTGCCCTCCTCGTTGACAGGGTCACGGGAGACCCCCGGTCCCGGTTTCACCCGGTCGCGGTCCTCGGGCGGTTCATCGCCCTGTGGGGTGATCCCGGCCGGTATCGCCATTCGCTCCAGCGGCCGGTGGGCATCATCATGTGGGCAGTGACAGTAACCACCTTTTCACTACCCTTCCTCCTCGCCGACCTCTTCCTGCCCTGGTATGTCCTCCTTTTTGTCGGGCCGGTCCTGCTCAAGTCCTGTTTTGCATGGCGATCACTCGAGGACCATGTCCGGTCTGTGGAACAGGCACTTCTCACCAGCCTTGCAGAAGGGAGGGTCCGGGTCGGATACATGGTGAGCAGAAAGACGGATGACCTGGATTCCGAGCAGGTGCTTTCGGCGGCATACGAGTCCCTCTCCGAGAACCTCGTGGACAGCATCGTTGCCCCCCTCTTTTACTACTCCCTCTTTGGCCTGGGCGGCGCTGCCCTCTATCGTGCGGCGAATACGATGGACGCGATGCTCGGGTACCGGGACGAGAGGGAGAGGCTCGGCTGGTTCTCGGCCCGGGCAGATGATGTCCTGAACTACGTTCCGGCCCGCCTCACCACCCTGATCCTCCTTGCGTATTTTGGATTCCGGGGACGACTCTCCCCCGCGCTCGAATGCCTCCGGCAGGACGGGAGGAAGCGCCCGGGGTATAACGGCGGGCTCCCCATGGCTGTGATAGCGGGAGGGACAGGGGTCATGTTCGAGAAACCCGGTTCCTACACGATTGGTTCCCGCAAAAAGTCCCTCCGGGACGCCGGTTCGGACATCATGGCAGCGGTCAGGGCCTGCACTCTCGTTTCGGCCCTCCTCTTTGTGGTGATACCAATATTTTTGGCCCTGCTCGTCCAATTCCTATGAACATATGAAACTCGAGGAACTGAGATTTGGCACCGAACTCCTGAAACGCGGCTTTGCATCCATGCAGAAGGGAGGAGTGATCATGGATGTGGTCAATGCCGAGCAGGCGCTCATTGCAGAGGAGGCAGGTGCCGTCGCGGTCATGGCACTGGAGCGTGTCCCCGCAGATATCCGGAAGGCAGGGGGTGTTGCCCGGATGGCAGACCCGGCCATCATCCTCGAGATCATGGACGCAGTCTCGATCCCCGTGATGGCAAAAGTCCGCATCGGGCACTTTGTCGAGGCCCAAATCCTCGAGTCCCTCGGCGTGGACATGATCGACGAGAGCGAGGTGCTCACCCCGGCCGACGAGGAGTTCCACATCGACAAGAGGGCTTTCTCCGTCCCCTTCGTGTGCGGGGCACGCGACCTGGGTGAGGCACTCCGCCGTATCCACGAGGGCGCGGCAATGGTCCGGACAAAGGGGGAGGCAGGGACGGGAAACGTGGTCGAGGCTGTCCGCCACATGCGCAACATCATGGGCGAGATCCGGGCCCTCCAGGGAAAGACACCGCAGGAGATCACAAGCCGGGCACGGGACCTCGAGGCCCCGCCTGACCTCCTCCTCGAGACCGTGAAGATGGGCCGCCTCCCGGTCGTCAACTTTTCTGCGGGAGGGATTGCAACCCCTGCAGACGCTGCCCTGATGATGCAGATGGGGGCAGACGGCGTCTTCGTGGGGTCTGGGATATTCCACTCGGGCAACCCGGAAAGGATGGCCCGGGCCATCGTCGAGGCCGTCAACCACTTCGATGACCCGAAAGTGATTGCAGAGGTGAGCAAGGGACTCGGTCAGCCCATGAAGGGGATCGACGTCCACACCCTCCGCGAGGACGAGGTGCTCCAGTACCGTGGGCGTTAGACTCGGGGTGCTGGCCCTCCAGGGAGACGTGAGCGAGCATATCCTGGGTTTTGAACGGGCGCTCATGGCAATCGGGGTTGGGGATTACGCGGTTGTTCCCGTGCGCAGGCCGCGTGACCTCGATGGCATCCGGGGACTCGCGATTCCCGGCGGAGAGTCCACGACCATTTCCCGCCTCATCGACAAGAACGGTCTCCGTGATCCCCTTGTCCATTTTGAGGGGGGTATCTTTGCCACCTGTGCCGGGATGGTCCTTGTCGCAGACCGGGTGGACGATCCCCGCGTAAGGACGCTGGGTCTCATCGACATGGCGGTCCAGCGGAACGCGTTTGGCCGCCAGAAGGAATCCTTCGAGGCTGACATCGAGGTCAGGGGGCTCGACCGGCCGTACCATGCATACTTCATCCGGGCACCTGTCGCAAGGGAGGTCGGGAGCGGAGTCGAAGTCCTGGCAGAGATCGGTGCCGGGATCGTTGCCGTCAGGAAAGGCCAGCACATGGCCCTCTCCTTTCACCCCGAGCTGGGCGGCGACACCCGCCTCCACGTGATGTTCCTCGAGGGGCTGGGGGTCCAAAAGGGATAAACGGGGGAAAATCTAATCGCGGATCCCCAGTTGCCTGTCGATGATGGTGTAGGTACTCCCGGAGAGGTACGAAACCCGGACCTGCACCCGGTCGGTCCCGCCCCTGGTTCCTTGCAGGATCACTTCTTCAAGGATAATAGGCCGAAGGGTTCCCTTGAGGGATGTTCCATCCTGCCGGATTACTTCGACCTCGATGGAACGTAAAACCTTCTGGCCCGGTCCGCCGGAAAAGAGGAACGAGATCTCTCCATTGGAGGGGTCCTTGTGGACCTGGACCTGTACTTCGGTTCCTGGGGGAACCGTTTGTGTGGGGCCCGGTTGGAGGGATGGTGGTGATTCCGGCAGAATAATGTCAGACGGTGGAACGGTGACTGGCAGGGAGATATCAGGAGGATACCCGTTGAGTATGAAAAGGATACCCACGATGGTAAGAAGAATAATCACGATAAGTCCTATCGCTCCCCATTTCAATGTTCTCTTCCGGGATGGTGGTGGTGACGGGTGATGGAGGGGAATGTCTGGTGGAGGCGGAGGAGGTGAATATGGGACACTTTCTGCGCCGTTGGACATCTTTGACCGGGGTCCCACATCCTGTGGAGCACCGCATTTGGGGCAGAACTCGGCATCTTCCGGAATTTCTTTCCCGCACTGGGTACAGAAAACGGTCTGTGGCATTTGCAGTCCTCATGACTTTTGATCTGGAATTTGAACGGGTTTTCCACATTTACGGCAGAATTTTGCGTTTGGTGGGAGTGGGGCATGGCAGGAGGTGCAGGTATCAGGCACTTTGATTTGGTCGGATGCCTTGCGAACCTCTCCATGAGATGAAAGGGTCGATGCAAGACTCAAATCAGAGGGCTTATCATGTAAAAGAGGTTTCCTTGGTATAATCAGTTCATCGAGTAGTTTAAACAGAATAACCGGTTCAATTGTTGCTAAAGATACCTGCTCTGATGATAATGCAGGTGAAATTGCCCATACTCGGTTCCAGGTTCTGATAAGAAGGCAATTATTCAGAAGGACAGTGCTCTGGTTTTTGTTCTCAAGGGAAATAATTGCAAGCCTTTTTACAGACCGGGCAACTGAATAACAAAAATCAATACCATATGGCGTCAGCTCAATCTTATTCTCATTTTGGGAATACTCGATGACGTCAAGACTATGGAGTTGAGTCAGGGCACGCGACCAGTCAAGTTCCCTGCACATAGCAGGGTTATAGGGGAAAGTTATGAAAACAAGAGGTGTAAACCAACGGGTATCTTTCATTCCCTCAAATCCGAGCAAAAATTTTTTCAAATCAGGAATGAGAAGAGTATGCGATGGTTCTGCATGATTGACAGCCTGCAGATATTTTGAATTCTGCAGGAAGTCGATAATGCCTGCAAAAGCGATAAGAGCATCCTTTTCCATTAAGAGTCCTGCAGTCTCAAGATTTTGCGGCATTTCACTGGTTGCAAGGAAACCGATCCCGGCATTGAGATAGTCGATCCTGCTTTTCGAATCATCAAATAACACGTGTCTTCCATCTGATGAAAGAGAAAGGGAAAAAATAGTATCCTCAGGTGTGTTTTCCGCGGAGAAGAGGTCCTTGGTGTATATCTGGTCAAAGTATTGGACCGAGACCAGGCGAGTGATCTTTTCAGGTTTTCCAATGGCCTGGAACATTGTCAAATATCGCGCCTGATCTTCCTTCGTCTTCGAGTTCCACCACACAATTGCCTTTTTTATCTCATAAGAGTGTTGTACCTGGCCGATTGAAAAGAAATGAAAAAGAGCACTTGGTGATATGTTCAGGTGCTCGAACAGTGGCATCAAAAATTCTCTTGGAACCATCATCTTTCCAGTTATTTCGTGTAAGTTCTTCTCGTTCATACGTATCTCACAAATTTAAATTTTTGATCATCTGTCCCACGCCCTCGATAGATGTACCCAAGGCTTGCAAATCAGTCATTATTTCAGTTACTGGCTTTCCACTGGTGAGAACATTTTGAATTGCATTGACCCAATGCTGGGCACTTTCCGGACGGTTCTGCAGAGTACCATTCTCGATGGCTTTCCGAATAGTTTTTGATGATTCATAGACAGCCCGGTTTATATCTGCGACCGCTTGCTCCCCAGCCTTGACATCACCGTGAGAAGCTTTACTGAGATTCTCTACAGCACGTGAAACGGGATTGTCAATCTTGTACTGTTTCGGGGAATAATCACCCTCGATGTATGCCTCAGGATGTGCATGAGACGTAACATTTGACTCTGTGATCTTTCCCACGTACTCGGGTCTCAATTTCGTGCCTGCAGTAGCAGTATACCCCTGATTATAAGCAGCCTGCTGGCTGGAGAGCGGAGTTGAAGATTCGTAATATTGCCCTGGCTCTATGGGTTTGACCGTTTGCTCCTTGAAATCAAAGTAGTGCTTCCCATCTCCCACCAACTGTCCCTTGGGCTTGAACTGAGTTGAATCGAATCCTGTAGTGGTATGGGGCGCCGGTTCGGTCCCTTTCGGGATGTACCGGTACGCAGTTGCATCGTGATCATGAGGGAGTTTTGTCGCACCCTTGTGCCCGGTATAATCATGGACATAGATTGAATCTGCTGATACACCTTCCTCTTTCGCAACAAAATTGGTCAATTCTGCTTTTCCACCCGCGTGGCACTGTTCATCAAACGTCGCGAGGCTATTTTTGAGATCCGGATCTCTATTGATGGCATCGAGAAGAGCAGGATTTTTCCTGGCCTCCCCAATAGCAACCACCTTCCCATCCGGGCCACTCTCCACAGTCTTTCTTATATGTTCAAGAGCTTCAGGCGAGGCACTCTTCATATACCCAGCTTCGAATTTTTTCAATTGTTCGATATCCAATACTTTTGAGAGTGATGGCTCGGGTGAAGAGATTGTTTTGGTTAAAAGAGACCCCAACTTTTTACCAATATGACCCAAGCTGACGGTCTTCAATATTGTGGAGCCACCCAATCCTGCAGCCTTGTCCCACGACAGGTCCAACTCCCCACTGTACCACTTGTAAAAAGCCTCCATTTCGTGATAGGGAACAAAATTGACCGGATTAACAAGATCGCCGGTGTTTCGTCCGATTCCCACTAGGAATGCCGAGTAGAGCTCTCCAAGCGTCTGGGGTTGGGCCTCCTGAATCGCATTAAAAATTGCCTCGGGATATCCCATCAATGCCACATTTGAAATCAGGTCATCAAAAGTTCCCTTCAGGCCTTCAGCAAGACCGTCGGTCCATTTTACCGAATCCCCCCTGGCTCTCCGCTGGAGTTCCTGAATTTCCAGGAACTTCTGGTATAGGGCCTCGATTCGGTCAAGGTCTGCCTGGGAAGACCTGATCCATTCCGAATGTGAATCGAGCCGATGTGAAATGTCATGAAGTCTCTTTTCATCGGTTGATGGCCCGACTGGTTCTGTAACACGGCCTTCATAATCAGGAAGTGCACCGAGACTCTCCAGTTCTTCCCGGCGACGCCGGGCCTCCTCTTCCATTAACGTGATTATCCCTTCCCTCCCCGAGTCAATGCCTTCCTGGTCCGAGGCATCCCTGTTTGCTCTCTCTGTTGCGAGATTATCCATGAGACGCCGGTATTCATCCTGGAGGTCCCGGAGTTCATCCGGAGAGATACCCGGCGGCGGACGCATCCCGGGAATAAACCCGGATAAAGCGCCACTGCCGAGGGCGAAAAGCCCCCCGACGACTCCTGCGATCCCTGCGACAGCACCGGCTCCAATGTCTTCGGGGGTCAGGGAATCATTACCGTTGACTGGAGGAGCAGAATCGACGGAACTTTTTCCGCCCTCACCTTCAGTGGAATCTCCTCCCTTCTCGGAATTGTCATCGATTTGAGTACTGACAGAGATGGTCTTTCTCGCAATATCAGTTCCCCCCGCTCCACTTACAGTGAGTCTTACAGTGTAGGTCCCGGGCTCTTTGAAGGTATGACTGGGGTTAATAAGCTCTGATTTGTACCCGTCTCCAAAATCCCAGAGGTGAGAGCTGAGAGTCCCGGTTGAAGTGTCCGAAAACGATACTCGCAACGGGGCAGGGCCTGAAGAAGGAAATGCGGTGAATGATGCCACGGGACGTTCTGTTGGTTGAATAGGAGTGACAGGTGGTGCTGTTGAACCGCCAGTCTGAATTGTGTAAGAACCGGGATAAACAGTGATGTAGTTGACCTTTGTCGCAAAATCGGATGATTGGGCATTCCATATCGTGAGGGTCACAGTAAAAGAATCAGCTGAACCGAGGATGTCTTCAAGGGCGTAGTATGTATGGACCGGGTTCTGGGAGGTGGAAATAGCACCATCTCCAAACTCCCATCTCCATTTATTGGGATTTCCTGTCGACTTATCAGTAAAATGGACTGTAAGTGGACTATTACCAGATAATGGGCTCGCAGAGAATGATGCCTGGAGAATATCCGGAGCAGTTTGACCTGAACTCACAGTGATGGTGGTGGAAGCCGATCTGCTCGTATAGGATGCCTTCGTTGCTGTTGCGGTAATTGTAATAGTGCCAATTGCGCCTTCTGACCATGTCCCTGTTCGAGAATATTTTCCGGCAGAATTTATTGTCCCACTCTCCTGCACTTTTTGCCCTGTATTCTGGTTATAATATGCAATAGACAGGGCTGCTCCAGGAACGGGGGTATTTGTCGATGAGTCATGGACTGAAATAGAGAGGATGTATTGATCTTCGACATTGAATGTATCTGCGTTAGTGTATAACTCTAACAGAAGCGAGGGAGTTTCTGATTCTCCAGTGGTAACGTCATGACTCCCACTACACCAGTCTTTACACCCACCTTGACTTGCATCGGTATTCCAGCACTCCTGGTAAGTTTTTGCGGGAGATTCAGGACTATCAAGCTGGCACACCATCATACATATATCACAGGGACTTGCCCCAGTCATTGGTAATAAAAGAGTTATAAACATTAAAACAAAAAAAATAATCTTGAAATCAGACAAAATATTGCATGGTTTGGGGGATAAAGAATAACACGGCACTTTTTCAATGGCACTTGCTTTTTGGCACCGAACCTCACGTTTTATTAAGATCATATTATCTCCCTCTCTTCGCGAATTCGTGCAGGCTGGGCTCTAAAAAAAGTGAAGAGCATAAAGAAGAGGAAAATTATACTTATAATGGATATTTGAATGAAATAATTCGATGAATTAAAAAATATTGAGATAATGAATCCTCCAACACCTCCTGTCATTCCAGCAACAGAAAACCAGGTTGCGGCATCACTAATATTTACGGCGAGATGCAGCCCCTTTGCGATATCAGATCCGATTGCCTGCAGGAAAAGCGCCATCATACTCTCTCTCTGGGCAATCAGCGTGTTCACAAAGAGAAGAATCCACTGGAGACTCACCAGAACGTTGGAAATAATCCCGGCTACGAGCAGGGCCAGGCATATACCGAGGAGGAAGAGGAGCATGCCCTGGAAGCCGGTCCGGTCAAAGGATTGCCGGATAAATCCGGGGGTTGTCAGTATTTTCTCTTTGGTTGCGGAAAGCTGGCCATGCCTGACTTTATTGATGAAGGAAATGACAAGACCCACAAGAAGTCCCCAGAAGAGCATACCGGCTGCTTCGTGACCGGGGAGGATGAGAATGGATGCAATCAAGGGATGAGGGTTCCCGGCGAGGGTATCTTTTTTTACCATCAACATGAGCAGGGTATGAATCCCCCACACAGCTGCCATGCTGATAAGCATCAGCGGGAAACTCCTTCGAATACTTTTCGTCATCCCGGTCGCAAGGGTCTTTAGGAGGTTTACTGTCGCAAGACCTGAGACGTGGTTTCTTGTGTCAATCCGTGATTGAGTTTCCAGAGACCGACGCGTGTCTCCAGATTTTAACCCCCAATGTCTTTCCCCCCGATCCCCATATTCCAATTCGCTGACCCTGGCATGGAGATCCGGGGAAGTCATCTCTCCTTCTTCATATTTCCTCCCTGTATCAGAATATCCCTCCTTTGCAGTGAGCCTTTGAGATTCGGTATCAGAGACCCCACCAGGGGTATGTCTCTGGTGTTTTGATGGTGGTGTATCGAGGAATGGATCTGCCGGTATCCATTGGGCCCCGTTCCACATCAGCCAGGACCCATCTTTCTGATTGATCTGCCACCAGGTACCTCGTTCGTCCCGGACACGAAGTTCAGAGATCTTCCGGGTATAAATATCCAACGACAACTCCCCGCGAGCGTATGAGCCTGTCCAACGAGGTCGAGGATTGGTTGGACAGAGTTATTCAGAAGGACTCCTCTCATCCATTCTGGAATACAACAACGAATCATATTGGAGATAAAACGCGCGCGAACACAGTGATCTCAAG
>Ga0272448_1001085_pt1 | contig 38266 bp, 37 predicted proteins | sample YNPCB0191_FD_202220 | JGI IMG/M metagenome (GOLD analysis project Ga0272448, IMG submission 202220) | Hot spring sediment microbial communities from Yellowstone National Park, WY, United States - YNP-CB-019-1 | ecosystem: Environmental > Aquatic > Thermal springs > Hot (42-90C) > Sediment...
GTGGAACGGCTCAATCGGACCTTCCGGGAGGAGTTCTGGGTGTACTACGAGGAGGAGGTGGATCTTGACACCATGAATTTCCACCTCGAAAGGTGGACTGAAAAGGTGTATAATCGGAAAAGACCACCCTGGAGCTTAGGGAGAGGGGCCTTGGGAGTACCTGAGAGATACTGGACTTGTTGAGTGTCCCACATGATGTGGACCTATACAAAATTTGACAAATGGGTTATTCTCTCCTATAATTCCGGCAGTAAAATATACTTCTTCAGGGCAGGGTGAAATTCCCGACCGGCGGTAAGGAGCGAGAGCTCCAAGCCCGCGAGCAATCTTTCGAGATTGTCGATCCGGTGAGAGTCCGGGGCCGACGGTAGAGTCCGGAGGGAAGAAGAAGTGAACGGTTTCCTTGAAGCCCTGAAGGCGTAAGCTTTCAGGGCTTTTTTGTCCTGAAGAGGGAAGAAAGGAGAAGTGTGTGGTGAAAGAGAAGCGTTTCATCTATGCCGGGACTCTGGGAGGGTTATCGCTGGTTTTGAGTCTTCTGGTGCATTTCCCTCTTATTCCTCAGGCTCCTTTTTTGCTCTATGATCCGGGAGACGTGCCGATTTTGATAGCCAGTTTTAAGTTTGGTCCGGGGCTGGGAGTGATGTTGACGGCCATTGTGGCTACGCTCTTTGCCTTGATTACCGGGGAAGGTGGTCCATGGGGAATACTGATGCACTTTCTTGCCACCGGGAGTTATGTACTGCTGGCAGGATGGCTCTATGGGAAAAGGAGAACTGCGCAGAGAGCCCTTTTGGGATTAGTTCTTGCTCCTCTTCTCATGACCGCGGTTATGATTCTGGCCAATTTGATCGTGACACCGATTTATCTCGGAGTTCCTCGAAACGTGGTGTGGGGGATGCTCCTTCCCGCCATTATTCCCTTTAATCTTCTGAAAGGTGCGATTAACGGAGCCATTACCTTCTTAGTGTATAAGAGAATCAGCATATTTCTGGAGAGTCCCCTGGTAGAGAGGGCCGGAAACGAGGTTTGAGAACTCAATAGAGAGGAGAAGGACTTTCATGCGGAGTCCTTCTCCGAAACCTCTCAGGGAATTTTGCGCCACCACTCGATGGCAGGGGATGAAAAGGGGAAGGAGATTTCTCCCCAGGGACTGTCCTACTGCTCGGGGAGCTTTTGGAACACCAACGATGCGGGCGATTTCACCATAAGTTTTGGTACTTCCATAGGGAATGGAAGCGGTAGCGATGAGCACCTTCTGGGTAAAAGGGGGATAGATTTCGAGGAGAAAGGGGTAGGGAGATAAAACGGTTTTTTGGCCTTGAAAGTAACTCTGGATAGGTTCTTCAAGGGAAAAGGGGTCGTTCCTTTCTTCCTTGAGGAACGCAAAGAGCGGTTGACATTTCTGCGCAAAACGAGCAAAAGCCTGTTCTTTCTCTTTACAGGGTAAAACGAAGGAGACCAGCTTCTCTTCTTGCCAGCTCAGGATACTTATTCCCAAGGGCGTTTCGATCCATCGGAAATGGAGTTTGTCTTTCATGGTACTCTTTACTTCTCTCGGTTTGTCGGTATAATTATTATAAATCTTTTTGAGCTGAATATGAAAAGCCGAGGAAGAGAACAAGTAGTTCTTATGCCGGGCTAAAGAGAGCCGGGGGAGGTGGAAGCCTGGTGCTACGGGTAGGAATGAATGGGTCTTGGAGGCGTGGGCCGAAAGAGTAAGTAGGCTTCACCGGATTCCCCGATAAAGGAAGAGAGTGGAGTAATCAACTCAAGAAGGGTGGCACCGCGGGTTACCCCTCGTCCCTGGGGCGAGGGGTTTTTTATTCGATACAAAAAGGAGGCGAAAGAAGTGAAGAGGTTAAGCGTGTTTCTCGTGGTAGTGCTGGTGGTCATGGGGTGCGTGAGTGTCGGCGGAGCGGCGGAAAAGGTAAGCATTGGGATTATGCAGATTATCGACCATCCGGCTTTGAATGCGGTTCGGGACGGTCTGAAAGATGCTCTGCGGGAAGTGTACGGGTATGTGGAAGGTGAAAACATCGTCTATGACGCCCAATCTGCTCAAGGGGACGTGGCCACTGCCAATACCATAGCACGGAAATTTGTAGCCGAAGGAGTCAACGTGATTGTTTCTATTGCCACACCCACTTCTCAGGCGGCGGCCAATGCCACCAAGGATATTCCGGTGGTGTTCAGTGCGGTTACCGATCCGGTGGCGGCGGGGCTGGTGAAAGATCTGGAAAAACCCGGAGGGAATGTGACCGGTATTTCCGACATGACTCCGGTGGACCGGCAGATCTACCTCATCAAGTTCCTCTTTCCCAACGCCAAAAAGGTTGGAACCCTCTATAATTCTGGAGAAGTGAACTCGGTGGTGACCAACGACCTGGCTAAGAAGGCCTGTGCGGAAAATAGTCTGGAGCTTCTCGAAGCCACCGTTACGAGTACTGCCGACGTAGCTATGGCGGCACAATCTCTGGTGGGAAAGGTGGATGCCATTTACGTTTCCACCGATAACACCGTGGTGAGCGCTCTGGATGTGGTCGTCAAGGTGTGTCTTGAAAATAAGATTCCTCTGGTGCTGGCCGATCCCACCACGGTGGAGAAGGGAGCGCTCTGTGGCCTGGGATTTGATTACTATCTCCATGGACGGCAGACTGCCGATATCGTGGCCCGGGTTTTAAAAGGGGAAAACCCCGGTGATATCCCGGTAGAATTTGCCAGGAAATTGACCTTGCTGGTGAATACCAGAACCCTTGGTGCTTTGGGACTGGATGCCGAAGCGATGAAAGTTACCCTGAACCAATTCCTGGATGATATGAAGGCCAAAGGGGTGGAAGTGGCGCTGAATTTTCTATAAGTATATGGGGGGCTTGTCCCCCCTTTAAAGGGAGGTTTCTCTCATTCGGGATTTTTTTCTTTACAGTGCGCAAGAGGGTTTACTCTTCAGCATCCTGGCTCTGGGAGTTTTTATCACCTTCCGGTGTCTGAATTTTCCCGATCTCACCGTTGATGGGAGCTACCCCTTGGGAGCAGCTATCTTTGCACTCATGATGTATCGAGGATATGGTCCCCTGGTTGGGGTGCTGAGTGCTCTCCTTCTGGGAGCCCTGGCCGGTCTTTTTACCGGGGTTCTCCACACCGTTTCTCGGATTCCGGCGCTTCTTTCGGGCATTCTCACCATGATCTGTCTCTATTCCATTAACCTCCGGGTGATGGGAAGACCCAACATTTCACTCTCCGAAAATCTGGGTCACCGGACCATCTTCGTAATCTTGCGGGATGCCTTTCCATCCATTCCCGAGGTCTATGTACGTTTTGTTTTTCTTCTTCTGCTCCTCCTTTTTTTGAAGATTGTGGTGGACCTCTTTTTACAAACCGAAATCGGTCTTTCTGTTCGGGCTACCGGTGATAACGAGACTCTGGTGGAAACCCAGGGAATCGACCCCAATCGAATGAAGCTGGTAGGGATTGCCCTTTCCAACGCCCTGGTGGCGTTATCGGGGGCCATGTTTGCCCAGTACCAGGGTTTTGTGGATATTAACATGGGCATCGGAATGGTGGTTTCAGGACTTGCTTCGGTGATCGTGGGCGAGGTGTTGCTGCGGGGAAAAACCATTTTCGTGGTTACGCTCCAGGTTATCCTGGGGGCGGTGGTCTACCGGATGGCTACTGCCATCGCCCTCAACTGGGGGTACCACATCGGCTTTAAGCCTTACGATTTGAAGCTCTTCACCGGGATTCTGGTGATCATCATTCTCTCTTTTCCGGTTCTGAAAGAGAAGTTTGGGAGGAGTAGGTAATGCTGAAACTGGACAGGGTCAACAAGTATTTTTTCCGGAATTCTCCTGACGAGCGCTGGGCCATCCGAAATTTAAGTCTCGAAGTCCAGGACGGCGATTTTGTAACCATTGTGGGGAGTAACGGGGCAGGAAAAACCACCCTCCTCAATTTGATTAGCGGTAGCTATTTTCCCGATGAGGGGCGGGTGACGATCGATGGGGTGGATGTTACCCATTTACCACCTCATCGGCGGGCGGTTTATCTGGGAAGGGTCTTCCAGAATACTTCCCAGGGGACTGCACCCTCTCTAACCATCGAGGAAAACCTGGCTATTGCCTATTTGAAGGGGAAGCGCAAGGGTATCCGTATGGCGCTCAATGAAAGAATGCGGGGAATATTCAAAGAAAAATTGGCCGAAATCGGGCTTGGTCTGGAAAAGCGCCTGAAAGAACGGGTGGGGCTTCTTTCCGGAGGACAGAGGCAGGCCCTGGCTCTGCTCATGGCCACCTTGAGTCAGCCCAGGATTCTGCTTCTTGATGAGCATACCGCCAATCTGGATCCCAAGACCGGAGAGACCATCATGGAGCTCACCATGAGGCTGGTACGGGAGAACCGCCTTACCACCCTCATGGTTACTCACAATCTCCAGGACGCTCTTTCTTTTGGAAACCGCACTCTGATGATGGATGAAGGGGAGGTGGTTCTGGACGTAGCGGGGGAGGAACGAAAAAAGATGACCATCCAGGAACTTCTGGAGCAATTCAACGTTCGGAAGCACAAGACTTTTGCTGACGATCGAACTTTACTCTCTTCATAAAAGAAAGGAGGAATGAGTATGGAAGAAAATCGAATTATCTTGGGCGAGAAGGAAATGCCTACCGTCTGGTACAATGTTTTAGCCGATTTACCTCGACCACTTGATCCGCCCCTGCACCCTGCCACCATGCAGCCGGTGAAACCAGAAGATCTGGAGCCCATTTTCCCCAAGAGTCTCATTGAGCAAGAGGTAAGTAGTATCCGTTACATCGATATTCCGGGAGAGGTACTCGATATTTATCGCTTGTGGCGCCCCACGCCTCTGGTGCGGGCGAGAAAGCTGGAAGCCTTTCTCCAGACTCCGGCGCGGATTTATTATAAGTATGAGGGAGCAAGCCCGGCCGGAAGCCACAAACCCAACACTGCCGTGGCTCAGGCTTACTATAACAAAAAAGACGGCACCAGGAGATTGACTACCGAGACCGGAGCCGGTCAGTGGGGTTCAGCTCTGGCCATGGCCTGTCAATTTTTTGGTCTGGAGTGCACGGTATACATGGTGCGGGTGAGTTACGAGCAGAAACCGTATCGCCGGGTTCTCATGCACACCTGGGGAGCAGAAGTCTATCCCAGCCCCAGTGACCGCACCAGAGCAGGAAGGGACATCCTCGCCCGGGACCCGCAATCGCTGGGAAGTCTGGGAATTGCCATCAGTGAAGCGATCGAGGATGCCGTGACTACCCCTCATTCCAAGTATAGTCTGGGCAGTGTTCTCAACCATGTTCTTCTCCATCAGACTATCATTGGCGAGGAAGCGAAACTGCAACTTGAGAAAGCGGGCGAGAAGTACCCGGATATCGTGGTAGGATGTGTGGGAGGAGGAAGTAATTTTGGGGGAATCGTCCTTCCCTTTATACGTGACAAAATTAAGGGCGAGAGGAGCTTCCGGGCCATCGCGGTGGAACCCACGGCGTGTTCGTCGCTTCTTCGGGGACGGTACGAATATGATTATGGAGATGTGGCGAAGAATACCCCGCTTCTCAAAATGCACACTCTGGGACACGATTTCATTCCTCCCGCCATTCACGCCGGGGGATTACGTTACCACGGTATGGCGCCGATCGTGAGTCTCCTCTATGATATGGGTCTTATAGAAGCCCAGGCGTATAAGCAGAATGACGTCTTTGAGGCGGCAGTCACTTTTGCCCGGACCGAAGGGCTGGTAGTGGCTCCGGAAACGGCTCATGCCGTTAAAGCGGTGATTGAAGAGGCGAAGAAATGCGCTCTGAATGGTGAAGAAAAAGTCATCGTCTTTAACTGCAGTGGTCATGGATTCCTGGACCTGGGGGCTTATGAACTCTATCTGACCAAGAAACTTCCCGACGTCAACCACAATGGTTAGGGCGTGATACAATAAGAGAAATTGGAAAAACAGGGGGTGGAAACGTTGTACCTTTTGGGAACAGATATTGGAACCCAGGGAACCAAAACGGTCATGGTTACCGAAAAGGGGGAGTTTGTGGCCGATGCTTTTGTGGAATACGACGTAATTACTCCCCGTCCTTCCTGGGCAGAGCAATGGCCTGATATATGGCTGGATGCAGTGGTGAAGACCGTAGCTCGCTGTATCGAAAAGTCCAAGGTGAGCCCCAAGGATATCGCCGGGATAGCCATAAGTGGTCTGTATGGTGGTTCCGGTGTTCCGGTAGATAAGGACTTAAAGCCCCTGCGGCCCTGCCTGATCTGGATGGACCGTCGAGCACGAAAAGAGACCCAGTGGGTCAAGGATAACGTGCCACTCGAGACGATCTTTGGGATCACCGGGAACTACGTCGATTCGTATTACGGATTTACCAAGATGATGTGGATCCGGAACAACGAGCCGGAGGTCTGGGAAAAAATCTACCAGTTCGTAACCCCCAAAGATTACGTGGTCCATCGTCTCACCGGGGTTCTGGCGACCGATTACTCTTCGGCTGGAAATATCGGAGGGGTTTTTGATATCCGGAAACGGACCTGGTCGGATGAAATGTGTAATATCCTGGGGATTCCCAAAAGAATGCTTCCCGAGAGAATTTGTCGTTCTTCGGAGATAGTGGGGAAGCTGACCAGAGAATTTTCCCAGAAGACCGGGCTTATGGAGGGAACACCGGTTGTAGCCGGAGGGGTGGATGCTCCTGTGGCCCAGCTGGCAGCAGGGGTTCTCAGTATGGGCGAGCATGTGGCTATGGCCGGAACCTCTATGTGCTGGGGGACGGTTCACCAGGGGCAGTACCTGACGCCTTTTCTGGTGAGCTTCCCGTACGTAGTCTATGATACCGAACTCATCTACACCTTTGGCGGGAGTGCCACCTCTGGAGCTCTGGCACGCTGGTTCCGGGAACAGTTCGGGATGTACGAGAAAGAGGTGGAGAAGAACACCCGGATTCCGGCTTACACCCTCCTCGAACTCCAGGCCCAGAACATCCCTCCGGGAAGCGAGGGTCTCATCGTTCTCCCGTACTTTATGGGAGAGCGTTCCCCCATCTGGGATCCCGATGCGCGGGGAACCATTCTCGGACTTTCCCTGTATCATACCAGGGCCCATGTCTACAAGGCCATGCTTGAGGCGGCGGCCTATGCCCTGCGCCACAACATGGAAGAGGCCATTAAGGCAGGGATGCAACTCAATCCGGAGTGCTGGATTGTAGGAGGTGTGGCTCGCTCTTCCTTCTGGGTGCAAATTTTTGCTGATATCACTGGGTTTGATATGAAACGTCTGGCCAAAGACGTGGAAGCGCCCTTCGGTGATGCTTTCCTTGCCGGGCTGGGAACCGGCATCATCTCTCGTCCCGAACAGATCAAAGAATGGGTAACCTTCCGACCGGTCATCAAGGTAGATGAAGAGCGCAAGAAAGTCTACGACCGGTACTATGCCGTTTTCCGGGAACTCTATGAGAACACCAAAGGGGTCATGAAGAAATTAGCCGATATGTGAGGGTGGTGGCCTGAGTGGACCTTGAAGCGTTGTTTGCTCTGAACTGTGGCATGTACGTGGTGGCGTCTTCGTATGAGGGTAAGATGAACGGTCTCATCATCAATGCCCTGGTACAGGTCACCGCCTTTCCTCCCCAGGTCGTTGCCAGTGTCAATAAAGAGAGCTTGACTGTTTCTTTGATCGAAAAGAGCGGTTACTTTTCGGTCTCGGTTCTGGAACGGGAGACACCCTTACAGTTCATCGGGCTTTTCGGTTTTCGGAGTGGTCGGGACGTTGATAAGTTTTCTCGGGTCCAGTATTTCCTGGGGAAAACCGGAGTGCCGGTCTTACGTGAACACACCGTGGCGTATCTCGAAGCTAAGGTCGTCTCCAGACTGGATGCCGGAACCCATGTGCTCTTTCTGGGGGAAGTGGTGGAAACAGAGTTCATCAATCCGGAACTCACCCCCATGACCTACGGTTATTACCGGGATGTTAAAGGGGGAAAGGTTCCCCGGACGGCAGCGACGTACCAGGAAAAAAAAGAGGGTACTACCGAGCATGCTGCCCGATGGCGCTGCAAGGTCTGTGGATATATCTACGATGAGCGTTTCGGAGACCCCGATTCAGGAGTTCCTGCGGGAACTCCCTTTGAGAAGCTCTCTGCAGATTGGGTTTGTCCCATCTGTGGGGTGGGTAAAGACCAGTTTGAGCGAGTGTAGCAGGAAAAGGAAGAGCCTTTACGGCTCTTCCTTTTCCCAGTAATTTCGGGTAGGCAGGATATCTTCCACGACCTTCGGCTGGAGCTTTTCAGGATACGGTGCGAAAAAGGCCTGTTGGGAGAGATATGTTTCTTTGAACCGTTCTATCCAGGACCGCAAAAGAGTCAGGGGGACTGCCAGGGGGATAGTTCCCTGGCGAAACTGTTCCAGAAGATGCAAGAAAAACTGTTTTTCTCTGGGGTGCAAATTTTCCTTAAAATATCCCAGGGCGTGGTAAAGGACGTTGGTTGCTAACTTCCGGTTCATGGCTCTTTTGAGTGCCCGGTAAAGATGTGTTTCGTACTCTCGGATCACCGAAGGGAAGTCATTTTTCCGCGCGTTGGCCACGATTTTTCCCAGAATCTGGGATTCGCTCTGGTGGTGGGCCATGAGGAGAAGTTTGTAACGGGTGTGGAAATCCACCAGCTTTCTCATGGTTCCGCTGGCTTTCACTTCGGCAAATTCGCTTAAGGTAAATATTTTTTGCAGAAAATGTTCGTAGATGGCCATATTTTCCAAGCGCCTTTCGGTTTCTATGGCCAAATAAGGGTAGTGGGTGAGCACCGCTTCGGCGAAAAGGCCGTTACCGTGCTCAAGAACCGTGCCCTGAGCGGTGTGAATCTTGACATCTTTCAGGCCACAGGAGGGAGATTTCGCCTTGAGGATGAATCCCTGAACGGCAAGACTCGAGAGGAAAGAGGTTGCGAAGGTGGTCATCTTTTCGGTGAGATTTTTACCGGTGGCTTCCTGGATTAACTGTTTTTCACCGTCTCTGAGGACGATTCGTACCGGTTGTCTGGGGACCCCAAGACCGATCGCTACCTCCGGACATACCGGGATAAACTCGACTTCCTCTTTGAGGTTTTCCACCACCTGGCTGGGGATGATGGACCCGTCATAACGGCAATGTTCGAAACCCAGACACTTACTTACTACCACCTTCGGTTTCATGCCCATTCCCCCTTTCGATCCTCTCGATATATCTTTCTATAACGCCTTTTTGCTTCATGGCACCCAGTCCCATGTAGCGCACTTTTCCAAAAATGGGGCGTTCCTGAAAAGCCCGGTCGTGCTTTCCAAAACACCAGGCGATTCCGGCGAAGCTATTGGGGTCTCTCCCGTCCAGGGCGTATTTGTTGTTGAGGAAAAGGGCAATCTGGAAAGCTTCTTCAGGGTCTTCACTCCACTCCAGGATTTTCTTTCCCCAGTACATCCGCACATAACCGTGGAGTTTCCCCGTCAAAAGAAGTTCCCTTTGCGCAGCGTTCCAGAGGGGGTCGTGGGTTTGTGCTGCTTCGAAAACTTCTTTGGGGTAGTGATATTTGCGAGGATCTCTCCGGTGTTTCTCAAGGGTTTCTCTGGCCCAGGAGGGGAGGCACAGGAAAGAATCGTAGACGGGATTATAGAAGACAAAATTCGCAGCCAGCTCGCGCCGAACGATGAGTTCTTCAAGATAGACTTCTTTTTCTTCTTCTTTCAGGGGAGCATTGATGATTTCGCGAACAATAAAGAGGGGTGAAATCTGCCCGAAGTGGAGGTACGGACTCATTCCGGAAAGTCCATCCTGTGAGGGATCGTTCCGTAACTGAGAGTAATGGGGAAGCTTTCTCTCGATGAATTCCCGGAGTTTTCTTTTGCCGCGGCTTGTTCCTCCCTGGTCGGGAAGGAGGGTAACGCTTCGATCCACCGCAAGCTGTTCCAGAACCTTTCTCGGTTCGGAAAGATTCAGTTCCCAGGGGAAAGAAGGGAGATTCAAAGAGGGATGATGAGGTTTTTCTTCCGCCAGGGGCACGAGATAGCGAGAAAGGTGCTTTTTAATTTTGGGACGGATGGTGTAGGCTCCATACTCTTCGTGCGTCGAAACGACCCCCACAGGAACTACCACTTCGCTCTCCACCTGCCACAAGGGACAGGGAATTCGAGCGGCGACTTCTTCGCGCCATTGCCGTTGAATTCGCAAATACCCCCGATCGGTGACAACACACACGGCTTCTCCGGCTACTTCGATGATTCCCTCAGGAGGGTGAGGAGAGAACCGCACCGCCATTTTAAATCCTCTCTGTGCGAAATCATCCTGTACCTCTCTGAGTCCTTCCAGGAGAAACAGATAGTGACGGGCATTCGCTTCTGGAAAGCGATCGGTAAGGATGAAAACGGTAAGCAGAGGCTTCTGGAACTCGTTCGCCTTTTGTACGGCGTACTCCAGAGCATGATTGTATTCCGCCCGCTGTGCTGCCTGCATCCAGTAAACGACATAACGACCGCTCCGGGGTGGTTTTTCGTTCAAGCACTGCACACGTTCTTTCTGAATCATGAAAATATTGTATCGCTTCTCTCCCTATAGAGGAAGTTACCGTTTTTCTGGATTATTTTTTGATTTTGTGTTTCTTGTGGAAAGAATATTTGGCGATAGATGAGGGATATCCATGGAACTTTTTTTCCTTCCGGAGGAGACGATTTGAAAAATAGTACCCATCGTTTTTCTGAATGGGTAACGGAGAAATCGCCTTAGATTTCTCGAAAAAATGCACTGCTTATTGGAGAAGGTGTATCCTCGGCAAAAACCGCATTGGAGATAAGCACGAGCGAACCCGTAAGCCCCCTTATCTACGTGATATAATTCTCACATCACCAAAACAAGGAGGGCGGAGCGAATATGCGATACTCGATATTTGTTCTGGCTGTTCTTTTTGTTCTTGTGGCATTTCTTCTGTCAAGCTGTTCTCAACCTACCACCTCTCAAGAAACCCCCACCCCAATTGCTACACCAGTCCCCATCTCTACGCCAACGGGTCCGGTTCACAACCTCACACAGGACAAATACTATGCTACCATTCAGGCAGCCATTGACGATGCTCGGAACGGTGATGAGATAATGGTTTCCCGAGGGACCTATAACGAAAATATTGACTTTCGGGGAAAAGATATACTCCTTCGAAGCGAAGACCCGGGAAACCCCTCGATTGTAGCCACAACCATTATTGACGGAGGTGGGAGGGGAAGTGTCGTTACTTTCAAGCAGGGCGAGACAAATCGAGCAGCCCTGATGGGGTTTACCGTCCGGAACGGGAGCGGCACTTTAACTTCTTTTGGTTACAGCGGTGGTGGCATTTACATCGATAACGCTTCCCCCGCCATCGTGTCCAACATGATCAAGGATAACCATGCCTTTGATGGTGGCGGTATTTATATACATGGACAGTCAAATGCAGGAATCCTCTCCAATATTATCGAAGAAAACATCGCCTATGGCTCTGGTGGTGGCATTGCTGTGGAAGGTTCTTCTTCCCCCACCATTCTTGGCAACACCTTCAGATATAATCGAGCTGTATTTGCTGGCGGAGGCATCTTTGTTGGTGTCTGGGCCAACGTGGAAGATATTATGGGTAATTATTGGCTCCGAAGGAACTGTCCCCCTGCTGGCGCCGAGGCAAATGGTGTATGGACCTATCAGAGTAACACCTTCTCCGGAAACCTTCACCAGAATGGACAGCCCACTGCTGGCTGTCATGTGTACTTTTATTGACCCTTCTCCCTGTTCCGAAAAGGAGTAGGGACTTCCACGCATCTCTAAAGCTGATTTCCGTTTCGAATCCGTTCAAACTTTTCGGTGCTCTGTGAACCTTCTCGCTCGGTCTTTCTCGCTACACACCCCAGAGGTATATTCTTGCCCACCCTGTGCGACTTTATTACCGTTCCTCGAAAGAGAAAGGGAAGCTCTGTCCGGCTCTCCAGGATTTCAAAGATCCTTCGCGTGCTTTGTGTTCTGGTCGCTTGAGTTTTAAGTCCGGCCGGTCAAGGCATCGGTCACATCAAGCGCCTGTGAGCAACCCCACCGCGGTTTCTACTGTTACCTACCAAAAGACCTATTCGCAGAATCTCGGTCCTTTTTCACCTTGCTGTTTGTTTCATCAGGCGAAAAACCTTCTCTCTGATTCATAAAAAGCCAGGGGGTATGAAGCGGTATTTTTGGTTTTTTCCGTACCAGCTTGAGGTGGTATAATATTAACAGCGCTATCCTAAGGAGGGCATGCAGGATGAGAAAGGCGCTTTTTCACCTTTGGTCTTTCTTGGGTTATTCTCTTTTGCCTTTTTGGAGTGTACCTTGGAGTCGGTTTCACCGCTTACACCAAAGAGGCTCAGGCTGCTCTTGAAGCTCAAGAATTCTCCCGCTTTTTCGAAGTACAGGTTGCCTGGAAACACAAAACATCTGCTCACGCTCATGCGCTCTGCCTCTCCTTCCTCACACTCTTCCTCGCTCTCCTCATGCTCCATATGGTGCTTTCCGGGAAGGTGAAGGTTGTTCTTGGAGTCTTCCTCATCGTTGGGACGGTGCTTGCAAGCATCTTTGGCTGGATTCATGTTCCTCCGGTTATGGCTTGGGAGACATCCTTATCATTCTGGCAACGATTCTGGCACTCTGGGGGATTCTGCGCACAAAAGTTGAGGGATGATTGAGGGATTGGCGTAAATGTTATCGTAGGGGATAACAGGAAAAATAAGCCCTTCCTGGAAACACCGGTTTGAAGATCGCAAGAGGAAAAGAGGCTTTTCCAGGTGGTGGAAAGGCCGGTTCGTAAACCGGAGAAAAAGAAAAACAACCCCGAAAAAAGCTGGCACCCTTTTGTCAAAGGCGAAAAAAGTTCCAGATTCCCTGCCAAGCTGATCTCTGTGGAAAAGGTCGGAGTATCTGCATGAGGGAGGCGAAAAAAGAAGATACAGGCAGCAAATGAAGTCTTGGGAGGATTTTTTTCAAAATATTCCCCCAATACGTCGAGGCCATCCGATTCAATTTATCCTCTTGACAAAGGGAGATGGAAATTCTTACAATAGAGTTGGTTAAACAATTGTTTTGAGCAAATGTTCAAGAGGGGTTCTTTGGCACGGGCAGAAGAAAAGGAATTGTATCTTCTGTATGAGATTGCCCATTTGTACTATGAGGAGGGGCTGACGCAGGAGCAAATCGCTCAGCATACCGGTTTTTCCCGTTCCCGGGTGCAGAGGCTTCTGGAAGCAGCTCGAAGAGAGGGGGTGGTGGAGATTCGTCTGGTTAACCCTTCTCTCTCTTTTGCAGAGCTTGAACAGGAGCTCGAGCAATGTTTTGCGCTCAAAAAAGTGATTGTAGTGTATAGTTCACCCCATTCGGATTATTTGACTCGACGAAGAATCGCCATGGCCGCAGCTCACTACCTGGAATCTATCGTGCAGGAGGGAAACGTAGTTGGTATTGGGTGGGGGCGAACGGTGTATGAAACATTGCGATATTTTCATCGAGAAGTGTCTCTTACAGTGGTACCACTGGTAGGCGCTACCGGTCAGACGGAGTTGGAATTTCAGGTAAACGAGCTTGCCCATCAGTTTGCCAAGAGAACGGGAGGACATTTCGTACCTTTTTATGCCCCGGTTCTCGTGGATACCGAGGAGATTGCTCGCACACTTTCCTGGGATCAGAGCCTTCGAAGGGTGGTGGAGGTCTGGGAGAAGCTCGATGTAGCTGTAGTGGGGATGGGGGATCCTCGAATGGGAAAGGTTCCGGTGCCCCAATTTTTCTTTAGCGACCCGGTTTCATCGGCGATACTCAGAAAAGAAAGCGTGGTCGGGGATCTTCTGTGTCATTTCCTGGAAAAGGATGGGACGCTTAGCGACCCGAATTTTGACCGGAGGGTGATGAGTGTTCCTCTGACCAGGCTCCAGAGGGTACCCTATGCGATCGGGGTAGCCGGTTTAAAAGAGAAAAAAAATATCCTCCGAGCTGTCCTGCGCGGGGGATATATTAACGTGCTGGTGACCGATGCTGAAGCGGCTCAAGCCGTCCTCGAAGAGGAAGGAAAGGGGGGTGATAAACGATAAGCAAACGGTAAAAAATATGGTTTAGGTAAGAAATTCTCTGCAAAATCAAAAAAGGAGGAGTGAGTCATGCGGCGTTTGTTGTGGATTGGTCTTTCCGTGTTTGTGGTCCTGTGTCTCTCGGTGGTATATGCGGATATGACGCTGACCAATGCGTCAGGGGAGTCGATTACCTTTACTGACGAGGAATTGGGAACCATCATCACTTCGGGTGAAAAGCCTTTTGAAGGTGTTACCATCACCATCACCGTGAACCAGGGAGGTCCGAAGGGTGGTATTTCCGGTCCGCTCTATGAATGGCGGGATGTGTGGGAGAAGCTGACCGGTGCCAAGCTCAATATCGTGGAAATCCCCTATGCCGAACACTATCCGAAAGTAATGACCGATCTTCTTACCGGAACCGGTCAGTACGACGGGTTTATGATCGGTTCTGACTGGATGGGAGAGCTGGTAGCGGGTGAGTATATCGTCCCCATCAACGATTACATGAAAGATCCCCGTTTCCCCAAGTGGGATCCCGATTCCCTGCCTCCTTCGATCAGAAACCTCTATACCTGGGGTGATACCTGGTATGGTCCTTTGAACGACTCTGACGGTCAGGTGCTCTACTACCGTAAAGATATCCTCATGAACCCTGATTACCAGGCGAAATTTAAGGAGAAATACGGGTATGAATATAGTGTTCCGCCCAAAACCTGGAATGAGCTCTATGATATCTCCGAGTTCTTCAACGGTTGGGACTGGAATAACGACGGAGAACCGGATTCGGGTATCGTAATGCACCTCAAGGTCGGTGCTCAGGGGATGTATCACTATGCCTCTCTCTCGGCTCCATTCTGCATTCTGCCGGGTGAAAAGGTCGATAAGTACCACAACGTTTACTGGTTTGACCCTGAGGATATGACCCCCCTCATCAATAGCGAAGGCCATGTCAAAGCTTTGGAATTCCAGTTGAAGCTGGCTAAAACCGGTCCGGACGCTCAGGTAGCCTGGAGCCTTGGAGAAGCCTGGGATTACTTCTTAAGAGGCAAGGCCGTCTTCACCTTCTCCTGGGGTGACGTGGGGTCTCTGGTGCAGGATGAAGCCCGTTCCAAGATTAAGGGCAAGATGGGTGCTTCGATACTTCCGGGCAGCCTCGAAGTCTATGACCGTTCTCAGGGGAAGTTCGTGACCTTTGAGACCCCGAATGTCTGGGGAAACACCACCGGTGGTTCCTGGCACGGTGTGATTTCGGCGCTCTCCAAGAATCCGGAAGCGGTGTACCATCTCCTGGCTTTCCATGCCACCAATAAGATCAGCCTCTGGAATGTACAGCGTGGGTGGACAGGAGTCGATCCCGGTGCGAAATTCCATTTCCTGCCTCCTTATGGGACTGCCAGCCTTGATGACTATGTGGCCAATGGTTTCAACCCGGATGATGCTCAGGAGTACTTGAAAGCGTACTACGATAACTTCTTTGCTCCGAACATTGCTCCGTACCTCCGTATCCCCGGTGGTAATGAGTACTGGGTAGCCCTGGATCGACACCTCTCCGAAGCTTATACCGGCCAGGCTTCCGCGAAAGAAGCTCTTGACCGGGTGGCCCGGGATTGGGAAGATATTACCAACCGTTACGGGCGTGCCGAGCAGCTCAAGGTTTACCAGGAATCCATCGGCTATACGAAGTAATTTGAGTTTTCAGGGGAGGCCATGGCCTCCCCTGAAAGGGGGATGGCGATGAGTTTAAAAAACAGATCCGTCAAGTATTCGTTTATCCTTCCAGCTATGTTCTGGGTTTTGGCTTTTACCATTTTTCCCCTCTTTTATTCTTTTGGTTTGAGTTTTTTCCGGGTACGCCTGGGTAAACCGGCCACCTTTGTAGGACTCAATAACTTTGCCCGTCTTTTGCAGGACTATAAACTGGGGAATTCTCTGCGTGTTACCCTCCTTTACGTGGCTGTGACCGTCTCTATTCAGGTTATCCTGGGAATCCTCATTGCCCTCCTTTTCCATCAGGAAATGAAGGGGAAGTCGATTTTTAGGGCCCTTCTGATTTTACCCATTTTCTGTACCCCAGTGGCGGTAGGGTATCTGGGGTTAACCGTTTTTTACGAAGAGGGAGGACCGATTAACAGCATTCTGATGCGGTTGTTTGATTTAAAAATTCCCTGGCTTTCTCACCCCTTCTGGGCCTGGATAGGAGTTTTACTCCTGGATATCTGGCAGTGGACCCCGTTCTGTTTCCTGGTGGTTTTGGCCGGCTTACAATCTCTGCCCGAAGAGATTTACGACGCTGCCTATATTGATTCCTCTTCGGAGTGGGAGATTTTTCGCAAAATCACCTTTCCCATGATCCAGCCGGTGGTAATTATTGTTCTTTTGTTGCGACTCATCGAGTCTTTTAAGATTTTCGATGTGGTTTATAGTCTCACCGGTGGGGGTCCGGGAACGGCTACCGAAGTGTACTCGCTGTACACTTATCGAACCGGTTTAAAGTTTTTCGATTTCGGCTATGCTTCGGCTCTGGGGTATCTCCTTTTAGCCATGGTGATGGTGATTGTGAATCTCTTCTTCCGCAGAGTTCGACAAGTTTACGAGTGAAGGGAGCACGTCCATGGGAGTGGTACGGAAAAAATCAAAGGGACTCGCGGTGGTGCGGTATGTTTTGGTTACTATCGTTATGGTGTGGGCCATTTTTTTAATCTACTGGGGGATCGTGACCTCTCTCAAACCTCCTGCCGAGACGTTCACCATTACCGGGATTTCGGTGCCCTTCTTACAGTTTCGTCCAACCCTTGAGAACTGGCGTACGGAATTATCGACCCGGGAGAGTAGGTTTACGCTGACGAACAGTGTTATTGTGGCCGTTTTTGCCACCCTGGTCGCTATGAGTTTGGGAGTGCCGGCGGGGTATGCCCTGGCTCGTTTCCAGTTTCGGAGGATGAAGAATCGGGATCTTACAGTATGGTTTCTCTCCCAGCGGGTTCTGCCGCCGGTAGTGGTGGTGATTCCGTTTTTCCTTCTCATGCGCACCCTTAAGCTTCTCGATACGCAACTGGCCCTGATCCTGATGAATGCTACTTTTACTCTTCCCTTCGCGGTGGTTATCAGTCGTCAGGCTTTTCAGGAGCTTCCCATCGAACTGGAAGAGGCTGCTGCCGTGGATGGGTGTTCAGATTTGACCGCTTTCTGGAGGATTGCCTTTCCCCTGGCAGCACCCACGCTTGTAGCAGTGGCAGCAATATGTGTGGCGTTCACCTGGAATGAGTTCCTTTTCGCCTTGTCCTTAACCTCTCTGAAAGCGAAGACCTTTCCGGTATACCTTGCGGGGGCGGAAGACACCCGGGGAGTGCAGTTCTGGTTTATGGCTACCCGTGCCACTTTGGCTCTGGCTCCCCCAACGGTTCTGGCGCTTCTTATTCAGCGCTACATTGTCCGGGGGCTCACTTTTGGAGCGGTCAAAGGATAAGGTTACTCAGGTTGGTTCTTCTTCCTGGGTGTTCAGGATTTGCTTTCGTCGATAGTGGAATAATAGACCTTTGAGAATTCCGGCCACAGGGATGGCGATGATGAGCCCTAAAGCGCCGAGCAGTTGCCCGCCGATCATGAGGGCGATGAGGACGGTAAGGGGGTGGAGACCCATTTCTTTGCTCATGATTTTGGGGGTTACCAGGATGCCTTCAATGAGGTTAATGACTCCAAAGAGGGCTACCACCCCGATGATAATCCAGATGGATTTGGTGCTGGCAAAAATGAGGGCAATAAGTGTTCCGATGATTGGTCCCAGGTAGGGGATGATGTCGGTAATTCCAGCGATAACTCCGATGAGAAGTGGAAACTCAATACCCATGGCCAAGAGTCCCACGGTAGCCGATACGCCTACGAAGAGGGAAAGAATCAATCTTCCCAGAACGAAGTTTCCCAGGATGCGATCGATATCACGCAGGATAAGCACGAATTCCCGGCGTCTCTCTGGAGGGAATAGTTTCACAAAAGATTTGCGGATTTTCCCGGCGTCTACCATAAAGTAATAGAGAGCAAAAGGCGTGACGACCAGGGCGAAGAAGAGCACGGTCATAAAAAGAGAGATGAAGTTGAAAATGTTTTTGAGAACGCCGGCAAGGTAATTTTGCAGATTTTGCGAAAGATTATTGAGGAATTCTTCCATGGACTTTGCCAGATTGAGGTCGGGGTAACGCTGGTCGAGAGTACGGGCAGTTTCGATGACTTTTTCGACGATTTTTGAAGTATACTCAGGAGAAGAGGCGGTGAATGATTTAAACTGCGAAATCGCTTCGGGGATGATAAGGAAAAAAAGCGTCAACGCGAAGATGACAAGACCTACAAAGATGATGGTGGTGGCCGTTTTCCAGGAAAGGCCCAGGCGGTTGAGATACCGAGCTACGGGTACAAAAGCATAGGCTAAAAGGCCTGCCAGCGCAAAAGGCGCCAGGACGTTGCGGAGAAGATACACCAGGTATAAAATGATGACCCCTAAGGTCAGATAGTAGAAATTTCGCAGTATTTTTTCCTGAGGAAGGAGCAATTTTCTTTTCCTTTCTTTGGATTTGTGTATAATATTCTATGATTTTTTAATCCATCTGACAAGGACTGATGCCAGGAATGCTCGAAACACAGACGGTAACGGTTATCATTCCAGCCTATAATGAAGCTATCCGGATACCTAAGGTCTTGGAAGTGGTCTGCAGAAACGATTTTATCGATCGGGTTGTGGTGGTCGATGATGGTTCTCATGATGGGACCTCTGAGGTTGCACAGCGGTTTCCGGTTGAAGTCATCCGCCATGCTCGAAACCAGGGAAAAGGCAAAGCTCTGGTATCGGGGATTCGTCGTTATCCTGAAAGCGATCTCTATCTCTTTCTGGATGCGGATCTCATCCATCTGCGAGATGAGCATCTTCTGGCTCTGGCCGAGCCTCTGGTTCGATATCCCTTTTTGAATATGACCATTGGGGTCTTTAAAGGCGGGAGAGGCTCGAGCGACCTGGCTCAGAAGATATTCCCCATTCTGAACGGCCAGAGAGCGGTGCGAGGGAGCTGGGTGCGGGAGTTGCCGAATTTTTCCTGGACTCGTTTTGGGGTGGAGGTCTTCCTCACCAAGTTTGCCTATGATTCGGCAGCAAACGTGGAAATGGTTCCTCTTTGGGGTCTGGCGCATTATCATAAAGAAGAGAAGTACGGTCCCTTTATGGGGTTCTACCATCGGGTAAAGATGTATGTGGAGATTTTCCGGGCTTACGCTCTGTACGAAAATAAAGTCAGAATTCCGGAAAAAGTGGTCGACGAAAAGGAGGCACGGCATTATGTCCGAGTGTAACCTGAAGGCTAACCTGAGCCAGTGTACCTGTACATATCTTTCCTGTCATCGTCGGGGTAAATGTTGTGAGTGTGTAGTATATCATCGTTCTCATGGAGAACTTCCCGGGTGCTTTTTCCCCAGAGAAGCCGAGCGAACCTATGACCGCTCTATCAGGAAATTCATCGAAGTCTACGGTGGTGCATAACTCATGGAAGTGGTAGATCTCACCCTTCCTCTTTTTTCAGGTTGCCCTTCCTTCCCGGGACAGCCGCAGGCAGCCATTTTTCCCTGGCATGATATTTCCTTCCATGGGCATAGAATGCACGCCTGCTTTATGGCGGACCATACCGGCACTCACGTGGATCTTCCAGCTCATTTTCTTCTGGAAGGAAAGACCGTCGAAGCGATGGATCTCGAACGATTCATGGGTAGGGCTCTGGCCTTTGACGTGTCTTCTCTGACCGGAAGAGGTGTTATTCGCCTTTCCGAATTTCAGACTTTTTTACGAGAAGAAGAGATGGAAGGAGCCATCATTCTTCTACATACCGGCATGGATGTGCTCTTTGGAAAAGGGGAATACTTTGAGAAAGAGGTGGGTATTTCAGAGGAAGTGGCCCGATTTCTGGTGGAAAAGAAAATAAAAGGGGTAGGCATCGATGCTCCCAGCATCGACCCCTACCCCTTCGAGGTTCATCGGATTCTTCTGGCTCATGAGATTCTCATTTTTGAAAGTTTAACCAATTTGAAAGCTCTGGTAGGGAGAGCTGCCACCTTTTTCGGGGTGCCCCTGAAACTGACCGGCTGTTCCGGTTCTCCCATCCGGGCTTTTGCGCTCAGGGAGTAACTTTTGGAAGCCGGGAACGAGCTTCCCGAAGCCAGTATTGGGCTTTACTATCCTTGGGTTGGAACTGGAGGTATTTTTCCAGGGCCCAGACGGCGTTCATATAGTCACCCACATTGTAGTTGGCTATCCCAAGCCAGTAGTAAGGTTTGTCGAAGTTCTTATTTGCCTGAATAGCCATTTTAAAAAGCTCGATGGCATCATAGTATTCCTTGTTTTCGTAGGCTACCATTCCCCGTTCGTAATTTTCCCAGGCTTCTTTACCATACTGCTGCCAGTTCTGGCACTTTTTGAGAAAGTAGCGTGCCTGGCTATTGTCCGGCTCGAGTTCCACCACTTTTTTCCAGGCCCATATGGCTTCATCGAGCAGGTTCTCTTCCTGGTAGGTGCGGGCTAACCAGAACCACGCCTTCGAAAAGTTGGGTTTGGTGGTGACGGCTTCGATAAAGAACTGCACCGCTTCGCTTTTTCTACCCACCTGATAGAGATTATAACCCTGGTCGAACATCACCTGGGCGTACCCTTCCGCGGATACGTCAAAACTGTAAGTGGGCGTCTCGGTATCAATGGCCAGCACCGGGCTGACAGCCATTCCCCAAAAAACCATGCTCAGAATTCCTATGATCATCCAAATTTTCATCTGGCAAACCTCCCTTTCGTTATTATTGTATCATATTCTCCCCAAGCCTTTCCTGCACAGTGGAAAGAGATTTCATTATGAATTTCTTTTGTTTAAATTTTGGGTTTACTTTTGAGAAAAAGTTGTTCTATAATATTTATGCATACGTTTTCATTACCGTAGGGGAAGGGGGTATGACCTTGTCAAAAGCAAAGATTTCCATTGGTAGTTGGGCTTATGCTATCGGTCCCTATGCACAAAATCCGGTTCCACTGGAAGAAGTGCTCTCGAAGTTGTCCGATCTGGGTTTTGATGGGATTGAATTGGGGGGATTCAAACCCCATGCCCATCCGGATCTCTACCCTACCAAAAATGACCGCAAAAAGCTCGTAGGAATGCTGGAGAAGTACAAACTGGGAGTCAGTGCTTATGTGCCGGATTTATGGAGTTTCCCTTTTGCCGGTGGTGATCCGAAGGTAACCAAGGCGTATGAGGATATGTTTGACCGGTCGCTGGAGTTCTGTGTGGATTGTGGGTTTGGAAAGTTACGGGTGGATACGGTAAGCGGCACGCCTTTTCCTGCCGATTGGGACTACCAGGAAACCTGGCAGCGGGTGGTGGCCATGTTTCAGAAATGTGCCGACAAGGCAAAAGATGTGGGTAGAACCATTGTGTGGGAGTTTGAACCCGGATTCATTTTCAACAAGCCGAGCGAAGTGAAACGTCTCCACGAAGAGGTGGGGAGGAGCAACTTTAAAATCCTCTTCGATACCAGCCATGCCCAGATGTGTGCGGTAGTGGGTGCTAAACAAATTGAGCCCCGAGAAACCCTGAAAGGCGGAGTGCTCGAGTTTATTGAAATGTTGAGAGGGAGAATCGGGCATGTACATCTCATCGATTCAGATAATACCTTACATGACAACGAAACCAGCACTCATGCGCCTTTCGGTACCGGGTATATCGATTTTACTTCAGTAATCCCTGCCCTGGTGAAGAATGGTTTTGATGGGGAATGGTGGTGTATTGACCTCTGTTTCTGGCCCAACGCCTGGGAAATTACCGCCGACTCCATCAAGTTCCTGCGGGAACTTTTTGCCAAATTGGGAATGGCATAAGAAGTGTTGCCAAAAGGGGGCACAAGGATATGATTCCGGACAAAATGAAGGCCTGGGTTTTTTACGAACCGGAAGTGATGAAGTACGAAGAGGTGCCGGTTCCTGAGGTCAAAGATGATGAGATTCTGATCAAAGTGAAAGCCTGTGGAATATGTGGCTCGGATGTAGCTTATTACTGGGGTGCATCACCCCTTGAAACGCCGACCGGCAAAGGACCGCTCATTCTGGGTCATGAGTTTGCCGGGGAAGTAGTTAAAGTTGGCAGAATTCCTGCAGAGCGTAACCTCTTTCAGGTCGGTGAGCGGGTTACGGCAAACCCTGTCCAGTACTGCAATGCCTGTGAAGTGTGTTACCGGGGCTTTGTGAACCTCTGTGAAAACAAGAAAGTGCTGGGTGTTTCCACCAATGGTGGTTTTGCCGAATATATGGTCTCTCATTATACCCATGTCTATAAGCTTCCTTCCAACGTTTCTTTCTCTGCCGGCGCTTTTGTGGAGCCCTTAGCGGATGCCGTGTATGGGGTGAAAAACCTTCAGGTTGGTTTGGGACATAAAGTGGTGGTTTTTGGTCCTGGCCCCATAGGGCTGGCGGTGGTGGCTCTGGTAAAAAAGAGTGGAGCGGGTAAAGTTATCCTGGTGGGGACACGGGACTATCGTTTGGAAATCGGCAAAAAGATGGGCGCCGATGAGGTCATCAATCCTCGGGAGAAATCCTCTCCGTATTATGTGGAGGATGTGGCGAAAAGAGTTTCAGAACTCACCGGTGGGAAGATGGCCGACCGGGCTATTGTGGTGACCGGAAGTAAAGAAGCCATGCAACTCGCTCTTCAGGTATCCGGGCGCAGATCCGTGGTGGTCTATTTTGGTTTACCGGGAGCGAAAGACGTGGTGGAAGTCCCGGCTCTGGAATCCATTCTCTGGGACAAGACCATCCGTTTTTCCTGGCTTGCTCCCTTTACCTGGGTGGAGGCTATTGAAAGCATCGCCTCCGGGCTGGTGGAGGTGGATAAACTGGTTACGCACTCATTCCCCCTGGAGAAGCTTCTGGAGGCTCTGGTGGTAGCTCGAGAAAAGAGAGGGAATCCCCTCAAGGTCATGGTGACCATGTGAGAAGGAGGTGAGAAGGCGAAATTTAGTTTTTCAGGTTAACTTTTTGAACGCTTGAAACAAAAATTGGAAAGGGGGACAGTCCATGAAGAAACTGGTTGTGTTTCTGTTAGTTTTGATGTTTGGTGTGAGTATGAGCGGGGTTGCTTTTGGGGAAGAGGTTTTAAGTGTTCTGAGCGGGGAGTATACACCTGGTCACTGGATCTATGAGCTGGCACAGAAAGATTTTACTGCTAAAACCGGCATTCAGGTCAAATTTGATTTTGTGGCCTGGTCGCAGTACACCGATAAAATTCTTGTAACCCTCTCGGCTCATGATTCGAGCTACGACATTATCGTAGGGGACAGTCAGCTCCTGGGTGCTGCGGTGACCGGTGGGCACTATGTGGAACTGACCGATTGGTTGAAAGAGAACGTTGCTTTTGATAAGCTTGCTCCGATTCCCCAAAAGCTCTATGGGGAGTATCCAGCGGGTAGTGGTAGGTTCTACGGTGTGTCGGGGGTGCTCGATGTCCCGGTGATTGGTTATCGTAAGGACCTCTTTGAGGATCCAAAGGAAAAGGAAGCTTTCAAAGCGAAGTATGGTTATGACCTTGACGTGCCCAAGACCTGGGAACAACTGCGTGACATTGCCGAATTTTTCACCCGTCCTGAGAAGAACCTCTACGGTTTAGCCTACTGGCCGGCCAAGACCTTTGATGCGGTCACGATGGGATTCCAGCCGGTGATGTGGAGTTTTGGTGCTGATTACCATGCTCCGGATAGTTTTGAGGTGGAAGGGTATTTGAATAGCGAAGCTGGAGTTAAGGCACTGGAGTTCTACGTCAGTCTTATGAAGTTTGCTCCTCCGGGCTCGGAGAACTACTACTGGAACGAGTGCACCCAGGCGATATCGCAGGGGCTCGTGGCTATGGCTTTCCAGTGGGGTTCCTGGTGTGAAGGTTTTGTGAATCCGGCGACTAACCCTCAGTACTATGATAAAATCGGGTTCTTCCCCTTCCCGGGTAAGATCGACGAGGACGGCACAATGCGGCAATTTGCTACTCATGGCGGTCAGGGACTCAACATCGTGACCTATGGAAAGAACCAGAAGGCTGCCTATGAGTTCATCAAATGGTGGTGCAGCGAGGAAACTCAGAAGAAGTACATGGAGATGGGTGGGGTTCCGATTCTCACCGATCTTCTGAACTCACCGGAGTTTATCAATGCGAAGCCTTACAACAAGGCTATGGCTGAGAGTTTCCAGTTCGTAAAGGACTTCTGGACCATTCCGGAGTACGCTGCCCTCTTGGAAGTAACACAGAAGTACTGGTCGGCAGCCTGTGCCGGCATGATGACTCCTAAGGAAGCTATGGACGCGGTAGCCAAAGAACATACCCAGATTCTGAAAGATGCAGGATATTTGAAGTAATTGTCGATTTCTTTCCCCTCCCAGATTTTCTGGGAGGGGAAAGGGGGGTTAGAGAGATGGACGGGAAAGCAAAGGGAATACCTCAAAAAGCACTTGGGGAATATCGCTTGAAGCTTTACTTTATTGGACCGACGCTTCTGGTACTCATCGTAATGAACATTTTTCCACTGATCTGGTCTCTGGGTTTAAGTTTCACCAATTATTCTTCTTTGGTAAGTAAGGGAATTTCTTTTGTTGGTTTTGCCAATTACAGCCGTATCTTAAGCGATCCATTTATCTGGAAGTATTTCCAGACCACCGCTCGGTTTGTCATCATTGCGGTGGGAATTGAATTCCTTTTAGGGTTTGGTCTTGCTTTACTTTTGAAAGAACAGTTCCGAGGATGGGGTCTGATAACCACTTTGATTCTCATTCCCATGATGCTCTCTCCGGTGGTAGTGGGCCTCTTCTGGACTTTCATCATGGATGCAAACTTTGGTCTTTTGAACTTTATCATTGGTTTGCTTGGTTTTAAGAAAGTGCTGTGGCTCACCAATCCCCACATTGCTCTGTATTCGGTGGCCATAGTTGATATCTGGATGTGGACTCCTTTTGTCATGCTTATTTCTTTGACCGGGCTTTTGGCGATACCGAAGTCCCTCTACGAAGCAGCCGATATTGATATGGCTTCCTGGTGGTTTAAATTTCGGAGAATCACCCTGCCCCTGGTATCACCGCTTTTGGTGCTGGCGGTTCTCTTCCGGGTCATCGACGCGTTTAAGATGTTTGATCTGGTCTTTATCATGACCGGAGGGGGTCCGGGGGACGTTACCGAGACGGTCTCCATGAGCCTTTATCGTCTGGCCTTTAATAAATTTAAGACCGGTGAATCCTGTGCAATGGCTTACATTATCCTGATTCTCATTATAGCCTTGAGCAATCTTTTGATCCGCTGGATCAATCGGACCAAGGCTGCGTAGAGAGGGGAGGGAAGGGTCTTGGCTCGCAAGGTTATCAAGGGAATCTTAATCGGTTTGGCACTTTTCTTCTTTTTACTCCCCATCTACTGGATTGTGGCTACGTCTTTCAAACAGTGGCCAGACATTTTCGCCATACCTCCAAAGTTTATCTTCCAGAGTACTGCGCTTCACTATAAGGCTCTTTTTAACCTCAATCTGGAAGAGATGGCCAAGTTTGGTCAGGCTGGAAAATCGCTCTTTCCGCCGCGTTTCATCAACAGTATCGTCATTGCCGGTGTAAGCACTCTTCTTTCCGTGGCTTTGGGAACTTTCTCGGCCTATGCTTTTTCTCGCTTTAAAGTTAAGGGGGAAGGGGATCTGCTCTTTTTCATTCTCTCCACCAGGATGCTACCCCCGATTGTGGTGGGGATCCCCTTTTTCGTTTTGTACCGAGCCCTGCATCTCATTGATACTCATGTGGGGTTGATCCTTATTTATATGACTTTTAATCTCTCTTTTGCAGTATGGCTTATGAAAGGTTTTATCGATGAGATTCCTAAGGAATTTGAAGAGGCGGCTATGGTGGATGGGTATACCAGGTGGGAGGCCTTTTTGAAGGTAATTTTGCCTCAGGCCCTATCGGGAATTGCTGCCACGGCTGTTTTTTGTCTCATTACCGCCTGGAATGAATTCTTCTTTGCTCTTATTCTCACTTCGGAGCGAGCTCGGACTGCGCCGCCTTCCATTGCAGCAGTTCAGGGAACTTCGGGAATTAACTGGGGACAGATTGCTGCCGGGGTTACAGTGTTCTTGATTCCCGTGGTGGTATTCACTTTTTTGGTGCGGAAGTATCTGGCCAGAGGTCTGACCTTTGGAGTGATCAAGAGGTAGCGAGGCGCAAAGATGGAGAGAGTCAAAGTCGAAAATTTGTGGAAGAAATTTGGGGATGTAGAAGCAGTAAAAGGGGTTCAGTTATCGATTGAAGAAGGTGAATTTACCGTTTTTCTTGGACCATCGGGTTGTGGAAAGACCACAACCCTGCGGATGATTGCCGGCTTGGAAAAGCCGACCTCGGGGGAGATTTTCATCGCTGGAAAGAGGGTGACTGACCTGCCGGCTTCACGGAGGAACATTGCCTTTGTGTTTCAGAACTACGCACTCTATCCTCATTTAACCGCTTTTGAGAATATTGCTTTTCCCCTTGAGGCTCAGAAGTATCCCCGGACAGAGATTCAGGAACGGGTAAAACAAGTGGCAAAAACTCTGGGTATTGAGCACCTTCTCAAGATGCGCCCTCATCATTTGAGTAGCGGGGATATGCAGAAGGTAGCTCTGGGGAGGGCTATGGTTCGCCGACCCCAGGTATTTCTTATGGATGAGCCTTTGAGCGGCTTAGATGCTAAACACCGGGAAGAAATGCGAGCGGAGTTAAAGCGGCTCCATATGGAGATTGGTGCTACCACCATCTATGTGACCCATGACCAGGTAGAAGCTATGGGCATGGCTGATAAAATCGTCGTTATGAATGAAGGAGTGATTCAACAGGTTGGTTCTCCTCGGGAGATCTATCTTTGGCCCGCAAACACTTTTGTGGCTCACTTTATAGGGAGCCCGGGGATGAACTTTATCCCGCTCACCTATGTGGATCGGAAAGCTGGATTCCGACTGGAGAACGGTCAAACTTTTCGGCATGAAGGGGTAGCGCAATTCGTGGAAAAAATGGGGGTACGGGATTTGATACTTGGAATTCGTCCTGAATTTTTGTCGCTTTCCTCAGAAGGGGAGATTGAGGGAATGGTAGTCAGTGTCGAACCTCTGGGTTACAAGAATCTCTGTGCGGTGGAGATTTCTCCGGGGAAGATTTTGCGGGTGGAAGACCTGGAAAAGAAGAAGTCCCAGGGAATGGTGCGTCTTAAGATTTTTTGGGAGCGAGCCTGCCTTTTTGAAGCAGGAACTGGAAGACGGATAGAGTGGGGAAAAGAAAATGGCTGAGGTTCTCTTAGAAAACGTGGTCAAAAATTTTGGGAAAATCAAAGCTCTGCGCGGAGTGCATGTTGAGGTTAAGGATGGGGAATTCCTGGTCCTTTTGGGTCCTACAGGAGCGGGTAAGACCACCACGTTGCGCATCGTGAGTGGTTTAGAGGAACCAGACGAAGGAAAGGTATACATCGATGGGGTACTCATGAACGGTGTGGCTCCCCGGGATCGAAACTGTGCGTTCGTATTCCAGAATTATATTCTCTACCCCCATATGACAGTTTACGATAACCTGGCTTTTCCTCTCCGGTCCAAGATGTGGAAAGTGGAGGAGGATGAGATCCGGAGGAGGATTGAAAAAATTTCGTCGGTTCTGAAAATTCAGCATTTGTTGAAAAGGAAACCAGATAGACTCAGCGGTGGGGAACAGCAACGGGTGGCTCTGGGTAGAGCAATGGTCCGGAATCCTAAGGTATTTCTCATGGATGAGCCACTTTCAAACCTGGATGCCAAGTTACGGGAAGAAATGAGGGTGGAGCTCAAAAGTTTACAGAAAAACCTCAACGCTACTTTTTTCTTTGTCACCCACGACCATGTGGAAGCCATGACCCTGGGTGACCGGGTAGCGGTGCTCAATCAGGGGATGGTGATGCAGGTTGGTTCTCCAGAGGAAGTGTACGCCCGTCCTGGAAATCTTTTTGTGGCTCGATTCATAGGGGCTCCGGAAATAAACCTCCTGGCCGGTGAGACGGAGGCTGACCGTATTCACTGTGACGCTCTGGGAGTATCCTGGAAAGTAGGGGATTTTCCTTTTTTGAGAGAAGTGAACGGGATTCCCAAAAAAGTGCTCCTGGGAGTGAGACCGGAAGATGTCGTTCTGGCAAAGGACGGTCAAAAGGGAGAGGTATATCTCATTGAAGACCTGGGTGTAGACAAGATAGTGCGACTGAAGGTTGGGGAAACCCTTCTCCGGGTGAGGGTCTCACAGGAAACCACTCTCAGGGTAGGAGAAGTGATTTCTTACGATTTGCGTAAGGATAAGGTTGTGTTCTTTGACCCGATGACCGAGAAAATTCTGGCTTGAGGGACCGGGAGCTATGGACGAACGCAAACGAAGGAATGGTCGAGTAACCATAAAGGATGTCGCTCAAGAAGCAGGGGTTTCTCAATCCACCGTTTCTCATTTCCTCAATCACACCGCTCCGCTACTACCGGAGACCAAACAGCGCATTCGAGAAGCTATCAAGAAGCTCAATTATCGTCCACACCTTGTGGCTCGTAATTTCAAGCGAAGGCGAACGGCTTCCCTGGGACTTTTTGTTCCCGACATGACCAACCTTTTCTATGCAGAACTCTCTCGAGGGGTAGCAGATACTGCTCAGGAGAGGGAGTACAGCGTTATCCTTTACTCCACTTCTTATCAAAAAGAAATGGAAAGGAACTTCGTTGAGCTCGTGGAACAGGGTCAGGTCGATGGGGTCATCGTAGCGTACAGTCTCATCGAGGATAGCCTCTGGAACCGGTTATTCGGCTGCGGGATACCCATGGTGCTCGTGGACATTTATCCTTTTGCTTCCCATTGTCCGTCGGTGGTTGTGGACAACGAAAAGGGAATAGAGATGGCTCTTGACTATTTGCATCATCTGGGGCATACTGAAATTGCATACCTGGGAGAGCCACCGTACGTTTTGACTCTGGTAAAAAGGCAGAGAGCGTTTTTGAGTGGCATGCAGAAACGGGGTTTTCCGGTCAACAACAGGTGGGTTCTGGTAGAGGAAAGGACCCCGTTAAACCGGGTGGAAATTGGGTTTTCTCTGGGGGAACGCTTGCTTCAGGGTGAAACCCTGCCAACTGCGATGGTGGCGAGTTCGGATCTTGTGGCCATCGGGGCGATGAAAGCTTTATTGAGCGCGGGTATCAGGATTCCGGAAGATATTTCGGTGGTTGGTTTCGATGACATTCTTCTTGCTTCCTATTTCCATCCTTCTTTGACCACGGTTCGGCAGCCTAAATATGAGATGGGAAGGATAGGAGTAGAGCTACTTTTGAAGCTGGTTGAGGGTGAAGGGGGTTTCGAGAATGTGCTCCTGGCGCCTTCGCTGGTGGAGCGAAATTCCTGTCGAAAACTTAAGTGAGAGGAGGTGATGAGGAGAGAGGGAGATTCAAGAAAACTCTTTGGGGATGTGTTTTTTGGGATTTTCGAGAGTGGCGTGTGGTTATTTTTCGATTTGTAGCTCGATTAACTCGAGAAGGGAGGGTATAGCATGAAGAAACTTGCTTGGTTGATGGTACTCTGTTTGGTAATCGGTCTGTGGGGGAGCATTGCTCTGGCCGAAGAGGTGACTCTCACCATTACCTGGGCTGCCTGGGCACCCATGGATACGCTCATTGCTCTGGCAGAAGAGTTTACGGCAGAGACCGGGATAAAAGTCAAGGGTGATCCGGTTCCCTGGCCCCAGTATCACGACAAAGTATTTACCGAGTTTGCTTCGGGAAAAACCAGCTTCGACATCGTTCTTCCGGATTCCCAGTGGTTGGGTGAAGCTGTAGTTGGTGGTCATCTGGTTGATATCACCGACTGGTTTAACGAAAAGGTGAAGAAAGAAGACTTTTACGACACTTTTATTTCCTCCTTCTGTGAGTATCCCGATGGAAGTGGCAAATACTATGGAGTTCCGGCTCTGGGGGACTTCTTTGGTATGTCTTACCGCACAGACCTTTTCAACGATCCCGAAGAGAAGAAGGCTTTCCAGGAGAAGTATGGATATGAGCTGAAAGTTCCCGAGACCTGGAGCCAGCTTCGAGACATTGCCGAATTCTTCACCCGTCCGGAGAAGAACCTTTCGGGTGTGGCGCTCTGGCAGGCGCCGATCCCCACTGCAGGATTGACCGATGAATTCCTGGCCTGTTTCTGGTCCTTTGGGGCAGAACTCTGGGATCCGGCGACTAAAAAGGTCAAGGGGTACCTCAATAGCGAAGCAGGTAAAGCTGCTGCTCGGTACTGGGTTGACCTTTATAAATTCTGTCCTCCGGGTTCGGCCAATTACAGTATGGACGAGGCCAATACCGCTATGCAACAGGGTTTGGTGGCTATGATGGGTACATATCTTGCCTTCTATCCAGGCCTTGTGGATCCAGACCTCTCGGCTTACTGGGACAAGATTGATTTCTTCCCCACTCCCAAAGAGAAGGACTGGTATGTCCAGCTTGGTGGACAGGGTCTCTCTATTTCTGCTTATACACCCCACAAAAAAGAAGCTCTGATGTTCCTGGAATGGTGGCTCCGTCCTGAAACCCAGTGGAAGTGGGCCCAGGCAGGTATGTTTAGCTGCATGAAGCCGGTGGTCGAGGATGATAAATATCTTGAGTGTGCTCCGGTGAATAAAGTTGCTCGGGCAAGTTATCCGCACCTCAAGGATTACTGGGAGATTCCGCAGTACAACGAAATGGGAACGGTTATGGCCGAAATCCTGAACGCAGCCGTTCTGGGCAAGTATACTCCGGATGAAGCCATGGATCTCATCGCCGAGAAGCACGAAGAAATTCTGGAGCGAGCAGGGTACTATAAATAATAAAGCATACTGAAAACTCAGGGCTACCCCGTGTGGGGTAGCCCGAAGGGGGAGATACGGTTGGGAGAAATTCAAAATACCTGGGCAAATCGAGTTTCTGATAAGGGGATGCTTTACCTTTTCCTTTTGCCCACTTTTATCTTGCTCCTTTTTCTGGTCATTTTTCCTCTTATCTGGTCATTGTATTTGAGTTTCTGTGATTATTCGGCAAATACCGCGAATCCTCCGGTCTTTGTGGGCATCAGGAATTTTTCGTTTATCTTCCAGCAAAAAGAAGTTTGGGACCGTTTCATCGTCACGGGTAAATTTGTCGCTATGGCAGTCATTGTGGAATTCTTTCTCGGATTTTTTATCGCCATGCTTCTCAATCGAGAATTTTATGGGAAGAGTGTTTTGACCACTCTTTTTATCCTCCCGATGATGTTTTCTCCGGCGGTCATTGGGAAATTTTTCCGTTTCATGATGGATACCAACTGGGGGATTATCAATTATATTCTGGGCAAACTCTTCGGGATGCCCAAGATTGCCTGGACCACGAGCTATGAATATGCGCTTCCTTCCATCGTGATTGCTGATGTGTGGATCTGGACCCCCTTCATCGTACTCCTGAGTCTGGCGGGACTTTCCAGCGTTCCCAAATACCTTTATGAGGCGGCGGATGTGGATAGGGCTTCAGGGTGGTTTAAATTTCGTTACATTACCTTACCGTACGTGGCACCGATTCTGCTTCTGGCGGTCCTTTTCAGAACCATGGATGCCTTCCGTTTCTTCGACCTGGTATACGTTATTACCGAGGGAGGGCCAGGGTATTCGACTCAGATAGTGCCCTTCTATATCTATAAGTTAGCTTTTTCTTACTGGCATACCGGCCGTTCCTGTGCCCTGGCCTACATTCTCCTGATAATCATCATTGCTCTGAGTAATATCTATATCACCTATCTCAATCGTCTGCGGCGGGCGTGAGGAGGAAAAAACGATGAACGAATTTCAGCGGAGACAGGCGAAAAATCGGGTTATTGTGGTAATTCTCCTCGTTATGCTCTGCGTTTACCTTTTCCCTATTTACTGGATGTTTTCTACTGCCACCAAAACAAAGTTGGATGCTTTCTCGCTTCCTCCCAAGTGGGTATGGAGACCGCAAGTCGAGAATTTCCGTAATGTATTCTATGTAGGTGGAGGAGGTGCTTTGGGGAAAGTCAAGGGGGTCGAAGTCAAACCCAAGCCGTCTGCCTTTTTGCGACAGCTAGGGAATAGTATCATAGTTTCTTTTATCAGCACCATCCTGGCTACTTTTCTGGGAGCACTCTCGGGGTACGTCTTTTCACGGATGAAAGTGCGAGGAAAAGATGACCTGCTCTTTGTGGTCCTGAGTAGCCGAATGTTACCGCCAATCGTTATTGCTATTCCCCTGGTCATGATGTACCGGGCTCTGGGGCTTTTTGATACGCTCTTTGGGCTCATTATCATGTATACCGTGTTTAACCTGGCTTTTGCAGTGTGGATGATGCGTAGCTTCGTCGATGATATCCCCATTGAGTACGAAGAAGCAGCTCTGGTGGACGGGTATTCCCGCTTTCAGGCCTTTTTCAGGTTCATCTTTCCCGAAATGCGGGTGGGAATGGTAGCTACGGCCATTTTCAGTTTGATCATGACCTGGAATGAGTTCACCTTTTCTCTCCTTCTCACCGGAGAGAGGGCTCGGACCGCGGTGCCATCCATTGCTCACTCTCTGGGAACCGCAGGGGTGAACTGGGGACACATTGCGGCGGGGTCTTTTCTGATGGTCATTCCGGTGGTGGTCTTTACCTTCCTCCTCGGTGGTAATCTCATCCGAGGATTCACTTTTGGAGCGATAAAGGAGTAGATGCCTATGAAATTCCTGGCACGGTTTAAGAGAACTATGGAGCCTCTGTCTATTGTGCTCATCGTTTTTGGTATTTTCAGCCTCTGCCAGCCTTTCACCTATTTCCTCTACCACTATGGCTTTGCCTTTCTGGGGATTGGGACAGGCCTTTACATTCTCTTTTCCCACATTCCTCCTCTTGAAGAGTTCGGTCAGGGTGAGGGGGTCTAAAGATGTCCGCGGTTCGGGTGGAAAATCTGTGGAAACGGTACGGTAAGGTAGAGGCGGTAAAGGGGATCTCTTTCGAAGTCAAGGAAGGAGAATTTGCGGTTCTCCTGGGTCCTTCTGGTTGTGGAAAGACCACCACGCTTCGCTGTATTGCCGGGCTGGAACTGCCGAACGACGGGAAAATCTATTTCGATAACGATGATGTGACCCCTTTGAGTCCTGCAGCTCGAAATATTGCCTTTGTTTTTCAGCTCTATGCTCTTTACCCCCACCTTTCGGTTTACGATAACATTGCTTTCCCCCTCCGGGCAGAGGGTATGCCTAAAGAAGAGGTGAGAAGAAGAGTAGACGAGGTGGTCCGTCTTTTGCAGATCCAGGATCTTCTGCGTTTGAAACCCCGGAAACTCACCAGTGGTCAAAAGCAGAGAGTGGCTCTGGGAAGAGCAATCGTACGCCGCCCGCGGGTTTTTCTTCTCGACGAACCACTTTCCAATATCGATGCGAAATTGCGGGAAGTCACCCGGGGAGAACTCAAGAAACTCCAAAAGTCGATCGGCGCCACCACAATTTACGTCACCCATGACCAGGTGGAAGCCATGACCATGGCCGATAAAATCGTGGTGATGAATTTTGGTGACATCCAACAAATCGGTTCGCCCCATGAAGTCTACCATTATCCGGCTAACCTCTTTGTAGCTCGTTTTATCGGGAGTCCTGGCATGAACTTTATTCCGGGAGAGATTCACCAGCGCGAGAGATTGGGAATTCTTCTGGATGGAGACTCCTTTATTCCCTTAGAGAATGAACAGGCGAAAGCGGTTGAGAAATCGAAAGCTACAGTATCGAAGGTGGTAGTGGGGATACGCCCTGAAAACATCCTGGTGGTACCGGAAGAAAAAGCTCTGGTACGGGGCGAAGTGTATGTTTTTGAACCCCTGGGTGCTCAGAACGTGGTAACATTCCGGGTTGGAACCCATCTGGTGAAAGCTCTACTTCCGGGAGATGTGTTCTTCAAGGTGGGTGAACGTGCCGGTTTAGGGTTCAGGGAAGTGCGTATCTTTAACGCTCAGGACCAGAAATTAATCGCGTAGGGTGACGAAGATGGCTAAACTTTCCATTCATAACCTGGTAAAGAAGTTTGGAAAAAAGGTTGCCGTTTCTGAGCTCTCTTTGGAAGTGGAAGGTGGTAAAATCACCGTGCTTCTTGGTCCCACCGGAGCAGGAAAGACCACCACTTTGCGCTGTGTGGCCGGTTTGGAGAAGGCCGACCATGGTACCATTACTATTGATGGTGTGGTGGTAAACGATATTCCTCCCAAAGACCGGGATGTGGCCTTCGTTTTTCAGAACTTCTCGCTCTATCCCCGTTACACCGTCTTTGAGAATATCGCCTCTCCGCTCCGAATTCGGGGTTTTTCGCGGGAGGAAATGGAGAAGAAAGTCAAAGAGGTGGCAGGTTTCCTCCACATTGACCACCTCCTGGATCGAAAACCTATATTCATCAGCGGTGGCGAGATGCAACGGGTAGCCATTGCTCGAGCTCTGGTGCGGAACCCCAAAGTTTTCCTTCTGGACGAACCGTTGACCAACCTCGACGCTAAGATCCGTGAAGAGATGCGCACCGAACTCAAGAGACTCCAGGGCGAAATGGCCGCTACCTTCTTCTATGCCACTCCCGATCAGGCCGAAGCGCTCTCTATGGCCGATACCATTGCCATCATTAACCATGGACATCTGGTTCAGGTGGGAACACCGGCGGAAATCTATCAAAAACCTCGCAACCTCTTTGTCGCTGATTTCGTGGGTAGTCCGGGCATGAACTTTGTTCCGGCGGTATTCTCCGGAGAAACACTTCAGGTTGGCCCAGGTTATTTTCCCTTACCGCTTTTACTGCCCATGGTGCAGGCCTGCCGAGAGAAAAACGTATCCGAGTGCTTTTTGGGGGTACGACCAGAGGATATTCTGTTAAGTTTTGAAACCAAGCAGGGCTTTTATCCTGCGGTCGTAGAAGTGGTGGAACCACTGGGGGTCTTGCAAATTGTGCGTCTGCGTCTCGATGGACATACCTTGCGGGTACGAAGTGAAGAGAATGCTCGCTTTTCACCGGGCGAGAAAGTGTTCTTCGGTTTTAAGGAAGGAAAAATATACCTCTTTGATCGCAAGACCGAAGAGCGAATCTGGTAAAAAGGAGGAACCACGATGCCGTTTGGAGTGAATCTTTTTCTCTGGACCGCCGGATACACCGATAACGAAGTCGGTCTTCTTGCCAAAGTCAAGAAGCTGGGATTTGATGTGGCTGAGATTCCCCTTGACCTTCTTGATGCGATCAGTGTGGAAAAAACCAGAAATGCCTTACAGGAAACCGGTCTTCAAGTAACAGGCTGTGCAGTGGTGGGTGCGCGCCGGGATCTCATCAGTGATAGCGCCGAAATCCGCAAAGAAGCTTTGGACTATTTTACCCGTTGCTTAAAGCTTCTTGCTGCCTGGGGTGGCAAGGTACTCTGTGGGCCTTCGTACTCGGCGGTGGGAAAACTCACCGGGACTTCCAGGACCGTAGAAGAATGGAATCGAGCAGTCTCGGGGCTCAAGGAACTGGGCAAAGTTGCTCAGGACCTGGGGGTCAGAATTGCTCTGGAGCCGCTCAACCGTTTCGAGACTTATTTCCTGAATACTGCCGAAGACGCTGTGGCTTTAGTACAAGAGGTCGATAATCCCTTCGTGGGGATTCATCTCGATACTTTCCATATGAACATTGAGGAAAAATGTCTCTACGAAGCAATCAAAAAGGCCGGTCCGTACCTCTATCATGTTCATACCTGTGAGAACGACCGGGGAACTCCGGGAGAAGGACATGTGGAGTGGGACGACGTTTTCCAGGCCTTGAGAGAAGTGAACTATCGGGGGGCACTGGTGATTGAGTCCTTTGTTCCAGGCGTCAAGGAAATTGCTCGGGCCGCTTCCATCTGGCGACCGCTGGCTCCTGATGGTGACTACATCGCCAGAAAGGGTCTGGAATTTTTGAGAAAGAACTGGCAGTAAAAGTCTTTTAAGGGGTGGACGCTTCCAAGAATGGGTACCCACCCCTGTTTTTAACTAATTTCGCTTTACGTATATCCTTAGATAAGGAGGTTGATCCCATGAAAAACTTTGAATACCATAATCCCACCCGGGTGTTCTTTGGAAAAGGAGAAACCGATCGAGTCGGTGAGGTCTGTGCGGAGCTGGGAAAAAAGATTCTCCTCGTCTATGGAAGTGGGAGCATCAAGAAGACTGGTCTTTACGATCGGGTGCTACAACGACTCCGAGAGAAAAACCTGGAGGTATTCGAAGTTTCTGGGATTCAACCCAATCCCCGCATCGATAAAGTCCGGGAGGGAGTAAAGCTCTGTAAAGAGAAAAATATTGAAGTAGTCCTGGCAGTTGGTGGGGGAAGTGTTCTCGATAGTGCCAAAATCATTGCTGCTGGTGCGGTCTACGATGGTGACCCCTGGGACTTCTTCATCGATAAAGCTCAGGTCACCGGAAGAATCAAGATCGTCACCGTCCTCACCCTGGCAGCGACCGGTTCGGAGATGAACCACAATGCCGTGGTGAGTAACGACGAAACCATGGAGAAACTGGCCGTAGTGGATCCCCACATCTTTCCCGATGTTTCCATCCTTGACCCCGAGAATACCCTGACCGTCCCCCGAGATCAAACCGTCTACGGTATCGTGGATATGATGGCCCACGTGTTCGAGCAATATTTCCATCCCACTCCGGAAACTCCCCTGCAGGACCGGCTCTGTGAAGCCATCATGAATACCGTGATTGAATATACTCCCCGGGTCCTCGCCAACCTCACAGACTACGATGCTCGAGCCACCATCATGTGGTGTGGAACCCTGGCCCTCAACCACCTCATCGAAGCCGGAGTGGAAGGCGACTGGTCTACCCATCGCATCGAACACGAGTTGAGTGCTTTCTACGATATTCCCCACGGAGCAGGGTTGGCCATCGTCTTCCCCCAGTGGATGAAGTATGTTCTGGATATCATCCCCGGTAAATTTGCCCAGTTTACCGAAAGAGTATGGAAGATACCCCGCAACGGCCGTAGCGACAGAGAACTCGGTCTTCTGGGTATCGAAGCCACTCGTCAATGGTTCTCCGAAATCGGTGCTCCGATAACCCTCAGAGCGGTGGGAATTGGAGAAGAACGCCTGCAGGAAATGGCTGAACGTGCTACCAAAAAAGGTCCCCTTGGTTCGGTGAAGAAACTCCATAAGGAGGATGTTTTCCAGATTCTCAAAATGTGTCTGTAAGGCTGGGAAAGCTTTTTCCAGGTCGCTTTAAAATCTGTTTTCGTCCGGTGATAGGGGTGAAGAGGGACATTGTTGCTCCTATCACCGGATAGAGACTTGTTTCTCTCGATAGGTTGTTTCTATTCTTGCGGTTTTATGAAGCATGTGCAGTGCCGAGGTGCATGTTATTTTTGTCGAGCCAATCTTCCTATCGTTCCATGAGTTATCTCCAGGTCTTGAAGTTCAGCAGGTGATCGTCAGGAATTATTTTTAAATTGCCGAATTCGGAAGAAGATTTCCTCTTTCTTTCGCTCTTTTCCATGCTACAATGAGTTGAAGCTATCCGAACCTATACAACAGCTGAATAGGTTCACAGAGATCTGCGAGAGGTAAGACAAAAAGGAGGAGAACCCTGTATCCTCACTCAGGTACCGAAAAACCGAAGAGAAGGGAGGCCCTGCACCTCTATGAAAAGGAGCACCAAGGGAAAAAGGATTCTTCAGGCATACTCTGGGAATCCATGCATCTTTTGAGTTTCCCCCACGGAAGCGCCATCACTAAGCTCGCTCAAGTCCATGGACTCTCCAAAAAGGGAAGGATTCGCCTTGAAGTCCTCGATTTTTCCAAAACCCACCCTGTGGCATCACCTGCGAAAGATTGAATAGCCCAAAGCCTCCTTTCGGTGGAAGAAAAATAACCCCAGAAACCTCCAGAACCCGGAAGGATAAATCGAGAAGCCCAAAAAGATCCGGAAGCTTCAATGGACCCCGGAGCTTGTGGAACGGGTTCAAAGACTCCGGGAGGAATTCTCCTTCTCAAGAAAGAGGGTTTCACCGTTTCTTCTTCCACGGTGGGGAGAATCCTCAAATCCCTCAAAACCCGGGGTCTTTTGAGGGAGGGAAACCAAAAGCCCACGGGGGAATCAGAGACCCCGAGTCATG
>Ga0272448_1001086_pt1 | contig 38256 bp, 32 predicted proteins | sample YNPCB0191_FD_202220 | JGI IMG/M metagenome (GOLD analysis project Ga0272448, IMG submission 202220) | Hot spring sediment microbial communities from Yellowstone National Park, WY, United States - YNP-CB-019-1 | ecosystem: Environmental > Aquatic > Thermal springs > Hot (42-90C) > Sediment...
CCTACTTCAGCCAGTTCACCGGGCTCGCTTTTCTCTGCGCCCTAGCCAGGTCGTTTTGGGTCAAGCTGAGGTATCTCTGAGTTACAGCGTAAGAGGTATGGCCCAAAAGGCGCCTTACGGTCTCTAAATCCGCACCGTTCTGGAGGTAAGAGGTAGCTGAGGTGTGGCGGAAAAGGTAGGGGTAAAGTCTGCCTACCTGACTCCTCTCTTTGAGGAGGCGCAGGATGGAACGCAGGGCGCAGTAAGTGAGAGCTCTTCCGTCCGAAGTAGTGAAGAGCGCATCCTCGGAGGGAGGAGCTCTCCTTATTCTGAGGTAGGCCTGGATCGCCCTCTTGGTTACCTGAGAGATAGGAAGGAGCCTCTCCCCGGTCTTTCCGCGCACCCTGATATAGTCTTCCTGGAAGTCCCTCAAAGTGAGGCTCAGGAGCTCGCCCGGTCTCAGGGCGCAGTCCACCATTAAGAGCAAGACAGCTTGATTCCTCCGGGAGTTCCTCTTCAATTTCTTCGCAATCTCCAGAAGCTCCTGCAGGGTCGTGAGAGTTAAGGTGGGGAGGAGCTTTTTGGGGATTTTTACTCCTGGGAAGCCATCGAGGGGATTAGATTTGATAAACCCCTGATTGTAGGCCCAGCGATAAAATGTTTTCAGGCTTCGCAAGTGGATGCTGATGCTCTCCGGTCCGTTTCCTGATTCTTTCAGAAAGGAAACGAAGGCGAAAATATCTGCCTCCTCTAAGCTCTTTCCTTTTAGGAAGTGGAGGAACCTTCCTAATTTCTCTTGGTAGATTGCCAAAGTGCGAGGGGATAGACCTCTAAGGTCGCATTGTTTTAAATAGAGAGAAACTAAAGAACCAGAGGCTGTTTGAAAATGGCCCTCCTTTTTTGTGCCTGTAGACTGCATTAAAAGCCGACCTCCTTCGAACCTGCAGCCTACGGCTCCGGAGGCCGTCGCTCTATCCTTTGAGCTACGGGCGCACAATTAGAGTCAATTTCCCGTTTTCGACTTCGCCTTAGAGCCATCGGTCGTTTCCTAATAGTCTCCCTAAGGAGCCTTACCAATTATATATGATTTCATAAACAGGAGGCAGGTACTGCTATTTTCTCAACCTCTCCCAGGTGATCACGATCTTTGTCCCCACAGTAGCCCATTCGTAGAGGAGCTTGGCCTGCTCAGGTATTAGCCCCACGCATCCATGACTTCCGGTGAGAGAAGGATCGTTTCCGAAATACCTTTCGGCTTTCCAGTAATTTCCATGAATGGCGTATATTCGAGAGATGAAGAAGAGCACCCAGGGAACATCGGGAACGTAATATTCTTCAACTCCTAGGCCTCCTCTCATATCCACTGTTTCCACCTTTTCTAGGACATGGAAAGTCCCGGAGGGAGTGGGCCACCCTTGTTTCCCGGTGAGGGTGGGGAATTCATAGACTATCCTGGCACCCTCCAGGGCATAAAGGCGCTGTTCAGAAAGGGAAATATAGATTGATTTGATGGCCGGTTGGTCGATTGCTCGGAAAAAGTAGATAGCTGCCTGCCCTCGGGAAAGGGGCTCCTCGGGAAAAACTCGTTTGCTATCAACTACACCGTAGGCCAGGCAGGAAATGATTTCCTGGAAAGCCCAGTGGTTGGAAGGGACATCCTCAAAGGGAGAGGTGGAAGTGGCGGTGATCAGAGTGTCCTCCCAACCCTTGGATCTGGCGATTAAGGTCAGGGCTTCTGCTGCGGTGACGTTGGCCTCTGGCCTGAAGGTTCCATCAGGGAAGCCCTGAAAGAGGAAAAAGGGCTTAATCCCCAGTTCCCTTCCCTTTTCGATAAAGGGAAAGGCCCAGTGGTCTGGAGGAACATCCCTGAAACTGGATGAGGTTGGAGTGAGAGAGGAACCTCCCAGAGAGAGGACCAGGAGTTTGGCAAATTCCGCTCTTGTTAAGAATTCGTCTGGACGAAAGGTCCCGTCTGGGAATCCACTGATCAATCCTCGCACCCAGAGGTGCCTGATGGCTTGCTCAGCGGGGTGGCCTACGATGTCCGGGAAAGGAAGAGTGATGGAGGCGGGAGTTTCCGAAACGGAGGGGGTGGGGGAGGCTGGAGCTTTCATCGGCGCGGGAGTACTGGAAGCAGCGGCCAAAGACGTAGGAGTAAACATGGATGTAGAAGCGGAAATCGTGGGAGTATTTGCTCCGGAAAGGGAAAGAGGGGCAAACAACGCCCAGAAGAAAGGTAAAATTAACCATATTTTCCCGAACGATGTTCCTTTCATCTTTTACCCCTTAAAGGCAGAACCTCCTTTACTTTCCTGGAGGGAAAGGAAGTTAGACTTTTGCCCTCTGGCTCAGCTTAAGAAGTAGCTCTACAGCCTCTTCGAACTGTTTCTCCTTTTTTTCCGGGCAAATGATCAAGATTTCCTTGGGCTTTTCCCCTCCCAGGGAAATGATTAAGTTTCCAAACTTGTCCAGGGTTGCATTTTCAATTTCCGAAAAGGGGTAAAAGAAAAAGCTCTTTCCTGAGCGGTGAACCAAGCGGGAATCCGTGATGATGAAGGTGTCTTCTACCGCATTGAGAAGAACGAGGATTTTCTCTAAAGGATCGAGCTGTGATTCCAGATCCTCGCTTTTGACCATCGCGGGCTTCTCTCTTAACCCCTCCAGAGAATCCAGGAGTCTGTTTACTCCGCTCTCTACCTCAGTGCCACAAGACGGGCAAATTTTAACCTCCAAATCAAACTTTTCCGGGCAGTCCAGGTTGGGACAATACTGCCAGGCCTTGCGGTGACATGAGGGGCAAAAGGGGTCGCTACGGGAGATTTTAGCGCCACAATGAGGGCATACCAGGCGCTCCACTTTTGTGAAGTGAGTTCCGTCTTGCGAAATTTTGAACTCTACTCCGCAATAGGGGCAGATGGTTATCCCTTCTTTCAAAGGGGCACCGCAAGAAGGGCACTTCAACGCTCCGCAGGTGGGACAACGTTCAATTTTATCCATTTCATCCTCCATTCAATTTAAATAGGGTCAAATTTGGGCTTTCCTCCAGAATAGGAAAAAGCTCCTTGAGCTCTGGAACTTTTATCTTACCTTCTCTGGTCGTGACTGCCAAGAACTGTGCTCCTTTCTCTTTTAACTTTTCCACCTCATCCCGGTTGAGCTCTGAGAGAATGCGGAATCCCTTTCTTTCGCTGTAAAATAGATAGACAGGGTTGGATTGGTCAATGGCAATCAAGGAGCCCTCAGGAGTCAATTTGCAGATGGTTTTTCCCACTTCCAGGGGACGGGGGTCGATGTTCCAGAATTTTCCAGTTTGCGAGAGGCCCTCTATCAGGATCATTATTCCTGCCAGGATCAGGAATCCGAAAGCTATGTTTTTTAACTCGTAGCTCCGGATTTTGATCTCAGAGAATTTCCCCCAAAACCATCCCAGAGAGAGGGAGAAGGGAGGAACAAGCATCAACTGGTAGTAATCATGCTGGTACAAAACAGGGATTGTGGAGAATGCGAAGAAAACGATCAGGGATATTGTCCAGAAAAAGAGGAATCTAGTTTTTCTGAAGAAAGGGGACAGGGCGAGAGAGATCAAAAACAAGAAAAGCCCTGTCCAGGTCAGCACCCTGTCTCCCAGACGGGAAAAGAGGAATTTCCAGAACTCCATAGAGAAAAGGGTTTGGGTAAAATTGGGGAGCATGTGCAGGGTGAGGAGGGAGGTGAGGAACTTGGATTCTGCTAAGGAATGGGAGAGCCAGAAATACACTGAGGCGGGAACTAAAGCCGCAAACGCCATCAACCATACTTTCCAGTCCAGAAATCCTTTCAGACCTTTTTCCTCCCAACAAAGAAAAAGAAATAAAAGTCCCAGAAACAAGAAACTGGGTTTAGAAAGAATGGAAAGAAGGATAAAGACCGTGCTCATGATCCATAGTTTCCAGCTTCCCTTTTTCAGGTACAGGCTGAAGAAGTAAAGGCTTCCTAAGCTCATCCCCAGGAGAACTGGCTCAGGGAGCACTGCGCGATCGTAAAAGATGTTAAAAGGCAGAAGGGCATAAATAAAGCCCGCAATAAAAGCCGCTCTTGCCCCTAACTTCAACTCTGCCAGAAGCACGAGAAAAATCAGGCTCATTAAGGAAAAAAGCAGAGCCATGCCCCGGGCAATGGGGATTGAAATTCCGAAAAGCTTAAAAAAGGGGAAAACAAGAAGGGGTAGGAGGGGGAATTCCAGCTCAGCATAATTAGGGGGAGGCCCGTCATAATCCAACTGCGGAAATAGAGAGAAGTGGTCTTCGAGGTTTTTAGCCATGGATGCGGTGTCCGCTTGTCTCCAGGAAGCTTGTTCGCTTAAGGGGTTTCCAATTCCGTAAAGCCTTAAAGTCAGAAAAAGAGCTATCAAGATAATCCACAGGTATTTTTGCACGGGAAAATTTTAACCCATTTTTGAGCTCCTTGCTTATGGCTTTGCCCTATTAGTATCCTTGGGAATTTTGGATGCTTTCCCTGTGTTGCATCCTCCGAACCTCTCGAAAAAGTCTTGACAAGGGGCTCTTTCTTTCTTTTACTCAATCCATGCTCAAAAATGGATGGTTGGTAATTCCTTGCTATAACGAGGCGGGAAACGTGCTCCGCTTGATTAAAGCGCTTGAAGAAAAAATCCAGGAGCTTGCCTGGGATTTCCAGATACTTTTGATTAACGATGGGAGCACTGACTCCACCTCAGAGGAAATTCAGGAAGCCGAAAGGATTTATTCTAACGTGAAACACATCGACCACCTCTGCAACCTGGGCTACGCTCAGGCCATGAGAACGGCTTTTAATTTTCTGAGGGAAACGGAGGCCGAATTTGCTATTGTGATGGACGCTGATTTGACCCACGATCCTCGTTATCTCCCTCTCTTTTTGCAGGCCTTCCAGGAAGGCCATGATTTGGTCATTGGCTCCAGATATGTGGAAAAGGGGAAGATGGAAGGGGTTCCTCTTTGGCGCCAGCTTTTAAGCTGGGCGGGAAACCTTTTTGGAAGGATGATGGGTATTCCCGTAAGAGACGCCACCTCCGGTTATCGAGGTTTTTCCCGGAAGGCCTTTTCTCTCGTTGTGCAATCTCAAGAGAAGGACTTCTCCATTCAGCTGGAAGAAATCCTTTTGGCCAAAAGGGCAGGTTTGAAGTTCAAGGAAATACCTATTACCTTGGGTGTAAGGGAAGTAGGAGAATCCAAGTTCCGTTATTCCCTGAAGCTGTTTATCCGCTACGCTGAATTACTGTTTAAAAATATTTTCCCTCCAAAAAGCTATTCCTGAATTTGGGAGAAGAGAAAAACTTTTAAGACTTCCAATAAGCTGAAGTTCAGGAAACTGATCGCTGCAATTAGCCCCCAGTCTATAAGATCAAGCGGGACGGTGCCGAAGGCTTTAGAAACCCCTGGGGTGTAAATAATTAGAACCTGGAGCAAAATAGAGGAAAGAACAGCCCAGAACAGGTACTTGTTCGTAGCCAGACCAGATTTCCAGCCTGGAAGCTTATCCGATCGGGAATAAAAACTGAAGAGAAGCTCCAGAATGACTATGGTGGTAAAAGCCATAGTTTCCCCTTCAGCGACCGAGTTCCTCAGGCCAAAAATGAAAGCGCCTATTGTAGAGAGAGCCATCAAAATGGCTGAAATTCCCAACTTCCAGAGAACCCTTTTGGTGAAAATCCCCGTTTTTTTGCTCCGGGGTTTCTGATTCATTATTCCCTCTTCTGGTGGATCTACTCCCAGAGCGAGAGCGGGCAGCCCATCGGTCACTAGGTTCATCCACAGAATCTGCGCCGGGGTGAGGATAGGTTCTCTGGCTGGAAAAAGGAGAAAGCCTAAGAAAACTGCCAATACTTCCGCCAAGTTGCAGGAGAGGAGAAAGGAGACGAACTTCTTGATGTTGGTGAAGATTGTGCGTCCTTCTTCCACGGCCTTGACGATGGTGGCGAAGTTATCATCAGTTAGAACCATATCCGCGGATTCCTTGCTCACGTCAGTCCCTGTAATTCCCATTGCCACTCCGATGTTAGCCTGTTTTAAGGCTGGGGCATCATTGATTCCGTCTCCGGTCATAGCCACCACATGCCCCATGCTCTGGTAGGCGGTAAGAATCCTAACTTTGTCTTCTGGCAAGACCCGGGCATAGATGGAAAGGCTAGGCGCCTTCTGGAGCAATTCTTGATCGGAAAGGCGGGAAAGTTCCTCTCCGGTAATGGCTTCATCCTCTTTCTGGATTAAGCCCAAATCCGAGCCTATGGCTACAGCGGTCAGAAGATGGTCTCCCGTGATCATTACCGGCTTGATTCCTGCTTTTCGGCAGGTAGCGATAGCTTCTCGAACTTCCTCTCGTGGAGCATCCCTCATCCCCACCAGACCCAGGAAAATCAGGTTCCTTTCCAGGTCCTCATTTTCTTTCCAGGGCTTGTAGGCGATTCCTAAAACCCTTAAGCCCTCTCGGGCCATTCTTTCGTTTTTCTTCAAAATGATCCTTTTTCCTTCCTGGTTTAGGGGTTCCACCTCTTTTCCCCGCTGAAGGCGATTACAAAAGTGAACCAGGACATCGGCTGCTCCCTTGGAAAAGACCAGGCGCTCTCCATCTTTTTCGTAGACTGTGGTCATCATTTTTCTTTCTGAGGTAAAGGGAATTTCTTGTACCCTGTGATATTCAGAGAGGAGTTTCTCTTTGTTCAATCCCATTTTGCTTGCCAGGACTACCAGAGCCCCTTCTGTAGGATCTCCCCGGATTTCCCACTTTTCTCTTTCCTGAACCAAATGGGCGTCTGTGTTTAAGGCGCCGGCAATGAGCAGCATTTTGAGGTCGAGAGGCAGGTCCTTCAGGTCTCCCTCTTTTCCTATGACTTTTCCTATGGGCTGGTAACCGCGCCCCGTGACTTTGAATTCTTCCTGAGCAGTGACAATAAATTCCGCGGTCATTTCGTTTAAAGTCATGGTCCCGGTTTTATCGGAGCAAATGATAGAAGTGGAACCCAAAGTCTCCACGGCTGGGAGGTGGCGAATGATCGCTCCCCTTTTAGCCATCCTCTGGGTTCCCAGAGCGAGAACGATGGTAACTACTGCGGGCAACCCTTCCGGGATAGCGGCCACAGCCAAGCTAATGGAGAGAAGAAGCATGAAGAGCGGAGAAGCTCCCCGGAGAATTCCTACAAGGAAAACGAGGAGACAGATTCCTAAGACCATAAAGGCCAGGAGCTTTCCCACCTGGTCCAGATTTTTCTGCAGGGGCGTAGACTCCTTTTCCGTTTCTTCTAATAACCTAGCGATTTTTCCAATTTCGGTGGCCATTCCCGTACTCACTACCACCGCTTGTCCTCTTCCATAGGTCACCGTTGTGCCCGCAAAGACCATATTTTTCCTTTCCCCTAAAGGGGTTTCTTCTTCTAAGGTACAAGCTAATTTTTCTACAGGGAGAGATTCTCCTGTAAGGGGGGACTCGTCCGTCATCAGGTTAAAGGAGGAAATAATTCGGGCATCTGCTGGGACACGGTTTCCTGAGTTCAAAACTATGATGTCCCCGGGGACGATCTCTGAGCTCTTGACTTCCCTGATTTGTCCTTCCCGAATCACCTGGCACCGGGGGACAGCCATTTTTTTCAGGGTTCTTAAAGCCTGTTCCGCCCTTTCTTCCTGAACCAGCCCCAGAATGGCGTTCAGTAAAACAATGGCCGAGATAACAAGGGCATCCAGTACCTCGCTTAAAAGCCCAGAAATTAGAATAGCTGCCAGGAGGACTATGATCAAAGGACTTTTGAACTGGTCCAGAAATCTGGCCCAAAGCGGTGTTTTTTTCTTCTCCTTAAGCTCGTTGGGTCCGTAACTTTCTAGCCTTTTTCTGACCTCTTCCTCCGTCAAGCCGGATGGAGACGAGGAAAGAATTTGGAAAACATCCTCTTCTTTTAAAGCATGCCAGTGAGTCATGGCAATCCCCCTATATTTAAGAGCAGAATGGGGTTAACAGGGATCTTGCCAATGCGGGCTTCCCAATGCAGGTGAGGACCAGTGACTGCTCCTGTTGCTCCCACTAAGCCGATCAATTGGCCTTTTTCCACATTTTCCCCGGCCTGAACCTGAAAGGCGCTCAGGTGATAATACAGTGTAAAGAGTCCCGAGCCATGATCGATGATGACGGTATTTCCTCGAGAATAGAGTTTTTTTGTCAGGACTACCTTTCCGCTTCCCGCAGCTCGAACCTCCGTTCCTTCTTTTCCCTGAAGGTCCACTCCCCAGTGGTAGTCAGTTCCCCATCCGGGATATACGCGCTCTGAAGCGAAAGCTGAGAGGATGGGAGCCTCCAAGGGTAATTCAAAGGGCAAATCAGGCGTCTGCTCACTGGATGCAGAAAGTGCGGCATAGAGTTCCTCCCTTTCCTCCTCTAAGAGCTCGGGGGAAAGGAGCTCCAGGCTTTCCTGGGATAAAACGATCGTCTCGCGAGGCACAGCATATGAAGTTACCAGAACTTTTAACCTCAAAGAGAGGGAAGGTTGCGATAGGGCGACCAGAGAGACCTCCTTTAACCCGGTTTCTTCATCAATAGGAATGGGGATAAAAGTTAACCCTTTTTCTCCCATTTTCACTTCCTGGTTTTCGAAGAAGAGCTTAAAGGAAATACCCTGGGGATAGCTGAAACTCACTTTTAAAAACCCTCCCCGGGGAATCCGGTAGGGCTGGCAGGCCAAATTTACTTGACCATAGGAAGTTTGCTGGGAGACGCTCACCTTTTCCAGCTGCAGAATGCGGCAGAGAAGGACCGCTAATTCTGCTCTGGTCATTGGCTCTTCCGGGTGAAAATAGCCGTCTTCTTTTCCCAAGATAATCCCTGATTGATGCAAGACTTCCACAGAAAGGAAAAAAGGATGATCCTGAGGGACGTCGGGAAAGCTAGGATCGGAAAAAATCTCCATTTTAGGATAGAAGGCTCTTCTCAGCAATTCAGCCACCTCTCCTCTTGAAGGCTTCTTATCTGGTTCAAAATAATCCCAGGGAAGGAGACCTTCCTTAGATAAGGCCGAATAAAAAGGGAAAGCCCAACTATTTCCTAGGGATGGCTCCACTTTTATCCCCTTCGCCAGAGCCACAATTTTGCAGGCTTCCCCCATATTGATTTCTCTATCAGGATAAAAAAGTCCCTCCGGGTATCCGGAAATAATTCCCGAAGACGCAAGGGTCAAAACCTCTTCCTCTGCCCAGTGACCTTGGAGATCAGGAAAATAAGGGGTGTTCCCTAAAACTTTCGCACATCCTCCACCAGGAAGCCCCTGCTCCAGGAAAAAAATGAGGCAGCTCATTAAAACCCAAAAGGACTTCTTCATTTGTTTTAATGTTACTATAAATTCCCCCAGCAAATCTTCAAGGTGATTCTTTTAGCTCAGAAATGCCATATTTCCTCAAAGAATGTATAATTCGAAAAAAATGGTAAAGCTGAAGCTATTTAACACTTACTCTCGGAGGAAGGAGAACTTCGTTCCCTTAAAAGCGGGCGAGGTGCGAATGTATACCTGTGGCCCAACGGTCTACGACTTCGTGCACATTGGAAACTTGCGCACCTTCGTCTTCGAGGATCTTCTGCGCCGCTCTCTGGAGTTTGTGGGTTACAAAGTGATTCAGGTGATGAACCTGACCGATGTGGAGGACAAAATTATCAGGGCTTCCCGGGAAAGAGGGGTCTCCATCTTTGAGTACACTGAACCCTACATCAGAGCCTTTTTTGAGGATATCCAAAGCTTGAACATTGAGCCTGCTGAGTATTACCCGAAAGCCACAGAGCACATCCCCCAGATGATCGCTCTGATTGAAAAACTTTTGGAAAAGGGTTTTGCCTACAGATTGGGAGATTCGGTTTATTTCGACATTTCCAAATTTCCCAAATACGGAAGGCTTTCCCGAATTAAAACCGGGAACAGGGCTTTCTCTCGTTTGGATGCGGATGAATACGAAAAGCTGGAAGTAGGAGACTTCGTGCTTTGGAAGGGGAAAAAGGAGGGAGAACCTTCCTGGGAAAGTCCCTTTGGTCCCGGTCGTCCTGGTTGGCACATTGAATGCTCTGCCATGTCCATGCACTACCTCGGACCGACCTTGGACATCCATACCGGCGGCATTGATAACATGTTCCCTCATCACGAAAACGAGATTGCTCAAAGCGAAGCAGCTACTGGACAGACCTTTGTGCGCTACTGGCTGCACGCTCAGCACCTGTTGGTCAATGGAGAGAGAATGGCCAAATCCAAAGGCAATTTTTACACCTTGAGGGACTTGAGGAAAATGGGCTATCCCTATAAAGCCATTCGTTTGCTCCTACTTTCTACTCATTATCGCAATCCCTTGAACTTCACCTTTGAAGCTTTGAAACAAGCGGAAAAAAACCTGGACCGCATGCTCGATTTTTATCATCGCCTCAAAGAGTATCAGGGCGGAGAAGGAGCATCCGAAACTCAGATAGAGGGCTTAATTGCCCGTAAGAAAGATGAATTTTCCCAGGCCTTGGCGGATGATCTGAATATCTCTGGCGCCATTTCCGCTGTTTTTTCCCTGATGCACGAAATAAATCCCCTGCTCGTCAAAGGAACTTTGAGCAAAGATGAAGCCAATTCTGTTTTAAAAGTCATGGAGGAATTTGATCGGGTCCTAGGGATTTTGGAGGAGAAAGAAAACCTCGAGGACTGGGTAATGTCTTTGATCAAGGAAAGGGAAAAAGCCCGGGAAAAAAGGGACTTTGCCACAGCAGACCGTATCAGAACGGAACTATTAGAGAGAGGCATTATCCTGGAAGATACTCCTCAGGGAACCCGCTGGCGCAAGAAATCCTCAGAAAGCTGAAGAGCTTCAATGGCGGATGGGGTAGGATTCGAACCCACGGGGCTTTTAGCCCACCGCATTTCAAGTGCGGCGCCTTAAACCACTCGGCCACCCATCCACCTATTTAATTTTATCCACTCCCATGTAAGGGATCAAAACCTCAGGAATTTTTAAGGAACCATCTTTTTCCTGATAGTTTTCGAGGATGCTGGCAAAGGTCCTTGCTAGAGCTATTCCTGAGCCGTTGAGAGTATGAACGAATTCCAGTTTTCCGCTTTCCTTTTCCCTATATCTAATATTCAGCCGCCTTGACTGAAAATCCGTGCAATTGCTGCAAGAGGATACTTCCAGCCATTTGCCTGTCCCCGGCGAAAAAACATTGATGTCGTAGGCCTTGGCGGCGGTAAAGCCCACTTCAGAAGAGCAGAGTTCCACAATCTCGTAGGGAAGACCCAACCCTTTTACCACTTCCTCGGCGTTTTCTACCATTTTTTCCAGCTCCTCGTAAGATTGTTCCGGTTTGGTGAGCTTTACCAATTCCACTTTGTTGAACTGATGTACTCTCAGAAGCCCTCTTGTGTCTTTCCCCGCTGCTCCCGCTTCTTTGCGAAAACAGGCAGTATAGGCCACATAGTAAATGGGCAACTGGTCTTCTGCTAAGATTTCTTCGGCGTGAATAGCTGTCACTGGAACCTCTGCTGTCGGATTCAGGTAGAGCTCAGCATTTTCAAAACGGTACATTTGATCCTCGAAGTCTGGAAGTTTGCCTGTGCCATACGCTGCCTCTCGGTTAACGACATAAGGGGGCCAGAGCTCTAGGTAGCCATGTTTCTCCCGATGCAGGTCCAGCATCCAGTTGAGCAGAGCCCTTTCTAATTTAGCTCCCCAACCTGTGTAGAGGATGAAACCGCTCCCAGAAATCTTGGTTCCTCTTTCGAAATCAATCAATTTAAGGCGGGAAGCGATTTCCCAGTGAGGAAGAGGAGTGAAATCAAACTCTCTTAGCTTTCCTCCTTTTCTTACGACTTTGTTGTCCTTCTCCTCTCTTCCCAAGGGAACTGAAGGGTGAAGGATATTGGGAATCTTTTCCAGCAGTTTAGTAATCTGTTCCTTCGTTTCCTTAATGGGGACATTCATGGCTTTCACTTTATCCGAAAGACCCTGAACTTCCTGAAGGAGGAGGGAAGCATCCTGACCCTTTCTCTTCCTCTCCCCAATTTCCTCTGAGCGTCGATTCAATTCTGCCTGTAATTTTCCTTGTTCTGAGACCAGTGTCCTCCATTCCTGATCGAGCTTGAGAATCTCGTCAACTATCTGGGGATCCCGCCCCCTTTTCTGGAGAGCGTTCCTGACTAAATCTGGATCTTGTCTTAAAAGCTTGATGTCTATCATTTTTCTCCTCAAAAACTGAAATCGAATCCATTATACTAATGATAAAGTTGTGATTAATGGTAGTCTATTGAGGCAAATTATACACCATGGAGCTCTTTGAATTCGATAAAAAAGAGACAGCGGGTGAGGGTTCCCTTTCCTTGCGCATGAGACCCCGTTCCTTAGAGGAATTTGTGGGTCAGGAACACATTGTAGGCCAAGGAAAAATCCTTCGGCAGGCTATTGAAAGCGATAACCTTTTTTCCTGCATCCTCTGGGGTCCTCCCGGTTGTGGAAAATCCTCTCTGGCTTACATCATTTCCCGGAAAACTCAAGCCAACTTCGTTCAAATCTCAGCTGTAACAGCTGGGCTCTCCGAGCTTAAGGCTATAGTCAAGGAAGCAGAGAGAAGGAAACGGCTTTTTAAACAGAAGACTATTCTTTTCATTGATGAAATTCACCGTTTCAATAAAGCACAGCAGGATGCTTTGCTTCCCTTTGTAGAGGATGGCACGGTTATTCTGGTTGGAGCGACTACAGAGAACCCTTTTTTTGAGGTTATTTCTCCCTTGGTTTCCCGTTCCCGGGTTTTTGAGCTCAAGCCCTTAAGCGAGGAAGAGGTTGAGAGAATAATCCGGGAAGCGTTAAGGGACAAAGAGAGGGGTCTGGGAAATTATCCCGTGCGTCTTCCCGAGGAAGGGATGAAGTTTTTGGCTACTGTCTCCAACGGCGATGCTCGTGTGGCCCTCAACGCCCTGGAATGGGCCTTCCGGATTAAATTTGCCCAGTCCCCGAATGAGGTCGTCCTGGATACCGACCTGCTTCAGGATGCCTTGCAAAAGAGGGCCGTCACCTACGATAAGGATGCTGACGGCCATTTCGATACCATCTCTGCTTTTATAAAAAGCATGCGTGGCTCTGATCCAGATGCCGCACTTTTCTGGTTAGCCAAGATGCTTTACGCCGGGGAGGATCCCAAGTTCATCGCCCGTCGCATCATGATCTGTGCTAGCGAGGATGTGGGAAATGCTGACCCTCAGGCTATAGTTATCGCTACTGCTTGTGCCCAAGCAGTTCAATTTATTGGGATGCCGGAGGCCATGATTCCCTTAGCTCAAGCCGCCCTTTATGTAGCGTGCGCTCCTAAGAGCAACTCCGCCTATTCGGGTATAGCTGAAGCCATGAAGGATGTGGAGGAAGGAAAATCGGTCTCGGTTCCCGCTCACCTCAAAGATGCCAACTACCCTCAGGCTAAAAGGATAGGACATGGAAAGGATTATCAGTACGCTCATGAGTTTGAAGGGCACTTTGTTCTCCAGCAGTACTTGCCAGATGAGTTGAAAATGAGGCAATATTATTATCCGTCAGACGAAGGTATGGAAAAACTTATAAAGGAAAGGTTGAGCAAGCTTTGGGGAAAATTGAAAAAATACAATCTTTAGCTATCCTGGCCCTGATTGTTCTGATTTTGGTTCCCCTGGAACCCCCTAAAATTCTGGCAAGTGGGGTAAATTTTGTGCCTGCTTCGAGCTCTTTTCAGTGGTTTCCTGCAGTTTCCGGGAGCAAGATAGTCTGGGTAGATAACCGAGCAGGGAACCTTGACATTTATCTTTACGATATAGAAACCAAGCAAGAGATTCCCATTTGCACCAATCCCCAAGACCAGTACATGCCCAAGATTTATGGAAATAAAATTGTCTGGATGGATAAGAGAGCGATGTCCGGAAAAGAGGAAAAATGGGATATCTACATGTTCGACTTAGACTTGGGTCAGGAAGTCCCTATATGTACCAGCCCTGGCTCTCACAAATCCCCTTCTATCTGGAAGGATTATATCGTCTGGCAGGATGAAAGGAACGGAAATGCCGATATCTACCTCTACGATTTGAAAACAAAAAAGGAGCGCCCTATCTGTTTGGCTCCAGGAAATCAGATGTATCCCTCCATCGATGGAGATCGCATCGTTTGGCTGGATGGGCGAGAGAATTTCAATTTCACTGACATCTATATGTACGACCTCACCTTGGAAAAGGAAATTCCCGTCTGGCTGCACAATCCCAATAAACCTGAAGCAGCAGGGGTTCCAGATATCTTTGGGGATAAAATCGTCTGGAGCTTGAACCACGATGATGGAAGCGCTTCTCTCATGATGTATACAATCCCTACCGGACAGACCTCGGTGCTTGTTCGAGAAGACGGCTCAAAGAGCAATCCCAGCTGCATTTATTGGCCCAAAATATATGGAAATTGGGTAGCTTACACGCTTTATAAGAACGGTATTCGCCAAATCAACGTTTTCGACCTCAACACAGGACAAATCATTGTCCCTTCCAACTCAGTAACCGGACAGGATGCCCCTGCTCTTTGGGGAAACCTGCTTGTTTGGCAGGACAAGGTAGGGACCCTGGAGCGCATCGCCTGGACAGAGCTGAATCCTTCTTCTAAGAAGGAGCCGTTCTTTGACATTGCGGAACACTGGAGTTGTCCATGGGTGAAGGCGCTTTTTAAGGATGGTATCGTTAAGGGCTTCGATGACGGTACCTTTCGTCCGGATTCCTTTCTAACCAGGGCTCAGTTCGCTGAATTATTGAGCGCTGCCTTTACTCCTCAGGAGGAAAGGGAGAGTTCCTTTTCCGATGTAAGTCCTGATGCCTGGTATACCAAGGCCGTGGAAACCTGCGCTTCTTCGGGATGGATGATAGGCTTTGACGATGGTCTCTTTCATCCGGAGGAATATCTGACTAAAGCCCAGGCTCTGGTCGCTCTATCTCGAGCAGCGAAATTAGAGCTGAAGGATGGCTCCTTGCCCTTTTCCGATACCCAGGGCCATTGGTCTGAGCCTTTTCTTAAATCTTTCTTTTTAAGCGATCCTCCTCTTTTGGAGTCGCGCCTTTATCCTTACTTTGCTCCCCAGGGTAAATTTGAGCCCAACAAGTACATCACTAGAGGACAAGCCTCTCTCTTTTTGGCCTCGATCCTGAAACTACCCCTGAGCCCTTGAAAATAATATAATTTAAAAAAAGGAGGTATTTTATGTTCTGCCCTCAGTGCGGACAGGAAAACGAACCGGGCGCAGTTTTTTGTTCCCATTGTGGATACAGACTTCAGGCCCCTGAATTGAAACGGGAAAACAGGAATTTTTTTATTTGGGTCCTGATCGCTGTTTTGGTGGTGGCCCTGGGTACGGGTTTGTATTTTTTAATAAGCTCTTTCCTCCTCTCCCCTCCCAGCACTTCAATGAACCTCTCCCAGCTGGTGCCAGGAAACAGTGGCTTGTATTTATCTTTTACTTCTACTCAGGGTTCTCTCCTGGAATTCCTTAATTCCCTTCAGACTCCTTGGCCCCTTTCCGGGACGGAGAATCCCTTTAAGGAACTGGAATCAGACCCTCTGGCCAAAGAGCTTCTTTCCCAGATCAAGCCCAATGTGCAGCTGGCTTTGGCCTGGAATAAAGAAAATCCTGATTTCTATTTAGTGGGCGAAGTCAAAGATCAAACTCAAGCTGAGAAGTTGTTGACTCAATTTATAGACCAGTCCGAGAAGCAAGGAAAAACAGTGGAGAAAAAAACAGTGGGGAACAATTCACTTGTGGGTTTTCCCGAGGAAAAAGTCTGGTTATCTTTAAAGGATAGCTACATCTACGCTTCCTCCTTTGAAGAGGGCCTGATTTCCCTCTTTAAGGAAAACCCTTCCTCGCTTGAGAATAGCTCCCTTTTCCGCTCCATAAAGGAACAAGTGCCTCAAAACTCTTCCCTGTTCCTTTTTGTCAACTTTTCCCAAATTCCTGATATCCCTGCGGAAGTTAGTTATTTTTACCTCTATTCCGATGAAAAGGAAGCTCATCCTCACTATAAAGGCCAGCTTGCTCTGGATTTAAAAAAGTTGCTCAGTAACCCCCCCAATAAGGAGCTAAAAGGGGTTTTTGGCGTAATATTAAATTTGGTTAGCTCGAATCCGGAAACGGAGACTCCTTTTCAAGTCACACCTTTGGATTCCGCTTTTGCTTTAACTACCTTTGGCTGGTTGGGTGACTTGCTGAACAGTGTAGGGAGCACGAGCTTCATTCCTTTCTCCTCCTTTGATCTTTCTTTTCTCAACGGAAAAATGGAACTGTTTTCTACCCCTGACGATTCTGAAGCCCAATATCCCTTTGGCCTGGCTTTTCAGCTGGACCAGTCCAGCTATTCCAAAGCTGAGCAGTTCCTCAAGCAGCTGGAACAGCTGCTTTCCCAGTCAAGTGGAGAAGGCCTTTATTTTCAGACCTTAGATATTGAGGGCATCCTCTCCCGGGAAATATCCACCCCTCAGGGGAATTTTTATTATGCTCTCACCGACCAGCATCTTTTCATGGGGACAAGCTCAAACTGCTTAACAGGATTAATCAGGAGGGAGAAGGGCCTGGAAAAAGCTTTGGCAGACGATGAACAGTTTCAGCATTATGCCTCCCTTTTGGGCAAATACCATCTTTTCCTCTACCTGAACGGAGAAGGATTACGGCAACTGGTGGATAAGTTGGGAATAACTGATGTCCCGGAAGCCCTCTTTTCTCAGGTAAAAGGCTCCTCCCTTTTGCTTTTTGAGTTTTTGCCGGATTCCGTACAATTCGAGGGCTTAGTCATTAATCCTTAAGACTTATGGGTAAGCGGCTCATTTTTATTGTCCTTGTCGCTCTCATTTCTGTATCTTTTGGTTCCATTCTTGCCCGGCTTTCCAGCGCTTCCGCTTTGGTCATTTCCTTTTACCGGGTGCTTTTGGCCGTGATCTTTCTTCTTTTATGGTCCCTCCTAACTAGGGCCAAAGTGCTCATTACCCTGAGCACCAAAGAGGCCTTCCTGCTTTTTCTCTCCGGGTTAGCTTTAGCTGCCCATTTCTACTTCTGGATTACTTCCCTGAAATGGACCACCGTCTCCAGCTCTACCATCCTGGTGAGCACTCATGTTATTTTCGTGGCCTTGGGGGAGAAGTTTATTAGCAGGAGGTCCTTCCCTTTTGCCTTTCTTATAGCCTTAACGCTTACCTTAGGAGGAGTCGTGCTCATCGCCCACGCTGATTTCCAATTTTCCGGGATGGCTTTAAGAGGGGATCTCTTTGCCCTGTTAGGAGGATTAATGGCCGCCATCTATTTCTTTTCTGGGAGCATGGTGCGCGCACGGTTGCCTATTCTAACTTATGGGATTTTCGTTTACTCCGTGACCGCGGTATTGCTGGGAGCTACCATTTTAGTTTTCCTGGGGCCTGGTGAATTTGTGAATTATCCTCCTCTTGATTGGCTTTGGTTTGCGCTTTTGGCCTTGGGCCCGCAAATCATGGGCCATACTCTGCTCAATTACCTCTTAGCCTACGTAAGGCCGGCCTTTCTCACCATGTCTGTCCTCTTCGAGCCAGTAGGGGCTACGATCTGGGCTATGATTATCTTTAAAGAGTTCCCCACTCTGACCGCACTTTTGGGGGGGATACTGGTAATTTTGGGGTTAGCCATTATTCCCAGAAACGAAGCCCTTCTCGCTAAAGATCGGGCCTGAAGATTTTCCCCCCGGAAATGGTGAGAAGCACTCTGGCTTTTCCCATCTGACTTAGGGGCAAACGAAATATGTTTTCCGAAAGCAGGACTAAGTCTGCTTTTCTGCCCAGAGCGATCTCCCCCTTTGCCTTTTCCTGATACATGCTCCACGCTCCCCAGAAAGTATAAGCATCCAAAGCTTGGGATAAAGTAAGGGCTTCCTGAGGGAGGAAGGGGTCCTCTTCTATAAAGGGAGTTTTCCTGGTACAGGCGGCATAAATTCCCTTGAGTGGAGACGGCTCCTCCACGGGGGCATCGGAGCCAAAAGCCACGGGAATTCCCAGGTCAAGAAGGGAACGGTATGGATAAGAATACCTGACCCTTTCTCCCCAGAGGCGACAAGCCATTTCTCTGTCGGAGATAGCATGAATGGGTTGCACAGAAGCCAGAAGCCCACTTTCCGAGAAGGTTTTCCTGTCTTGAGGTTGAATGAGCTGAACGTGCTCCACCCTGTTGCGTAGCTTGCTGTTTAAATCCCGAAACGGAAAAAAGGCCAGGGTGGAATTCCTTACTGCTGCATCTCCAATAGCGTGGACGGAAACGGCCACTTCTCTGGGTGCAAGAACCCGAATGATTTCCTCCAGTTCTCTTCTAGGAGTGACCTCTATTCCTGAATTGCTGAGACCCTCGTAAGGCTCAAGCATGAATGCGCTTTGGGAACCCAGAGCTCCATCGGCAAAGAGCTTTATTCCTCCCAACTTCACTCTCTGGGAACCGTCTCCACTTTTCAGACGGCTTTTTAAAACGGATTCCAATGATTCTCTGGGAAACCAGATGGTGAGGTCAATTTCCAAATCCAGAGCATCTAGGCGAGAAAAAAGAGAAAATGGTTCCTCCCCCTTTTCTAAAAACCAGTTAACCCCGGTAATCCCCCTTTCCAGAAGATAGCGAGTCGCTCTTTTGAGATCCGAGCCCTTGCTCTCGGGATGGGCGAACTTACCACCATAGATATCTGCAGCGTTTTCCAGAAGTATCCCTGAAGGTTCACCGTCCTCTTCTTTTAGGATTTTTCCCCCCGGAGGATCAGGTGTTTCCCTGTCGATGTGCAAGATCTGAAGAGCCAGAGAATTTAGCCAGAGGGCATGTCCATCCTTGCTCCAGAGCATGGCAGGATGCTCTTTGGTAACGGAATCCAGCGCCCTTTTTGTGGGGAAAACCTTTTTTTCCCAGTTATTTTTGTTCCATCTTCCCCCTGTAATCCAGGCGCCTTGGGGCAGTTTTTCCGCGAATTTGGCCACCTTGGAAAGGACTTCCTGCAGACTTACACAATCCCGAAGGTCTAGGTCCTCCAGGGCTTGGGCCAGAGCTTCCAGATGAAGGTGACTGTCGATGAAGCCGGGAAGCACGAGCATATTTCCACAATCCCAGCGCTCAAAACCTGGAAAATCCCGGGAGGATACCTTACCCATTTGGATGATTTTCCCCTCGGAGATCACCAAATCGGAGCGCAAAACATTTCCCCGAAAATAGTAGGGTGCGTTTTTCAGGATTAGATTCATTTCTCTTGAACTCTGTATTTATTTTTAAGGTAAAAGATAGCCGCCTCCTTGCTGTTCTCTATTTCTCCTTCGAGGACAGCTTCGGCCAATTCCTCTTTAATTTCACCTACTTGGGGCCCCGGAGCAAGGCCCAGTAAAGCCATAATTTCCTCCCCGTTAAGGGGACTCGTGACCTTTTTTATTTTTTCCTGATCCAAAGTCTCTATTCTGGAGATCAAGTGCCAGAAATTGTTTTCCAGCGTCTCAATGCCGTAGATATCGGCCTTGGCCAATCTGAGGGTACTCTTTAACCTTTCTCCCAGGCGACGGATCAGCCGGCGTACAGCGGCATCGCTCCATTGTGGAGAATACTGAGTTACGAGCATATGATGGCGAATGAGGAAACAGATCTCTTCGATCTCCTCGTTTGAGAAGCGTAACCTTCTTAAGATTTCTTCAGCCATCAAAGCTCCCTCTTCTTCATGACCATAAAAGACCAAAATTTCTCCTTTAGGTTTGATGGCCTTGATTTTTCCAAGATCGTGGAATAAAGCAGCGTACCTTTCCTTAAGGCTCTGGGTATCCTGGGCAATCCTTTCCAAGGTTTTGAGGCTGTGGGCGAAGAGGTTCTCCGCTTCAATTTTGTCCTGAGGAATCCCTTTGGCTTCTTCCAGCTCAGGAAAAATTTGAGAAAGCAGGTTAAGCTCGCTAAGAAGAGAAATTCCCCATGCAGGGCGCTGGCTGAGCATGATGAGGTCCAGCTCTCCCTTGATCCTTTCCGGTGAGACTTTCAAGTTTAAAAGTTCAGCGTGTTTTCTAATAGCCTGGGCTGCCTCTTCAGCAATGGTGAAATTGAGCTTGCAGGCAAACCTCACAGCCCTGAGCATGCGCAGGGGATCGTCCTTGAAGGTGGCATCAGGATCTAAGGGGGTTCTCAGGGTCCTTTTCTTTATGTCCTCAAGGCCTGTGCCCAGGAGGTCTAAGATCTTGCCAGTTTCTAGGTCCTGAACGAGGGTGTTAATGGTGAAATCCCTTCTTTTCAGGTCCTCAATGAGCGAAGCTCTCTCCACTATGGGCTTGCGGCTGTCCTCAGGATAGCTTTCTTTCCTTGAGTCCACGAACTCCAACTTCCAGCCATCAAAGTTCAGCTGAGCTGTGCCAAACTTGGGAAAGGTAACTGGAGGGGGTAGGGAAAGAGTGGAGGAAAGTTCTTGAGCCAGTTCGCTTGCGCTCCCTATGGTGACAACGAAATCCAGATCCTGGGCTGTGGCCAAGCCCATCACCTTATCCCGCACAGCCCCTCCTACGAGATAGACCTTCATTCCCTTTTTTTGAGCTATTTCCTTTACGATTCCAATAATTTTTTGGCTTTTCATGTTAAAAAAGCCGTCCTCTGGACGGCTTTTATCTTTAGCTTTGTTCTTTATAGCTTTACATTAACCCTTAACGCGTTTGGCTTTGGCTTCCAGTTCCTCTCTGCTTTCCTTGTGAGCAGGGTCGGGCTGGCAGGCTCCAACCGGACAAACTGAAGCGCACTGGGATTCATCATAAAAAGTAACGCATTCCACACACTTGTTTGGATCAATCACATAGATGGGATCTCCTGGAGAGATAGCTTGAGTGGGGCAACCATCTACACAGGCTCCACAAGCAATACAATCCTCAGTAATATGATATGCCATTCTTAGAACCTCCTTCTGTCTAATTGTTCTATAATATACCACTCCTTTTTCTTTGCGTCACTCCTTTTTTGGGGTAAAGCTTTCGGAAACTGCACCCTGGATGTTGCCCAGGATGGGCTTCAAAAGCTGGGTGAATTCCAGAGGGAAAATATACTTGGTAGAAGGGGAAGCACCCAGGGCTTTCAGGGCTTCAAAATACTGCAGGGTCATGGTTTTGTCGTCGACCCCTTTGGCTACAGCGAATATCTTCTCTAAAGCCAGGGAGAAGCCCTCGGCCATGAGGATCCGAGCTTGCCTTTCGCCCTCGGCCTTCAAAATAGCTGCTTGTTTTTCTCCTTCAGCTACCGCAATGGCTGCTGCTTTCTTTCCCTCGGCCTCGGTGACAGTGGCTCTTCGCTGGCGCTCTGCAGACATTTGTTTGATCATGGCTTCAGAGACCTCCTTAGGAGGGGCAATTTCCCTGAGTTCCACGCGAGTCACCTTTACTCCCCAGCCGGCAGTAACCTGGTCAAGTTTGGCAGCCAGGATCTCGTTGATCTCCTCCCTTTTTGCCAAAACGTCATCTAAGACGATATCTCCTACCACTGCCCTCAGCGTGGTGGTAGCCAAGCCCTGAACAGCTCCAAGAAAGGTCTGCACTTTTATCACGCTCAAAACCGGCTCCACTACCTTGGCATAAATGAGAAAATCAATGGAAATAGGAGCGTTGTCCTTAGTGATACAGATTTGATTGGGAATCTCCAGATACTGTTCCCTTAAGTCCACCCGCACGGGAATATCGATGAAGGGGATTAAAAAGACGATCCCTGGGCCTTTTTGACCAATGCATTTTCCCAGCCGAAAGATTACCAGGCGTTGGTACTCGCGCACGATCCTGATCCCCCAGCGAATAATCACAAAGAAGAGCAAAACGCCGAGGATAATCCAGAAAATTTGTGCTCCGCTCACCTCTCATTCCTCCTTTTCTACAATTAGCTCCATCTCTTCCAATCCAATTACTTTTATGCGATCCCCCTTTTTTATGAGACCAGAGGCTGCCTTTGCCCGCCAGTACGAGCCATCCACAAATACTGTCCCAAAGGGAGAAAGATCAGAACTGGCAACTCCGCTTTTTCCGGGAAGAGCCTCCAGACCCATAGGCACTTTAGGTCTGGTCCTGGCCCGAATGGCAGCGGCAATCACCAGGAAGAAAAATGCGGCGCTGAGGCCTGTGAACCCAGCCACTAACCACACGGAAAGCCCAGTGGATATTGAAGGGCGAAGACCCGCGGGAGCGAAAAGCAGGAGAGAACCAAGGACAAAGGCCACAATTCCCCCTGCTCCCAGAATGCCGAAACTGGGAGTTTTGATTTCCAAAATGAAAAGGATTATGGAAACAAGGATCAGAAGCAACCCTGCAATGTTAATGGAAAGGGTTTCCAGAGCAAAAAAGGCCACGATCAAGCAGATAGCCCCAACTACCCCCGCGACCACCGTGGGGTGGAAAAATTCGGCAATCAAAGCATAAAGACCAATCACCAAAAGAATGTAAGCAATGTTGGGATCGGCAATGGCAGAAAGAAACCTGTACCAGATTCCCGGCTCCTCGGTCACGATTTCCGGGTTCTTTAAGTTCAAGACCACCTCTTTTCCGTTTACGTTCAATCTCTGACCGTCAAGCTGATTCAGCATCTGGGAAAGGTCTTGAGCGATTGAATTTATAACCTTTTCTTCCAGGGCTTCTTCAGCCGATAAAGATGCGCTTTCTCTTACGGCTTTCTCTGCCCAGACTTTGTTCCTGTTGTTTTTTTCTGCAAGGCTAACGATAAGACTGACGGCATCATTGGTAATTTTTTCCATGCTTACGTTGTCCGGTTCTTCCCCCATGGTGACAGGATGAGCAGCACCTATGTTCGTGCCCGGAGCCATGCAGGCAAAATGTGCGGCGTAAGTAATGAAGGTCCCGGCAGAGGCTGCTCTGGATCCTGGGGGATATACATAAACGGCCACTGGAATCTCTGAAAGGGAAATCTCCTGGATGATTTTCCTCATGGACCTGTCTCCGCCTCCAGGCGTATTGAGTTCGATCACAATTAAATCGTAGTTTCCCTGCGCTCGCTCTATCTCCTGGGTGAGAAATTGCGCAGAGACTGGATTAATAGTATCATCCAGCTTCACTACCAGGACTCGAGATGTATCGGGAGCCGCCCAGGCGGAAGAAAAAAGAAATAGAAGGCCCAGAAAGGAACCAAGGGCTAAGCGCTTGAAAGCCAACCTGCCCACCTTAAATCCCCTTCCTTGAGGGGGCCTACCACAACCCCAGAGTAATTTTCTGGTTGGAAGATGGTCCTGGCCAATTCTTGGATCTCCTCGCCCTTAACCATATCATATTTCTCCAGTTCCTTTTTTACGGAAGGCAGCTTCCCCTCTAAAAGCACCCTTTCCCCTAACCAGAGAGCTAGGGATAAGGTGTCCTCCAGACGAAGCACGTAGCTTCCCTTGATGTATTCCTTGACCCTCTCCAGTTCCTCTTTCTTCAAGCCCTCTCTTTCAATCTTTTTCAGTTCTTCCTGGATAAGATCCAAAACGAGATTTACCTTATCAGGGGCGCAACTGGCCTCAATTACTTGACATCCAGTTTCCTTGAAGTATTCTACCGTGGAGTGCACGTAATAAGCTAAGCCCCTCTTATCCCTGATTTCCTGATAAAGCCTGCTTGACCCTCCCACTCCCAGAGCCAGGTTTAAAAGATCCATAGCGTACCTGCGAGGGTCAAATCGGCTTAAGGTTAGATTTCCCAGGCAGAGATGCGCTTCCTGGGTGTCACGCTCTTCTACAGCGAAACGCCCCTGCTTGAAAGGGTTAAAGGGAAGGAAGGCTGAAGAGTTTCCGGGATCGAGGTTTAAAAAATACTCGGAGATTAGAGCAGAAACTCTTTCCGGCTTAATGTTACCGCACACGGAGATAACTACGTTCTTTCCGCAATAGCTTTGGGAAAAGTGCTGTTTGAGGCTTTCTAAGGAAATACCCTCCACGCTCTCCTCTGTTCCGGCGATGTCGGCTCCCAGGGGATGATCTTTAAAGAGCAACTGAAACAGGGACATTTCTGCGCGGTCCTGAGGCTGATCGTTGTGCATCTTGATTTCCTCGATGATGACCCTTTTCTCTTTGAGAAAGTCCTCTTCACGCAGAAGGGGGGACAGGATAAGGTCGGAAAGAACGTCGATGGCTTTCTCCAGGCGATAAGAAGGAACTTTGGTAATGTAACAGGTGCTTTCATGCCCGGTAAAGGCGTTTAAAATACCGCCCATACCCTCGATGGCCTCAGAGATCTCCTTTGCTGAGGGCCTCTTCTTCGTGCCCTGAAAGACCAAGTGCTCTATCAGATGGTAGATTCCATTGGTTTCCTTGCTTTCGTGCCTGGAACCAACGCCTACCCAAATGGCTACAGAAGCGGAGGCAGAAAACCTGTTCTCCTTAGTTACTATCCTTATGCCGTTTGGAAGCTCCTCTAATTTTTCCATAGCGTTTTCAGCTCCTTTCCTGTACCATGATTATACCCCTTGTCCTCCTTTGAGTACCAAAAAAATCCAGGTAAAATTGTGACATGATCGAATGGTTGGCAGAGCTGAATGATGAGCAGAAAGAGGCCGTTTTTTCCACTGACGGTCCTCTTTTGATATTAGCAGGGGCAGGAAGTGGAAAAACAAGGGTAATCGCCTATCGTATTTCCTATTTAATCCAGAGACGAGGGGTCCCTGCTAACTGTATTCTGGCTGTTACTTTCACGAACAAGGCAGCCGGAGAAATGAGGCAAAGGGTGGAGCGCTTGATCCAAAGGGAGATAAAGGGACTGTGGATCGGAACCTTTCATTCCATCTGCTCTCGTATTTTAAGGGCGGAATGCGGGAAACTTGATTTCCAGCCCAATTTTCTCATCATGGATGAAGAGGATAGTGAGCACTTAATTAAAGAGGCGGAGAAGGCTCTGAACCTCAAGGGCTCCCTGGATAAACCCTCCAGCCTCAGGGAAAGGATCTCCTATCTGAAGAATAACCTTATCTCTCCGGAGGAATACCTTTCTCAAATGGCCCTTTCTCAACCGGAAAAGAACTTTGCCCAGCTCTACAGGAAATATCAGGATTTGCTCAGGGCCAATAATGCCCTAGATTTTGATGATCTCCTCTTTTATGTGGTCCGACTTTTCAAATCCGATCCCTTGACTTTGGAGAAATACCAGGAAATCTTTCGCTACGTCTTGGTGGACGAATTTCAGGACATTAACAGGCCTCAATACGAGTTAGTAAGAATGATTGCCTCCAAGTCCAGGAACATTTGTGCTGTAGGGGACGATTATCAGGCAATTTATTCTTGGAGAGGGGCGGATGTTCGTTACCTTCTGGAAAGTTTTGAGCGTGATTTCCCGGAGGCTAAAGTCGTGCGTATGGAAAGAAATTACCGCTCCGGTCAAACAATCTTGGATGCCGCCAATCAGGTCATCTCCAGAATTACTAAAGGAAAAGAGAAGCACCTGTGGTCGGATAAGCCCGACGATCGCCCCCCGCTCGTGCGCTACCAGGCCCAGGATCAGGTGGATGAAGCCCGTTTTGTAGCTAAGGAGATTGAGCGACTTTACAGGGAAGAAGGGAGATCCTGGAGGGATTTTGCCGTCCTTTATCGCACTAACAGCCAGTCCAGGGTATTCGAGGAAGTCTTTATGGCTCGGCGCATTCCCTTCCAGGTCATCGGGGGCCTGCGTTTCTACGAGAGAAAAGAGGTGAAGGATGCCATCAGTATTTTATCCTTCGTGCTTAATCCTCTCTCTGAGACCCATTTGAAGCGCATTCTTTCCTGGATGGGGGGAATCGGTTCATCCACTTTAGAGAAGGCAACTCAAATGGGACTTCCTCTTTGGGAAGCACTGCTCCAGATGATGGATTCCCAGCTTCTAAAAAAATCCGCACGGGACACGATGGAGAGATTGCTATCCCTGCTTGATCTCTATCGCTATAACAGGGAAAAGCTGGGACTGACTGAACTTTTCCGGATGTTAATAGAGAGCTCAAATTACCTGGAGTTCTGGCAATCTCAAGGCACACTAGAGGCCCAGAACAGGGTGGAAAATGTGAAGGAACTCCTCAGCCTATCCCGACAACTGGAGGAGGAATATCCCGAGCTTACCCCTGAGGAGTTTCTTTCGCATTTAGCCCTCTACACTGATTTGGATGCCATGGATGAGGAAAAGGACGCTGTGCTCCTCATGACCGTTCATTCCGCGAAGGGGTTGGAGTTTCCCTACGTTTTTCTTACCGGTCTGGAAGAGGGAGTTTTTCCCCACTGGCGCTCTTCCAGCCCCAGTGAGCTGGATGAAGAAAGAAGGCTCTGCTACGTAGCTATAACGAGGGCCCAAAACCGCGTATACTTCTCTTGGGCTCGAAGCAGGCTTTATTTCGGAAACAGGGTTTCCAGTGAGGTTTCCAGGTTTCTGCGGGAAATCCCTTCCGAATTCTTCCCGGACAACCCTCCTGTTGCCCAGGAGGGGATCAATGAGGGGAGGAGGATCTGGCACCAAGCCTGGGGAGAAGGGGTGATTAGCGATGTTCAAGGAGAGGGAGAGGAGACCATTATTGAAGTTTACTTTCCCACAGTGGGACGAAAAAGGTTGATTTTAAAGTACGCTCCTATTACCATATTGGATTGAATTAAAAAATTAATGTCCGGTATCCCCGGGAACCGGAACGGAGGCAAAAATGGAAAACAAAAAAGGAAGCGGACCTGTGGTACCGGGAGGACCACAAGGTCGGAGAACGAGAAACTCTCTCCCTTATCTTTCCACCCAGCAAATAGCGATCGCTGGAATCTGCGGTGCTATCGGTTTGATCCTCGTGCTTTACGGAGGCTTTATTCCCGTCCCCAATCCTTCTGGAGCAGCGACCACGATGCATATTCCTGCCATTATTGCGGGCGTTTTTGCAGGTCCATTAGTAGGTGCCTTGACTGGATTGATTCTGGCTGTATCCTCCTGGATTTACTTTCAAGGCATCTTTCTCCAAATGGCTGGGGGTAACTTGCTCGTGGCACTCTTCAGCGCCTTTCTGCCCCGTATTCTTATTGGAGTGATTGCGTTTTATTCTTACCGGGTATTCGCCCGTCACCCTTTAGCAGGAGCGGTTCTGGCTTCGATCACGGGCACATTAACGAACACTGTTGGAGTTTTGGGAATTCTGTATTTTTTTGGGGACCCCAGCAACAGATTGTTGATTCTCTCAATTTTAGCCCTCAATCCCTGGGTGGAGATCGGCTTGGCCTTAATCGTTCTTGTTCCTTTAGTTTTAGCTTTAAGGAGGATTTTGCCCAATGTTGTTGGCCGTTGATGTAGGAAACACCAACATCGTTTTGGGACTTTTCGATGGTGACAAACTTTTGCATTTCTGGAGACTCCACACTGATCCCCAGATAACCACGGATGAACTTACCTTGCAGATCAATAGCCTTTTAAGGATGGCCGGCTTTTCCTTTGAAGCCGTTCAGGGCATGGTTGTGGCCTCAGTAGTTCCTCCTCTAGTCCATCCTTTAACCAGGTTTGCGGAGAGGCACCTTAAGCTCAATCCCTTAATCGTGGGGCCGGGTACCAAAACGGGAATGCCGATCCTGATTGACAATCCCAAAGAGTTAGGAGCCGATCTAATCGTGAATGCCGTAGCTGCCAAAGAAAAGTTCGGGGCTCCTGTAATCGTGGTGGATTTCGGTACGGCCACGACCTTCAGCGCCGTTTCTCTCAAGGGAGAATATTTGGGAGGGGTGATTGCTCCCGGAGTAAAAATGGCTCTGGATGGCCTCTTTTTTCAGACCGCTAAATTGCCGAGGGTGGAGATTGTGGAACCCGCTTCCGCTATTGGAAAAAGCACCGTAACTGCCATGCAATCCGGAATCTTCTTCGGTTTCGTGGGATTAGCCAGGGAAATAATCCACCAATTGAAGCAGGAAATGGGCGTAAACTGCCCCGTGGTGGCCACGGGTGGCCTTTCCGGGATGTTCGCCAGAAGGATTCCGGAAGTGGATTTTTTGGAGCCTCATTTAACCCTGGAGGGCTTAAGGCTGATCTTTGAGAGAAACCAGAAGAAGTAAGTTCCCTTTTCCTCTGATAGCTCTGGCTCCAATGTCGGAGTGGAACGATTTGGCCTTCATTTCTTTAGCCCGAGAATACGGAGCAGATCTGGTTTTTATGGGCTTGATCTCCTCCGAGGGATTGGCCAGGAAGAGCTTGAAGACCAAAAGCTTGCTCCGCTACCCAGAAAAAGCCCGTCCTGTTTTTGCTCAGATTTTCGGTTCTTGCCCCCGAAGCATGGAAGAAGCAGCTAAATTGGTGGAAGAGGAAGGATTTGACGGTATAGATATCAACGCTGGGTGCCCGGTTCCCAAGGTAATGCGGACAGGCTCTGGCGCTGCTTTAATGGAAGATTTGAAAAACGCCCGCCACGTAGTTAAATCAGTGCGAAAAGCAGTCAAAATTCCTGTAACCATAAAAATGCGTCTTGGACCTACGGGCATAGAGCATATTAAACTGGCTAAAATTGCCGAAGAAGAAGGCTTGGACGCCGTAATCCTTCACCCCAGGACTCCTCGCCAGGGATATTCTGGAAAAGCTGATTGGGAAAAGATCGCGGAACTCAAAGCCACTCTCTCCATTCCGGTCTTGGCTTCGGGAGACGTGATTGATGGAGCTTCCTTCCTGGAAGTTCTTCGCACTACTGAATGCGATGGCGTGCTTATTGGAAGGGGAGCGCTGGGGAATCCCTGGATTTTTCAAGAATGCCGTTATGCTCTGGCAGGGAAGGAATATCATAAAGTTGAGCCCGAGGAAAAGGAGCAGGCCATGCTCAAATTTATTGCCTACATTGAGGAGTTCTATGGAGAAAAGGGGATGAAGTTTGCCAAAAGACACCTTTCCTGCTTCCTGAAGGGTCTTCCGGGAGCTTCAAGGTTCAGATCAGAACTTCAGAGAGCAGGGTGGCCCCAGCTAAAAGAGCTTGTAGGGAAATTTTTTGAAGAACTAAGGAGCGCAAAATGAGGAGAATTGTCAGTATCTCGCTTGGTTCCTCCAGCAGGAATCACAGGGCAGAGGTAGATTTGGAAGGAGAAAAATTTATTATAGAGCGGATCGGAACGGATGGGGATTTGGAGCTAGCCGCCAGGAAGTACCAGGAACTTGATGGCCAAGTAGATGTGCTCTGCATGGGAGGAACCGATCTTTATTTTTACCTGGAAAACAGGAGATACCCAGTGCGAGATGCCTTCAGGATTATAAAGGGGGTTTCCCGAACCCCGATCGCTGATGGCTCCAAGCTCAAGGTGAGCTTAGAATACGCCACGGTGAAAAAACTCGCCCAAATGGGGATTATCAAGCCTGGAATGAGAACCCTGATGATCAGTGCTGTGGACCGTTTCGGCATGGCTAAAGCCTTGGAGGAGGTAGGTTGCCAACTGATTTTTGGAGATTTTTACTTTGCACTGGGCCTCCCCATTTCTCTGCATTCCACCAAATCCGTGAAGATTCTGGCGCGGATCCTGCTTCCTTTGCTCTGCAAACTGCCCTTCAAGTTCCTTTATCCTGTAGGGAAAAAACAGGAGGAAAATAGGCCCCGTTTTCCCCATCTTTTCCAGTGGGCTGAGCTCATTGCCGGAGATTTTAACTACATTGCCCGCTATATGCCTCAAGACCTCAGGGGAAAGATCGTCCTTACTAACACCGTGACGGAAAGGGATGTGCAAAAATTGAAGGAGAGAGGCGTAAAGACCTTAGTTACTACCACCCCTGAGCTTTCTGGAAGATCCTTTGGTACTAACGTCATGGAGGGCATTTTGGTCTGTGTGCTTTCTAAAAAGCCTGAGGAAATCAGCGGGCCAGAGGCCCTTTCCTGCCTGGAAAAATTGGGATTTCAACCTCGAATCGAATACCTCAATTGACGGGAGCTTGCAAAAAGTTTTAATTTGTGTCTAAATTTAAGGCGTCCCTATTATTTTGCTCACTCTCGTTTCAAAAAAATATATATCATTTGGTGGTGACTTTAGATGACAGTGAATGAAAAGAAACTTTACGTGACACATGAGGGTTTAAAGAGGTTAGAAGAGGAGCTGGAATACCTGCGCACCGTCAGAAGAGCGGAGGTTGCCGAGAGAATCAAAAGGGCCAAGGAATTTGGGGACCTCTCGGAAAACGCCGAATATGATGAAGCCAAGAAAGAGCAGGCTTTCGTCGAGGGCAGGATCATCACCCTGGAGAAGATGCTGGCTCATGCCCAGATCATTGAGCCTCAGGAATCCGATTCCGATGTGGTCTCCGTAGGAAGAACCGTGCGTCTTTTAAACCTGGACACCAAAAAGGAAACCGAATATACCATCGTGGGTTCTTATGAGGCCAATCCCAAGGAGAACAAGATTTCTGATGATTCCCCTCTGGGCAAAGAGCTGATTGGTAAAAAACTGCATGACTTCGTCCGAGTCAAAGCTCCGGCGGGCGAGTTTTACTATCAAATTATCGGCATCAAGTAATGGAAGAGGAGATCTACCAAGAAAGGGTGGAGAAGCTGAAAAAGCTTCGCCAGTTGGGAATCGAGCCCTTTAATGGGCCTTTTTTGATTTCTCACCCTGCTTCCTTGATCCTGGAAAATTTTGAAACCCTCCAGGATCAGAGCGTCTCCTTGGCAGGAAGGGTAGTAGCCTTAAGAGTTCACGGTAAGGCAAGCTTTGCCCACCTGGACGATGGGGAGGCAAGGATCCAGGTCTATTTCCGTTTAGATAACTTGGGGGAGGAAGCTTACAGCGTTATTACCAAGCTCCTTGACCTGGGTGACATTCTGGGGGTCAAGGGCACGGTCTTTAAGACCAAAACCGGGGAAATAACGATCGCTGTAAAAGAGTACAAATTCCTTTCCAAGGCTTTGAGGAACCTTCCTGAAAAATGGCATGGTCTGCGCGACGTGGAGCTGCGTTACCGTCAGAGATATCTGGATTTTATTGCCAATAAAAGATCCAGGGAATTAGTAAAGCTGAGAGCGAAAGTTGTGTCATTGATCAGAAGATTCTTGGAAGATAGGGGTTTTCTAGAGGTGGAAACTCCAATCTTGCATCCTATTCCTGGAGGAGCGCTGGCCCGACCTTTCGTCACTTTCCATAACGCCCTGGGAATTAACCTGTACTTGCGCATAGCTCCTGAGCTCTACCTGAAAAGATTAGTTGTGGGAGGGTTTAACAAGGTCTTCGAACTTGGTCGCTGTTTCCGCAACGAGGGTATTTCCACAACCCACAATCCGGAGTTCACCATGCTCGAAGTTTATCAGGCTTATGCTGATTATCGAGACATGATGAACTTGACTGAGGATTTGATCTCTTTTCTCGTAAAGGAGGTCTTTGGTTCCTATCAGGTCAGCCTTAAAGGAGAAGAGTTGGATTTCACTCCTCCCTGGAAAAGGATCTCCCTGACTGAGGCTTTCCAGGATTATGCTGGCGTAGAAATAGAGGCTCTCAAGGACGAGAAATTCAGATTGGATTACATCAGGGAATACGGGATTAAAGTGGACAAGAGTCCCACCTGGGCTAACGTAATCGATGAAATTTTAAAGAAGCGCGTGGAGCCACAGATCAAAGGACCAATCTTTCTTTGCGACTATCCTAAGGTGCTTTCTCCCTTGGCCAGAAACAAACCTGGGGCTCCGGATTGGGTAGAGCGCTTTCAGCCAATAATTCTGGGTCTGGAAATGGGGAACGCCTACTCCGAGCTGGCAGACCCTCTGGAGCAAAGGGCTCGTTTCCTGGAGCAAGTTGAAGAGAAGAGAAAGGGAGAGGAAGAAGCTCATCCCATGGATGAGGACTTTGTGGAAGCCCTGGAATACGGAATGCCCCCCACCAGTGGTTTAGGGATAGGGATCGATCGTCTGATCATGCTCCTTGGGGGAGAGGATTCCCTCAGGGAGACCATAACTTTTCCCACTTTAAGGCCAAAATAAAAGCCCTCTTTTGCTATAATCAAATTGACTGGAGGGAAATTTGAATTCCCGGAAGCATGAAACAGTGTTTATCTGTCAGAATTGCGGTTACCAGAGCTTAAGGTGGCTGGGTAAGTGCCCTCAATGCGGGGAGTGGAACACCTTCGTGGAAAAAAGCGAAATTTCACCCCGGGCCAGAGCGAAACTTCCTTCTGCTCCTCCTCAGTCCATTCCGGAAATTTCCTCAGCAGAATCGGCCAGGATTAAAACTGGAATTTTAGAATTCGATCGAGTCTTGGGCGGAGGAATTGTCTCCGGGTCCTGTGTTTTGATTGCTGGGGAACCCGGAATCGGTAAATCTACCCTCCTTCTTCAGGTGGCCAATGCCATTGCCGGGCAGGGGAAAAGCATTCTCTACATTTCAGGCGAAGAGGACCCCTCTCAGCTCAAAATGAGGGCTGATCGCTTGGGAGCCGACTCCCGCAACTTAAAAGTCAGCTTTCAAAGTGAGGTTGGAGAGATTCTGGGATTGCTGGAAAGCGTCAATCCCGACCTGGTGATTGTGGATTCCATCCAGGCCGTTTTCCTGGAGGAAATTCCCTCTTCTCCCGGAAGCGTGATCCAGGTCAGGGAAAGCGCTTCTCGATTATTTTCCCTAATTAAATCCCGCAGGACCCCTTTAATTTTGGTAGGTCATGTCACTAAGGAAGGAAGCATTGCTGGTCCCAGGCTTCTGGAGCACCTGGTTGACGTGGTTCTCTATTTTGAGGGAGAGCGCACAGGCCCCGTGAGGATTTTGCGCTCCCAGAAAAACCGTTTTGGCGATACAACGGAGATCGGCCTCTTCCAGATGACTGGAATGGGCCTGAAGGAGGTAACTGAGGAAGAGCAGCTTTTTCTGGAGCGAGGTGCCTTTTACACTCCTGGGAATGTGGTCACTGCCGTGCTGGAGGGAGCGAGAGTGCTTTTAGTGGGGGTGCAGGCTCTGGTTGCCCAGAGCTATTTAGCGATTCCCCGGCGAGTTTCTAACGGATTTGATTTCAACAGGCTTCTCATGATCCTTGCCATTCTGGAAAGATCAGCTCAGGCCCGTTTTGGACAGAAAGACGTATACGTGAATGTTTTAGGAGGGCTCAGGCTGGATGACCCGGCTTCTGATCTGGCTCTGGCCATTGCCCTCTACTCCAATTTGGAAGATTTGCCATTGCCTCCCCTTGTTGCTTTTGGAGAGCTGGGCCTGGGAGGCGAGATTCGTCCTATTCCCATGCTGGAAAAAAGGGTCCTTCACGCCCAGAGAATGGGTTTTCAGTTAATGCTTACCCCTCCCTTGAAGGGGGAAAGAAAAACGGAAAAAGTAAAGGAGGTGGAGAACATCAAAGAAGCCCTGAGTTTTTTGAAAAAAATAGCTAGAAAAGAGAATTTGAGCAATGAATAAAGTAGTAGCAATTTTAATTTCTATCGTATTAGTTATTATAGGTTTGATTGTAGGTTGGCAACTGGGGGCATTTATCGGCCAGAACTGGAATATTCCTCTTCATCCCTATGTCTTGAATGTCCTGACAGCTGTTTTCCTGGGAGGTCTCCTTTATTTGTTTTCCATTCTCCTTACTAAGTGGATTTACGCCCTGGCGAACTTTCTGGCCCGTTTTTTTAAAACCGTCAGCCTTCTTGAGCTTTTTTTGGGATTTGTGGCCTTAATTCTTAGCATGCTGCTCTCCTTTTTGATTGATTTGGCTACTCATCTCAGCTCTATTCCTATCGTCGGCCCATATCTTCCGGCCCTGCTCGCCATTTTTCTGGCCTACGTCAGCCTGACCCTTTTCGTTTCTAAAAGGGAAGAAGTTGCCTCTCTCTTTCAGTTTGGAGGGGCAACCAAGGAAAGGGTGCGGTACAAAAAAACCGAACGTCGCTACCTTTTGGACACCAACGTGATCATCGATGGCAGGATAGCCGAAATACTCAAATCCGGAATCATCGAGGGCCTGATCATTATCCCCAGTTTCGTGCTCTCTGAGCTTCAGTATGTGGCCGATTCCCCTGATCCCATTCGCCGGGCCAGGGGAAGAAGGGGATTGGAAACTCTGAATCGGATTCAGAAGGAATCCCCAGTGAAAATTGAGATCATGGAGGTCAAGCTGGCCGGGGAGCCAGTAGACCAGAGGCTCATGAAGTTAGCAAAAAGCCTCCAGGCCACGATTATCACCAACGATTACAATTTGGCCCAAATTGCCCGGCTTCAGGACCTAAACATCATTAATCTCAACGAACTAGCCAACGCTCTGAAGCCCGTCGTGCTTCCTGGAGAGGAAATTCAGGTGGCCATTACCAAGGAGGGAAAAGAGCCCAACCAGGGAGTGGGATACCTGGATGACGGCACAATGGTGGTAGTGGAAGGGGGAAAATACTTCATGGGTCAGACCTTGACCACTGTGGTGACCAGCATCTTGCAGACCTCGGCAGGGAGGATGATTTTTGCCAGACCCATTGAAGAACACAATGTCTGACAGAATTTCCCTGATCGTTGCTGCTGCTGGTTATGCTAGGAGATTCGGGGAGGATAAAATCTTTAAGCCTCTTCTGGGAAGGCCCCTTTTGGAGTGGTCCCTAAGACCCTTCCTGGAATTTCCAGAAATCGGGGAAATCGTGCTCGTTCTCCGCTCGGAAGCTCTGGATCAGGCTCGGTTCCTCTTCAAAGCGGAAAAGATCGCAGCCATAGTAGCAGGGGGTGAAACCAGGGAACACTCCGTTTTTAAAGGCCTGGAGGAGGTCCATAATTCTCGATTTGTCCTGGTGCACGACGGAGATAGGCCTTGCCTTACTTCCCTTTTAGTAAAAAGGGTGCTGGAAGAGCTGAAAGAGCACCCGGCTGTGCTCCCCGTCCTTCCCGTTAAAGAGACCATTAAGGCTTTGACGGGGGAAATGCAGGTGAAGGAAACCCTGGGAAAGGGCTATTGGTTGGCCCAGACTCCTCAGGGGTTCAGGTACCAGACGCTCAAGGAAGCATTTTCAAAAGCGGAGAACGTTTTCCAAGCTCCAGACGACGCTTACATTGTGGAAAAAGCGGGAATTCCAGTAAAAGCAATTTTGGGCGAGGAAACCAATATCAAGGTTACCACCCCCTTCGATTTCCGAGTCGCCGAGATGATTCTGAGGGAGAGAGATTTTGTTTAAAATCGGCCTGGGCGTGGATATCCACCCCTTCTCAGAGGCCAGACCCTTGATCCTCTGTGGGGTGAGAATTTCAGAAAAGGACGGCCTCCTTGGGCACTCCGATGGGGACGTTGCCCTTCATGCTCTTATGGATGCCATTCTCGGCGCTTGCGGCCTTGAGGATATTGGGCATTATTTTCCTCCTATCCCTCAATGGCAAGGAGCCTCCAGTTTGGAAATGCTTAAAATCGTGAAAAGCAAGATGGAGGAAAGGGGTTTCTTTCTGGTAAATGCCGATATCTCCCTGATATTGGAGAAACCCCAAGTAGCTCCTTTTCGGGAAGAGATGGTGAGGAACCTGACTCAGGTTTTCCCTGAGGCCCAATTCTCGCTCAAAGCCACTACCTGCGAAGGCTTGGGATTTGTGGGAAAAGGAGAGGGCGCTTGCGCAATTGCCGTAGCCCTTTTGTCATCAGACTCCCATGGTTGAAATCTTTGGATTTAACGCTGTTTGGGAAGCAATCCAGGCCGGGGTTTCTGTCCGCAAGATAATCCTGGTTGAGGAAAAATCGGCGAAAAACAGAAAAATTCTTGATCTGGCCCAGAACAGAGGGATCCCTTTGGAGATCGTTTCCCCCTCACAGTTCAAGGCGAAATATGGGGAAAAGAAACAGGGGATTATAGCTCATGTTTCAAGCCAGCCCTTAAGGCCTGAGGAATTTCTGGAAAAGGTCTCTTCTGAACCTTCCTCTCTTCTTCTCTTTTTAGATCAGATCCAAGATCCGCAGAACCTGGGGGCAATTTTAAGGACTGCTGAGGCCTGTGCGGTTCAAGGGGTGGCGATTTCCCTCCACAGGAGTGCACCCCTTTCTCCCGCTGTTTATAAAGCCTCAAGCGGAGCCATTTTTCACTTAAAAATCTGCCAGGTTCCTAGCCCGGGAAACTTCCTCTTTCGCCTCAAGGAAAGGGGTTTCTGGATTGCAGCTTCCGATAGCAGAAAAGGTGAGGATCTCTATACTTCAGAGCTGAACTTTCCTTTGGTTCTGATTATGGGCAGCGAGGGATCGGGGGTAAGGCCTCTGCTCCTTGAAAAAAGCGATTTTCTCCTCCGTGTGCCCATGTTCGGCCAGGTCACCTCCCTGAACGTTTCTGTGGCCTGCGGGGTAATGCTTTACGAAATCAGGAGAAAGCAGAAAGCCCTGGGTCTATTTGAGGGTTATGGATCTGGGTAAGAGGGTTGCTCTCAAGAACCACCACTTTCCTTAAGCCAATCTCTTTGCGGAGGGAGGAGGAAACTCCGAAATCGTTTTAGCATAAGCCTTGGCGATTTTAGCTCCCAGGCGAGCATTGGCTTCTGCTAAGGCTATGTTGGTCTCTACTGTTCTTCCCCCTGAACTCTTATCCAAGAAGGAGAGCAGAAAGGGGGTTAAATCCTTTCCCTCTATCCTTAACTTCTCCGCAGCCTGCAAGGCCTTCTTAATTAGTTCCTCCACGTAAAACGGCGCCAGCTCCTTCTCTTCTGGAGGAGGGTTACAAACAAGGACAGCCCTGTTCATCTTCAAAATCTCCCAGCTTAAGATCATGGTTTGCGCCACTTCCTCCGGGCTTTCCACGCTTTTAATTTTTAATCCAGAGTTAGCTGTGTAAAAGGCAGGAAAGACAGAAGTTCGGTAACCGCAAACGGGAATTCCTAAAGTTTCCAAAAGCTGCAGAGTGCGGGGGAGGTCTAGGATAGCTTTGGCTCCGGAAGATACGACGCAGACAGGGGTCCTGGCCATGGAAGTCAGGTCCTGAGAGATATCAAACGATGTTTCTGCACCCCTATGCACGCCGCCAATCCCTCCGGTGGCCAAGACAGCTATCCCGGCGCTATGAGCGATCTCGATCGCGGCTGAAACTGTGGTACCCCCGCTGAGTTTTTTGGAAAGCGCAAAGGCTATATTCGAAGCTTGCACTTTTTCCGGGTTTTGGCCTGCCAGGGTCTCCAGCTCGGGTCGGCTAACTCCTATCTTCACCTTGCCTTCCAGAACGGCAATTATTGCCGGATGAGCCCCTTCTTTGCGCACTGCGTCCTCCATGAGCTGGGCAGTCTCTAAATTTTGGGGATAGGGCAGGCCGTGGGTAATGATTGCGGATTCTAATGCCACCACAGGCTCTTTTTTGGCCAGGGCCGCCCTGATTTCCTTTTCGATTTCCATCATCTTATTTCACCCCCTCACTTCCATTTTTGAAATTTGGCTGCGCTCCTATGCGAGAAGCTACAAAACTGCCAAAATCTTCCTTTTGCAGCAAAAATCGGGGACCTCCCCAGGAATACCAAGGAAGAACGAGCGAAAACAGCGTATCCGGTAGAAAAGAAGAAGCATTCCCCGAAGAAATCCGGCGAGAAATCGGACAAAGAGAAAGCAAGCCGAGGGTCTTTATCCATCACCATGGCTCTCTCCGGAAGAGGAATTCAAAAATCCTATTCTGGCCGGGCGTGTTCCAGATACCGGGCTCAAGGGAAATTCAACACCCTCTTCCTGCAAGTCTTGGAGCGTCAATTCCCCTCGGAGATCTTTTCCTTCCCTTCCCAAAAGTCTTGCCCCTGCTCCCGATCTGGAAGCGCAAAAGGCAAAATTTTCCGCTTCCATGTTTTTATTATCTTCAATAAAAGCTTCAAGGCAAACCGGGAAAAGCTATTGGTTGCTGTCAACTTTTAGTAGGTGATCTCTCCCCAGACTCTTCCATGCTAATTTAAATTGGGATCAATTTTTAGGCTGGCAATTTCTCGCAAAACTTGCACTCATAGCCTCCCGGAGTGAAGCGTAGTGCTCAGGCATAAAAGTCAGGCATTTTCTTTTAAGTGCATTCTTACCCATCTTGTCTAGCGCTTTTTAGATAACCGTCGATTCTCTTAATTGATCCCTCCCCTAATTGCGATTTCTTTGATGCCTTCGCCTTTACAGGATAAGGAGGTTGCCTCTGAACATATCAGGGAATGCTTAAAGGCTGATTAATCTAAAGGCGGAAGCTTGCCCAAATAAGCGAATGTGCGTTAGATGAGGTAAGTGGCTTCCATTCTGGTAATAGGTTGTTCCTGCCTGAATGTCTGACCTTGTAGCCGATTATAATTCCCAGATCGCCTAGGCCAGGGCATCTTCATAACTTTTTTGTCCCCATGGATGAGGGAGGCAGGGTAAATAAATATAGACGGAAAACCCATCCTAAATGCATGAACTCTGCTCCCTTTTAGGCGGTTGCAGTCTGTCTTGC